>Ga0315909_10003702_pt1 | contig 18474 bp, 20 predicted proteins | sample LakEriMetagenome_11_FD_203527 | JGI IMG/M metagenome (GOLD analysis project Ga0315909, IMG submission 203527) | Freshwater fungal communities from buoy surface, Lake Erie, Ohio, United States - Buoy 2 MA125 | ecosystem: Environmental > Aquatic > Freshwater > Lake | place: USA: Lake Erie, Ohio... | reverse complement strand
CTTTCGCGAGTCTCCCAGCCGGTCTACAATATCGAAGTCCACGGCGAGCACGTCTACCAAGTCGGCGAGCTTGGGCTGCTTGTGCATAATACGTGTGAAGTGCTTGTCTCACGCTGGGGAAGAGAGGGGCTAAAACAAGGAGACTTTGTAATGAAGGGCGCGGCAACTCCATGGAATTATCTGAAATCGTTTAAATGGGAAAGGACTCCTTTTAATAATCCTGCGGCATTTAATACAGGCCGCGAGTATATGGTAAACGCATCCGAAATTATTTGGCCCACGGGTTGGCAACGCTTTAAGGGAATTTTCGGACAAAGAATTTATGTTGGACCAGAATTATGATGCTTTATGTTTTTTATACAATAGGAATGACGCTTTTTTTGCTAGGAGTTTTTGTGAGCATCAGCAACTGGGTGTGCATAACCCGAGAGATTATTGAGAGAAAACATCATTCCTGGACTCCACTAATTGGGGGAGTTTTGATGTATTGCGGGATACTTTTATGTGGAGTTGATCTGACTAAAGCATATTGGTGGGCCCCGTTAATGATTGATTTTGGTTGCATTCCCGGATTCTCATTGCATTTTTTTATGGTGATTTTAAATAGAGTCTTTAGACAAACCTAAGTCGATTCGTCAACGACTGACAATTCTGTGAAACCTTGCAAATATCGTTCAGTTGATGCCGGAAATTCCGCATTCCGGCGGTGCAGGGCATTTTGGTAAATTGTGTTTTGTGAACACGGAGTGCCGCTTTGCGGCTAGAGAGTGGATTGTAGAGAGTTGAAAGTGGATGTTTTCGGTTGGATGCCTGGCAACCTTGATCCGATCTCAAACTGAAGCGTAAACCAATAGCGTACATCAGCGTCCATTAGCGGTCCAAATTTTTTTAACCGATGATAGACACAAATATTCGCTAATAGCCGGCCCCCGACCAAGCAACCTTGGCCAAGCTTTCCATCACCGTTGAACGCAGCGATGGTGGCATTGTCGATGCCGAGATCATTCGGCCACGCTCGTGGATATTGGAAAGCGGCCTGTACGCAGGGCGCATGCTACCGCTGAATCTCCCAGAGCTGGAAGTCTCCGGGCTAGCGTTAGTCACTGCCATCGACGACTGCCCACCGATTGCCGAAGGTGAAGGCTCGGTGGTCACCGCACGGTTTGTTACGCGCGAAGTCCACGTCGTAGCCAGCGTGGATGTACTAGGTGCTGATGGCGCTGTCGAAACGATCACCGGAACGACAATCCACCCAGTCTGGTCAGTCGATCGCCAGGAATGGGTGCCACTGGCTGAGCTAGCCGAGGGTGAAACCTTGCAAGGGCTCGATGGACTTGCGGTCGTTTTGTCGGTTACGCTTTCGCGAGTCTCCCAGCCGGTCTACAATATCGAAGTCCACGGCGAGCACGTCTACCAAGTCGGCGAGCTGGGTGTGCTGGTGCATAATGTGGGGTCGTCCATTAGTGGACTGGCAAGCAAGCTAACTCGGGAATCAAGTGACCGGCTCCGCGAAAACGCGAGAAACACTTGGCAGATGTTAACCGGACGGCGCGCATTTTGGGATGACCTAGAAGTTCACCATCGCATTCCATTGGAGTGGTCCCATTTCTTCGGCAAAGCAGCCCCAAATCGAGTTTCGAATCTCGTTGGAATCAATGGCAAGATCCACAAGCAGGTTTCTGAGGCCTGGGCTGCATGGAAGCGATCGCTAGGCGAACGTACGCCAACGCAGGCCGAGATTATGGAACAAGCATTTAAAATCGACGAACTATTCAAAAACCATTGGTTGTTTCCAAAATGATTGCTTTAGAACACGTTGTTGCGATCCTTCCCGAGCTTGAGAAGCCACCGGGAGAGAGTATTCCATCAGGGCTTGGACAAGCGGATGTCGATGGTGTCGAAAGTCGCATTGGATTTAGCCTTCCCGGTTCATTTCGTACGTGGCTTAAGACTACGAACGGCCCGTGTGTCGGACCGGGCGGAATTGTGGGAGTCGATACTGCACGTGAGCTACAAAATCTCGAATCAATCTACGAGCTGTATCCAAAATGGAAAGCAAAGCGTTGGGTTCCCGTGGCCGGAGACGGATGCGGAAACTACTACGTCCTGGTTCACGTAGAGTACGATTCGGAGCCCGTAGTCTTCGTAGACATCATAGAAAATCCTGATGAACCGGCATTCATAGTCGCGTCAGACTTATGGCATTTTTTAGACTTTCTATTTAGGAAAGATATGGGGAAGTCACGTTGGCCATTCGACAAAGCAGAAGTGGTCGAAAGGGATCCAAAAATTCTAAAGACAGAATTGATGCTTCCCTGGAACGCATAGATACAGTTCAGGTTTCTCGAAAAGGACTTTGCCGATGATGCAACGCAGCCTCGCCCCAAGTAAGGGACCGATCCCACGGACCGATCCAAGAGGTGTTGACTCAGCACACCATAATGCGATTGCCCACCAATCGCTGACGGCGAAGGCTCAGTCGTCACCGCACGGTTTGTTACCCGCGAAGTCCACGTCGTGGCCAGCGTGGATGTGCTGGGTGCTGATGGCACTGTCGAAACGATCACCGGAACGACAATCCACCCCGTGTGGTCAGTCGATCGCCAAGAATGGGTGCCGCTAGCTGAGCTAGCCGATGGCGAGACCTTGCAAGGGCTCGATGGTCTTGCGGTCGTTTTGAGCGTCGCCCTTTCGCGAGTCTCCCAGCCGGTCTACAATATCGAAGTCCACGGCGAGCACGTCTACCAAGTCGGCGAGCTGGGACTGGTGGTGCATAATTCGTATGCAGATACGTTCTTCAAGTCCTTTCCAAATCTAAGGGGAAAAGTTTGGGTTCACCATAAAGTGGAACAACAAGTTTTGACAAAGTATCCAGGTCTATTCTCCAGGGCTGACATTGATGATCTTTCAAATCTAGTCGGCATTCCTAATGCCGTTAATTCGAAAGTACATCTCTCCTTAATCCGCAAAGCTTGGAATCGTTTTTACGACAACTATCCTAATGCATCTAGAGCTGACATCGAACATTTCGCCCAAATCATAGATGAGTGGGTTCTGAAAGGGGTGGGCATTCCATAATGAAATCAACACGACTAGAAGTTTTTTTCTACATCGAACCTGACGTCCCCGCATACTTGTCGGATTCAGATGGAATGGTCCTAGACTTTGAGGATTGGTCCGGAGATGAGATCATTGTGAGCTCCCCGCATTACTTCGCCAGTGACAGAATCGCAGAACTAATTTTAAACAATGGTTTTACTGGATGCAGTTCCTCAAAGATCAACACAAGGCTTACCGAGAAGTTCCCAGTCCTGAGTTCGTTCGTAAGTATCCCAGAATTTTCTGTTCTCAATATCGAAGGAAGAGTCAAAGAGATTCCAAGATCTTTGCGTCTTGTAGATTGGCTTCAGGAGTCCGCATGGTCCGGTCACGATGTGTGTTTAGGACCGAAGAACGAGTTGGTATTTTCGCAAAGATGCTTGAGAGCAATTCCACTTGAGTGTCTGCCGAACGCCAGAATAAAGACATTTAGCATGTTTATCTGCGAATTATAAGTAAGCAATGATCGGTCTTGAAGTACTCTAAGGGCCTATCCGAAATCCTGATTGGTTTTGAAAAAAAGCGAGCCAACTTTGGAAATGGGAGTTACCACACTTTCACCAGTCAAGGACTGAATCAACAGGTGCCCTCCATTCAACTGAATACCGGCTGTATCGAGCTGGTTAAAAGTACCGTGCAATGAGCTGCCGTGGCTCAGTCCAGATCGCTATTCGTCCGTTGCGACGCGCACCGAGCAGCTAGTTCCAATCGAATCGGTGCCGATTGGATCGCGCGTTCCGACCAAGAACCCCAACCGCTTCGAAGTCGACCCGCAGCCCGAGCCCGACCAAGCCACCTGGGCCAAGGTGTCCATCACCGTCGAACGCAGCGATGGCGGCATCGTCGACGCCGAGATCATTCGGCCCTGTTCGTGGATTCTGGCAAGCGGCCTTTGCGCCGGACGGATGCTGCCGCTAAATCTTCCTGAGCTGGAAGTCTCCGGGCTAGCTTTAGTCACTGCCATCGACGACTGCCCACCGATTGCCGAAGGTGAAGGTTCGGTGGTCACCGCACGGTTTGTCACCCGCGAAGTCCACGTTGTAGCTAGCGTGGATGTGCTGGGTGCTGATGGCACTGTCGAGACCATCACCGGGACGACCATCCACCCCGTCTGGTCAGTCGATCGCCAGGAATGGGTGCCACTGGCTGAGCTAGCCGCTGGCGAGGGGCTATGCTGCGATACTGAATCTCTCAGATTGGGTTTTCCCTCTAGCCTCCCGCCTAAAGCCTCCGAGCTAGTTCTGAGCGTCTCCCTTTCGCGAGTCTCCCAGCCGGTCTACAATATCGAAGTCCACGGCGAGCACGTCTACCAAGTCGGCGAGCTGGGCGTGGTGGTGCATAATGTTTCGCGGTCTGGTTGGGGCGCGTTCGGCTGGGGTAAGAAGCTTAAGGCCCTGGATACTGCGATCGCATCCCTTCCAGCGAAAGTGACTCTTCACAAGTTCGCAAGTCAAACTGTGGAGCAGATTCTGAAAGCGAAGAAGGGAAGTATCAAGAACGCAGAGCTTCCCGTAGGTTCGCCAAGCTGGAGTAGCATTATGAAGATGTCGTGGGAGCAAATCGAAGCGGCAGCGAAAGCAAAGCAACCTGGATTTCAGACAATCAAGAAGCTTCTGACGGATGGAAGATTTGACCGATGACACCTCAGATCCACACTTTAGAACGACTACGAAACAGTTTTTCCAAAGCAAAAATCGCCTATGACGAACGCTGCGTGCGAGATGGATACTATATGCTAGAGGCCGCCGTACCTGGTCAACGTTGGGAGATCGAAGTTGATTTGGAAGGCAACATTGAATTCGAGGTGTTTCGTAGCAGCGGTGAAATTTTCGACGAAAAGGCGCTTGCGGACGCCATAGCAAAAATCACTGATTCGTAGATTCCCCATTTGAAGTAGCGTACTTTGCTTTTGATCGGAGCAGTATCGCCCCGTCCCTACAACGCATTCAATAAAACTGCTTTCGAGAACTGGGCTAGCTGCTCTCCGGCTTGCTGAATGGATTATAGAGAGTTGAAAGCAGAGGACATTAAGCTTTCTGCCTTGCCTGCCTCATACCGGCCAACCCAGATGCGAATCTATTAGCGTTCATCAGCGTCCATTATCGAAGTCTACGGTGAGCACGTCTGCCAATTTGAATCGAATTTTCGAACCCTTCTGACGCAGACGGGAAGTTACAGGCGGGAGTATCTTTACAACGAGCGAACCACAAACTCCGCAACCGCTCTACTTGTCTGCGGATCGTCCCCAAAGGCGAGCAAAACCTCCGTTCCGGTAGCGTCGACGATGACCGAGTACCCAGCGGCATTGGTACGAATATCCCAGGGTAACGGATGGATCACAGAGACTTCCTCCATTCCAATACTTTTGCCATTTCGAGCTTGCAGGGACTGACGCAGCACCGGGTGCCTGGCACCGATTTGGGCTGCCTGTTTGCTAGCATCCGACCTGGCGCCGCACCTGGTGCCTGGCACCGATTTGGGCTGCCTGTTTGCTAGCATCCGACCTGGCGCCGCACCTGGTGCCTGGCACCGATTTGGGCTGCCTGTTTGCTAGCATCCGACCTGGCGCCGCACCGGGTGCCTGGCACCGATTTGGGGCACCCTGTTTGCTAGCATCCGACCTGGCGCTGCACCGGGTGCCTGGCACCGATTTGGGGCTCTCTGTTTGCTAGCATCCGACCTGGCGCCGCACCGGGTGCCTGGCACCGATTTGGGCTGCCTGTTTGCTAGCATCCGACCTGGCGCCGCTCCGGGTGCCTGGCACCGATTTGGGGCACCCTGTTTGCTAGCATCCGGCCTGGCGCCGCACCGGGTGCCTGGCACCGATTTGGGGCAGCCCGTTTGCTAGCATCCGACCTAGCGCAGCACCGGGTGCCTGGCACCGATTTGGGCTGCCTGTTTGCTAGCATCCGACCTGGCGCAGCACCGGGTGCCTGGCACCGATTTGGGGCTCTCTGTTTGCTAGCATCCGACCTGGCGCCGCTCCGGGTGCCTGGCACCGATTTGGGCTGCCTGTTTGCTAGCATCCGACCTGGCGCAGCACCGGGTGCCTGGCACCGATTTGGGGCTCGTGCCGATGGCACTGTCGAGACCATCACCGGGACGACCATCCACCCGGTCTGGTCAGTCGATCGCCAGGAATGGGTGCCACTGGCTGAGCTAGCCCAAGGCGAGGGGCTATGCTGCGATACTGAATCTCTCGGATTGGGTTTTCCCTCTAGCCTCTCGCCTAAAGCCTGCGGCCTGGTTCTGAGCGTCGCCCTTTCGCGAGTCTCCCAGCCGGTCTACAATATCGAAGCCTACGGCGAGCACTTCTACCAAGTCGGCGAGCTGGGATTGGTGGTGCATAATGTGATGGGGGGGCAAGCATTCAAAGCCCCAATTAGGGGACTCACGTTAAAACCCAAGCTCCTTCAAAAAGACCTCGACCATATTATCGCAAGAAATTGGGCAACAAGTGGTGCGAGGGCTGCAGGCAAGTTATTAGACGGTACGACTGGTAAGAACTTGCTTGACATGGTCAACGCTACTGTACGTCGCGGCGCATCGAGGGCGAACACAAATGGTCGAGCAGGTACGATATTCGAATTGGATTTCGGCAGGCAGATTGGAACAGACATCGCGGGCAAGATTGCAACAAAATAACGTGTAGTGCTGCGTCCCGACGGTACGGTCATTACAGCATTCCCATTCTGAGGTACTTATGATTCATCTTGATTTTAGTATCTGGCCAGAATGGGAAGAGACCATTGATCTTGAATCACTTGATTCGATGGATGAATTAGACTTGCGCTACAGCGCCATACTCGGAGATATCGTCCTGGAGTTCGGAAACGGAAATGCAAACACCGACTGGGGATGGATTCCGCTTCTTGATTGGGCTGAATCGCTTCGGCTGATTCGAGATGAACTCAGATCATCAATTTCAACAGAAGCGACATTCGAATTTACAGAATCGAATTCAACGATTCGATTTAGACGATCGAACGACATAGTTAGTATTGAAGCAAGCTACGTTGAAGCGATTGGAGAGTGTTCTTTCGATTCGTTCTCACGCGAAGTCGATCGAGTTCGCCATGCTGTTTTTCATGCGGCGAGAGATCGCTATCCCTCGTTGGGAAACAACGTTGCGTATAAGCATCTTGAAACCGCCGGGCAGTGAACGTGATCGAATGAGAGCGTCCGCAAGTTCCGGGCGATTGTCAGTAGCTGTTCCAATGCTGGATGTTAGAAGGGTTCCGGCATTGCAAAACATTCTGCAGAAACGCCTTCGAGAACTCGGCGAACCGCTTCGCGGCTAGAAAGTAGATCTCAGAGAGTGGTTGCTAGAGGGCTCTACCACCCATAGCCTAGCCTGCCGGATACGGCCCAAGCTAGAAGAGAACCAATTAGCGTTCATCAGCGTCCATTATCGAAGTCTACGGCGAGCACGTCTGCCAATTTGAATCGAGTTTTCGAACTCTTCTGTAAGCAGACGGGAAGTTACGGGCGGGAGTAACTCATCAACGAGCGAACCACAAACTCCGCAACCGCTCTACTTGTCTGCGGATCCTCCCCAAAGGCGAGCAAGACTTCGGTTCCCGTAGCATCGACGACGACCGAGTACCCAGCGGCATTGGTTCGATATTCCCAGGGTAACGGATGGATCACAGAGACTTCCTCCATTCCGATACTTTTGCCATTTCAAGCCTGTAGGGACTGAAGAATCTCAGTTGCAATGTCGATCATTGGCCGCCCCCTGGGAAACCGCTCATCGGGGACCTGACGTCGCACCGGGTGATGGCGCCGATTTGGCTCTTCGCCAGTCGCTCCGAGACAATTCCTTGGAACATGACTTTAATGGCAGCAGATGGGGGAACATGGAAAGACACGAGATCTCAACTGAAAAAATCCATTGGCCAGAGCTGGTACGGCATGTAGCTTGCGAAAGGGTAGTCGTTGAATTGTCCGATTTGCAACGACCGATAGCCATGTTAGTTCCAATCGAACACCGAAAAACGATGGCTGAACTGGACGTTGCACTTCGCCTTTTACCGCGTCTGGGGGTCGCTGGGCCAAAACAGCGGCGTGATGCGTCCGATCTGGCAAGAAGCCTCAATCGCTCTGTTTGCAACGCCTGATTTGCCGGTTACCTCTCTGTAGGGGTTATTCCGATCGATCCGAACGGTCGGTCCAAAGCGCGAAAACGCAAGGCTTTGACCGATCTATCCGATACTTCTTCTACGACACGGGCAAATCCCTCGGTCGATCTTTGAGCACCCCCGTTTCCCTCTGCAAACCCGTTTCCCCCTGCAAAAGATAGTCGAAGCATCGATGGCCAAAAAGGAAATCTTTCGCGTAGTGACTCGCGCCGCAGACGGTTCGCTCAAAATCCGCGATTTCCACTCCGCTGAAATGATCTTTCGCACGCACTCCCAAGCCGGAGTCGATGACAGCAGCACCGACCTGGACCTACGCGGAATGCCGATCTTCAAAGGACTCATCGGACCGATCCCCGAAGGCAAAAACATCGCCCGCTACGAGTCCCACGATGTCTTCGAAGTTATGACCAAAGAATGGGCCAACGCCAAAGTGCGTCGCCGACGACGACTCAAACCCGGTGAAGTCAATTCTGAAGCGACTGCCGAAGACTGAGCATCTGGTCGAGAAATCGATAAGCCTCCTGGCGGGCCGCAGGCGGAAAATCGTGAGCACTCTCCGGATAGATCGCACCGAGACGCTCCGGGACCCCGTAAAGTCGGTAGACCCTCGACGACTCCTGGATCGAATCGCGCACCCCGCTCACATCAAAGTTATCGTCGCCGATCGGCGAACTGGTGAAAAATGCTCTTGGGGCTATCCCAGCGATCAACTCCGGGAAGTCAAACGGCACCAATCTCGGGTCGTTCGAGTACATGTTGGCTATCCGAGGCATGTACCGGTCGCTAGTCCAACCCCGGAGATTCCCCCCGTAGTACTTTCCAAAACGGGTGAAACCGCAACTGGAAACCGCTGCTAATATTCGCTCGTCGAAGAAGCTCGTAAAGATCGTATTGTGGCCACCCAAGGAATGCCCAATACAACCGATCCGTGCCGCATCGACTCCAGGCAATCGCTCCAGCAGATCGACTGCCCGCATGTTGTCCCAGATGGCCTTCATACTGCCGCTTGCCCACCTAGGATTCGACCGAAAATCATATTCGTATTCCCCAAACGACGGGTAATCCGGAGCTAGCGTGACATACCCCCGCTGAGCCAGTTCCAGCGCATAGTGCAGATTTACGCTGCCTCCCATCCCGCTAGGCTCCTCTTTGCCGATGCCGACGGTCTGGTGCAAACACAAAATCGCAGGTCGGACTTTCGAACTCGGCAGGGTGTGCTCAAAAAGATAAGCCCGCACGCGGATGTCCCTTCCTCCTGCTTGTCCACCCTCGGTCGTGTATTCGATCTTGCGACGGACCAACCCCTGACCCAATGCAACCTCGTCGAGCACCTGAAACTCCACAGGCCCCAATCGGGTTCGATCCGGCAAGGGACCCATCACCACCTCGAGGTTCCTTCGAATCGACGCGCGTCGAATCCGCCAATCCTCAAGACTCCTGACCGTCTCGAGTTTCTCATGCACCCCAAGAGCCGCCGTTGCAGGATCCTGCGAAAACGACTCGTTCGTTGCGGTTGCGAATAAGGTCCCACACAGAACCAAAAACAAAGCTCTCATTCGAATTTGCATCCCGTTTACCGACCCTCTTGCTGTGACTTCTGCTGCTTGCCATTGAACTGCTCGCGCAACTGACCGATCGCACTCTCGACGAGCAGCTCGCCACTCCCCTGGGCACATCGCGCCGAGATCACTTCGTAGTTGCCTTGCTCATAAGCTTGCCTGGTCGGAACATAGCCGATCGAGCCGTTGGCAAGCTCATGAATCGAAGTGATCGCAAAGGGCGATGCGTCCTTGATAGCGATTCCAAGCTGGACGAAGATCTCGCCAGGAAGCGACACCCAAGCGACCTGATCGCCCAGCGTGAAGACCTGGACCTCAGCGTCCAACATCCCATCGGGATGGGCCTCGACATCGGCAATCCGATAGGCTTCGACCATCTCCATGAAAGGAGGCAACGGCGCATCGTTCATTTTGGCAAGCACCCCCTTGGCCCACTCGGAACGCTCAAGCGAATGAGGATGGACCGGGACTCGCACGATGCGATGCGATGCGGCCAGTCGAGTCGAAGCCACCGGTTGCAACAAATTCCACGAACGGAGGATCGCGCCAGAGAGCCTCGTCCCAATACGAGCCGCCTCCTGGTGCCCTCCTTGGCGATTCCCCGTCCGCACATCGATGTGATTGACATCGCCACAAGCCCCTGTGGCATATTGAAAATGCGCAGTCGGTCCAAAGACCTTGCCCAAGGTCTCTTGGATCGTATAAGGCATATCAGCGCTCCATTGGGTTCCACCTACGGTATCCAAATGGATCGCGAAACTGCTCAGCAAACCAGCAAGTTTTCCTGGTTCGTCGAAAAAGGCGACCAAGGGCAAGGCGTCATCGGTCGGGCCTGCCTCTCGGACAATGTTCGTATTGAGCTTGCCGGGATTCCAGCCCACCGTCCCGTCCTTCATGAAGAAACGACGATTGAACGCCAACTGATTCTCCTGGCCGATCGCATACCAAGCCGTCCGATCCCTAAGATTCCCTGCAGCATCAGAAACACTCTTGGCGATCCGCTCAGGCAGTCCGATCATGTACTCCTTGGCCTCATCGGTTTGATTGCCAAAGCGGGCCGCCAGACGTTGCTCCGGCTCATAGAGCATCGGCCCGGTATGCGAGTGCGATGCGCTGATCATCACATGCGAAGCCGGAATCCCAAGCTCCTCCTGAATCAACTTGCGCGTCTCGCGAACCATCCACGGATTCGTCGAAATCAAATCGACGACCACCAGAACCACTCGGGTCTGCCCGTCGTCGAGAACCGTCGACTTGGCCCACAACGGATCATGAGTCCCGGTCGAGAATCGAACCCCGTAATAACCAGCCATCGGAGTAGGCCGCCTAGGGGTAATCTCACAAGCCCCAAAACCAACCTTCAACCCACCGAGGGACTCCTGGGCAAAACCCAAATTACCAAGAGTTATCCAAAAAAAGATGCAAAAAAACCAACTCCACCCCACCGCAAAAAAAGCCCGAAAACGCCCCTGAATGAATCGCATTCGCACCATGCTCGGTTCCTTGCCCCACAAAACGCCCCTGGCTCTGCCCGACCCACGCCACCCCAAGTATACCGAAGCTCCCAACGGCCCGCTCGAGCCAAGCCCACACGAAATTCCCCGCCGTCGGCTTGCCCAATTTGGTCGTTTTGACGTTGATTCAACCGGGATTTCGTCTATAAATCTCTGTTCTTATCCACCCCCGAAAAAAGAACCCATAAAAAAACTCCACCATTCGCCCCCCCAGGTCTCGACCATGAAAGACGGCATCCACCCAAAATATTTCGAAACCAAGGTCACCTGTGGCTGTGGAAATAGCTTCACGACCCGGAGCACCCGCAAGGAGCTCAAGGTTGACATTTGCAATGTTTGCCACCCGTTTTATACCGGCAAACTCAAGTTCGTGGACACCGCAGGGCGGATCGAAAAGTTCCAGAACAAGTTCGCTGCCGGAACCTACGCCAGCCTTCAATCCCCCAAGAAGCCTGCTCCAAAAAAGAAGTAGCGACACGAATAGCCTTTGGCTGGCCTGTAAGTCCAGCACCGACGGCAATCTGACAACCTCCACGCTGCAATGATTGCCAACGCAACTTGCAGCGTTTTTTTTTGCCCGCTTCCTCTCGAATCCTAAGCTCGCCTCATGAAAATCCGCGAACAACTCGAACAAACCCTAGCTCGGTTCACCGAGCTAGAGACGATGATGTCCGACCCGGCGGTCCTCGCAGGCGAGTCGGGAAACATGGCCAATATCCTCCGCGAACACGGCGGCCTGTCCAAAACCGCCATGAAATACCGTCGCTATAAAAAACTCTCCGAGGACGTCAAAGACCTCGCGTCCATGCTCGCCTCGGGTGACGAAGACGAAAAAGCCATGGCCGAAGCAGAAGTCGCAACGCTCCGCGAAGAACGCGAAAAGATCTGGGATGAACTCCTCGAACTGTCCGTCGGCGGCGAAGACGCCAACCGCTCGCGATGCGTTATGGAAATCCGAGCAGGTACCGGGGGCGAAGAAGCCGCCCTTTTTGCTCGCGACCTTTTCGAAATGTACCGCCGCTACGCAGAGACCAAGAGCTGGAAAGTCGAACTCATGGACTCAAGCCCCAGCGAACGCGGCGGCTTCAAAGAAATCATCCTCTCGATCGATGGCGATGGCGCCTACCGCGAACTCCAATTCGAAAGCGGTGGTCACCGCGTCCAACGCGTTCCAGAAACCGAAGCCCAAGGCCGCGTGCATACCTCGGCTGCTACCGTCGCAGTCATGCCCGAACCCGAAGACATCGAAATCGAATTGAAACCCGAAGACTACCGCCTCGATAAATTCTGCGCCTCGGGCCCCGGCGGGCAACACGTCAATAAAACCGAATCAGCCGTCCGACTGACCCACCTCGAATCAGGACTCGTCGTGCAGTGCCAAGACGAAAAAAGCCAACATAAAAACCTCGCCAAAGCCCTCCGAGTCCTCAAAACTCGACTCTACGAAGTCAAACGGGAAACCGAACGCCAAGAACGCTCCAAAGAACGCATGTCGCTGATCGGATCCGGAGACCGCTCCGAACGCATTCGCACCTACAACTACCCCCAAAACCGACTGACCGATCACCGTATCAACCTGACCCTCTACAAACTCGACCAAATCCTCACCGGTAACCTCGAACCGGTCTCCTCAGCACTCCTCGAATACGAACGCGCCATGCTGCGCGATGACGATCAAGCCGCCTAAGGCCAAAACGCCAACACGCCAACACGCAAGGACGCATCGACATGAGCGAAACTGGATCCGAACAGACCGAAGCTTGGACCATCCTCCGGATGCTCCAGTGGACCACCGACCATCTGAAAAAATACGGATCTAGCTCCCCTCGACTCGATGCCGAAGTCCTCTTGGCCCACGCGCGAAACTGCCAACGCATCGACCTCTATGCTGCTTTCAACGAAGAACCCGCCGAAGCCGTCAAAGCCATCTTTCGTGATCTGGTCAAACGACGCGCCAAAGGCGAACCGGTCGCCTACCTCGTCGGAAAAAAGGAATTCTTCTCCCTGTCCTTCTCGGTCAACAATGCCTGCCTGATTCCACGCAACGAAACCGAACACATCATCACCGAATGCATCGATAGGATCAAAAAAAACCCTCCCCAAAGCCCCTTGCGGATCGCCGATGTTTGCACCGGCAGCGGATGCATCGCCGTGACAATCGCCAAGGAATGCCAACGCCTCGGCTTCCAAGCCGAACTCATCGCCTTGGACCTCTCGAACCAAGCCCTCGAAGTCGCAAAACAAAACATCCAACTCCATAACGTCCAAAACTCCGTCGAAACACTCCAAGGCGATCTGCTCGATCCTCTCGAGGAGAATTCCTGCGACTTTATCCTGAGCAACCCTCCCTACATCTCCGACGAGGAATATCTTAAACTCGATAAATCCGTCCGAGACTACGAACCAAAAATGGCCCTCGTCTCGAGCCCCTCAGGCATCGAAATCATCAAACGACTCATCGACCAAGCCGCAGCGAAACTCAAAACAGGCGGCTGGCTGATCTTCGAACACTCCCCGATGATCGCCCAAGAATGCAACTCCCATCTCTCGCAATCCAAGACCCCAACAGGCCCCTGGACGGATATTCGTCTGGTCAAAGATCTCGCAGGACTAGCCAGAGTCTCGATCGCAAGAAAACCCTAAACGATTTTTTTAGTTAAATTAATAGCCTCGTTTTTGTTCCCGAAATCCCTATTCCATCCCCATCGAACCTCCCCGGCAAAAGACTATGACTGTTGAAAACCTGATGGACAAACTCGTCTCTCACTGCAAAGCCAACGGGTTCATGTTTCAATCTAGCGAAATCTATGGCGGATTGAATGGCTTTTGGGACTACGGCCCCCTAGGGGTCGAACTCAAACGCAATATCAAAGAGGCTTGGTGGAAAGACATGTACCAAAGCCATAACGAATTGGCTTGCCCACCCTCGGCTCCAAGCACCTACGATATGGTCGGACTCGATTGCACCATCATCATGCACCCCCAAGTCTGGAAATGCTCCGGCCACTACGACCTGTTCCACGACTTCATGGTCGACTGCCGCAAAACCAAAAAACGATACCGCTTCGACCAACTCCGCGGCCGCTGGGTCTCCCAAGGCCCTCAGCGGATCTTTGTGACCACCATGGCCGAACCCGAACAAGAACAAGAGGATATCGCTCGACGCGCCTTGAAGTTCTTCAACCTCCGCTCCAAAGACATCGAAAGACTCTCCTTCGATGAACGTGTCTTGACCTTCGATAAACTCGACGAATCCGACCGCGCTAAAGTGCTCGGACCCGATACCGACGAAATCGGTACCTTGACCGACCCCCGCGAATTTAACCTCATGTTCAAAACCTACGTCGGTGCCCTCAGCGGAGAAGAAGGGGCCGCTTTCCTACGCCCCGAAACAGCCCAAGGGATCTTCGTCAATTTCAAAAACGTCGTCGACTCGACCCGAATCCGAGTACCCTTCGGTGTCGCACAAGTCGGCAAAAGCTTCCGAAACGAAATCACCCCGAGAAACTTCACCTTCCGATCCCGCGAATTCGAACAAATGGAAATCGAATTCTTCTGCCACCCAAGCCAGTCGGCCAACTGGTACCAATACTGGAGAAACCGCCGACTCCAATGGTACAAAGATCTCGGACTCGACTCCGATCGCCTACGACTACGCGAACATGAACAAGACGAACTGAGCCACTACTCCTGCGGTACTGCCGATATCGAATACGCCTTCCCCTTCCTCCCCCCAGGCGAATACGGTGAACTCGAAGGCATCGCTCACCGCGGGGACTTCGACCTGCGAAGCCACTCCGAAGGAAAACTCGATCCGAAAAAACGCCCCCTTGAAGTCGAACTCGACGAACATGGATCCCCAAAACATCGAGGCAGTGGCAAAGATCTCACCTACCGAGACGATCTGACCAACGAACGCTTCATACCTCACGTCATCGAACCATCGGCCGGCGCCGATCGCGCAACCCTCGCATTCCTATGCCAAGCCTACACCGAAATCCAATCCTCCGAATCCAACGGGAAATTCGAATCGCGCGTCGTCATGCGACTCCACCCCAGAATCGCGCCCTATAAAGCCGCCGTGTTACCCCTGGTCAAAAAAGACGGAATGCCCGAAATCGCAGCCGAAATCTACGGCGCGCTCAAGAAGAAATTCAATGTCTTCTACGACGAAAAATCCGCCATCGGGAAACGCTACTGGAGACAAGACAAAATCGGTACCCCCTACTGCATCACCGTCGATAGCCAAACACTCGTCGATCAGACCGTCACGATCCGCGACCGCGACTCGATGGAACAATGGCGAATCCCAATCGATCAAGTCGTCGCGGAAATCGAAAAACGCGTCTGCTGAATCCACTCCCCGTTTCCCGAACATCACCCCAAAAACGCAACGGCTTCGCCTTGCGCGAGCATCGACCATGAGCTTTGAAGTTGCGCTATTCGCATGTTTCGGAGTTTCAATCGATGGTTTTCCTGGCTTTTCGTACTCGTACTCCGCGTTAGCAGTACTCGTACTCGTACTCGAAAATACGGCATCGAGTACGAGTACGAGTACCATTACATTGAGTACGAGGACGATAAAAGCCAAAATAGCGCGATTTCAAAAACCATGAGCGAGCATCGACAAGGTGAACTGTTCCCAGACGATGAAACCCCATGGGAAATCGACGCACAAGCCACCGTGCTTGCTGCCCATGTCGTGTTTGCCGAAGCACCCTTCGGACCCTACTCCTACCGCATCCCCGAGACTCTTGCTAACCAAGTCCAACCAGCCATGCGGGTCGTCGTCCCCCTAGGAAAAGGGGATAGGGAAATCACCGGTTATACCCTCGGCGTAGAAACCCTCAAACAATACCGACAAAACCTCAAACCCATCCTACAGTGCTCCGACCAAGGACCACTTTGCAGCACAAACCTGCTCGAACTCGTCAAATGGATGAGCAAGTACTACCTGGTCCCAGCAGGACAAGTCCTCGAAGCAGTCATCCCCGCCGGCGTGCGCGCAGGGGCCGGTACCCGAAACCAAACACTGCTGCGGCCAACCGATAAAGCCACCGAGGACGCTTTCGTCAAATCGTTACCCATCAAACAAAGGCAAACACTTGTCCAGCTGATCCTAGCCAACGAACCCCTTGCTCCCGAACAACTCCGCTCGCTGGCCAACTGCTCCGACGGCGTGATCAAAAAACTCAAAGACACCGGCTTCATCGAAAGCTACACCGAACGCGTCATGACCTTCGAGGCCAAAGCCGACGCGAACAACGATCCGGCCGTTCCTCTCCCGGCCCTGACGACCGACCAACGCGTCGCTCTGCAAACCATTTTCGGCGCTCTGGACTCCCAAAAACATTCGACCATCTTGCTCCACGGCGTGACCGGTAGCGGCAAAACCGAAGTCTACATGCAAGCCATCGAAAAAACGATCCGCTTCGGACGTCAAGCGATTGTCCTGGTCCCCGAAATCAGCCTCACACCGCAAACCCGCAGTCGCTTTCAAAACCGCTTCGGCTCAGTGGCCGTCCTGCACTCGAACATGAGTGGACCCGAACGCCATTTTCAATGGAGAAGGATCAGCAATGGCGAAGTCCAAGTCGTCGTCGGACCTCGCTCGGCCATCTTCGCCCCTGTCCCACACCTGGGACTGGTCATCCTCGACGAAGAACATGAGACTTCCTTCAAACAAGATAACATCCCTCGCTACCACGCCCGCGATGTGGCCATCCATCGAGCCTTTCTCGAAAAAATCCCCCTCGTCCTAGGCTCTGCAACCCCCTCGCTCGAAACCTACCACCGCGCCCAAAGCGGGGCTTATCAATATGTCAGCCTCCCTCGCCGAATTCTCAATCGGCCCATGCCCGAAGTCCGTACCATCGACCTACGCGTCAACCGCATCGATGTCAACCAAGGTAGCTTGTCGAAACCCCTCTTGCAGTCCATGCACCGTGTCCTGGACCAAGAAGACGGACAAGTCATCCTGCTGCTCAACCGTCGCGGTTACTCGACCCGTGTTCAATGTCCATCCTGTGGCTTCGTCCTCTCCTGCCCAGATTGCGACCTGCCGCTGACTTTCCACCGCGATGGGAACAAAGCCATGTGCCACTACTGCGACTACACCATCGCCGCTCCCCAACAATGCCCGAAATGCTCCTTCGATGGAATCCGCTTCTCTGGACTCGGAACCCAACGACTCGAACTCGAAGTCCAAGCCAGCTTTCCCAATGCACCCATGGCCCGAATGGACTCCGATACCATGCGGAAACCAGGAAGCCACGAACGGACTCTGACGGACTTTCGAACCGGACGCACAAAAATCCTGCTCGGCACCCAAATGATCGCCAAAGGTCTCGACTTCCCCAACGTGCTGCTCGTCGGGGTCATCCAAGCCGATACAAGCCTCCACTTCCCCGACTTCCGCGCCTCAGAAAAAACCTTCCAACTCATCACCCAAGTCGCCGGAAGGACCGGACGGGGCGACAGGGCAGGGGAGGTCCTCGTGCAAACCTTCTCCCCTGAACATCCCGCAATCCTGGCCGCCTCGAAACACGACTTCCTAGGCTTCGCAGACCTGGAACTCCAACACCGAAAACCCCTAGGCTATCCTCCCTATGGCTCCTTAGCTCGCATCATATTTCGCGGCGAAGTCCAAGAACAGGTCGAGCAGTTTGCCGAAAGCATTGTCTCCAAAGCTCGCCGACTCGTCGCCAATCGCGGATCGAAAGTCCGTGTCCTCGGACCATCGCTCCCCCCGATCCCCAAACTCCGTGGCCACCACCGCTTCCACGCCATGCTCATCACCCAAGAGCCCGGCGCTCTGCACGCGATCCTCCAGGAAATTCAATCAAGCACCAAACTGCCCGAAGGTGTCTTGTACCTGATCGATATCGACCCAATCGATATGCTCTAATCGCTCCGAACCAAACCTTCTGTTCTAAACAATCCGCACCAACTTTGGTACCAACTCCATGGATGAGCCCTATTTCAAAAAATACCTGGCGTATGTCGATCCTGCGATGCGTCCTGTCGATGCGCTAGAGGCCCAAGCCTCAAAATTCCTAAATTGGTGCCAAAGGGTCGATGTCTCCCAAACCCTCGTTCTCCACGGTTCTTTCACATGGACCTTCCGCCAAGTGCTCAACCATATCACAGATTCGGAGAGAG
>Ga0315909_10003700_pt1 | contig 18480 bp, 18 predicted proteins | sample LakEriMetagenome_11_FD_203527 | JGI IMG/M metagenome (GOLD analysis project Ga0315909, IMG submission 203527) | Freshwater fungal communities from buoy surface, Lake Erie, Ohio, United States - Buoy 2 MA125 | ecosystem: Environmental > Aquatic > Freshwater > Lake | place: USA: Lake Erie, Ohio... | reverse complement strand
CCTCCACCACCGCCCGCCTCAGGCTTCAGCACGCACAGGATTGCAGACCATGGCAGCGTCGTTGGGGCGCTCCAACTCGCCGCGTCCGTCGTCCCAGAACTAACGATCTGGTAAATGGCCGAGCCTACCTCGAATGAGGCGCCGTTCTCTTGTTCATAGATGATCGTGAAGGCTCCATCCTCGGTGATCGTGGCCGACCCCCCGGTGTCAACAGCGAGGGCGCCGATAAACAACGCCTCGCCAGCGCTTGTTCCATCACCCGAACTCGGGGCGCCCGTGGTGTTATTGCCGCTGCTGGTGTCTTCCAGTCGTGTGGCCGCGGTCGAACTCCACCCGCCCGAGGCACTGAATTCGCCAATGCCGATATCCGGGAAGTTGCCGACGTTTCCGCCAGCAATCTGCATCGTGCATGACCCCGTGCCGGTTACCGGCACTGACCAGATGCCAACGTCGTGATTGTTCCCGCCGAGCGACACCTCAGTCTGAAGATGCAGCGCGATTGTCCCGAGGGTCGCGGTCCCGGCACTCTGCGTGCAGTCAGCCTCTACGTATGGGTCGGCGAGGTTGTTGTACCTCATCCCCACGATGACGATGAGATTCCCCGCGGTGACGTTCGACACGAACGCCTGCGACACGCTCGCCGACGTTGCGGCAGCATTGCCCGTGACCTGAATTGCGGTAATGGTCATGCTGCGTCCAGGATCAGAACGCGGTCACCAGGCGCTGTGAACGCCTGCGTGCCAGTGTTTGCGAAGGGCGATCCGCTCGCGGTGCTGTAGGTGCCATCGGACCAGTTCCACCACCGGCCGCGCACCGAAGATGGCGTCAGCGCAGTCATATCCACCGTGAAATTCTGCGTCGGCGTGTGGATCATGGCGAAGCTGCCGTCACTTGCGCGTGCCGGGCTGATGAGCGTCGAGCCGCTGCCCTTGCTCGTGGTCACGAGCGACGTGTCCGTCTTCGGCACGAGCAGATGCCACGAATAGCTCTGGATCATCGTGCCGAGGTAGCCGAACTCGGTCCAGCTATTGGGCAGGTCGTTACTCAGCGTCGAAGCAGTGCCGACATCATCAGGCGACACAGTGCCGAGGTGCCACAGCACGTCGTGCCCGGCGAACCCGCCGGCCAGCCCGCCCCCAAGAATGCTGCGAATGGTGGGCACGATGTCAACCGACAGCATCGCATCGGTGGCCGGCTCGTACCCGGCCTCGATCATGAAGAATGGGACCGGGCCGCTTCGCCCGTAGGCGTTCGCCGTGTGCGGCCCCGCCTGATCGTCGGCGTCGTCGCGCAAGTACGTGTTGTTGAGGCTGAACCCGGTGTAGCCGGTGCCCCAGCCGAGGTATGCCTCGCCGTTCGTGCCGTCAGGTGATGCGGGCGCGCGGCCGGTGTGCCCGGTAACGAGGTCGGTCGTCCGCACGCTGCGGATGCCCGTGATGATCGCCCACTGCTTGTCGCGGTCGCCCGTGGTGCGGGTCGCATCACCGCCGACGCACCAGATGACGTTGCCCTGCGTGTAGCGGTTCGCCAGTGAGGCACCATACGCCTCCAGCGTGGCGTCGCTCTGCGCGACAAGCTCGGCATAGCAGCCGTCACCACTCTGCCCCCAGTAGGCCGGGTTGATCATCGCCACCATGTTGCGCGAATTCAACTCGTTCACCGCATGGTCGACGACATCCCAGTAGGCGTCATTGATCACCCAGTTGTAGTTCCCCGTCATGGACGTGAACGGGTCATCCCCGCCGACGTTGCGATAGCGTGGGGTCTGGGCGGTGTAGTACACCTCGGGCGCCGAGAACAGGATCGCGTTGCACCCCTTCGCGTACCTGTCGGCGATGTAATCGGTGATCTGCGTCGTTGACGCTTGACCGATCAACGACCAGCAGGTATCGCCAATCAGGATCAGCGGCGAGCCGTTGCGCGTCAGGTAGCGGCCTGAGGCGTGAACGGAAATCGCCGATGAGGCAGGGGGGGCGGCCGTGGCTGGCCTATTCCACCCGCTGGACAACGCGCGGGTGCGGGTCACTCACTCCTCCCACTTGAACCAGAAGTCGCAAATCTGGCCCGTGCCGGTGGGGACGATGATCCCGAGGCCGTTGGCCGTTCCAATCGGGATCAGAAACCCGCCCTCGGAGAACGTCCACACAATCGTGGCGCCCACCGCGGCAGGCAGGGTGAGCTGACGGAACGCTTGACCCACGCTCGCCCCGTCAGCCGTGTGCCCAGCGAATGCCGTGCATTGCGTCGGGTTGATGTCCTCGTTGACCTCGGTCAAGCCGGCGCCGACGTTGGTAGCGGAGCCGAACTCGGCCAAGGCAACAGTGACAGCAGTCGAGGTCGTGTTGCATACCCCGACCTCCCGAACGCGAGCGCCAAAGGTCGCCGAGGCGAATAGCGAGGCGATCGCCCGCAACGACGTGCCGACGACGGTGGCGCGGCCACCTACAGAGTGAAGCATGGCAGCACCTCAGGTCAGCGTCACCGATGACCCAGTCGTCACCTGCGGCGTCACGTTCTGCCCCAGATTGATGTTGGGGCTGAGCGTGCCGCTCGCGATGATCTGACCGGCGGTCGTCGCGCTCGTGACCACGACGGACCAGTGAGTCGCCGTGCCGGTGCTCGTGCTGGTCAGGATCGGGAACGTGATCGCGCCGTTCGGCGAGGCCGAGGCGTAGTTCGACGACACGCTCGTGCTCACCGTCCAGCCGACACTCGCGGCGGTGCTGCGGTCCACGCTGATGCGCGTGTATCCGGTCAGCGACACCTCGTTCGTGCCGGCCGTGCCGCCGGCAGGGTCCGCCGTGTGAAGCGCGGCCCAAGTGACCGTCGCGCCAGCGGTGGCGGCGATGTTGGTGATGGGATTGCCCGAAGCGGCGAGCAGCAGCTTGAGCAATTGGGTCTGCAGGGTCGAGCCAGCGGGCATGTCAGTTCTCCGGTATGAAAATCAACTCGGACAGACGCCCGAGATCGTCGCGCTTCGTGACGCGCATTCGCACGCCCGACGACATGAGCGGCATCTGTGCTGCCGCAGGGATTGACTGAGGTGGAAGCGTCACCTCAGCAGGTTGCACGTTGTTCACGATCTGGACGCCGCGCAGCGCCTCCAGGAAGCCTGCGACCCACGGCGGCGCCTTCTCCTCGCCGGTCTCGTCTTCCTTCAGGCTGCGAATGGCGGCGATGAGGTCGCCGACCCAGGCCGGCGGCCGCTCCTGCGCCTGCGCCACAGCGGACAGGCTCGAGGCCATGTCCGCCAGGGCTTGGCTGACCTGCACGACTTGCACGCCCGACTCATCGAGCGCCTCGATCTTGTCCAGGAGTTGGCGGATGGTTTCCATGCTCATAGGCACTCCCGGATGGCCTCGAGGACCGCTAGGCGTTTTCGATGTTGGACGAGAGCCTCAGGCTTCTTCGGCGGCGCAGCACCTTCAATGCGCAACGGTGCGTCACGGTAGATCTCGTCGACCGTCTTGCCCATGCGTTCTGCTTGCGTGCGGTAGAACGCCATCTGCAGGGCGACGTAGGCTTCGTTGGCAGACCTGAACGCCGGGCCGGCTTCGTGGAACTGGCGCACGATGTCCTGCCGCACCGCGGTCTCGGCCTCTTCGGTGCGCACGCGCTCTTCCTTTTCGGCCGCGATCTTCTTGGCCTGCGCCTGCATGGCGGCCTTCTCCGTCTTGAAGAATGCCTGCCCTTCGGCGGTGGTCGGGCCCGCGGGATCGGCCTTCAGGTGCGGCAGCAGCGCCTGCTCGGCCGGCGTGCCGCTGATGTGCGTCACGAAGTCGGCCGTCGAGATGCGCACATCCTCGCCCGTGATGGCCGCGTCGCGCAGTTGGCGATCCAGCCCGATCTTCGCGGGGTCGATGCCGTTCTGCTGCAGCACTTCGGCCAGCGGCTTCGGGCTTACCCAGACCTCACGAACATCGCCATCCTCGGACACCGAGCGCATGAACTCGCGGAACTGGTCCGGCGTCGCGTCGCGGGACTTCATGTCCTTCACGATCTCGCCGGCCGCGGTCAGCCGCTCGCCGATGGCCTCGGCCTTGGCCGCCGCGTGCGCCTCGCGGTAGGTCTCGCGCACAGCACGGTAGAGCTCGGGCTCGGCGCGCGGGCCCATGATGCCGGCCATGATCCCGCCCGCGGCGGCGTTCCACAGCATCTCCTCGGGATCGAACGGCCGCTGCATCTCAGGAGGTAGAACCAGGTTCATCAGCGCACGGCCGCCCTCGCCCGTGACCGCACCAGTCACCGCGCCTGACGCCATGCGCTGGCCCACGGTCCCGGCGACCGACAACGGGGCGATGATCTGCAGCGTGGTGTCGAAGTAGGCCCCGACGCTCGAGCGCATGGCCGCCGCGGTGTCGCCCGTCTTCTCCAGCACCTGCTGGCCGGTGTTCACCGCGTTCGCAAGAGCCGGGAACGCGGCCGAGCGAGTGGACTGCTTGACAGCCTCGACAACGGCCCCCAGTCCGCGCGTGGTCTCGGACACCGCGGCAGGGCCGCCGCCGGTGATGCTGATCTGCGACAACAGGCTCAGCACCTGCCCCACCATGCGCCCGGCCTTGGCGCCGAACGAGTTTTCCTGCACGAGCGAGTCGCGCATGCCGGCCTGCGACGGCGCGATGAAGGTCTCGCGCCAGCGCCGGTACATGTCCGTGCCGGCCACCAGATCAATCGCCGCCGGCACTGCACCACCGAGGTGGCTCAGGGCAAGGTTCGCCGCCCACGTGCCGGTGGCCAGGCCCTCGGGGATGCCGAGCGCCACCGCACCGGCCGTGTTCGTGCCGACAGTCCACAGTTGCTCGAGCTTGCCGAGCTTGTCGAATTCCTCCTGAGCCACCCGCGCGCTGTCCGGGTTGGCCGCCACCCACGCTGCAAGCATAGGGTGCTGGCCAACCAGGTCGGCGTTGCGCTGCGCCCGGGCCTGCGTCTGGAAGCGCGGGATGTCGCTCTCGACGACGGCCTGGGGCAGGCCCACCTGCGGCGCCAGTTGCGCTGCCGTGGCGGCTTCCTGGGCGCTCCTGGGGGCGTTGGCGACGGCAGTGCGCCGGGCCGCGTCGCCGCGGTTGACGATGATGGCGTCAGCGAAGTCGTCGGGGGACAGCGCCGGCCGAGGCCTGCGGGGCTCGACCGGCGGCAGGCCGGTAAGGTCGCCCTCGGGCGCCATGGCCGGCGGCTCCGCAAGCGGCGGCGGCCCCTGGCGGCGCAGCAGCGTGTCGGCGAAGGTGTCAGCGTCCACCGTCGCCCTCCGTCACCTTGCCGGTCACCCGGCGCACCGGCGTGAGAGGAGCAGGATCGACGCCACCCGCCAGCTTGAACTGGGTGTAGTAGTCTTGAAACTGGGCGTCGCTCATCTTGCCGAGCTTGGCCTCCCACTTGGAGCGCAGCTGCCCGGCGACCGACGGGTCCGCCGGCAGCGACATCGAAAACCCCGGCTTGCCGGCGGCCTCGAACGCGCGGGCTTCGTTGCGCCCGAAGATCGACCCAGGCACCGTGCCCTGCTGCAGCAGCGTCGCCACGATCCCCTGCAGGTCCTTGCCCTGCGGCCGCTTGCCGCCGTTCTGCTCGCGCCACGCGTCGACCGACTTGGTCAACTGGCCGAGGAAGACCTCACGTCGCACGCGCACGGACTCGTCGCCCTTGGCCTTGGCCTGCCCCAGGTTGACCGCGGCGAGCTGCGGCTCGGCCTCGGACAGCATGTTGCGCAAGGCCATGTTCGCGTCGGCCTCCTTCTGTTCGCGTGTGTTCAGCGACGCCTGGCGGTGCAACAGGTCGGTCAGCCCGGAACGCGGCAGCCGGCCGATGAACTGGCTCAGGTCCGTGAGCCGGCGCGACGAGAACCCCTCCGGGTCGTCCATCGCGCGACCTAGAAGCTGGTGGTACAGCCGCTCAGACTCCGGGGTCCACTTGTCGCCCGTGTGCGTGAAGAAGTCCTGCAGCGCCTTCCTCGTACCCACGTCCACCTGTCCCCAGGCCTGCCGCGCCTGAGTGCTGGCCAGCATCTGGTCGATGCTCGCGGGCCGGTCGCTGCCGTCAGGACGACTCCCGATGGCCGCCTGCCACAGCGTGTCGTGCGCAACCCGTTGTTGGGCGACCTGGCCCTCGATGATCCGGTTGCCGTTGGCGATCACGCGCGAGGTGACGGCATCGACGAACTCGACGTTGCCCGGGCGCACCTGCTGCGCCCACTGCCGCATGTACTCCACCCGCTGGGTCAGGTCGAGCTTGAGTTGCTCTGGGGTCGGCGACGCGGTGGGCATGCTCGGCTCACCCGCGGCGCCCAACTTGGCCAGCCCGTTGAGCACGTACTCGCGGGTTTCCTTGAACGGGATCTTCTTGGCCCACTCGATGGTGTTGACGCCGCTGGACCTTGGGTCCCCGTGGGCCTTGAGCCAATCGTTGACCCGACCCTCTCCGGCGTTGTACGCAGCGAGGACAAGCGCTGGGTGCCCGAGGCGCGCCGTCAGTTGGCCCAGCAGGTCGCGACCGACCCGGGCGATGTCGTCCGGCACCGGCTTGCCGTCCTTGTCGAGCTGCACCGGGCGGATGCCGTAGCCCGGGTTCATCATCGTCTGCGGCATCACCTGCATCTCGCCCTGAGCACCGGCGGAAGAGGTCAGCAGTTGCCCGTCCTTGCCGTAGCGGTTGCCGCGGCTTTCAAGGTGCAGAACAACAGGGGTCAGGTCCTCGGCTTTGACGGCCGCCAGCGGCTGCCCCACCGCGGCCGGCGCGATGTGCTGCGGCAGAAGAGGAGCCAGCCCATTGGTCGCCGCGTCCGCACCGTCGAACGCCATACGTTGCGACACGCCGCGGTCGATCTCGCGCGCTAGTTGCGTCTGCGCCTGCGGGCTCAGCCCGCCGCGCACCTGCTTGAACATCGCCTCGGCCTTGTAGGGGTCCGCAGTCATCACACCAGGAATGCCGTGCAGGATCGACGTGATGCGCGTCGAGTAGGCGGCGTCGTAGAACTTGGCCCCGACGCTGTCAACCTGTTCCTTGCCCCACCCCTTGCGGGCGGCCGTCTCGGCCACCGTGCGGCGGATCTGCTCCAGCCCGCCCTGGAACGTGAGTTCGTTGTCAGGGTCAACAGCGATGCGCTGCAACCCGTTCGTGATGCTCGCGTTCGAGGTGGTGTCGTTGAACCGGTCGGTCTCCTGCGCCTGGTGGGAGAGCAGCCCAGCCTTGAAGCGGGTCGCGCGCACGTCGGCGTGCTTGTCGAAGATTCGCTGCTGCGTCGGGCTCAGCGACTCTCGCATGCGCTTGCGTGAGTCGTCGAACCGGGCTTGGTACGACTCGAGGAAGGTGGCGCCGACGGCGGCCGACTCGCGCGCGCTGCGGTAGCCCTTCTCGGTGTCGAACTCCAGCGACAACACGTCCTGGTCCAGGGCGTTGATCTTGCTTTGCGCGACGACCTCGTCCTGCCGCGCGTTGGTCGCGGCGATGATGTCGGCCGCCTGCTGAAGCTCTGCCCCGCCCTGCCGCATGGCCTGCGCCGCCGCGCCGCCGACCTGCGGCGGTTCGTAGGACGCCACGCCCAGGCTCGGGCGCGCCCCTTGCGAGCGGCTCGAGCCAGCAACGTCGGGCAGCGTGGCCATCAACCGGTCGCGTTCGGCGGGATCACGCCGGCGCGCTCACGCAGCGACGACTCGCGCGCGTAGCCTTTCAGCAGCGAAGTCCCCGCCCCGAAGCCGCTGGCCATGGCCGACTCTGTGGCTTGACGACGGGCCACCTTGCCGCCGTACTCGGTCGCGTCGGCCTTCATCCGCAACGCGCGGGCCTGGTCCTCGCCCTCGTATAGGGCGAGCTGCTGCCTGTAGGCCATCTCCTGCGCGTTGCGCGCCATCAGGTTGATAACCGTAGGGTCGCTGGCGCCGCCGCCTGAGGCGGCCGCGATCGCGAGCGCCTTGCTGGCCACGTAGTCCGCTTCGCGCTGCACGCTCCAGGCCTCACGTTGTGACGCCGCCTTGGCCTGGCCGGCGTTCACGCGCAACTGGTCGGCCTGGAAGTTGGCGGCCTTCTGCGCCTCGCGCCCTGCTTGGTACTGGCTCAGCGCTTGAGCCACCCAACCGCCGGCGCCCATCCAGGTGCCGGCGTTGTTGAGCTGCGTTTGGTCGTCGTACCAGGCCATGCTCTCAGCTCCTCTTGAGGTCAAACGAGACGGCCGAGATGGTCACGGGCCGCGGGGCCTGCGCCTTCAGCACGATGCGCGCGTCGGTCGTCCACTCCCCAGGGAACGCGGTCAGGTCCTCGTCGTAGTCCGCGATTGTCGCGTCTCCGGCGGATGTGCCGCGCTCCATCAGCGGCTGCTGGTCAAGCACCGACGTCGACGGCCCGTACTTCAAGGCCCGGGGATGCAGGTCATGCATCACGAAGGCGATCGACGCCAGCCGCTTCGTGCGGTTGAGCGGCGCGCCGGCCTGCACAGACCCGAGCTTGGCCGAGATGTAGGTGCCCTCGTAGGGAAGACCTACCACGTAGGCGCTCACCTGCGTGCCCAGCAGGAGATTGCCCGACCCGTCGAGCGTGTACGACTGCCCCCACGGCGTGGTGCTCTCGTCGGTCCCGAGGTCGGCACCATCCGCCCACACCACGACCTCCTGCCCCGCAAGGTGTGGAGCGCTCACGGTGTATGTAGGACCTCCGGAATAGGCGACGTAGGAATCCGCCTGACAGTTCTGAGTACCGCCGCGGCAGTCTTCTTCGAGCGCCCACTTCTCCAGAAAGCGATAGTCGATGTTGTTGATCGTGCGCTTCACGATGTAGTAGACCTGGTCGTCCTGGTCGCCATCGAGCGCCGGCAGCACGGCCACGTCTTCGACATCGCCGTCGGTCTCGACGTTCTGCCAGGCCAGCACCTCCTCGGCCTTGTCGATCACGGCCACCGCCACGGTGCCGTCGCTGCGCACGCAGTGCAGGCGCGTGTCGGGCAGGCGCTGCGCTGCCATGCGCACGACGCCGGGCGCGCAGAACTCGGGCGCCAGCTTGGTCATGTCGTTGGCGTTGTACTCGTACTGCTTGAGGTCGAACCCGACCTCAAAGATGCGGAAGCCGGAGCGGTTGACGAATACTCCGCCCTGGTCCAGGCGCACGGCCTCGACGCTGCCGCTGCCCTGCGTGCTCGACACCTTCAGGTTGAAATTCGTCGGCGTCAACGGCTCCTCCAGCGAGCTCGCGCGCGCTGTGTATTCCGCACCCTGAGCACCGAGCAAAAGCCCCTTCAGGCTCAGCATCCAGTTGATCGTGTCAACCGGGCCGCTGCCGATCGTGCGGTTGATCGGGCCGGAGTCGCCCACCGTCGTCTCGTCGTGCGAGTCGAAGGCGTCGGACACCGAGCCCCACACGCCGTTCTGGCCAGCCCACCACAGGCGGCCCTCGTGCAGGCGCACGCATGTCGGCCAGCCGTTCTTGTCGCTCCAGTGCCCCTCCTGCCACAGGCCCGATTCCGTGGTCCCGCCCATGGCCGACAGGACCTCTGCCGAGACCAAGGTCGACGAGGTGTACGCGGTCACGCGCACAACGCCGCGGATGCTGCCGCCGCCGGTGCGCATAGTCATCGTCACGCTGTCGGGGGCCACCCGAGTCGTGAGAATCAGCCGGTAGTAGATGAGCTGGTTGTCGAAGGTGTCGTCCACGTTCGCGGTGCCGTCGGCCGTCCACGAGTAGATGCCACCCACGTTCGCCCAGGTTTCGTTGTCGTAGGAGCGCTGTAGGTCGACCGTGGACGTGCTTGCGTTTCCAGCGATTTCCACCGAGAACGCGCGCGCCGGAGAAACGCCGGTAATGCGAATCGAATCCGTCGCGCCGCCGCTCGTACTGGATGTCGTCGTGACAACTTGGCCCACCGACGAGACTGCGAACAGCGCCCCCTCATGAGTCGATCGAAAGGTCGGCTTCGACGCAGTAAGAGTGATGTTGCCGTTGATTGCGCTGGGGGTCAGCGTGGTGCCCGTGATGTTCTCGAGCATGAACGGGCCGTCGTTCGATCGCCACAGCGCGATCGACCAAGACCGGGCCTGGGGACGTGTCCCGCGCCGCTCGATCTTGCGCTGCTGGTAGCCGCGGCAAGCGACGAAGACAGTGTCTCCAGATTGCTCGTGGCGCAGCATGCCCAGGGCCGCCGTCGCGGTCCACGGGGACGGGAGCGACACCACGCCAGAATCCTCGACCTGGCACGAGTCCACGTAGACAACACGTTCCAGGCGAGACTTGAAGCGGATGCAGAAGTTGCCCGTGGGGGTGAAGGACATTGAGTGCGTGCCGGTCTCAAGGGAAACCTCGGACACGTACTCATCGCCACCGCTGGTGGACCCCACTTGAAAGACCACCGGACCCCGAGCGATGACAACGCGAAGTGCGTGCTCGGTCCCTGTTTCCGTTACTGTGACCTGCTGGTCTCGAATGGCGAACTGCGTACCGTCGCCCACAAGCGACATATACCCGGAAGCATTCCAGTCAGAGGTAGCCCCCGACTCGTCGTTGTCGGTCCACCCCGCGAGGTTTGACGTGAAGTCCCCATTGGTCACCGCCGCAGTCACGGCCGGACGGGTCAGGAGTTCGTCCTCGATCCATACGCGAATGCTCCCCGTCGTCACCTCGACAAGCGCCGTGTCATCGGTGGCGAAGATGAAGGGGATGAGTCGCGCGGCCATCACACTTCGTCCGGCGTGAAGATCGCCGTCGGCGGCGTGAAGACCACGTCACCGTGGGCCTCGAGAACCCGCGCCGGGTAGAGCGCCTGGCCCTTGAGAAATCGCAGGCCGTCGATCCAGACGCGCGCATTGCGCGATGTCGTGCCAGGGTCGCCGATGATGAGGCGGGTAATGGCGCCGGTCGTGAGCCCGCTCTCGGCCACGTAGCGGCCCTGCAAGAAGCACTGCGTGCCTGCCCCGGACTTGCGCTGGTACACGACATGCACGCGCTGGGTCTTCCCACCGGTGATGCCGAAGGTCGCGTGAGCGCATGACTGTGCGGCCGGCACGGTGAACAGATGGTGCGCCGACGAGTGAATAGCGCAGTTTGCCGTGTGAAGATAGGTGCCGGTTGGACCCTCCAAGCGAAGCACCTGCTGCCGGCCATCGGCGAAACCGTCGCCATCTCCCGAGCTGCTGATGATCTGCAGGAAGTATTCGAGCGTGAACGCTTCCCCTGCCGCTGCGAAGGACTGCGTGTAGTGCCGCAAGTCTTCGGCCCCCAGGCTCCCGCGCACCTCGATGGCCTTGCCGCCCCACGCATCAGCAGACGTGCTGATGATGAGCCCGGCCCCGCCGTCCGGCGTGAAAGCGTTGGCGGACATGTCGACCAGGTTGTTCCCGTTCGTGCCGTTGCCGTGCAGCAGCAGGAACAGGAACGGGTTCTCTTCTCCAACCGCAGCCGCGGAAACCGTGATCTCGGCCGAGCCCGAGCCCCGCGTCGGCAGGCCTGTCGGTGGGTCCACGATGCCCAGATAGCGCAGGCCCGGGCGCAGGCTCATGTAGCCCAGGACGTGCGACATCCAGTTCGTCTGCGTCTTCGCACCGAGCGCCAATCGGCGCACGTCCACGCGAGCTTGGGCCGTGCGGTCGACCACCCCAGCGGTGAAGCTTGCGACGGTATTCGACTCGGTCGGCACTACGCGCTCCCCACCCCGGTCGCCGCAACGACGATGGCGGCCGAGCCGTCCGCAGCGCCGCGCGGGAACGCGTGCGCGCCGACCGCGATGCTGGCCGACCCCGCCGCGGCCGCGCGCGCTGCGCCGGCGCCATCGGCCAGCATGAACAACTCGGCCCGGCCCGCCACGCTGGCCGATGGGGCCAGGTCAGGGTTGCCGGCGATGCCGCCGACGTACTTCAGCCCCGGGCGCAGGCTCATGCGCCCGAGAACGCGGCTCACCCAATTGGTCTGCGTCTGGGCCGCCAGCGACAGCCGGCGCACCTCGACACGCGACAACCCGCGGCGGTCGACGACGCCGGTGGCGAAGGTGTAGAGCGAGGCGGATTCGGTGGCCATATCACCCGATCAGGCTGCCCGTGCTGCCGCCGCCGTCGCGGCGGTTCGGGAACCGATTGCGCGACATCGACCAGTTCCCGCGCGCCGAGAACGTTGTCGGCCCCGTCATGGCGCTGCGATTGCGCGCCTCGAGCAGGCGCTGAGCCTTGATCTTCTCGATGCGCTCCATGTCGGCGCCGTTGGAGATCATCTTCAGCGCGATGCGCGACGCGAAGTGCGCCTGCACGAACTTGGTGAAACTCTCCGGCCACAGGCCCAGGTTCATCCCGTAGTTCACGTCCTTGCTGACGTAGCGCACGTACAGGGTGTCGATGTCGCCGTACCAGTAGCCGGCCTCGTCGACGTAGCGCAGATTCGGCGAGCGGAAGAACTCGTCGGAGCACACGGCCGAGGTCAGCACCCAGTCGTCAGGCTTGGAGAACGCGCGGTTGTAGCCCCAGTCCGGTTCGACCAGGGGGTCGTAATCGATCTGCGACGAGCGCATGGCGAAGTTCCACTGCCCGGCCTCCAGGCACTCCTTCACCCCGTTGTCGGCCCACACGAAATCCAGGAGCCGGCGCGGCTCCCGTTCCTCGGTCAGGCTGGCGAGGAATCGCTCCCCGCAGATGAGGAGCGCGCCGTTGTAGATCGTCAGTTGATCGGCCACGATGGCGCTCCTGTTCGTGCATCAGCTCGTGGCGATGCGGGCCTCGTACTGGTCCAGCGCCAGCTGCGCATCGGTGCGGGTGTGGTGGCCTTCGCTGATGACGGCCTTGTCGCTGTTGCGGATCACGACGAACTTCTTCGGGCCCTTCCACGCGATGTGGTGATTGGACGCGACGGCCTGCGGCGCGGCCGCGGGTTGGTCGGTGAAATTGACGTGCTGTAACTCGCGCACAACGGCGTAGTTCCGTCCGGCCGAGATCACGACCACGTCGGAGAACCATTCTCCGGTCTCGGATCGGCACTCGATGCGGTCGAACGGCGCGAGCAGCGTGGCCACGTGCGCCCAGTAGCCGGGCTGCAGCAGGTCCTCGCGCGTGTGCGCCTCCGGGACGTCGGCGATGTAATCGTGCCGCTTGGACTCGGCCAGGCCGATGTGCTGCGGGACGAGCGACGCGTCGCGCTTCGGGGGCGCTGCGGTGGTGGCGGCCGGGACCGCGACTGCTGTGTTCATGCAAACCTCCTCAGGTCAGGGGTAGAAAACGAACGGGGCGCGCACCCCATGGAAACCCACTCGGCGCGCGCCCCGTTCGGGGGATGAGGCAACTGCGGGCAGCCTCAGGATCAACCGAACGTCGAGGTGACCAGCGAGCCGGTGGACAGCGATGCCGCCCCGGCCGTCGTGATCTGCGTGACCGCGCCGTAGAAGGTGACCAGGCTCGAGCCGGCCGAGCCCGACAGTTGCACGCCCATGACCATGTCGCCCGCCCGCATGCCGAGCGCGCCGCCGTCGGAGAAGAACCCCGCGGCGACCAGGTCGGTCGTCAGGTTGGTCGAGGCGTAGTACCACAGGCTGCCGCCGCCGCCGGCGCCGCTGGCGACATTGGTCGCCGTGGAGCCTTGGGTGGTGAGAGTCTGGGCCGTGCCCGGGACGATGGGCGTGGTGGCGATCGGACCGAAGATCTGCCGCGGCGGGTTCGACGTGCTCGAGCCCAGGGTGCTGGAGAAGTATGCCATTGCGTGTGCTCCTTAGGCGTAGGCCGAGCCGTCGTGGGTGATGACGACGATGCCGCTGTTCTGCAGCACCAGCGCGCCCATGTAGCCCGAGCAGCGCGCCCACGAGTAATCGTTCTCCTCGTCGTAGCCGACAGGGCTCTGCATGCCGGCGGTGTCCATCGCGTGGCCCGCAGCCGTCTTGTGGTACATGAACGACTTCTCCGAGCTCGTGCCCTTGCCGGGCAGGTTCGGGTGCGCGACGATGAGCGTGTTGCGCCACCGGTACGCCATCGGCTTGTCCTTCCAGCTCGCGTTCTGCTCGCCGGCGTAGGGACGCACGTCGACGTACTGCGCGTTGGCGAACTCGGTGGCCTGCTCGAGGTAGGCCACGAACGACGGCTGGCACAGCAGCGTGATGTTGCTATCCCACGGCACCGAGGCGTTGGCGAGCTTCACGTGGCCGTTCTGGAACAGCGACACGCTCGGCTGCGTCGACGAGGAACCGATCGCCACCGTGCCGGTGTTCAGCTGCGTGATGATGAGGTCGTCGATCTTGCGGTTCATCACCGCCATGGTCGTCGTCTGCATCAGCGCGCGCTGGTTGCCCTGGCTCGCGAAGACGTTGAAGCCGGTCTTGCGCACGAGGTCATGCCATTCCTGCAGGGTGCAGGTGTTCTGGTTCATGTTGTCGTTGCGCGCCGGGATGCGGCCGTTCAGGCCACGCGTCACCGCTGCGGCGCCGCCGGATCCGGCGACGAGGAAGATGGCCTGCTGGCCCTTGATCACGGCCTCGGTGGTGACGGTGTCACGCAGCAAGGTCGCGTTTTGCTCGAAGCTCTTGATGAACTCCTGGCGGTACTGAATCTGAAAGGCAGAATCTGCCATGACGAACTCCTTTGAAGTGGAGAGATGGAGAATCTCCCGACTGCTTGGGGTGTCCGTCAGGGCTATTCGCCGGGGGTGTCCTGTGAAGGAGCCCGGCGCCCCGCCCGCGGGGCCTCGCTGTTCGGTAGCGGAGCCGATGCTCCGCGATAGCCGAACTCAATGCAAGCGAGTGCGCCGATAGTGCTCAGAGTCTGAGCATGGTCAGGGCTTGGCCCAGGTCCCGTCCGCGTTCATCACCTTCATCCGAAGGGCGACGTCGATCAGTTCGCGCTCGCGCTTGCTGTCGGCCTCGGTCTTCTTGCTGGTCGGGATGCCCTGCAGCTTGGTGAGCTCCTCGCGCATGCCCTTCACGGGGTCTGCACCGGCGCCCGGGGTGAGCGTGCCAGCCGGGTTCGCCTGCAGCGCCAGGCCCAGCAGCATGCGCAGCATGCCCGGGTGACTGCCGATCGGGCGCCCGTCTGCCAGACGGCCCTGCAGCAGTTGTTCCTTCAGCGCCGGGTCGGCGGTGGAGTCGAGCAACTGGTGCACCAGCGAGAAGTTGCGCCGGAACTCGGTGCCCCACTCACCGCGCAGCTCGTCCTCCGACTCCTTCTGGTAGTCGATGTCGGCCTCGGCCCGAGACTCGGCCAGGGCAATCGACGCGCGCCTGACGCCGTCCAGCGTCGCCTTGACCTGGTCCGGGGTCTGGTTCGTGGCGTGGGCATCCTTGAGGATCTCGGTGAGGATGCTCTCGTCGATCCCCTTCTTGGCATCATCGGGCAGGGCATAGCCTGTCGGATCCTCGGGCACGCCGTGCGCCGCGCGCCACTCCTTCAGCTGCTCCGGGGTGGGCTTCTTCGGCAGCACAGGCTTGAGCTCGCCGGCGGACTGGCGGCGCTCGAGCTCGCGCGCCTTCTTCCACACGTCGATGGGGGAGCCGTAGCGCTCGAGCTGCTTCAGCTCCTTCTCGTCGCCGCCGGCCATGAGCTGGCGCCACTTCTCGTTCCAGTCGCCAGGCTTGTCGGGCTCTGGCGTAGCGGCGGCAGGTGCAGCCGGTGCCGCAGCCGCGGGTGCCGCTGCAGGCGTTGCGGGCGCTGCAGCCGGCGCAGGCGCTGCAGCAGGGGCGGTAGTCTCTGCACTGGCTGGGGCTTCTACCGTGGCGGTGCCGCCACCATCATCGTCTGCCATCTTCATCTCTCCTCAGAGTGGACACGTTCAGGCGCAGCATCTTCACCACTTGCTGGCCCACGAAAGCCCGGCCGAGCGCGAACGTGGTGAACCGCTCCTCCGGGTAGAAGTGCGCTTCGTACGTGCCGGCGGCGCGCTCGATGATCCAGCGCAGCGCGCGCTTCTGCTGGTCCTCGTTGGCCACGCCCTGCTGCAAGGCCTGCAGCGCAGAAACGTCGGCCAGTTCGTACTCGGCCGGCAGGTGCGGCCCGACGGCCAGCCGCTCCTTCGTGGCCATCAGATCGTGGCGGCCAGGTCAGCCTCCGGCACCATGCCCGACTGGCCGATGTTCTTGGCCGAAGCGCTCGCCGACTCCAGGGCGGCGAGCTGCTGCGCTTGCGCGGCCTTCTGCTCGGCGGCCGCAGCCTGCTCGTCGACCTCGGCCTCGGTGTGCAGCCACTTCGGCTCGATGCCCACGGACACCAGCGCATCCCGCAGCATGGCCTTGGCGTTCGGGATGTAGCCGGCGGTCGGGTCCAGCGCAACGGCCGCGGCTGTGAGCGCCTGCAGCTCCTGCACCTTCTGACCCTTCTGGGAGTCGATGGCGTCGTGCAGCGGGCTCTCGAAGCCGAACTCGATCTCGGCCGCCCGCAGGGTCTTCGGCCACTCCATCGGCGAGCCGAAGGCGCCGCCGCGCAGCAGGAGGCCGAACGTCTCCTCGCACAGCGAGGCGTTGTATTCCATCTCGAGCGGCTCGAAGATGGGCAGCGCGTCGCGGATGTACTCCTGCACCCGCTGGCCGACCTCGTAGGCTGTCATCGCCTGCGTGCGCTGCGGCATCGACAACTTGTCCAGGTAGAAGGCCGCGGTCAGTTGGCCCTGCACCTGCATGCTCATGTCCGCCCCGAAGTTGAACCCGCGGAAGTCCTGGCTGATGGGGCGCAGCGCGTCGCCCAGGCGCTCGTCGTACTCGCGGTCGACCCACGTCACGCCGCCGGCGTACAGCGACACATCACCACGAATGGCGTCCTTAGTTGCCACCATTGGCGGGCTCGTGGCCTTCTCGGCAGCCTCCAGCAGCGTGAAGGTCATCGCCTGCAGCAGCCGCGCGTCGGGCAGCGCGCACACCGTCGCCGGGCTGTATGCGTACTGGCTGCCGCTCACGGTCTGCCAGCGCGGGATGATGTAGTGCCGGCCGTGGATCGGCGTGTCCTCGAGGAGGAAGTCGTGGTTGCGGTCGTACCAGATGGACACGCGCGGGAACCGGCTGTCCTTGTCGTACATCTCGCTGGGCACGACCATGTGCAACAGCTCGAACTCCTCGAAGGGGTTCTTCTCGTGCGCCTCGGTGATCTGCCGGGACACCTTCTTGAACGTGTTCACGATCTGGTGCGCAGGCGCCTTCCACTTGCGAGTGACGAAGCCGACGCAGCCCTCGGCATCTTCCTGCCAGGCCATGTCGCGCAGGTGCCAGCAGCGATAGAGCAGCCCGTTCTTGTCCCGATTCAGCTCGACGCTCAGCGCGCACTGGCCGAAGGCGGCGAAGTCGTGGTCACCCTCCTTCGTGGCGCGCGTCAGGTAGGCCGCGCGCTCGTACATCAGGCGGCGCTGCACGTCTTCGAAGTACTGTAGCCATGCCTTCGTTTCGGTGTCCTCGTCCTTGTCGTTGTGCTTGCGCATCACGTGAAACCACGGCTTGGCGGTCGGGCGCAGCATCGAGGAGAACTGATCCCCCAGGCTGCGCCTCGTGCGCACGGGGTAGCTGGACATGAGATTGCTAGCGAAGTCGTTGCCGAGCGAGCGCTTCAGCGTGAAGTCGGCGCGCTCGGGGTAGAAGTTGTCCGCGATCTCCTGGTGCAGGGAGTTCAACGGCGCCTTCTTGCCGAACAGGTCGTCGGCGACGTCGGACAGTTTCTTCGCGTCCATCTCAGTAGCCGCCTGGCGCAGTGAGGATCGATGACACCCGGCCCTGTCGCGCTCGCAACGCCGCCTTGCGCTTGCGTGCTGCGGCCTGGGCCTCGGGGTCCGGCATTGGGGTCACCGGCTCGACCTGCGGCGTGTCGGGCTTCGGGGCCAGCAGCGAAGTGACGTAGTTCGTGGCGATGCCCGTGCCGATGGACTCGGCTGCGCGACGGTATGGCGAAACTGGGTTTGACACGTTGGTCGGCGTCGTGGCGGCGGTCTGCGTTCCAGCGCCTGAGACGGCGCCACCCGCAGCCCCGCCACCCGCAGCCGCGCCACCCGCAGCCGCGCCGCCGAGTAGTTCGGCCGTCGCGAGCTCGGACGTGAACCCGTACCCCGCCGCCGAACCAGCACCACCGCCCAGCGTCCCTGTACCTGCGCCCGCGGCCAGGCTACCGCCCGCGGCCTGCGTGCCGGCGTAGCCCTCGAATGCACCGGCGCTGTACCCGCCAGCAGCAGTACCGGCCGACCCCCCGCCGGCCGCAGCAGCGCCAGCACCGCCGCCGACTGCACCGTAGGCACTGTATGCCCCGTACATCAGCGCCAGCGTCGCCGCCGCTCGACCCACCGCTCGGGATGGGTCCTTGATGTTGCGCCGCGACTCGTCGCGGGTGAGCCGGCCCATCGGGGTCGGCCGACCGAGCAGCCGGTCTGCGCCGCGCGACACCTCGGCCGCCACGCGGCTGTCGGTGCGGATCATGTTGTCGACGAGGTTCGCCCCGATCGGGTCGATTCGGTGCGCGGTCTCGCGCAGGTCCTGCCAGAAGTTGCCCATTGATTCTCCTATCGTCGACGCGTGACCGATAGCGGCGTGCGGGCCGATCCTACCACTTGGACCGCCTTTTGCATCCCCCACCGGCCGGGCTC
>Ga0315909_10003699_pt1 | contig 18480 bp, 12 predicted proteins | sample LakEriMetagenome_11_FD_203527 | JGI IMG/M metagenome (GOLD analysis project Ga0315909, IMG submission 203527) | Freshwater fungal communities from buoy surface, Lake Erie, Ohio, United States - Buoy 2 MA125 | ecosystem: Environmental > Aquatic > Freshwater > Lake | place: USA: Lake Erie, Ohio... | reverse complement strand
CATCTGGTGAGTGACCAGTCATTGAGCCGGTATCGCCTAAACAGAAATCGATATAGGTGTTGCCATCAATGTCGGTGAACTTCGCGCCCTTCGCTTCCTTTACGAAAACCGGATGCGCACCTGGCCATTTAGCCATCCATGACATCGGCACACCTTCGTGCATCACCTTCTGCGAATCAGCGAAAGCTTCCGCGCTCTTCTTGTGATTTGCTAAGAAACGCTCTTCTTCAACTTTGCGAAGCTGCGCTAAACGACCTCGATCGATTTGTGTAGACATATCCCAATCCTATGTTTTCTCTTTTTACGCTTCGGAAAATACGAAGAGCGCTTCGATGTAATGCTCACCACTTATGCCTAAGTTCTGCGCATCAGGTGGCGCAGTCTGTGGCTCTATACAAACACCTTCTGGATCTTCGTTGTAGACAACCCACCAAGCCGCATCGGATTCAACATCAATGCGCGCGCAGTCTTCCCAGATAACCGCCGGAACGCCTTGTATTTCAGTGAATGCGTCATCCCAAGGACCCGAAGGTTGCGGAACATATTCACCGGTGGGAATTCCATCTTCATCACGCTTGAGCATCTTCGCTGCTTTAAATTCAATTTCTGCACTGCCGCCTCGATCGAGATCGCGCGGAAACCAAGGGTGCATTCCAAGCCATGCCGGCAACTTGCAATCACCAGGATCGTATTCAAGTGACCAACGCACAGCATCATCTAAAACTTCAATAGTTTGTTCGATAGTCGCTCCACCATAAGGCTTTGGCAGATGCAACAAAGAACGTCCGGGGCCTACCTCTTGCCACGAAGAAGTAAATCCATAACCATGAATCGCATGCGGCGGCACAACATTTGTTGGCAGCTGAATCTCTTCGCCATCTGCGCCAAACATAATTCCGTCACGAATTCGCCCAGCCCATGGCCCCATCGCATACCAACCATGAGTTAAAGGGTCTCCACGATAAGGAACTGCAAATTGCATATCGCGCCAAGTAATCGATGTAATGCGCGCACCGTTATCTAAATCAATGGCGATCTGAAATTCTGCATCATCTATATATTGCATGGCGCTCCCAATTAATTTTTTGTTAGTTAGAGTTTTGCGAGCTCGTGCTTGTAAGGAGGTTGGGCCCCCGCACGAGAACACGTGATCGCCGCAGCTGCTGCGGCACGCGCTAAGACTTTCTTCAAACCTTCACCTTGCAAAGACATGATTCCATCCTGCACCATTGCTTCGACGATGATCGCACCAACTGTGTCACCCGCACCAACCGTGTCGACAACATCAACTTTCACACCCGGTGCTTCTTCGCTTCCACCTTCGGTAAAGCCGATCGAACCATTTGCACCACGTGTAACGACAACTAACGCAGCGCCATCTTTAACCCAGCGCTTTGCCACATCTTCAAACTTTTGATCAGGAAACAGCCAAGCCAGATCATCATCGCTGACCTTGATAACACTTGAGATTGCCGCCCATTTTTCAACGGCTGCCTGATAAAGATCTCGATCTCCCATTACAGATGGGCGAATATTTGGATCAAAGACGATCGGTGCAAACTCAGCCACCTGCAGCGCCCAGTCGTATAAAACGCTTGCCCCAGGCTCAATAATCGTTACCAAAGTGCCGATGTGAAGCACGTTTGGCTTATGTACTGAAGGATCCGGCAACCAGTTCAAACCAAAATCAAATGTGGCTGTGCCATCAATTTTAAATTCATATGTCGCACCACCATCGGCACCCAAAGAAACAATCGCCAAGCAAGTTGGTTTATCACTCGTTAAAGCTAAATCTAGTTTTACTTCATCAGCCAACAACTCTGCTCGCGCAGAAACTCCATAATCGTCAGTTGAAATTCCATCAATAAAGTGAACATCATGTCCCAAACGCGCTAGCGCTTTTGCGGTATTTGCTGGTCCGCCGCCAACCACAGCAATGCGCTCTGGTGTGCCCGGCAACAAATCAATCAAAACTTCTCCGCAAACCCAGATGCTCATGCATTTTCTCCTTGCCGTGCCAAGTATTCGGTAATTACTTCAACGCCCAATAAATGATCTTCAACTTGTGGCAATCCGCTAATCAACAAAAATCCCGCCAAACCACTACCCGCAACATTCAGCGCCAAACCACCACCGTGAATCGCATGTAGCTCTTCGCTCAAACCAGTTTCCACATACCAATCAACGCCACGTTCTTCGGCATCTACGCGCACATGCATCGTCGACTTACCTGTCGCCATTACGACCCGCGCCTTACGCGCCACCCAAGAATCGTTATCTAATTTCGAACCCGGCAGAGCAACTTTAAAAACTGTCCAGTCACCTAAACGAACTTCCACAATTATCGGCAGCGCCCGTGCGCTTGCTTTAGCAAAACCAATCTCGCCAATTTCAATCGCTTGCGCGTGCGTCAACGACGGCAAAACCAAAGCCTCGGCCTCGCGGGCAAGCCCTGCGCTGGTAAAGCCCCCGGTAGTTTCGACCATTGGCTTATCTTGCCCTAGAACCTTGAGTAAGCAAACACACCCCAAAAACCCTTGATTTACTTAGTTATTTTGTAGGTAATGACTTTCTTAACTTTGCCGATTAGAACGGTTACCTGGTACGTCCCTGGTTTAGAAAATTTTATTGCCGGAGCTTTATATGTTCCCGTTTTCTTCACGGTTGTAGAAGCCACTGTGTAACTCTTGCCATCAGAGCCTTTAATAACAACTTTGATGGCAGTTCCTTTTTTCACTGAAGGAATCGAAGGCTGTACAGCATTCTTTAAAGATGTTGAAATGGTGGCCTTTGAACCAGTAAGGGTGAGTGATTTAACAGGACCTGAAATTTTTGTTGGAATTGCAAAAGTTGTTGTCTTTGTTACTTCGCCTTTTGCATTTGTACTCACACCTGGTCTGGTAGGTATTGATGGCGAAGGTGATGGGGTTTTAATTGGCGTCGGAGTCGGCACGGGTGTCGCGCTTACTGATGGTTTTGGGGTTGGCGTAATGGTCGGAGTAGGCGTCGCACTCAATGATGGGTTAACAGATGGGGATGGTGAAGCCGATGCTGTTGCGGTATCGGTGGTTGAGCCACCACCAAATCCACCTCCGCCAAAACCTCCACCACCAAATCCGCCACCTCCACCTCCACCAGACGGAGTCGTTGCTGTTGCCGAAGGTGTTGGTGATGCGCTCGGTGCAACTGTGGCAACAACTGCAGCGGTAACACTTAAGCTTCCGGATTCCGTTGAAAATGGACTAGTTCCTACACCATTTGTAGATGCAATCCGCGCTGTATAAGTTCCCGTTGCTAGAGAAATAAAAGTTGAAAACGTTTCAGTAATATCAGTTACTACTCGTGAAATTAAATCCGCACCATCTTTAATCAATTTAACGGTAAATGAAAGCAAAGTTGATCCGCCGTTACTGGTCGGAGGTAGCCAACTCACACGGGCTTCACCAGCAGTACCTGTTCCAGCAATTGTTGGAGCGCTCATTACGGCTGCAGTACTCGGAATCGTTACTGCATCAGATTTGACTGAAGTTGTACCCGTTGTATTAGCCGAATTAATAGCAGTCACTGTGAATTCAGCTGAAGAGCCAGCGGTTAACCCAGTGAATTCGTAGGAAGTCGCATCTGCGGCGGCACTTTTTGAGACTGCAGAGTTAATCTCTTTAATCACATAGCTTGTTATATCTAGGCCTCCATTATCTGCAGCCGAAACAGCAGACCACGAGACAGTTGCTTTGCCAATTCCGGCAACCGCAGTTGGTTTATTTGGGGCGCGGGGAGCGGTCTTAGGAACAGCTGTCAGAGTATTTGAACTCCATTCGCTTACATCAGTTACTTGAAATGCTCTAACTTGGACAACATAAGTTGATCCACCAGATAAGTTGTTGAAGACCACTTCATTATTTGTTTCTCCCGTAACCGACAAAATAATTTCAGAATTATCACTAGATTTAGTCAATCTGGCGGCGTAAGCAGTTGCACCTGTAACTTTTGTCCAAGAGACCGTAATAGTTCCAGCTCCATAAGCGGCAGTGGTCCCCACTCGAGCGGTAACGCCAGTCGGTACCGAAGGAACGGCAGCTTGTAAAAGAGCGGGTTGTAGAAACGCTACTAGGGACGAAATAACGATAAATATTCGTATTCGCATTTTACGGAATCGTAATCGTTATATTTCGGTCGCTAAGTGCAGCATTGCTTGGCGATGCGGTGGCGATAGAGATTGAATTAAATGCAGCACTTTTCGCTTCAATTGCCTTAATAGTCCAGGCGTATGTACGATCAAGATTTAATTCGTAATATCCATTTTCATCCGTGACAGTTGAAATAATCTTTGTAGCATCTGTGTCTCGCACTGCAGATACAATAACTTCTTTCAGGGCAACGTTGGATTGATTTCGAACATAGCCAGAAATATTTCCAGTTGGTAAAACCACGGTTGCAAGTCCTGCTGAAACTTCAGAACCACTAGCAACACCAGATGAAACTGTTACGGAAATTTCTTTCTCGACACCAGAAATCTTTCCTGGCCAGAAATTAATTTTAAAAGTACCGTCAGATAAGTTGACGGCTCCTTCACCAAGCTGATTTAAATAGTTATTAGAATAGAACTCATATTGGCTAGTTGACGTGTTTAACTTATTGACTTGATACCACCCATACATATTCGCAATGCCCGCATTACTGCTTACTTTTAACTTTAGATTTGGCTTATCAAAAGTTACTGTCATCGTCTCATTTGTAACTGGTGAGAAAGAGTCAATCGTTACAACTTTTGGCATGTACTGACCAACGGTGTCATAGCCTGGATAGAAAGTTAGTCTGTACTTGACCCCAGTATCTAGGTTGAGTCCAATCTTTCCTGTCTCATCTGTATGTCCGCCAGAAACCCAAGTGGAAGTGCTTGTTACAGTATCAATCGACTCAATGCTCACATATCCATATTTGTTTGGCGTAGTAAGCGAACCGGATTGAGGAATTAAAACAGTCGCTCGACTGGTGACGCCTCCCATTGCTTTATCGCCTATATTTCCCAAAGCACTAATCGTGTAGCGCTTAAATGTGTACTCCGAACTCTTGTAATAATTAAGCATCAGTGAGCATTTATTTGGACAATCAGGATTTGCCTTATCAACATAGACTCCAAATTGACCACTGGAATCAGTCCAGGTGTAGAAATTCTCATTCTCAATCCAAATGTTTACATTTACATTCGCAAGCGGAACTGGGCTAGCACCAGGTGTCACTATTCGTCCGGTGAGGTTTGGATTTCTTAGCCTTAGAGTTATTTCGCTTCCAGAAGATCCGCCTGAAACAGTAATAGTCTGTGATTCAGATTTTCCGTACTGGAAACCAGTTCCATATGGCACCGCGCGAATTACATAGGTTCCATCTGGAATTGTTAGCGCAAACTTACCTGTGGAATCTGTATTAGTTGAATACTTCCAATAATCATCACTTCCAAGAGGAGCAACCAGAATATTTACATCACGAACTCCAACCGTTGAAGTGCCCGGCTCTAATACTTTCCCTCGAACGGATGGTGTACCTAATCGGAATGTGTAGACACCTGCAACAGCGGTTACAGTTTCATTGGCCCAAAGATCCTTTACCTGAGTAACAACGCTTGAAGCAACAGTTATTTCATACTCTCGGCTTGTGTATGCAGCGCGATATTCCCAATATGGTTCAACTCTAACTCGATAGGTACCATCGGCTAGATTTGCTCTGAAAACACCGTCGTTAACCTCAACGCCTTGGCCGTCTTGATATTCGCCATTTACCATCTTCCAGATATAGGCATATGAGTACCTGTAGGTATCTCCCAGCTCGTTAGTAATTTTGCCAGAGAGATTGCCGCTCGAGAGCGCAACATTGCAGGTGGTTGTACCACTCGTGGCAACGACACAATTCGACACATAAGTAACCACTGGTCCAGAAGCCGATGAAGAATAAGGTCGAACTTCGATTTGGTAAGTGCCAGGGGTGACTTTAAACCCAAATACGCCGTTGTAGATCCAGCGACCTTCAACATATTCAAAATACTTACCGTTTGAGCGTTTAATGTATACAAGCGATGAAGAGGTGTACGTCTCTCCTCCAAAAGTTATAGTTCCCTTCAAATTAACGCTTGGTAATTGAATTAGGAAATATCCCGCTGAGGCAGTTAGCGTTTCGCCTGCTGCAGTTTTTACTTCAGTGACTAATCCGCTTGCCACCTTAACCGTCAAGCTTGTCCGTGAATAAAGTGGATCGTTATATGGAGGCTCAACCTGTACGCTCCAAGTTCCATCCTCAAGGAAGGTTTCACCAATTCCATATCCGTCTGGATATGAAAACTGCGGATTATAATTTTTTATTGATGTTGAGCTTTTCTCAGCAAAATAAGCGTATGCCCATGTACCTCGTAAAACGTTATTTGAAGCATCAACCATTTTTATTTTTAGGTTTGCAGAATTTAAATTAATGTCACAAGCAACGGTTCCGCTATTGGGAACTGTACAAATTTCACTGGTTGTTGCTATACCGCCGGCGCTCTTAACATCAGCTTGGGCCATAAAGTAGTAACTGCCAGGCTCAAGGTTGAAGGCGAAATTGCCTTGTGCATTGGTGACTACTGGTCGCGCCCCGACAGGTTGAGTGCGACCGTTGCCTTCTGTAACCTTCAAAACTTGAATCCAGTTACCTACAGAAACACCCTTTGGGCCACGGACAACACCGGTGACATTCGGATTGCGCAGTGGCAATACCAAGGTCGATGAACCAACGCCTCCCGAAACAGTTACAGAAAGTGGCGATGAATCAGCCTTTGACGGATCAGCATAAGGTTGCCGTGCAATCATTTGGTACTGACCATCAGGAACGGTTTCAAATCCAAAATAGCCTGTTTGATCGCTACTTGTTCCGCGGATTTCGCAGTACAGACAGACTTTGTTTTGATCAAAAAGATTAATATCGGAATATGGAACAGGGGTCGTTCCGTCAGGTGCGACAACAGTTCCTGATATTGGCGAACTCGCCAGCGTTAAAGTGTAAATCCCAGAAATGGCAGTTAAGTTTGACGCTGAGCCCTGCTGTTTAATTGAAGTAACGGTTCCTGTCTCGACAGTAATGTTAAAAGTTTGAGGTTTACCAAGCTTTTGGTTTGATATTGGATATGCCGTAATTGTATAGATGCCACTTACTAAATTTAGATCAAAGATTCCTGATTGCTCCTCTTTAGAATTATTCCAAAGAGTACGGGTTTGCACACCATCAAATTGTGCTGAAATTGCGATAGTAGTTCCAGATGTTTGAATTACTCCAGCCGAGGATGCGACCCTAACTCTTAAATTAGTCGCCGGTAAATCTAAGTTACATGTGACTGTTCCTGTTTCTGGCACCGTACAAGCCGAACCGTAATAGTAGGAATTCTTTGCCCAAACATAAATTTGTGGTCGGTATATGCCTGGACTCATATTTAAACCGAAATAGCCGTTGGCGTTGGTAGTTGTGCTCTTCCCAACATATTCAAAGTATTTATAGTCACCTTTAGTACTAGCCTTTAGAAATTCCACGCTTCCTTGCGCAACCGTTCCACCAATTTTTAGAGTTCCAGTTGTATTAGGTGCTGGCAGTGAAATATCACAGACTTTGTTCTGGCCCGAAATAACAACGCAATTAGCTGAGACTGTTCCGGTGCCTCCCGCACGTTCTAGATCACCTTGGACTTCAAATTGATAGGTGCCTGGCTCAAGATTGAATCCAAATTTACCTTCAGAGTTTGTGTACCTGTTGCCGTTCGGCACCTTTTCCCAGCCACCATTTTGATTTATTTTACGAACATAAACCCAGTTATTTACAGAAACTCCGAGAGGACCGCTAACAGTTCCCGTGACATTCGGAGTTCGCAATTTAATGACTAAACTTGTAGGTCCGACGCCACCAGAAATAGTGGTTGTTGTTTCTAAAGAATCTGCACGGAGGTTGTCGCCTTCATTTACTCGTGCTTGAACAATATAAACCCCATCAATATTTATTGAACCTAGATTAAAGCCAAAATATCCATTTGTATCGGTATTAGCTTGGTATTGGCTATTTCCTATTGTTGCTACGACTCTAATATTCGCTGCTCCTGTTGCCCCATCTGCAGTAACAACTCGACCCGAAAGTGCAGGAGATCTCAACTTCAGAGTATAAGCACCATCTGTTGCCGTTAAAATCGACGTCGTTCCCTCAGCCCGCAAATTTGTCACAGCGCCACTTGATACATCAAATAGATAACTTTGATCTATTCCATTTGTAGTTATATTACTTAAACTTGAAACTGTTATTCGGTAAGAGCCATCTTTAAGCGCAAGTTCCCAAGTACTGCCTAAACCAGTTTTGCTCTTTTGGAGTATGTATGAAGCGACTCCATTATTACCGATATAAGTAGTACCCTCTTTTACTTGAAGCGTATACATGTAATTTGTAGTAAGAACTTCGGAAGTAGAACTTCTAACTTTAAATTTAAAGTTTGGTGACGGTAAATTTAAATTACAAACGACCGATCCAGAAGTTGGAACTACGCAAGGATCGCCCAGTAGACTCATTGTTTGAACCGTTCCTGCATCGCCATATACATATATACCGATAGATGGTCTGTAAGTCCCAGGTTCGAGTTTTCCAGCGAATCCACTATCTGGAATTCCCCAATCAGAAATACCATTTTTTGTTTCACCGGGATTAGTCGCTAGGTTGAAGGACACATACCAAAAACTTATATTTCTTCCTTGCACTGAAACTTGGCCAGTGACATTTGGGATATCAAGGGAGAGATTACATACTGTCGGTGTATCTGAAGTGACTTCACATATTGGACCCAGGGTTTCTAGACCACCCACTGTTGCATCTGTGCTGGCCTGAATTCGGTAAGAACCTACTGGAAGATAAATTCCATATTGGCCGTTGGTGCCTGATCTTAACGTTCTACCGCTATAGATCCACTTGCCACTTTGTTGGGTCAGCAACCTTAAATAATTATATTTTGAGACTCCTTTTGGACCAGATACCGTTCCGGTTAAGTTTGGAGTTCTAGCCAATAAAACGATATTTGTCGGACCAAAACCATTTGTAATGGTCACAGATTCAACATTTGTTCCCACAGAAATACCAGTGGTTATAAGTTTTTTACTATAAGCATCTAATGCCCAAATGTTTAGTGGTCCATCAGCTATTTTGTTGGCTAAATCAAAAATAAAGAATCCGCTTGCATCGGTTAGTGGCCCGGCGTATTCAGCAACCCCCGGTTTTCCGTAATAAATCCGCATTCCAGATAATGGAGTTGTGCCATTACTTTCAAGAACTCGACCTGCTAATTGTGGTTGCCCTAAAGTTAGTGAGAAAATTCCACCAGATGCAGTTATCGCGGTCGATGTGTCAGTCGGCTTTAGATTTGAGACACTGCCACTTGTAATAGTAAAAGTGAATTCACGAGATACTCCAGTTGTAACCGAATCAACAGCTGGATTGATCCTTACTTTGTAGTCGCCATCGATCAACGGAACTGTAAATGTGTCACTTTCCAAGACTTTAAGAGTGGTCTGCATTCCCATTACCTGCTCATTAGTAGTGGCTAGCGAGAAATTAACTGCCATATTGCCGGTAAATGCGGTTCCGTTAAGATTCTTGAACTTAATATTAAATTTGTCTGCTGGAAACGTTGCATCACAGACTGTCTTCGAACCTGCAACCACTACACACTTAGGGCCAAAAACAGCGTAGTTTTGACCATTGGCCCAAACCATAAACTGAATACGGTAAGTGCCAGGCGTAGTAAAGAATGAAAATTTATTACTACTATTTAGAGGCGTGTTGTAACCCATTTTGCTCATGTACCACTTGCCACCGCCGTAGTCATTGAATAAATATGCAGAAGCCTTTGTTAATCCGGGTATTCCTGAAAGTGTTCCAACCAATGTAGGAGCACCGAGCGCAGCATTACAGGTCTTAGATACGCCTCCAACGACAACACATTGAACCTGCGTAGTTGCAAAATCTCGAGTTACCGGCTGTGAAAAGATAATTGTGTATGTATCTGAAGGTAATCCCAGTGAGAAGTTTCCGGATGCATCAGTCTTGCTATTTAAAACAGTGAGTCTTCCGCTTAGAGTTGATGTTTGAACGCTGAAATCTGCATTGGGTTGAGCAACTCCATCAACAGTTGCCTGACCTGAAACGTTCACGGTTGGTAAAGCAACTGACAAGTTTAGTTTAGATGGAGAACCTGAAGTTAATGTAAAGGATTCAGAGTAGGAGAAAGAAACTTGCTTGCCATCAACAATTGAGACTGCTCTAATCCGTAATGGAAAGTCGTTATAACCAGGGAAACCAAAGTGTCCGTCAGTTGATATCTGTGTGGAGCCATCTGGTCTCCACCGACCTTCATACATCTCTAGGTAAACCTTTGAAGCAGACCCATAAGTGCCACTAAGTTGACCGGTAATTTTTGATGTAGGTGGCGTTACTGAAATGGTGAGTGGATCTGAAGTCAGCGAAGACGCCAGGAACGTCCCGCCGGCATAGCCCTTGTTCTGCCACCACGCAGGTTTATTAAATGCAAATGAATAGTCATATTTATACTTTGGAACGTAAGTAAGGAATACCTCATTATTGGAATTGAAATAACCGATATCTCCCTCTCTAAGTTGATTCAAACTTGATGTTATATAAGGCTCCACAATCAATTGAGCACCTTCAAAACTGGATGAGCTACCTAGCTGCATAATAACCGTGGGAGCAGGGAGTTTTAGATTATAAATTCCTCCAGATGCGCTTACCGAAGAGTTATCTTTCAAGTTCTTAACAGAAGTAATCGAGCCGCTTGTCACGGTGACCTCAAATTGCGATCTGCGAATGCCTATCTCTGTTCGGTCATTAGCCTTTAAGGTCGGCGAATTGGGTGAAATCGTGATTGTTGAAACACCATTTGGAAGTGAAAGTACAGCACTAGAGTCTGCAAGTCTTGAAATTCTGTAATTTAAGTAAGTTGTATTCACGTCAATAAATGATGCTGTTGCAGATTCTGTAAAATCTTTAACTTTGAGAGTTAGGTTAGTGAGAGTCGGATTTGGTGGCGTGAAGGATGAGACCGCTTCATTTGGAACGTATCCTGCTGGCAAACCTGAAACTAAAGTTATTTTTCCATTAATTATTCGAAAAACTAATTGAGATCTATCAGAAAGTTCACCATTTGCCTCAAAACTAATTGGACCACTAAGGCCATTAAACTTTTTAGTATTGATGTAATTATTTAAATTACTTCGCGTAGTGTTCCCTGCCAATATTCCAGCAAGTAAGAATTTAGTTGCATCATAGGACTCGGCTGTATATTGAAAATATCCAGTATTTTCAAAATAAGCAAGGTATGTATCTGAGTGAAACTGCATAGGCATGGTTCTTGAAAGAACAGTCACAGATTCAAATCCTGGGTTACCTACAGGGTCAAACCATTTTTGATCGAAGTGAAGTATCCCCGAATTTTCACCGTAAACGAGGGGGCTGCATGTCACGCAAACTTCCATGAATTCAGGCGCAAACCTAGTCGGTCCGCCCTCGTAAGAGTCCCAGTCTTCATATCCGTTATATAGATAACCCGTGGCACCAGCGGCTTTCGCTTTAGCAAGAATGTCAGCTCTTGCGGTAACCGTTGGTGTCCCACGTTTCCACTCTAGTAATGACTGCGGCAATATATTTGGCGCCCTAGCCCATCGCGACAACAAATCAGGATTTGAAGCATCATCTTCAAATATTGCGGGTCTCGTTATACCCAACGCTTTCACAGTGTTTAAAGTTCTCAAATCATTTGGATCCTCAGGCAAAACAATTCGGTGGAAAGTTCCATCTGCCGTGTTTGCCAAACTTGGATCAATTGCCGCAGGTGAAATCATCGGGATTCCGGCAGCTGAATAAATTGGAATTACATGCTTTGCAATATGCGATGAACTTGGTCCGATAACGCCAAGAACACAACCATCAGCCACTGCGCTATTAGCTGCATCCACGGCAGTTTGGGTATCAAACTGATCATCGATAATTAACAAGTTTGGTTCAACATTTGCAGATGGGTTTGCACTTAAGAAGCGAGTTAGAGCAGTTTGTGCTCCACCTAAAAGAGCTCTAACGGTTGGTGTGCCGCGTTTCCACTCGAGCAACATATTAGCTTCGTTTGACAAAACGGTTGGAGTGCCGCGTCGCCAACCAAGCATTGCCGCGTTGTATTGGCTCTTATTTGTCTTGCTATATTGAAATGCGAGTTTGTATTTAGTCGAACAAGCTGTAACAGATTTAGCATCATTTCTTGCACTCTGCGGCACTGGATTCGAAAGTGCCTGGGACGCGCTATAAAAACCTGAAGGTCCGCCAAATGAAAAGAGTGGAACCAATAGCGCAACGATCAAAGATTTGATCGTCTTCGCCCGAAGCCCTGTGCGGTGGCGCAGCCAAATGGCCTTCACAACAAACCTCCCGCGGGCAGAACGACATTGGGCAACCTGACTCCCCAATTAGTCATCCGTAATTCTCGCCACTTCTTATGCACCCCGCAAGGGATATCCCAATTCGCCGCGGGTGAACTATCTACAAAACCGCTGGGCCAACGCCCCAAGCGCCACCGCTATGGCGATCGATTACCCACGCCGAATATTCCGCTAATTCAGGCTGTCCAAACCAACCCGCACCATCTTCACCAGCAACCATCAATGCCGTAGCCAGCGCATCCGTTAAACCACCATCTGGCCCAAGCACCGTCGCCGACTTCGCACCGATTGCAATCGTTCCTGTAGCCGGATCAAAGATATGCGCCCCGCGTTCGTATGTTCCGCTCGTCGCAATCGCACCGTCGTGAATTTCAAATATCCGCAGAACCTCTTGGCGATTATCGGGATTAACAACACCGATCTTCCAAGGCCCCGCCACGCCTTTTTCGACAACTCCACCACGCAGCGTTAAATCTCCCGCCGCATTTACCTGCACATTCTCACAACCCGCCACCAACAAAATATCTGCAACGCGATCTGCCGCCCATCCCTTTACATAACCCGATGGATCAAAGCCACCCGCAACCACCCACGGATCAAATGCCCCACCCGTTAAATCTCGCGCAACCGCACAGAGCTGCCAAACCTCTTGCACAACCGCCGGGCATTGTTCAATCGATATTTCTCCACGTCGCAAACGCGAAACAAACGAACCATCTTTATAGGTCGAGAAATCCTCATCAACTCCATAAACAAATTTCTTAACTTCTTCAACGGCCGCATCAATCGCAGCCTCGTCAACTTTGCTCGAACCCAAATCTAAAAAGAGAACGGTGCCCCAAACGTCTATCTCATATCGCTTGCGCACCACGTCTGTAACTTACAGCCCCGCCTTTGCCAGCGCGCTAGCCAGCGATGTGTACCAACCGTAAGAAGTAAATGACGCACCTGATACTCCCGAAATATTCGCCGATTGCGCAGCCAAGGTGCGCTGGCGCAAAACCGGCACCGACATCTGCGTCCAGCGATCATTACGCCCTGATGGCGCCGTAACAGCCTGCGCATCTGTGATTTTGCCGTTTTCAACAGTTATCTTCACTTGAACAAATCCGTAGCGCACATCAACTGAATCACCGGTAAATGTTCCGCTTACCGATTTTGTTGCCGGCGCAGAAGCCGCCTTAGTTGGAGTCGCAGCCGGTGTTTGGCTCTGTGAATTACTCGTCGCCACAGATTTACTTGGAGTAGCTTTCGTTGTCGCAGCGGCAGTCGCAGACTTTGTTGGCGCAGCGCTCTGCGTTGCAGCAGGTGTCGATGCAGTGCTTGCAGGATCAACCGCCGCCCCCGGCAGCGCCATCGAAGAACTTTCAGTAGATGTAAATGTCGGCGGCGTAATCGCCAAGACCGCACCCAACCCACCAACGGTTCCGGTTGCAATCAGTATCGCGCGTTTCATATGCAAACCTTCCCGTGCTCTCCTGTGAAAACCCTTAACGAAGCCACAACTTCAACTGCGACTATTGCCAAACTTTTACTCGCTGTGAAAGGCAAATGCTTCATCGTGGAAACGATTCTTCGGCACACCCAGATCATCTGCCGCAGCCTTTACCGCCTCCACCAAAGGCCCAGGGCCACAGATGTAGATATCGGCATCAGCAATCCGCGGCACCAAAGCCTTTAACGCCTTGGCATCTATCGGATGTTCCTTACGAGATCCCACTAAGTAATGCACCCGAATCGAACCATTTGAGTGATACTGCAAATAGTCGAGCTCATCCTTTAAAACCAAATCCTCTTTACGCGATGCACGATAGATAACATCCATCTGCACACCGTTCTTAAACTCATCCATCAACGCACGCACCGGCGTGATTCCAACACCGCCACCCACCAACACCACATGCGGCATAGTCGCGCGCCCTGCAGTAAAGGCGCCATATGGGCCTTCCACAAAGACTCGCGTCCCCGCACTTAAAGAAGCAAGCGACCTCGAATGATCGCCTAAATCTTTAACGGTAATTCGCAGGTAATGCGCAGTAGGAGCTGCCGACAAAGAATAAGGATGCGACATCAAAAAATGTCCCTTAGCAGCAAAGCGCCAACCAAAGAACTGTCCACCTTCTGCCGCTAGTTCTGTGAGCTTTCGCCCCTTCATCACAACCGAGATAACTCCAGGTCCTTCCACAACAACTTTCTCAACGCGCAAGTTATGGCGCAGCGAACGCACCAATGGAATACCGATACGCCACCACAAAATCGAAAAGCCCATCGCGACATATAAGAAAGTCCAATACGCACGATTAAGCGGATGATCTATAAACATCTGGCCGTTAATCACCTGGTGCATAAACGATGCCGCAATCGCTGAATAAGTAAGAACGTGAACCGTCCACCATGTTTCATAACTCATCTTGGCACGCGCCTTCTTATAAGAAGTAACACCGGCCGCCACCATCAAAATAAATCCCGCCAGCGCCCACCACATCCACTCGAAGTTACCGAGCATCCGCCACATCTCAACTGCCAGCGCAACGCGATCTTGACCAGCAAAACTCAAGACAATAAACAAGACGTGAAAACCAATTAGATACAAACTCCATGGCCCCAACTTGCGATGCCATGTAACCAAACGATCGTGCCCGACCCCGCGTTCTACCCAAGGAATTCGCGCCACCAAGAAAATGCCAACGATCGCAAAGTAAGTACCAACCAACGCTGCCGCCCGCGAAACCGAGGCAATCACCGAATAAACCGAAGTGATATCGCTATGGCTCATCGTCGTTAACTGCAACGCCAAGGTGAGCCCCAAGCCAATGCCCAACAACCAGGCAGCCCAATCGGTGCCCGCACTCGAATACTTACGAACGCCCGTTACCGATGTCATATGCAAAGCCTGCCCGATCAACCTGAGAGTTTCATGGATGTGGCCCGAGAGGCAGCCGAAATAACCGAAGGACTTAGATCTTTACTGAATCCAAGAATTGGTCGCCGACGTAAACAGCCAACTTAAATCCAGCCAGGTTTCGATTGGTACGAATTGCAGCGCGACCATCGACATTGGTTGAAACCTTGAATATGACTAACTTCGAGCCTTTCTTGAAGGCCCTAACCCTCAATTGCTCTTCGTAAATATTAGATTCCAAGGTAATCAAAAACTTTCCAGAAGACTCTTTCTTCACACCAATTTCAGCAGCTGGCGGCTCATTGATCTCTTCGCCATCACTTTCCAGCGGTATCACATCCGCCAACACTGGATCCAGCGCCTCTGGCACGGGACCCGGAGCAGTAGGAACAACTGGTGCACCCGTGCTTGTCGCGGTGACCGTTTCAGAACGAGCGGTACTTGTTTCACTTACCACCGTTGAGGTTTCTGAAACCACGTTGGGTTGATTAACCGGAGTTGCAAATGAGTGAGATGTAGAACTTGGCGGTGTAATAATCAAAGTAGGGGAAACCTGATTACTCTGTTGAACCGCAAAAGTATTTGTCCGCTCGTTATAAACCACATCTGTGCCTTCTTGCGAGCGCCAACCAGCCACGTTTCCGGTTTGTGGATCCGCAGAAGTTTGTAGAACTAAACGACAACCTGCAGGACAGCCCATATATTCATTAGGCATTACCCCGCCCCAAGATCCGCTGGTACCGCACACCGAGTTATCGCAAACAATTACTCCATAAACTTTTCCAGATGAATCAATAACCGCCCATCCACCAACGCCTGCTAAACCATTTACCGGTGCGGAGCTCGCGCTCGGTGTTGGCGTAGGGGTAGGTGTAGGAGTAGGTGTAGGAGTCGAAACAGGTGTAGATGTTTCAACCGATGAAACTGTTGGCGTATCTGAAGGTGCTGATGAAGGCGACGGGCTAGGCGTTGGCGTTGGTGCCACAACAGTGGCTGTATCAGTGCCGCCGCTAGAAGAACCAGCGGGAACAGGAACTACATTTGCGCAAACGCCACCAGAAGAAGTTGATACTCCATTTGCATGAACTATCGGCCCCCACTGAAAACATTTCTGTTGTCCAGGGTTCGCAGCATTCCAATCTTGCGATTGCTTTGTTGCCACTGCAGTTGCTGCTTCCTGTGCTGATCTAAAGTTTGCATCCGCTTCAATGTCTGCTGCGGGGCGCCAAGTCTTTGTACAGACTACATAATTTCCAACGATGAAATCTGCCACCGCTGCCAAACCAGCACCTACTGGACAACTAATAACCGGTGAACCATCAAGTGGCATTCCTGTAGAACGTGAAACTGCTTGACGCGACCCAATCTCGCCACCAAGTGCCACACCAGGAAATGGATCGGTATCAGCCTGCGCCGGTGCCCCAACAAATAAAGAGAACCCCATCGCGGCGACAATTATCCGAGCGAGAAAATGCTTTCGTGGCGATTTCATAATTTCAATATATCCCTGCCCGCCGACATAAGCCATAGAAAACCAAAGCCCTGCGCGCTTTTAAGTGCTGCCCCAGCCTTGCCGATAGACTTCACCTCATGCGCGCTTTCATCACCGGTGGAGCCGGTTTTATCGGTTCTCACCTCTGTGACGCCCTGCTTAAGGAAGGCCACCAGGTCTCGATCCTCGACAACATGTCCACGGGATCTGCAGCCAATATCGCCCACATTAAAGATCAGATCGAAATCCACCAAGGCGATATCCGCGACGTCGACCTCGTCGAAAAAGCCATGGCCCCTGCTGACCTCGTCCTTCACATGGCGGCAGCTCTCGGCGTTAACACAATCCTTGAAAACCCAATCGAATCCGTTTCAACAAACTTCACTGGCTCTGAAGTAGTTCTAAACGCAGCAACCAAATTAAATAAGCGAATCATCATCGCAAGTACCTCTGAGATTTACGGCAAGAATCCAAAGCAACCTTTATCTGAAACTGACGACCGAGTTGTCGGTGCCCCACAAAAAATCCGCTGGACTTACTCCGATGCCAAAGCCCTTGAAGAAGCTATCGCCCACGCACTCTTCTTAACCAAGCATCTCAAAGTCACCACCATTCGCCTCTTTAACACCGTTGGCCCACGTCAAACCGGGCGCTACGGAATGGTTCTTCCTCGCTTCGTGCAATCAGCACTAAAGAATGAGCCAATCACAATCTACGGCGATGGAACCCAATCCCGAGTCTTCTGCCACGTTGCAGATGCCGTGCGCGCAATCCTGACTATTGCAAAAACAGATTCAACAATAGGCGAGGTTTATAACATCGGTGGCGTAGGTGAAACCAGCATCAAGCAACTTGCTGAAAAGATTATTGAAAGCACCAAATCAACTTCGGCTATTACCTACACACCATACGACCAGGCTTACACAGCTGGCTATGAAGATATGCAGCGTCGAGTTCCAGATATCACCAAGATAAAGAACGCAATTGGCTGGTCACCAGAAAATACTCTGGATTCGATAATTTCCGATGTTGCATCCGAAATGAAGAAGTAACTCCCGCGAGAGGATAAGAAAATGGCGAAAATGGCAAAGCAGGCTCTGCTGAATAAGAAGGAGCAGAAACTACATCGCTACCTGATCGCCATCCCCGTTATTGCCTTTGTAATCAAGCTAATCACCATGTCAAACATTCAAGGAAATGGGTGGCTTGGTGCTGATGGAGAGAACTACTTCAAAGGTGTAGATGGACTTTATGCCGAGGGGCTCTTCTCTAAAGCAGATATCTTGAATTACTGGCCAGCTGGCTACCCAATTCTTCTATGGCTTCTAGTATTGATTTCCGTTTCAAAATTAGTCTTACTAATCAGCTTCATACAATCCATTTTCTTCGCTTTTGCCACTTACTACTTAACTAGAAATCTCTCTAAAACCAGTCTGGCATGGATCGCCATCCCAGCTTCACTCTTAATCTCATTTAATCCAACTCTATCATTGAGCACATTGGCTGTTGGCTACGAGGCTCCCGTTGCGGCTTGCTTCATGATGGTGCTGGGAAATGTTATCTCAAGCAAAATTAGCGAAGATAAATTTCAAATC
>Ga0315909_10003697_pt1 | contig 18483 bp, 28 predicted proteins | sample LakEriMetagenome_11_FD_203527 | JGI IMG/M metagenome (GOLD analysis project Ga0315909, IMG submission 203527) | Freshwater fungal communities from buoy surface, Lake Erie, Ohio, United States - Buoy 2 MA125 | ecosystem: Environmental > Aquatic > Freshwater > Lake | place: USA: Lake Erie, Ohio... | reverse complement strand
AGCTAAAGCCCGAAAACAAAGTTTCAGTAGCCAACTGAGACTGGTCCAATATTGCATTAGTAACAGCAGCACCTTGTTTTCCTGATTTAATTATACCTTGTCTTGCGTCGTTAATACCAGAGATAGCGTCCATTTCTCTGTCAATCATCATAGAGATTTCTAGGTACTGTCTTACACTATCGCTTAACGATAAATCTACAGGGCTTATACCTGTAGCGTTTCCTGAATTAGGGTTAGGGTCTTGGCTTGAATCATAAAAGGCGATACCTGTAGTTTTAAGGTATCTGATTACTGTTTCAGGCCTCCAATCTGCAGGACATTTAGCAACGTCATAAGCAAAGCCCTTAGAGCCTGCTGTAGCCATCTGCAACTGCACGTTGTACATTGTTATGTCCTTGAACTTTTGAAGAGCACTCAACTGCTCTACTAAGCTCACAGAACGATAGTCTACCCAGTTATGTAAAAAGGCTGTATAAGGGCAAATTGCATCAGAAGGATTATCTGTATTGCGGACCATATTCTTAACTTCGCCCCATTCCTTCATGAGTACGCCGCCAATTAATGTTCCCTGCCTCCAAATCTTAATGCGCTTAGAAACTATACTATCACCATCCGAAGCCTCGTCAACAGGCTTGAAATGAACATTGCCGTAACTATCCGTAGATTCCTTGTACTTTACTGTCTTAAAATCAATCCAAGTAGCGCTATACACAAGGACTCTCATATTGCCTTGTCTGTTCTTAAATAGCCTATTGCCTTGGTTTCTAAAAAAATCAACCATATAGCCAGTGTCTTGACCAAATGGTTGCATCTCCATGCTTTTGTTTATTACGCCAGCAGCATTATATATTTTACTTATTTCATCCTTTGATAAATTATACTGCTCAATTAAATCAGCAATATTCATATATCTAGCTTCTCCAAAGAAAGTAGCATCTGACGCAAAGTCATCCGTACAATCAATATCAAACACCATGTTCCTAGGGTCAATCCTTCTGAACATGGGATATCCATTTACTATTTCATTCTTAACAAAACATTGTCCGTACATTAGAACGTCTCTAAATAAAGAAACCCTAACGTCGGACCATTTATATTTCTTAGCGATAAACTTAATACAGGCTTCCATTACAAGCTCTGTACTCTCTTTGTAGACATTAGATACCCAATACTCTAATTCCTCTTCGTCTCTTGGCACAGACTGCTCCGGTTTAACTGGTAAACCAAACTCTTCCTCAAGTTGATTAAAAAATGGCTCTAATTTCATATTTACGAACATCTCAACCTTTTTCTTCATCTTCCTAGATGCGGCATCTTTGTTCGTGGCCTTAACAGTGAGGTTATATCCCTTTGCAGACAACTCGCCAACAAGTCGCATTACTTTAACACGAATCTTGTTATAGTTCATCCACACAGCAGGCAGCGCTTCGCCGTCAGGAGCAGTCTGCATAAAGGCAAACTCCTTTGAGCCAAGAGTGTCTCCATTAAAAAATTTAGCGCACTCGTCCTTTATGGTATAAGACAAGTCATAGTCAGTATTAAGAGAATTACTAATAATACTTACTACAAATCGCCTATGCCATTCTTCGTCCTTATTCTTATTTAGAAGAGAAGGAAAGCCGCTAATGTTTTCAACCATGGTTATTAATTAATAATAATTATGCGTACAAATATCGTGCCAAAATGTCAGTTCCATGTCAAAACGCCGTTCTTTTTCTTAAATCCGAATGTCGGAGCGTTGGATTTTCTGCCAGCGCTTATAATTAAGCCTCTTTGTCGCTCTTTCATGTGAATACATAAAGCCTCAAAGGCAGATGCAAAGTCAGCGTTTCTTACGCCATGGTTATTTGCAAGGTCTGTTAATAGGTTAATACTTGGTATCTCTCCACAATGGTCTTGTACATATTCTTTTGTAAGAGGGTATATAGAGTTCTTGGCAAGCGTTTCTGTTCTATGATATCCATAGTTAGACACTCTTCCCCTGTAAAGTCTTCCTTCTTTAGCGGGCTCTATGCAAAGCAGATTCTTAAAACCAAGCGTGTCATAATAAGCAATCATTCTGCCTCCTCTGTTGCGCTCAATCATATTCTTGGCATTATTGTACATCAAGCACGCGGCAAGGCATTGTTCATAGAAGTCTGATACTCTGCCAGGCTTGAACGATATCTCACAAACGATAACAGGCGGTATAGAGCCTACTGCCTGTTTGGCAATATACATCACGTTCTTTGATTCCCTAGAGCCTGTATTGTCGGTATCAGTAGGGTCGGTCCCTGCAAAGTATTCCACGTCAGGCTCCGGCATTTCAAATATCGTTACCATGCCTGTAGGAGAATCTCTAAATACCGTAGTAGAAGGGAATCTCTCTATATTACCTATCCTTGCATGGCGAGGGTTTCTTTCAAGGTCCTGTATGCAGTTTATGATTTGAGTCTTATCGTAAAGACAATCGCTTTCGTAGTCCATAAACGCTTCCTGTTCGTTCATAGGGTACTGCTGCAGTATTGATACATAAGAGTTGTTTCCTTTAGCCCTAGCCTGCTCTACGAGCTTATTACGTAGCTTTAAGGCTCCTTCTGTATCGTCATTACCGTACTCGTCAACCATAACGCCTGTGACGCCTGATATGAAGTATGGGATTAAATTATAGGCCCTGTAATTGTTATACATTTCACGTAGGTTTGAACCGCCATGAGACATTTGTCCTGCAGTACCAAACACAATAGGGACACCCGTTCTTACAACACCACTCTCATCCATAAGACATGGCTCGGTCATATCCCAAAGCTCTTTTAGGTGTTCTGTCTTACCTGCCTCATCCGCAATCCACTTAGACAATGTACGACCCTCGTATGCGGTAGGAACTGGAGCTACAACCTCAATAGTTGTTTGATTTCCGCCTCTTACTGTGTTCCCTTGCTTGTCTTTAGCCTTATAACCAAAGAACATTGAACTCTGTGTGTTTCCGCCGGCTGTAGTGGGCCTAATCTCTTCTGGCAGGTTTTGGTACAAGAACTTAACCCTTTCAAATAGCATCTCGCTATCTTTCTCGGTCTTAGAGTTCATACCGATATGCTTGTGCCTAGAGAACATGCCATCGTGTAGCGCATCTGCTGCCATTAACCAAGAAGCTCCTGCTCTACGCCTTTTAACGCATATAATTCCCTTGCCGTTTTCTGCACAGAACTCTAGCAGCGCAAACCAAAGCACCTGCCACATCATAAAAGTGGGGCGTATCATGCCCTTGCTATTTCCTTTTATCCGGCAGTAGTTGTACCAAAAGTAGAATTTCCCAGGAACTATACCATCCCCTTCCTTGCACTTCTTAAGTTCATTTTTCCAGAATCGAGCCTTCTCAAACTCAGAAGCAAAAGAAGAGGGTATAGAAACCCTCTCGTACTTCTGCTCGTTCTTGAATAACTCGTAATTTCCTTCTTTGTCTATCTCGTATAACTTCATTAGTATACTATCCCATTAAATTCGCATTTACCGTTTACAATAGGAACTGGTCTAGCGAAGAATGTTACATTGTTCACGTCTGATATGTCAAACACAACAGAACAAAAACCTTGCGCCCAATCAGCTACTACCGCAGTAGGCATATATTCTACTCTATCAATCTTTCTTAAGCAGCCTGACTCTACCCACGCGAAGTTGCCCCTTTTATTAGCAATAGTCTTACTAGATAAGCGGTGCGAGTGTCCGGATGTTCCAGAGCCCATATAGCTGTATATATTCTTCTCAGCGGCATTCTTTGCTAATGAAAGACCATGGACTACTGTAAAGATACCAAAGTATTCTCTAGTAGGCGCAGGGTCATATTCGATGTTTAATTCTTCTAAACCCAGCATGACATCAAGGCTTGCTGTGTTGTAGTGCTTAAACAAAACCGCTAATCTTGCAGCTTGAGAAGCACCGTGTGTTTGCGGAGACGTAACCCTCTCTTCGTGATTACCTAGTCTAAATATAATTCTAGCATCAGTAGAGTGTCTCAAATCACTTAACATTCCACGCACTAGCTCTACTTCATTAACCTCTGAATAACCTATTAGCTCTTGCCTTTTAAATAAGGGTTGAGTATGTTTACTAAGCTCCGGAAAGTCTAAAACGTCGCCGTTTAATACAATCTCATCCTCTGATGTTAGTAATTGTCCTTTAATTACCCTCAGAAACGCGTTCCAGGCTGTTTGGTCGCAAAATACGCCGTGTATATCAGAACAGATAATTACGCGCTTTGTAGTGGCTTTCTGTGCGTTTTGTGTTACGTATTGGTCGTATTCTCTTGGATTAAGTCTTGGCCTATGCTCGGTCATATTAAAGCAATGTTAGGATTAGGTTTATTGCGGCTTTTGATTCGCCATTTATGATAAGGTCTCTTACTGAGTCTGCAATAGCTTCTATGTACTCTTCATCCAGGTCAGGGTCCACGTAATCGGCTTCTATTTCGTCGATAATAGGCAGGCTTCCATCTGTTGGTAGAATCCTAAATGAAAACTTCATTCCGTCTTCTTCTGCAGATTCTGTATTGTCAAGACAGTCGAACTCGTAAGGCTTTATGAGTAGTGCTCCATTTTCTAGTAAGTGTGCTGATATTGGTTCGCCGTTTAATGGAATGCCTAATAGGCCTTCTTTAACTGGTCCATCTGGAAGACCAGACAAATCCATTGTATCGCACACTACCACAATTCTACTAGCCTTCATCCTCATTAACCTGGTCTATAATTGACATGTTTTCTTTTTGTGTCATTCCTGTGTCTTCTCTGTCTCCTGCGATTACTTCTAGTTCTTTTCTGATTTTAAGAAGCTGAGGAAGTTTTACTGCTGCGTCTAATGCTAACTTAAGTTCGGCTTGAGACTTGTCTTCCTTACTCAATAACTCAGAAATATGTCTAAGTTGATTATCGAAGGCAAGAAGTGTTTCTCTCTCCTGATTAAACTGCAGCTTCTTGTACTTCTCAACTGCTTTGTTTATTAATTCGTCTTTGCCTTGGATAATCTGTCTTGCATTGAAGTCAAATCTACCACCCTTTTCGCGCCTGAATTGTAGGTCATTTGCAACTACTTCTTTTCTTTCATCTATTGGGTAATTCCTGTATGGAGATTTGTAATCGTGAACTAGGATTATCCATGCCATCCTTGACTCAGACAAAGGTTGAAACTCAGGAACCATCTTTAGTTCCGGATACTCTTTGAATGGGTCATTTGTCTTAATCGGGTATAACATGATTAGTCCCTTTGCCTTTTAATAGTTAAGTCTCTTTCTTTTTTTGTCCCTATATCCTAGTATCTAATACTAAGTATCTAAGTCTTTTTTATAACTGTTTAAGAGAACTGATTACTAGAGTAACATTGTATTAAAAGAAAAGAAACCCCCTTACCCCCATTCAAAAAGATGAAGGTAATAAAGCTCAGTTCGTGTCCTCTAGTTCAGTCCAAAACAACTGTTTTGTCGAACGTCATACTTTCGTAACTTGCACCTGTAGGAAAAAGAAACCCCCTTTGAAAGACTTCGCCTATTGCACCAGGAATTGATAAGCCGTGCATGCCAATTACCTAACAATGACCGTGCCAAAGCAAAACAGGTCAAAAACATGACACGATGGCAGAAAACCTGACAAAAAGCATGACAAAACATGACAGGATGTCCGGATTATAGTTGGCACGGTAGTTGTATAGTATCTATCAAACAGTAAAGAAATGAAAAATGAACTGAACAAAATAACGATAAAATCTAAATCTCTGGTAAGAAATTGTCCAGTAAACGAAGGCAAGTACGAGGATTTGTATATCCTCCCAACAGACAGAAACGCATTTGAATTGGCCTTGATTATTAAAAGGGCTTTTGAATTATACGAACACTGCGTTCTTGATACGCGCAACTTAAACACAGAAGTATTAGAAGAATTAAAAGACTTAGAAGTAAACATAGAAACAACCGATGAGAATTAAAGAATCAGATATCTCCACAGAGCCCCTAGAAGCCGTTGTAATCTTTTACAGTGCAAATGGTAAGGACGCGGTAACAGAGTGGCTTAAATCAAATAACAGAGGCCTTCACAGTCAAATTAAAAATAGTAATGATTTATTTAAAGTACAAGAGTTAAACGACAAGAAAAAGCGGTTTAATATTTTAGTAAGAATTAGCGACGACCCGAATGTTTATAACATGGAAGCGCCTCTTAAGAAGTTAAAAGAATTCTTCCAGACGCATGACGTACTAGACGCCGGTTTTACGCCAATATTTCCGAAAGACTATAACAAGTCGGCAGCCTTAATTGAAGTGCATTTGTCAGAGGTCAAGATTGCAAAAACGCTTATATATCCAAAAACACAAAGAGAAAAACAAGAAGAAAAACCATTAGGACTATGGAGTTAGAGATTAAACTATTAAATGGCAAAGCGAAAGTACCAGTAAGACAACATGTGGGAGATGCGGGATTAGACGTGTACGCAACTGATATCGCATTCGGGCCGCTTGTTAAAAATGTAAATACCGGAAAGTATAGCTGCGAGTACATTGAGTATAAAACAGGTATAGCGGTTAATATCCCAAGTGGGTACGTGGGGTTACTATTCCCCCGGTCTTCTGTATCAAAAACTAGATTAAACTTAGCTAATAGCGTAGGCGTTGTTGACGCAGGTTATACAGGTGAGGTTACTCTAAGGTTTAGAGACAGAGAGCTGCTTGATATGGAAGTAGACGAGCATGAGTTCTCTAAGTATTCAATCAGTAGCTTTGACAGGGCTGTATACAAAGAAGGAGATGCGGTTGGCCAGTTAGTGGTAGTGCCTATTGAAAGGCCTGAGCCAAGGATTGTAACCGAGTTCTCAAACACAGAAGAGTTAAACACAAACGGTAGACTAGAAGGCGGCTACGGCTCAACAGGAAAATAATATGACAACAATCTTAACATACTGCTTATTGGCTTTTATCGCTCAGTTCTTAATTATCTTATCTGCGATACTGATTACCGACGCAAGGCCTTTTAATATTAAAAACACTCTAAAGGCGGCTAAGCTAGTTTTCACTAAGCCTATTAGCATTCCTTTCTTGATTCCTTTTCTTGGCTTAATCTTGTTAGTTTGGGAGGGCTTCACAAGTGAACACAGATAAACTACCGCGCTTTTACATAAGCGAGTTTCGTAAGACAAGAGACAAGACAGAGAAGCCTACGTATGACGTAAGAGAGCGAGTAGAAGGAGGTACAAAGTTCGTAGGAACGTGTAAGACCAGAAAACAAGCGGCAGACCTTATAGCAGCGATACAGGATAATAATTAACATGCAAGTTATAGACCTTTTTAGCGGCATTGGCGGATTTAGCCTTGCCGCTCACTGGGTCGGGTGGGAGACGATTCAGTTTTGCGAGGCAGATAAAAGATGTCAGCGCGTTCTGGAAAAGAACTTTAAAAGCGTTCCAATACATTCCGACATCAAAACACTATATGGCGAAAACATTAAAGCAGATAAATCAAGGCCAGTTATTGTTGTGGGAGGCTTCCCGTGCCAGCCATATTCATCAAGAGGAAGAAGGCTTGGAAAGAACGACGATAGGCACCTCTGGCCTGAAATGCTTAGAGTTATTAGAGAAACGAGACCAAGATACGTCGTGGGGGAAAATGTTAATGGAATCATTACTTGGAACGACGGGATGGTCTTTGAAGACATCTGCTCTGACTTGGAAGCCGAAGGTTACGAAGTCCAAGCGGTTATACTTCCAGCTTTATCCGTCGGAGCGTACCATAGGAGAGACCGCGTCTGGTTTATTGCCAACTCCAACGGCGAACGACGGGATAAACTACAGGCTATTCCCGAGCCAAGCAAAGAGAACGAGTCTTCCTGGGTGGGCGATAAAAGAGGGCTACCCGATTGGAGCGAACTTGAATCCCCGATTCGTGGAGCAGATAATGGGCTACCCAATAGGATGGACCGACATAGATTAAAACAATTAGGAAATTCAATCGTTCCGCAGGTGGCCTTTCAAATATTTAAAGCAATAGAAACTATTGATAACAAGAGAAATCTTTAATAGCAAAGCACAGGCCTTGGTAAACTTTGTAAATCTACAGGGTGTATCAGGGCCTGGTTTAGCAGCGGCTTGTAAGAAGCAGTTTCCTCAGAACTTCGGCAAGTATAAAAAGCTATGTAAAGAGGAAGATTATCTCCTGTATATAAACATTGGCAGGGTATTTGCTACAGTGGAGCCTAAAGGCTCGGTAGATAAGTCAGATTTAATAATCTATAACCTACCAACCAGGTTTAATTACGACGAAGACCAGCGTGTTCTATATTTCAAGATGGGGCTTGAACACTTAGAATACCTGACACAAAGACATAATATCGGCAGTATTGCCATAGAATTACCGGAGGGGCTTGACCATAACGAGACCCGCCCTTTAATAGAAAAACATTTATCACACTTAGAAGTAGAAGTATATGAACACAACAACGAAAGAAACCATAAAAAACGCGTTCCTCGCTATAGAGGCCGGGGCGGAGATGACATCTTCAGTCAAGATATCCGAGAATAGATACGCTACAATTAACTCAGACACGCTTGATGAGTTATATAGAAGTCTTGGCTCGGCTATATACGAATTAAAGAAAGAATGCCCAGGCAACAGGTCGGAATTCGTGGTAAAATACAATATTGTATCTAAAAACGGACCTGTTTTGGTTACTTTTTGGGCATATATTTACCCTGTTGCATTCGAGAAATCAGTAAAAGTCTCGGAAAATCCCGGGAAAACACCTCAAGATATCGTAAAAGACCTGATTTTCGGACCAAATTCCGAGGCCTTCGGTAAATCTTGGATTCGTGACTATTTTAGCACGCCCGTTGCCACGAAAAGGTATCATTTAAACAGCTTTCCTTCATGTGCGGGCTTGGCAGATATAGATAACAGGCCAAAGAAAGAACCGCTTGTAATAAACGTACTAGGAAGGAGCTTTGAAATAGGTGGAGATGAGTAAGAAAGAACTACCCAAAGGCAAAGACGCCTGGTATAAAACTCTGTGGTACTTGTTCCGGCTTGATTCGTTTCAAAGAAGACAACTAAGAAAGAAATACCCTAATGACAATATAGGAACATACTACAAGAACAGACATGACATAGTCCCGCCTATATACAACATGGAGAGACGCTCGTTCTTATACATGCCTATTAACTAAACAACGCAGATGATAAAGATAAAGCAAGTATGTAAAATGTCAAACGACTTAACCGGGCTTGAGTCAGACTACAAAGAAATAGACACCTGGATAAACGAAGCACATATATGTGCAGTAGAAGATATAAAGCCATTTGGAGAAGAATATGCTAAAGGTAGAGATTACGTAATATATCTTACATGTGGGCTTTCTTTAAACTGCATAGGGGACCTTAACGACATAACAAAAGCATTGCCATTTTCAATGCTAAACTAATCACATTACAAAGATTACAATACAAGCCCTTGGGACGCGCTCTCAGGGGCTTTGTTTTTTTCAAGGCATTCTACATAGGTTTCGGCATCTGGAGGGCTTAGAATGGGTTTATGTGTGTAATACGTGTTTAGGCCTTTTAATATTTAAGGGCTTTTTTATATATCGGGGTAGTAGGTAGGGTGCTTTTTTATGGGTATGTATGGGTAGTGGGTGGGGAATATAGTGGGGAGGAGGAGGTATCCCCCTAGCCCTACCCCAACATCCCCAGCCAGGGGTAATGTACCCCCGTGTCCTCGCGCGTGTGTGTGCGTGTGTGTGTGTGGGTACACGTTACGTGCATACACGTGCATACGTGTGTGCGTGTGCGCAAGTGCGTGTGTGTACACGTGTGCGTGTGTACGTGTGTACGCGTTTAGTTGCAAAATACTTTCCAAAAATGCAAGTTTTATTTTTAATTTAGAACTATTCAAAATAGTGGTTTGTACGTGTACGCGTGTACGCGTGTGCGTGTGTACGTGTGTGTGTTCCTATATGGGCAAAAGTGCCTTATATTAATTCAAGCGCCAAACCATACCAAACCACAAAAAAACTTTAATATATAAACCTTTGATATTCAATTACTTACAAAATATTTATAGTTTTTTTCGGTATATTGTTTGGAAATAGCAATTCTATATATACCTTTGCAATGTTGAAACTATGTAAAGTTTCAAAGGTAGCCCAAACGGGGTTACTTATTAACATAACAAAGTAAGCAGTAACACAAAAAATATTTTGTTTATTGTTTGGAAAGTTAAAAACTATTCCTACCTTTGCAATGTAGAATCAAGTACACAAAGTAACCCCCCCAAAGTTGCGCCGGTACTTACCACTACAAAAAAAATTGCAAATAAAGTTTGGAAAGTTAAATATCTTACCTACCTTTGCAAAAGTAAAAAGTACAAGATTAAAAAGCAACCTTTGAGCATAGCTACTATGCTACAAAATAGGGCTTTATTTATTGGCTATTGTTTCACTGTTTTATGGTGAGGCTGAATGAGTTCCTAATAAGGACGAAACGGACATTTGTCTGTCTTTCACCTAAACATATTAAAACAATGGCAAAAGTAACATTTACCTCAATTTACAATGAGGCTGTAAAAAGTGCGAACTCTTTACAGAAGAAAGAAAACCTACTTGTCGCTGGCAAGTATTTCAAGGCTGTAATTTCAGGCGCCGAAAAGCGCATGGACTTAAGCAACGTAAACAAAAGTGAACTTTCGTCCGAACTTGACGAAGTTATACTTGACGTCTTTGGACGTCCTATGCCTCAAGTGTTCGCTTTAAATATTGAGGCTGTAACTGACTGCATAGAAAGGGTTAATGCCTTTAATAAGCGCAAAGAAGATAGCGAACGCCTTTCGGCGAAAGCTGAAACGGAACGTATTGCAGCGAAAGCAGCGAAGGACGCCGAAATTGCCGAAAAGCGGGCGGCTGGCATTGCAGCGGGAAAAATTAAGGCTTAATGTAATGTTTGTGCAAAGTAATTTGCCTTACATTCAAGGCTTGAATAGTAAGTTGTTTTACGGTTATCATTTAATTGATAACCGTAATGCAACGAATAGGTTACGAATAATATCCAAATTGGGTGTTACAGACTTGTATTACAATTTTGAATGCAAGGCTGTATATAATGAATTTAAAGCAATGTTAGGCAAATTGCCTACTATTCAAGGCGAAAGTATGCAACTTTCAAAACTACATTTTGTAGAAAAGAAAGGTATTTCAGAAGAAAATGCACATCGTGAAACCTTTGTGCGCTATTGGATAGCGGGCGAATACGTAACCCTGAAAGTTGAAAGTCTTAATAAGGCAAAGAAACTTGCAAGTGTTTTCTGTAAATCGTCGCATAGCTCAAAAAAAGTTGTGCTTATTAAAGAAACTTTGAACGGTGAAAAATTCACCTTTCCAGAAGACAGCAAAAGTATTGTTTACGTTTTCTGTATATTAAAGGTTCGCAAATTTGCTATGCCACGTTACAGTATGGTAGTAGCAAGAAACGACGAAGGTCGCCAACAGGCAATATTTCGTCGCAGAAATTAGAATAGTCGTGTATTTTTTCTTCCTCAAACCGCTTAGGTTTGGGGCTTTTTCTGCGCCCAACTCTCACTCTCATCACGCACGCAAAGCACGATGATAAAGAGCGGCTTTACTATTAACAGGCAAAACACGCCTGACTTTTTCGACTATAAACATTAAGGGATACGAAAGTATTGCCTATGCATTCGTTATGCAAATAATGTTCTATGCACTATAATAAGGTCAATCCGAAAGTAAGCGCGTGCTTACGGTGCAGTATAAACATATGACTATTGAAATGATAAAGCCGTCAGAATTCATATTCGTAGGCTCCGAAGAAGGAGCAAAAGCGTTGTTATTAGAGGCGGAGAAATTCCGTCCTGAGTTTGCTATTGCGGACGAATGCGAAAGCGAGGCGTTTGACCGCGAAAACGGTTGGCACGGTCCTGCGGACAGTCGCAGGTTCTGGAGGATTTGCGACGCAGTGCAAGAAGCCGCGCGTATTGTGTCAACTAAGCGTGCTTTAACAGATTACGAAGAAGAGCAGATTGAATACTTCAATGGAGAATTGAAGTGGTAATAATATTTCGCGCACCGTAAAGGAGTGGGACTTGTCCCCTTGTATTTGACTCCTGTTGCGCACAATCTAACCCCAAGAAGACATTAGTCGTTCTAAGCACTCGCAATGCTATTGGGGTTCTATGCCGTTAATAATCAAGCGGTTGTATAGTTATGTCACCACAACAAAGACTGGCGCTTATTGTGCCCTCAATCCTTTTAATGCTCGTTGCTGGGCTTATCTCCGCTAATTTCGAAAACATTATGCTTTTTGTAGCAATAGTGTTCTTATTATGGGGATATGTTTGTATGTGCGATGCTACATACACAGCAATGACCTACGACAGGGACACGAACGACGATAATCGCGTAATAGCGTTTTCGTTTCTGAATACGTGCTTTACTATTATCGGGCTGGGTCTTTTAATATTTACGTAATATGACGACAATGACTTACTACGCTATAGCGTACTGGCTAATCCTAATTTTAATAGGGCTTATTGTTAAAAAGTTCTTTACTAAAGAAGGGTTGAAAAAAGAGTTTGATTATGTAGAAGTAGTAATTGTAGCTACAATAGTTTTCTTTATCTCTCCGCCTGTGCACGAGTTAATTATATTATTTGGAGGCGAATAGTTGTTTGCAGCGCAACTTCCGCCTCTCATCACCACGAGAATAGCGCCTCGCTATTGCTCTACACCTTCGCAGGGTTAGTGGTGAACTATGCCGTATTATCAAGCGGCAGCATATATTATGGTCACGCCAGAACAACAAATCAAAAACATATTAAAAAGCCTTAAGAGGCTAAGCGTAAGACAGCTTGAGGGCTATATTGACGTAATAGCAGTAGATGGAGGCTTTATAATGAAGGAGCCAATGATATTAGCGGGAAACACAGTTATTCCTGCTAAGAAACATCCTATTAAAAACCTCGAAGCAGCAGAAAGAATTGTTCATGGTAATATTTCAGGTTGTAGTTACAATCTTCGCGTATTTGGATACACGGTAAAAGAAGCGTACCTTGCGTTGCTTAATGAGTTGTTTTACGCTGACTTGGAAAGAGAGCGGGAAAGAAACAGGTCTATAGCGGATAGAAATAATAAAATCTTATCTGCCTGTTAATATGGAAGCGATGGAAGAAAGAGAGCTATGTCAAGCGCAAGTTCAATACTTGTTTGACAAGAAAGCACAAATAAAATACGTCGTAAGAGAGCGAGGCGCGGTTTGTTCTAGTGGAGAAGGTTTTTCTAATTCCGCTTGGGATGCTTGTATTGAGCCAGGCATGGTGCTTTATATTTCTCAAGAGGATTACGATGCGCAGCCTTACGAGTTTAAAGCCCTTTATGTAGAAGCCTTGCTTATTAAAAGGCGGGAATATATAAGAGCAATAGACGAAACAATATCGTTTCACCGAATAGAGTTGCTGTGCGCTAAGTTTCTTGAAGAAGAACAAAGCAAGACAAGTATAGAGCCCCTCGTTTTGAACGAAAGCAATCAAAAGAAACTCAAAAGTATAATTGAGTATATTGATAGGCAGCTTCACTTTGATGTGTTCTTGGATATCCACTCAATGCACTCTAGTGGAAGAGAGGCGATAGACAAGCATGTTTCTAGTCGGCTAATGAATAGGTATAAGAATGCCTTGTGCATAGGTCAAAAGAACCTTGACTGGCTTGATAAATACCTTGCTTTTGATACAATAAACCATCCACTTAGAGATAAAGACAAGATAACTACTCAGAATGACAACATCTGGATTATGCTTGAATTTTACAGAGATATGTAATAGCCATGAAAAATAGTGTCTCATTCATTATAACCGCATCTACTGTATTTGCAGGTATGCACCACTTCAAGCGCGTTACTCACGTAAACTATAACGACGAGCAACCAGTTTATCGTACGCCTAAACGCAAAAAGCGCCATGGAAAATAAAAAAGAGTGGGAAGAAATTACAATGCTACAACTTTCTTGGCTTATCTTCAATAGAAGGCAACCAAAGATAAAATATGTAAGCGAAAGGAAAGGCTACACGTCTTACGACACTCACGGGTATCTCAGAGTAGAAAGACTTGAAACGGCATACAATCACGATTGTAAGATTTATTTGTGGACAAAAGATAAAGATAGATTGCCGAAAGAGTTTTTCGACCTTAATAAATATAGCCATGGCAAATAAGCATATATCAACCATCGTAACGGAGCTGTTGCGAGAAGGCGTAAAGCCTGTTGATAATACAGGTAAGAAGTATAGCAATCCGCACGACTTTGTATTCGATATATACGAAGAAGAACTCCCTTTAATTAGGGATACAGAAGGTAATATCATATCAGGCCATTTTCGTGCCTGCTTCGATAGCCTATCGCACCCAATTTGCAATTTCAATATAACCGCTCTCGATGTTAGCAAGATAAAGGCTAATGGTGAGAAGGTTATCATAGACACAATCACTTTTGTATGACAAGTAATGAAGAAGCAATGGCTAGGGCGCTTTGTCTTAGAGTAAGATACAAGTGTACGCTATTAGACGAAAACGGAACACAAAAGACTCTTTATAGCCCGCCTATTATAGGGCAAGAGTACGAGTGGCGCGGAGATAAACTATACAAGAACGGTATTTATTACGGAATAAAAGACGTAAGAGTTGCTGGCGGTTATATAAAAATAACCTTTGAAAACAATTACGAAATCTCGTTTGTATCATGATTAGCAAGACAAGAGGCTCTGAGTTTCAGAGAGCCTATAATCCATTGACGCTTGAGCCGTCGTGGTTGCCTTTTAAGAAGCAAGAATGCCTGAATAAGGTTTGGTCTTATGCTAATAAATGGCAAGAGACACAAGAATCAATAAATAACATCCTATCCAATGACAATACAATCTAAACGATTCCTAGCCTTTCTATTGGGCCTTGCCATAATTATGTGCGGCTTAATATACATCACAGTATGCGAGATTAGTACAGGCTCGATAGTGTGGTCAATATGTCAAATCTTACTAGGCTGCGGCTTGGTAGCAATGTCCTCTATTAAAGAGGATGACTGGCGATAACTCACCCTCTCATCACGATATGAAACAATTAGCTATTTTGAGCCTGTTACTATTAATAGGCATTATGTTTGGCGGCTGCTCAAGCCAAAACTACGCACAGAAGCGTAGGGCAGCGTACTTGAAGATTAAAGCTCAACCACAAGCCACGTTCGGAACGGGCTGTAACCGTAATAAAGCATGGTAATACATCTTAATAGAGAAAATTGGGAGGACGTTAAAGCGCTGTTCTTAGCAGCCGCGAAACTCATACACGACAACCAGATTGGTCCGCTGCAACAATGCGATTCCTTTGATAAACTTGTTTATCAGGTGTTAAAGTCGTCGTATCTTAACCAACAATTCCAAATAAGCGAATTTTACTGGATAACCAGAGTTCAGTTTTCTGAGTTCTGCGCTTGGATACTTGCTGAATATTGCTTGAACGACGGAACAAAGGATTTTGTTACAGAAGCTATTGATGCGCACGAAAGAATTGCATCTGGTAAAAATATTACAAAGAAACGTGGCGGACAGATAGTAGAATTTAGGCCAGGAGGAACAAGTATCAGGCAAGATGCACAAGATGCAATAAAAGGAACGGGCCTATCTCTAACTGGAGTTAACCCAAAATGGTATCAATATGAGTTACAGGGAATAATAACTAGCGCCTGTGCTTGTAAGTCACGATTCTTAACTGGATACGAATTTAACGGAAGGCTCGGCGAAAGACTATATAGCGAATATAGGTCTAAGTTTTCAGAACTTGAATCTGCTGCTGCTAAAAAACTTGTAGATATAATTTATAAGGAAAAATAGCTATGAAGAAACTGTTGGTAGTATTATGCGCATTGGCACTGTGTTCTTGCGAGGTAAAGACTATGCAAGAAGAGTTGCTAATAGACGTTCACAAGCCTGATAACGAATATAGTTACGCCATGCGCAATATACCTATAGACTCATTCTATGTGGACGCGAGGCTTAATGTGCATTTCTTTGGACCAACCCATTATGGTCTAGCTCCTTTAAAGGATTGCTATATTAGAAAGGATTAATTCAAGCGGAGTTCCTGAGCGCAATTCCGGGACGCGTAGCTAGAGCTTAGAAACCTAGTGAAGTTAGTTTAACCAGTAAAAACACCGCTTGATTATTAGGACATGTAATTCAACTGGCAAATAATCGCTTGCAGGGCGAGAGGTGTTGGTTCAAACCCAACCATGTCCACTCACTTAAATATTAGTATTATGTTTATAGAACTAAACGAAGCGCAAGTATTATTTGCATTTTGCAATAAGCTATATTTCCATTATTGCGTTAAACCCGCAAGCGCTAAAACTCCCCATGATTATAGCGAGTACGACAATGCTCGTTTAGACGAAGATGAGCTCATCGCAGCGATAAAAGGACATATAGTTATTTGTGTTCACGTGGACGATTACGAAGAAGCTCACGAAGAACTACGTGCCCTCTCATCACCCGAACCTAAAGCCCCAGCGCCTGTTATGAAAAAGGATTACACTTCTACCCAAGCCCCTATCGCTACTGAGCAACAAGGCGAGCCTGATTACAAAGCATTAGCACTGCTTCTAATCGACTTGTTCGAGGAAAAGCAGGATGTGGATGCGCGTATCGCAGCCGTTAAAGCCAAACTATTGCAATAATATGGGCCAATTAATAAAAACAATAGAAGAAACATCGAAAACTAATCAGGCAATATATCAAGCTCTTGAAAAAGCAATAATCCAAGAGCTTAGAGAAGAAAAGCCTAATGGAGATGTGGTTGTTAGCTTTAGGGCGACCAAACGGCCTGTAATAGATGTTATTACTTGCGATGGAGACGAAACTCTTTATATATCTGAATTCGTTTTACAGGAAGATAATTCCTTTGTAATAAAAAGCGAAGAAGGATATATATCAGACGAGCATTTCTCTACTGAAATAGGATTTGAAAACCTAGTATCCATAGCGCAAGCAATCGCTGAAAGAAACTCAAGCATCAAGAAGTAAAATGAAAAAATATACAGTATCTTGGACTATTAAAGAACTTCAAAAAATAGAGTCGAACGGATTTGGCAATTGCCTTGTATTAAACACAGAGCGAGACGCCGTTTTTGAGCCTGTGCTAATTGAAGGCTTTGAAGATAAAGGCATTTCAGAAAAAGTTAAATGGAACGCTGTTGTAATGAGCGAGACCGAAGCAGAAGAAGTGCTGTGTTAAGAAACCCAAGCGCCTAATAGGCAGGAAGTAAAACGCTTGACACACTATGCCGAGACGTGTATAAACTCAGGACTTAGCGCAGAGAGCCTCCGCTATGATATAAAGAGCGTAGTAAGTGCTCTACGCTGATACATTAATCAAAAGCGCAATATCCTAAGCATGATATTAAAAGGCTTCTTCTTTACTCTGGACTGGGTTGTGTATTACAAGCGGGGGCGAAGATAATATATCACTGTATTATCTTCGCCCCGTTTGAGCGCATCGTGGTTCGATTCCACGCAGAGTAACTATTTATTATATGCCATTAAGGCCTCCTTTGGTGCAAGAGATGAAAATGCTTGGTGTAATAAGTATGGTCCTAGTCTGGCGGCATTGAGTAAGTAGCACGAGCGCAAAAGCTTGATGGAGGTTCGATTCCTCTATAGGATACAAGCGCAGAGAAACCGGAGCATAACCGGGTCATCCTAACCGATAAAGGGGACGGGTAGTTTAATCAGTAAAAACACTGCGCCTATTTTAAAGCGGAAACCCTGGTTCGATTCCGGGCTGGGTTGGAGTAGTATCCGACCTGGTAGTATAGTGTTAATACGCCGCTTTGATACGCATTGGTAGTGTAGTGGTAACACGACTGTCTCCAAAACAGTAATTGTAGGTTCGATTCCTGCCCTTTGTGCCGTGACCAAGTAAAGTTCAAGTTATATTTGTGAGCAACGCGTAGTCCTTGATTACGTGCTGCTTTCTCCAAAATATGGCAAACATGTGGGGCGTAAAGTTATCCGAACCAGAATTCTATATAGCCTAGTATCATCACTGTAGTGTGTAGTTAGTATTAATTTATTAACGAAGCGCATCATATCGAGAACGCTTGCGATGGTTGGTAGTGAGACATATCGTGCAGAGTCTAAAATCATGTACAGAGTCACGGGCTTCACTCTGTTTAAAAATAATTAGCCTTTACAATACCCTGACCGACTTGGGTTAAAGCCGGACACTCCCTATGAAAAAGATACTAATACAAGTGGCGCCTAGATACATCTACGTATTAGGATGCTTTATATTAACAGGCTTCTGCTATAACAATGGTTACGGCTTGTTTCTGCCCATCATATTCCTTCTATCAGGCGCCCTAATGCTTGTGGAGATATGGAACATCGTTATGGCTGACGAAGCGCTTCAGAAGCCTTTTACAGCAACCTCTCA
>Ga0315909_10003695_pt1 | contig 18488 bp, 16 predicted proteins | sample LakEriMetagenome_11_FD_203527 | JGI IMG/M metagenome (GOLD analysis project Ga0315909, IMG submission 203527) | Freshwater fungal communities from buoy surface, Lake Erie, Ohio, United States - Buoy 2 MA125 | ecosystem: Environmental > Aquatic > Freshwater > Lake | place: USA: Lake Erie, Ohio... | reverse complement strand
ACGATCTTTATATTCTTTGCTTGGAAATGTTACAAGGATACCGTCCTTGTTATATGCTTGTCTTTCAGGAAATCTACCCGCTTCAAATAAGTTCGCTGTTTTCTCGACTACATAATTAACATCACAACCGGTCTTTTCAAGATATTCTTGTAATACAAAAACGTGTTCTTGATTTTGAAAATCAAAAATACCATCCTTAATACGGCCGTCACAACAAATATCGTTAATTAGTGATTTAAAGTTCATCCTTTATAAATATACTTATAAATATATTTACATCTGGACTAATTTCAAATCATTATAATTATTTCCCACATAAGTCTTTACTTTGAACCGTTTATTCTTGAATATTTCAATCAAATCAACTATATCTTGTTGATCAACATCATTATGAATGTCAAATACAATTGAATCATATACATACAGTATTGGCACAATTTTCTTGTTGCTAACAAACTTAATACACTTACTCAAACTGTCAATACCATATTCGGTTTCAGCTGCCTGAATAATATAAGCAAACAATTTGTTCTTATTTGCACCCAAAATATGTTTATCTGTAATCTTACGTTTATAGATAGGAGTTGTTACGTAACCTTTGTTAGTAAATTTATCCCAATACTTGTTTTTAAGTTCTTCCGTCTTTTTAAAATATTCAATGTCTATATAAGCATCACTTATCTGTCCGTATAAATTGACCATCGTAAGTTTCTTAGCTTTACTAAGCAACTCAGGCGCAACAGAATCGGTATTATAATACTGTTTAGCCAGATGTTCATAGATAGTTTCTTCTTCAGGAACCTTATAATCTACTAAATTAGCTACAATGTATGGATGAAACCCCGTAAAATCGATCATCATCAAATGACCGTCGTTGACGTATCTTGATACAAAGCTAGCTCTACACCCATCGTCTTTCTTCAAAGCAACGTAATTTACGTTGTCATAAGAATTGCTGGGTCTTCCAGTTGGATTGTAGATGTTATAATTCGTGTATACATAATCGTCGTATGTACGTGCCTTAAAGTGTTGTTTAAACAACGAAGTATCGATCTTTAAACCGTTTTTTTCAACATCATACAAAGTGTTTGTGATTACATCATTGAAGAACTTAAAACAGTATGTATCCGTTTCTTTTTCATTTAAATGAGCTATTTGTTGAACTTCTTCATCAAAACATTCTTGATGTTTAACAAATGGCACAATCAAGTTAAAGTCTTTGACGGTATGATAATTGTTCTGAATATAATCTTTGCAAGTCGAACTAATATCATCTAGAGTTTCATTGTTTTCAATAAAACCAAAAAGGTTTACATCTACAAAATTACAATCAATCCAATACTTGTATGCCTTCTTGTTTTTTACATACACCTTATATTTACGATTTTCTATCTCATCTTTGATATCATTAAAAGTAGAGTCAACTACAAGATCAGAATGACCAAAGTTGTAATAGTGTTTCTTCTCGGTACCAAAATCATAAATAAATGCAGCGATAACATCTCCACATTTATTATGGCAATTATTATCTCTGGTTATTAACTTTAAGTAGATTTTAGATGAATACCTCACATCTTAACTATACAATAAAACTTTTATTTGTCAACTAGTAACCTCGCCAAAATTGTTTTGGGTTATTTAATATAAGATCTATCTTAGGTATTACTTTTTGTGCCTCTAGTATACGGTACTTGTTGTAATTAACTACACCTACAGTTTCTAACATTTTGCCATTATATACATTAAACTCAACACCTGTTATTTTCCAGTTAATTTGTACTTTGGTAAAATAATTGGAATCGATCATATTGTAATCTTTGTAGTTGGTTTCAATTACTTCAAAAAAGTTAATTCTCCCAGCAAAAAATCTACTTATATAACCTTCATCATAATCTTTTTGTGTAATTGTAGGTAAATAAGTGGATGGTTGTAGATATTGATAGTTATTCAATCCTACAATATTTCTCGTAGCAAGTGGAGTATCGTATATCATACAGTTACATATTCAATTTTTGAAGTACCTACACATCTTACCAAAGCGTTTACAACAGTTTCCCATTTGCCTGATTCAATTCTATGTTCCACTTCCAAAACTTGGAATATTACGTTGCCCGGAACATATGGTTTTGGCAAGTTGCTGATCGCAAAACATTGTAGATTTCTAAATGAAAATATTCCGTCAAGAGTGATAGACACCTGGAAATTATCAGCAACTCCGCTGTACTTAGCAGTGTTATTTTTAAAATCGCCGTCATCTAACATTTGTCTTAATCTACTTTTCATACCCGAAGATAAACACAAATATTTATAGTTATTTCTGAACCGAGGGTCTTCAAAATCACCGTTGCCTTCTATGTTTTTAAATGTCATACAAAGCACACCATTTTTTTCTTTAGAACCATATACTTGTAAATTAACTATATCATTATTTTCACTTTCAATTCCAGCCGTAGCACCAGGTGTTAATGTTGCCAAAGACCCACTTTGTTGTTCGTACAATTTGTCAAGTTGATATTTGTCAAGCCTATCAACGAATTTTAAAAACGGAAGATTGTTTAAAGTAGTTATAGTTGCATTTAAATCTGTTACGGTTTTAGCGGTTTGTATCAATGTTCTAGGATCTTGTGATACCAATGCACTGTTTTGATTGCTAAATAAAACGTTGGTTGTTTGTTCGTTGGTTAAACTTACATCAAAATTTATATTTTTTACCACATTGTTTGTACTACCCAACTCAAACGTGTATATTTGTTGCAACATTGAAAAATTAATAGTGTTTTTATCTACAACAGATATAGTGGATCTGCCATTTTCACTTGCACCTTGTACAATTTCAAATTTCCAAAAATTGCCTACAGATTCGTTTACTACATTTAATATCGAAGATAATAAATCTTTGTAAGCATCAGTACCTTTTGTTTCTGCCTTACAAAGTTCTATTATTTTGCTTTTTTTAATATAAATGTGTTTCAAATAACCATAATAATATTTTTTATAAGTTACAGAAGTTTCACTACCATTTTTTGTTTTTCTCACAATCGTTTTATCTTCTTTAAATGGAAATGCAGCGGATCCTTTTGCGTTTGATTTGTAATAAAGATAATTGATTACACGATCCAAATCATCACGCACTCTACCCCTTGTTTTAAAAGTGTTTCTAGCGGCATTACATGCTAAATAATAGCTTTCTTCTACACTTAAATTATAATACTCAAGTGTTGATTTTATTTTTTCTTCTATTTTAGAATTTCTATTTACTGTTATATCAGCTATTTGATTTAAAAATTGATTACCGGTGGTTTCGTTACTTGGAAATAAAGCAAAATTACTTGCCGTGGCCTCTCCGGTTTCTCTATTTATGTTTACTCCAAAAGTATTTATAGTTTGTAATGTTTCAGCATTTTCAGCTTTTAAGTACCCACCTTTACCGGATATTTTTGATTTTGGAGTTCCAATATTTACTTTTGGTGCAACAGGATTTGGTATAAGTACATTTTGATCACATGATATTAAATTTGGATGTGCATTAACTATCACATCATTTATATCAATATAAAATTGTTTTGTGCCTAAATTGGACATAAACAAGTTAAATACCTCAAACACGAAGTCTAACTGTAACCATACTTCGTCTGCACCATCTTTTACGTCAAAATCTAAATTGTTATCTGCGAATGAAATTTGATCGTAATTTACTTTGCCGATATTCGTATTTGTAGTCAAGTCCAGCGGACTTGTATTCACGGTACCGTATGATATTGCCGGATTATCTTTTGAAGGATTTTTTTCTGCACCGTAAGCTTTCTTAAAATTACGGCCACAAAATACTCGGTCTTCACTTTTACCGCCATAAAATAAAGTATACTGATTATTAAAACTTTGCAAAGTATTTATGTCACTTACAAACGTTTTTTGTAAAGCTTCTTGTTGTGCGTTTTGATCTTTTTGTTTTTTAGTATCATTATTCTTGTTGATCTTGTCTAATATGTAATTTAAGAAATTAGATTTGACATTTGTTACACCTGTACTATAAGGATTGCCTGATATGGTTCGTGGTTGTTGTATTACATCATTAATATCAGTCAGATATAATCTAACAAAAGTTTTAAGATCAATAAACTCTCTGTCAAAATTTATATCGTCATTTGAATTTAATTTGACCGTTGTGTTGTTTTCGGTTCTCAAACCGGCATACAATGCTTGTCTTGAAATCATTTCAACGTTACAAGTGTACACAAATCCATCTTGTGTTTTGAATGAATATTTTGTAACTATACCAGTAACACATCCATAATTACCGTTTGATAAATTAGCTCTATCCAATGCTGTTTGTGGTTCGTTAGTAACTTTCCAGCATTCATCTAAATCGTTTAGACTGATTAAAGACTTTTGATTAAATAAATTCCACCCAAATTCTACTATTAAATTTATACCGGCTGTTAAAAAGAACGGAGTAAGATATTCCAATTGAGCTAGTCCAAAACATTTAAACTCAAAATCAGCATATGTTAATAAATCTTTGCTTTGTTTTACGTTCACAGATACAATACCCGGCGGTGGTACGATTGATGAAACTTGATTGTTTTGTGGAAATCTGGGATCTATAATTGTGTTATAAGCAAGTTGACTTCTATATATATTATCAATGTAATGTGGAGTTCCGTCGGCTTCATATCCTATAATTGCATATCTACTATTTAGTGGTTTTCCTTGTTCATAACCAAAAGCGTCATAGAATCCGTCTCCGCCTTTTAATACGAATCCATTATAATCTTTTTGTACATAATTCTTATCTAGATATGCGCTTCTAGGTACAAGTCCATTAATTGATTTACCGGTACTATTTGAAAATATTCTAACCCAAGGAGTCATTGGACCCTTGTACTTATCGTAATTTGCATCAAAATTAAAAGAAGAATTTGGAATATATGGTTGTGGAATGTTAAATCCTATATTGACGGAATTGCTACGTCTTCTTAATTCTTTTATGCATTCAGTAGGAACATTTTGTATTTCCCACCACTTCGGTGCTGTATCTGCTATATCTCTACTCATAACATTAATTTAATTCTTTTAATCTATTCATTATTACCGATATGTTTCCAGGAATACGTAATTGTTTGTTCGTGGTAACTGACAATTTATATCCTGGCAAATTATTTGCTCTTGCAATTATCCACCACAATGTTTCGTCACCATAGTATTGTTTAGCTAAACTATCTAAGTAATCACTTTCACTCACGGTGACATAAAAATCGTCAGGCGACTCGGGTATACTTGGATAATACGTTGTTGTATAAACGTTTTTACCATCCCATCTTTTTTCAACCGGTGTAAATTGATATCTCATGTTGTGAATTGGCTGGTAGCTACTAATGTATCGGTTCTTACGTTCTGTGAAAATGAATTTCTGGATAGATCTGTAGATGATTTATCAGTTAATATATCAACATAAGATTGATTATTTAGATCTATATATTGTAAATTAGTTTTGACAGGAGAATCTCCCCAAATAGCTCTACCCGTTTTTGGTCTGTCTTTTTCAAGAATATTCATTTGTACATTTATTTCTGCTGTTCTTGGAAATTGAGCAAATCTATTTTGTGAATCGGATTTATCTCCTCTTGGATTTATTATATTGGTATCATCTGACCAAGTAATTGAACGATCTGGTCCCCAATACCAATTATCTTTTGGATAAGAAGATTTTTCAGGAAGTGTTTCCCAAGAAGCATCGTCTGGTATTGTTACGTTACAAGATTTTATTACTACAAAATGGTTCTTATAAAAATCACCGAGTGTTAGTTGAACCATTGGAGGTACCATGAATCCTCCGGCCGCACCTAATGTGTAATTAGACGGTCTAGTTAACCCGACCAGATAATTAATTCGCGTCCACATAGGTAATAGTTCTTTTATACTGTGTGCATTAACTACGAAATTGAAACTGACATCTCTTGTAAATCCTTTGTAGTAATATAGTTTATCAGGTCTTCCGAGATACTCTACAGGTTCCCATTCAGCTGTATTGGAGTCTTGTATTCCTTTTACAGTTGCGCTAAACGGTATGTATTTTTGGTTTACTATATCATAGAAGAAAAATTTTACAATGTCAGGTCCAGATGACCCGTATTTAGAATCATCTCCATACTGGGTTTTGAATTCTTCTTCGTTTAGTACGTTTAACGAATTTACGTAATCAACATTATTTGTTGGTTGTATGAATCTATCCCCATCTTTTTTACCTAATCTAGTTGGCAATCCTCGATTTTCGTTAAAACGACTGGTGTATACAGTTTCCTTTGATAAGTTGGCTAAATAATTGAATCCGATTTTGTCATTCTTAAATTGTTTACTTTTTATATCAACTTGCGCAAATTGTTGTGGTGAAACATTGTTTATACGAGGAGTTGCAACATAATTGTTTCCGTAACTAATTATTTTATTTAAATTATCAGACAAATTCGTGGCAATATCTTTAATCGGTTGATTGTTAATATTGACAAATGTGTCATCAAAATCTTTTGCACCCGCAGTTAATATTTTATAGTTTAATAACTGATCACTTCTTTCTGTGTTAGTACCATTTGTTCTATCTGCTTTTACTACATCTGTATATTTTAACTGTGTAGCTGGTTTTCCACTAACACCTTCTATTATCGGATTTCCGTATCTATCTAAACCTTCTTGCGTTAAACTTGTTAGTTTACGAGTAACTATATTATTTGCACTAGAATTTCCACCGTTAAACTCTAATATACCTACGTCTTCTGGAGATACAGATTTATTGCCTTTTCTATTAACAAACTTATCTTTTCTGTACGGTTCTGTTTTATTGATAGATCCGTGGTAAAATCTTTGATTTACTTTCTGTCCAGAAAAACTCGTTGACGTACCAAATCCAGTTGCGTTTTTAAGGCCAGATACAATCTGACTCATTATTCCACTGCCATTATCTTTGGTTGGAGTTATATCATCGGTTTGAAAAAGTCCACCCGCATTTAAGTACAAATCGTATGATTGTTCGTCCGCACGATACTTAGATTTCCATGGTTGTTTTGGTGGAATTATACCACCAATTAAAGTGTTGTTTTGTAAAAATTTACCAACGCCACCTAACAATCGACTAAAAAACGAACCTCCACCACTAGCTACTAATTTGCTGTATCTGGGAGCATTGTAAGCGTTTGTAGCAGTTTGTCCTCTTAATAAGTCTCTAACATCAGGTCTTGCTAATTTTGTAACTACTTGATCGGATCTGTCGGCGCCACCTAACAAAGATGTAAATGTAGACAATCCCAATCCACCACTAGCTTCACTGGCTACGCTACTTCTTGGGGGAGCTGGAACAGCTGGTCCTCCACCACCGAATAATCCACCAACTGTTCTAGCAATACTTCCTAGTCCACTAGCACCTAACAATCCCCCAACCACATTACTTGTGTCTAAATGTCTCGTTGGTCTGTCAATCAATCCAAAAGAAGCCAATCTTAAAGCAGCTATAATTGGCGATGCTGGATTGTATACTTTCGTTTCATCTTGTGGTTGAAATCCTTGTAACACAAGTTGTTTTAATATAAACTTGGTACCAGTTGAACTTCCCAAAAATTTTCTTACTCTATCACCATCTCTACGAGAAGCTTCAAATACCGTTGTTAGTTTATTTCGTTGTCCTTGTTCAATACTTCTATATTGAAACATTTGACTTGCTACCGGACCTTTAAGATATAAATCTTGGGGTTTATTCGTTGTATATAGTACATTCGAATTGCCTTGGGCACTAAATAGTCTTTCTATTTTACCAGGCGATCTAATGTTAATATATTGCGCCGTTGGCGTTGGTAATCGCAAGCCAGATCCTTGTACATCCGATAAAGTGGTTACCTGTGTACCTTCGGGTGTAAACCCATCTACATATGTTTGACTATTTGCCATTTATTATAAATAGTATTAAGCTAGAGATGTTGATTGACCAAATCCGCCTGATCTATAAGATACTTTTGATAAAGCAGCGTTAACACGTTGACCATCTAGATTTACAGCAATACCTCCATTTGACATTAATGATGTTAATAATTCAATTTTTTGCGCAACCACCGCAAGTCCTTCTTTTAGTTCATTCGTTTGTTTTTCTTTAGATTCAGCTGACTTTGATAAACTTTCCGCGCCCTTTAGATTCATATCCAAACTTGGTAAATCCATGGCCGATAAGTCTTTCAAAGAATTTACAGCAAATGACAAACCATCTGCAGATTGACTCAATAATGTTAATTGTGAAACCATATTAGTAAGTTGACTTATTGGAAAATTTATAAGATTTTCACCCAAAGACTTTATTGAGGTCGATAAAGATGTCACCCCAGCAGCTGCAGCTGTTAATTTTACAAATCCAATATTTGATATTGTTACCAAACTTGTAGCTACACTTGTTATAACAGACGGCAATGATTGAAATACCGATAACATGGTATCAAATGCCTTTATAATTACTCCACCCACGATACTTGCCAATGTACTTAATGTTTTACCTATAGATTCTAACGCCGGCCCTGCCATTTTCATAGCAAATCCCATCTCCATTGCAGCGACTCCTAATACTACTAATGCACCAGCAAACAAATATACGCCTACAATTTGTGGACCGGTCAATAATGCACCGGCAATGGCTAATGAAGTTCCTAATATTACTAAAGCGGCTGAAAATGCAAGTATTTGGCCAACGCTGGTGTTTCCTAGTAAACTAAAGGCATATGCCATTCCGATAACAGACACGGTTAAAATTCCCATTATTAATGCTAGTTTTCCAATTGCACTCATAGGAAATCCAGCCAATACCTTTCCGAATGTACTAATGCCACGCGAAGCGTTACTCAAACCGTTTCCAACTCCGGTGCCAACGGATGCAGCTGCATTTCCTAGACCGGAAGAAAGAACATTTAATGCGACCGAAGCTCCTTTCTGTAATAAGAAAAACGCACCAATCATTACAGTAACACTTCCCATAATAATATACGCTAATTTTTCAGTATCATTACCCGCACTTGTAATAGATCCAATAAATCTCAATACGGATAATTCTATTTTTGTTATAGAATCTACAATTGGTTTCAGTATACGACCAAAATTATAGAATATTTCGGCTCTAGCTTGTTCTATTTGTTTAACCTGAGTTTCTGCAATCTTCGTTTTTAAAATCAAAGCAAGCTCTTCTTTTCTTTGTTCAGACGCCGACTTTTGTACTTTAGCGAGATCATCTTCCGCTTTTAGTCTTTCTTTTGCCAATTCCGGAAATTCACGTTCGGCTTCTAAAAGACTCTTTTTCTGTGTTTGAATTTTTTGTAACTCTGAAAAGTCTTTGCCTGTTGCTTCTGCTAAAGTTTTACGTTGAAAATAATTTAATTTATCTAAATCGCCGACTCTTTCTAATTCTTTTTGTAATGCCTTTTCTGCTTCTACAACTTTACCAGCAAAAAAGAGTCTACGAGATTCATTAAAATTAATATTTTGCCCCAATAAAGCACTTAACTTTAATTCAGAACCAATTGACGATTCAAAACTCAAAAGACTTTCAGCGGATTTAGCAGCATTATCTAAACTAGATCCTATCTTTCTGAGTTCGGCTGCCTGTTTAATAAGTTCGGTTGTATTTCCTTTAAAAATTAAACGTACACCCGTCGATGCACTCGCAACATCTTTTATTAACTTACCAAGAGGAACTCCCGCCGCTTTTGCTGCCAAGTTAGCAATTCCTTCCATATTTTTTTGTGACTGAAGACTAGTGCCTCCGATTTCAGCCATTGTTTCATAAAATTTGGCAGACTCATCCGCAGATAAACCAGTTGCCCGAGATATTGCAGCTGCGCCGTCTGCAATTTTTATCAACGCGTCTGAAGCGATTGCGTCGTAATTTTTACGTATAGCAGTAACAGTTGATAAAATTTCTTGATTAGATAATTTATTTGAATCAATTGATTTATTAAGAGTTTGTACGGCTTTGTATTGATTGTGTATTTCGTCCTTTGATGTGCCTTGTAATTTAGCGTTTTCGCTTAATAATACATCATATCGATCATAATATTTCAATAAAATTTTAATACCATCAATTGTTAATTTTATCAATTGAGACTGTATGTGTTTGCTGTCTTCAATGGATTTTTCTTTTGCTAATTGATCTTTTGCACCTTTTAGTTTTAAAGAATTGCTATCAAGAACACCTGGTCTCACCTTCTTTTCTAGCTTAGTTATTTCAACTTGTAAAGCTATTTGTCTTTTCTGTGATTCTTCGATACTTTTATTTATATTAATAATAGGATTAAATGCATTTTTAATCTTCTTACCTACATCATCCCAAGTCTCCACATACGCCTGTGTACTTCCACGTAATTTTTCTAGAGACTTGATAGCGTCACTTATGCTATTATCTACGTTATTTGGATTTGCTGCCATATATTATATAAATATACGGTTTATTTAAAACTTGGCTTATCTATTTTGTTAGAACGTTGAGGAGACTGACTTGATTTTTTTGCAGCATCATTTTCTTTGGTCTTAACGTCGATAAGCTTTTTGTAATAAAAGTTTCTTAAATAGATAGGCAAAGAGTAAACTATGATAGGCGAAAACGCACCGTTTCCATAATAACACATATCAAAGATTATTTCTTGCAATTGGAGTCTATACTCCGGTGTCAGGCCAAAAAAATTGGGCCGTGATTGGTACGGCTACCCTTTCTTCATGTGTACATTGTTCACATACAAAGTTAAAACTACTGTCTATATCTGGGGTAACCGACTTAATATGTTGTCTTAAAGATAGGCTGTCTTTTGCAAATAAATTCTCAATCAAAGCTTTAAGCTTACCTTTGTCTCGTTCACCGTTAATGCTGGTAATCATATATCTAAGTCTACCGGTAACTTCACTAGAAGAATCTTTTTTTATCTTAGATAGAGCTAGATTGTCTCGTTCAATCGATTTTTCGTCAGCAGAAGTTAATGGTTTAAATGTAACCACGAACTTGCTTGCAGGTAGTGTATACGTAAATTCATTGTTACCATCTACGGTTAGTTCAGGTTCTGTCGATTTGTTCTGAATTTGCGCAAGATCTACATTTACTTTATTTTTAGTTGTACATTTAGGACATTGAATGTCAAGGGGACCGTAGTTATCCCCATACGCCAAACGCCGTGCAGCAAATATTAATGCATTTTTATCCCCTGATAATAATGTATCCAAGTTAATTGACTTATCCACTATAAGTGACTCAAGAAGTTTATCAACTGCTAATCCTTTTTTTAACAAATTTGGACTAGTAAGAATATCTTCTTCTTTTGCAGTCATAAATTTCATCTCAACTACACCTTTTGATAAAGGGTTGGATGTATCATAAAACTTTCCTTGACTAGGCAAATCGATTATTTCAGTAGGATAAGTTTGTTGTGTACTAAACTCTTTGGATGTAGTACTTCGTGTAATAATAATTTCGTCACTCATAACTTTATAACAATATATAGAACTTTATATAACTTTTTAGTAATTATATTTAAATAGATTGTACTTGATGTTTTGCTGCCTGTGACATAAGATTAGCACGTTTTACCATATCTTTAGCTTTTTTAACAGCATCATCGGTTCTCTTTTTATCTTCATCCGAAACTGCAGCATCTTGTTGAGCTTCAGCTGAATCTAACTTTTCATTAGCATCGTCTTCTTCAGCCTGTCTTTGTTTGTATAAAGCCATATCAGCCAACTTCTTCATGTTTTTGACTTTGGACTCATCCTCTTTCATCATACCCACAATCAATTTCTTTAATATACTCTTTTGCTTTTCTGTTAAACTTCCACCAGATGCTAATTTGTTATTCATAATGTTATATACACCGTCGTCATACTTACCAAACAAATCTGTAATAAAAGACTTTCTTTGTTGAGGATTTAATTTAGCATATTGAGATCTTAATTCACTAGCACTTCTAGCCGGTTTACCCAATACTGTAAAATCCGTGGTTGGTACAGTGTCAATATACCCGTGAGTTATAGCGGGTTGTAGTTTATCTAAATTCTTGGGAATTGGCTGTAAGTAAGCTGGAGAACCATCTTTTTTGGTGAATCTACTAAATCTTGGATCTTCAGCCATATCCTTTTCACTAACCGCAAATATAATACTATCACGATTAATATCAATAGGAATTTGACCAACTAAACTTTGTAGGTTATAATTGTTTTTTACTTTAATTATTTTGTTTAAAGGTACCCCAGTCAAAGTCATCATTTTGACTTTTTCGTCAAAACTAAATGGTGATTTAGGCAATTCAACTACATCAGTTGTTGTTATATAAACATCTTTGCCACCGTATTTGCTGCTTAGATAATTGTAAACCCCTTTATGTCCTTTATGAAAAGGATGAAATCTGCCTGGGTATATTACAAATGTTTTCTTGCCTAAATCCATATAGTAATAAATAGAAAAACCCCAGCGTTTCTGCTGGGGTTCTTTTTAATAAGGTTAAATTAATATTGAAGCACGCAATAGTCTGGTTGAATAGTCAAACTAATTGTTAAAGCACTACCATCGTCACTCCAGTCCATTTCACCAAAGCTAGCTTCAGTGATAAAGCATCCACGTAGACTCCACTCTTCTACTTTGTCGCCTACCGGACCTAGAACATTGACAGTCAAATCCTTCTTATAGAAGTCTTGGTAACCATCACGACCGGTAACAGATTCATGGTGTAACCGTACCCATTCCATTACAGCTTGAGCACCACTTGGTACAATTGGATCATACAGTTCCATCGCCATTGTTTGCCAAATACTCTTACCTTTATAGAAGGTACGAATGTTGATGTGGTCAAGTTCTTTTGCTGTTTGACTCAATTTTGGTCTATCAGTTTTCTTGATGATGAAAGATGGAATGCCATCAGCGTACAAGATGAACCTATTTTTAACTTTTGGTTCAAATGCTGTTGCAAAAATTTCGTTTGGATTTAGTAGTTCTGCCATAAATTATACCTTATTATGTTCTAGATATAAATATTAAAAAAATTGATTTTATACAAAGTTTTTTATATTTTGGATAATTCTTTGTCAGTTAATTGCGTAACTGTATCTCTTAGTTTGTTTATATACCCAGTTGATCTTAAAAGTTTAAACACTAAGTTCTCGGTACTATATTCCCCACTCTTATCCAAACCAGCTTGACGCATATCATATATGCGTTTAATTAACTTCTTTATTTTGTCAATATCTTGTTCTTGTATAGCCGCATTAATTGACTCCACAAGCTGTTTGTACTTCTTCTTAATAGCTTCTTTATCCACTTCAATATCTTCGTGTTTTGGCTTTTTTATCCAAGTATTTTTCATCAAACTATACACAGCTTGACTTTTATTAACTTCTTTTTTATCTTGAATATAAACCTCAACAGGATGATTGCCTATCTTAATATCATGTGATTGATTCCACTTACTTTTCAACCCATCAACATACTGTTTTACTAATTCCTCGTCATCTCCTATCTTATCAAAATCTACCACCAAGTGTAAATCTATGTCGCTGGTCGGAGTCCAATTATATCCCGCAGTACTACCAAGAAAATATATATCTTCCAATGGAGCAGTCAATTCAGTATCTTTATAAAATGTATTAGCAACCTTCAAAAGTGAATTTAATACTTCGGGTTTAATACTATCTTCAGTAGACCATATCGCTGGATTTAGTATGCTATTATAAATTCTATGCTTTTCTTTGATTCCAAGTATTTCTTTTAATTGATTTATAGTATTAATGGAATCAGTATGAAGAATTGCTTTACCACCGGCATTTATAAAATCATTCACGACATCTTCACGGTCATCAATCAAAATACTATCAGGAGTTGCAAATTTAGATTTATCTTTTCTATTAGACACTAAGTTCGCTTCAAATGTTATACCTTTATCTGTAAGCCATTGTTGTTTACCAACTTTTGATTTAGCATCAGGTGCATGACTTAATATTTCTACATTTGGAAAACTATTGACAAAGTTATAAAGCAACTTACCATCTTTCATCCATGGCATATTAGCATAATAGTTAGGACTATTTTTATTTACTAACTTATAACGATTCTTCTTGCCATATAAACTATCATAAGTAGCTACAGGTATTCCACCACTATAGCGCTTAAATTGAGCTTCCCAATCACTAAGCACACCATCCATATCCACATATATTTTGTAATTGTTACTAATCATTTATAATAAATATAAGCATTATAAGCACTTTAAATAATAACTTTATATAAGCATTTAATTATTTAAAGTTCAATAAGCAACTAAAGCGCTTGCTATACTTATACTTTGTATAATTCAGTAAGTCAAGTACTTAACTTGTTTTATTTTGTAAATCGTTATTAGTAACCGTAGTTACCACATGAGAATTAAGTCTTCTATGTAATTCGGTTCTAATCAAATTTAAACTATTCTCGTAATTTTTTATATGTTCGTAGTGTTCAAAGCCAATAGCTTTGAGTTCTAACTCCGAAAATTCAAATAATGGTTTGGATGATATTATATTGTTTTGCATAACAATTATATATAGTAATTCAATATTTTGTTTAGATTTTTTATAAAATTATTTTTATTAAATTTTTGAACGCCGACACTAGCCTGTTTGCCTTTAATTTTTACCTCATTGATATTATTATAACAAAATAACATTGTACTCGACATGTCATTTTCTTTAAATTCAGACCATTTACCACCATATCCGCCCCAACAACCTGTACTATACACCTCATCGTAGCCAATCTCAAACGAAGCTTCATTTGATACAAATTCACTCAATCCGCCATAATTTGTATATATAATTGGCCGACCACAACACAAACTTTCTTGTTGCATCATTCCCCACCCTTCACATGTAGCCCCGCTTACGTAAACATCCAAATTATAATACCAGTCTCTTAATTCGGATTTGGTATAATACTGATTCAAGTACTTCAATTTAGAATCTGAAATTTTAGAACCTAATGGAGTGCACGTTTTAATTTGTAACTCAACATTTTCAACATTTTTAAAAGTTTTAAGAAAACATCTAACGACCCTATTTAAATTCTTTCGTGGATCTTCGTTTGATATTCCAAACACAAATTTATCTTTAATAATATGTTCATTATACACAAAAAAATCAGTGTCACAAAACAATGGAACAACATCTATTTTAGTATTCAATCCCTGATTTATTAAATTTGATTTAATATAATTATTAGGCACAATTATATGCACGAATTTGTTAAGTATTTCAACAATTAAATCATTAATTTTAGTACACTCCCACATGGTTAACAAAATTCGCGGCCTGTCAAATTTTAAATGTGTCAAAACGTTTTCATTACCAATCAAATTATTCATGTTCAACAAACACAAATCTACCATTCGATTGTCGTAAACAAACGGTTTGTCAAAAAATTTAATATATTTGTCATATATAGGACTATAGGATCTTGGTACAACATTATAATCACATAAAGGCAACTCAGTCAAAATTGTAGACAATAGCTCACCGTACCCAGAAACAAAATTATAATTTGAAGTTAACGTTAAATTTTTCAATTTGGTATGTAAAAACTGCCTATAACTGAAGGCGTCTTAAGCAGTTCATTTGCAGATTTAGCTAAAGACGAACTTAATAAATAAAACGCTGCATCCACACAACCTTCTGTTGATTTTCCCACAAATTGTGACGCTGATACCGACGAAGTTAAAACAACTTCGTGATACACAGACATAGACGGATCATCCGTTTTAATTACACTAAAACCAATTATTTTAGCGGGTTCACCACGATACAAATGGTCCGCATATCTTAGAATTTTAAAATCAATATTATTCATAAATTATCCCCACAATTTTACATACCAAGTACCGACATCGGCAGCAGATGCGCCGACGGATGAATTAATTTTTACAGCTAACCATCCTTTAAAACTGCTATAAAATGCACTGTTGGTAGATCCATTACCCGCACAATTAGTAACTTCTATAATAGGTTTGCCGGTGCCGCCGGCATTAATTAATAATTTACCATCTGTAGTAGCCGCACCCGCAGCTGCTCCAATTCCTACCGTATTAGTAATACCGGATCCAAATGTAGTAGATGTCGTAGCAATAGTTGTTAATGATGTTGTTGACGTTAAATACGTAGTGTTACCACTCGCTCCGATATCTATAAATTTAAAAGCAGACGTATCTACTTGCAAAGCCGTACCTATAGCACTCCAACTGCCATTATAATACGCATTATAAGCAAAATTAGCAAGTGAACCACCTGAACTAAAAAACGATCTGCCTAATTTCATATACGTATTTGTATCTATAGTTAATGATGTTGCAACCGTTGTTGCTTGTAAATTTGCCATATAATAATAAATATATTATGTTGCGTTAAATAACTCTATATAATACGTACCTGCAGTTACCGCCGTTGCACCTACACTACTTCCTATTTTTATAGCTAACCACCCTCTACGAACCGTTTTTGTAGCCGACGCAGAATCTCCGGCACAGTTAGTAACTTCTAAAAATGGTTTGCCGGTGCCGCCGGCATTAATTTTTAATTTACCATCTGCGGCATCCGTACCAGCGGCTTCTCCAATTCCTACCGTACTGTTAGTAGTATTATTACCACTACCTGTTATAAAAGATGTTGATGTTGATGAAACCGTGGTCAACGTATTTGTTATAGAAAAAATTGTAGTCGTTGTACTGGGTCCAGTTACATTTAAGAATTTAAAAGCAGTAGAATCCAACTGTAAAGCAGGACCTGTACCAGTCCACGTTGTGGTAAAATAACAACCAAAACCAAAATTAGCAAGTGAACCACCCGAACTAACATATGCATCCCCTAATCGTGCGTATTTATTAAATTCAACATCCAAGGATGTTGCGACTGTTGTTGCTCGTAATGTTGCCATATAATTGTATTAAGACCATAGTTGTATATACCAAGTACCTGTTGTTGCCGCAGACGCACCAACGTTACTACCTATTTTTACAGCTAACCATCCTTTAAAAGTTGAATGTGAATTTGTTTTAGCATCACCTGCACAATTAACCGCTTCTAATACTGGTTTAGTTGTGCCTCCTGAATTGATCAGTAATTTGCCGTCTGTAGAGACTGTTGAAGCAGCCGCTCCAATTCCTACTGCACTGTTAGTATTACCATTACCTCCACTTGTTATAAAAGACGTTGATGTTGACGCAACTGTAACTAATGTACTTGTCATTATAAGCGGCTGCGGAAATGAAGTCGTATTTGCTATGAAATTAAATGTGGGTCCGGCTAACAATTGCAATGATGGTCCTCCGAGAATCCATGCACTTCCGTTAAAATAACTATTTTGACCAAGATGAGCATATGGTCCGCCAGAACTAATATACGCATTACCCAATTTAATATACGTATTTTGATCAACCTGTAAAGAAGATGTAATCTTTGTTGCTTGTAACGTTGCCATACATCAATAAATATATTATAACCCCAATTTCTTATTTATTATATCAATTTGATTCTGTTGTTTATCAACAATAGTAACCAACTCTTTAATACCCTGTACCAATACAGCTGTCAGTTTAGTATAATTAATACCATCAATTTTACCATCTGAATTATAACTAACAAATTCAGGATATATTTTCAACATCTCTTCAGCTATAAATCCAATAGACTCATCTCCAGTATTTTTATACTTAAAATATACAGGTGTCAATTGCATCAACTTAGACAAATGAGGAGGTACTAACGGTCTAATATCAGTCTTAGATTCTTTCGTAGAAGTTTCAGTTAATGTAGTAGCACTCACTGTACCAGCTACAGTTAAAGTTCCAGTAGGCGAAGTGTTTGTTACAGTAAGAAAAGCAACGTTGTCAACTATAGCTGCACCTGTATTTTTAATCAAATAATTTGGACTAAGAGTAAAATTACCAACTGTACCACCACCACTGGTTCCTGATATACCAGATGTACCCGCGGCTGTGCTTAATCCACTTGTACCTGTTGTACCACTACTACCAGCCGCTCCGCTTGTACCACTACTTCCAGATCCGCCACTTGTACCACTGCTACCGCTTGTTCCACTACTTCCACTTGTACCGCTACTTCCACTTGGTTGTGAACCACCGGCAGTCGTAGTTGCACCGGTTGTACCGCTACTTCCACTTGATCCACTTGACTTGTTTGTGCTACTTGTACCACTTGTACCACTACTTCCGCTTGTACCACTACTTCCACTTGTACCGCTACTTCCACTTGGTTGTGAACCACCGGCAGTCGTAGTTGCACCGGTTGTACCGCTACTTCCACTTGATCCACTTGATTTGTCAGTACTACTTGTACCACTTGTACCACTGCTACCGCTTGTTCCACTACTTCCACTTGTACCGCTACTTCCACTTGGTTGTGAACCACCGGCAGTCGTAGTTGCACCGGTTGTACCGCTACTACCACATGAT
>Ga0315909_10003690_pt1 | contig 18501 bp, 38 predicted proteins | sample LakEriMetagenome_11_FD_203527 | JGI IMG/M metagenome (GOLD analysis project Ga0315909, IMG submission 203527) | Freshwater fungal communities from buoy surface, Lake Erie, Ohio, United States - Buoy 2 MA125 | ecosystem: Environmental > Aquatic > Freshwater > Lake | place: USA: Lake Erie, Ohio... | reverse complement strand
ATAGCTTAGAAACGCAAATTAAGGTATTACAGAATAATATTGATAGCCTTAACCAAATTGAACGCATCCAGACGATTAAAAAAACTATAATTAACAATTACCATGATTCGATTCAAACTATTATTATTTACCTGCCTGATTCTGCTAACACTAAACTGCTATTCGATAACATCTCCCGATTCGACTATTTGTATAAATCAGCATCAAGTCAAAGTAATTAATTTAGCATTTAACGAATTAGACAAAATGATTAAACTTGATTCAGTTAGTCGTGAACAATTAGGAACAAAAGACTTGAAGATTAAGCAACTCCAGGCAATTGATTCTTTACGTTCAAATCAACTTATATCGGCTAATATTGAAAATACTCAATTGCGCAAAGAACTAAGGCAAAAATCAATAAAAATAGCAGTATATCAAGTAGCATTGCTCGCTTCATTGGTTGGTATTATTTTGTTGATTTAAATATTTTTCGTACTTATATTTTCTTCTATAATTTTCGGAGCGGGATAATAATTGAAATGAAATTGAACGCCAATTAACAAAATCTATTTTGCTCAATATTTTTGCAGGTTTAATAATACACATTGTATTAAACTGATTATCATATTCAATTAAACCATATTGAGGGGGTATTTCATTTAAGTTTAACAAACCTCTTGGAGTAATAAAGAAAAATCTATTGCACCTGCTTCCTGACTTTATTACATCGTGTTTATTCCCTTTTTTGAAGTCATTGAAAAAGTCGCTCCTGCTAATCTTTATTTCGTATTCAACCATTAACCCTGCTCGTGTAATTTGGCATAAGTCCATTTCATAAGCACCTACAAAGAAATTAGGAATAATAATTCCCCCTGAATTGCTTAAAAAAGACATCCCTTTGTATTTAATTTTATCGGCTAATCTCATTGGTTGGTTTGGTTATTGCTTTGTGAGGTTAATTTGTTTAGTTTTTAAATTTCCCTTAATGTATTTATCACAATAGAAACTTTTGGCATTACATCAATTTTAACATCACTTAATGTAACTGAAAAAGTATAGCCCATTTCGCTAATTTTTTTATGATAAAAATTTAAAATAGCTTCTTTTATTTCGTCATCAGATAATATAAATTCTGATTTTGTTGATTGTTGCATAATCTTATTTATTGCTTTGTGAATGACTTGAATTTTTAAACGCAAAAGTTAAATTATTGCGTTTTTTTTGGGCTTTACTCACTTTCATTTTAGGCGATTTAACCCGAATTTGCTTTGGTGTTTTTACTCGCATGAGTTTATTTCTTTTTAAATTGTTCAAACCATTGTTGTACTGTTTGTTTAGAAGTCCATCCATAAGTGTCGGAATAATCCATATTATCTTCACCTTGACTAAACGCTTCTCTTAAATCTTCCTCACTATACATTCTTTCTGCCTGCCATTTAGCACCTGCCTTAAAATCTTCTTCAGTAGTACCATCATCATTGATAAAAGTATTAGTATATTTTTCTGCTGCTTCTTCAAGTGTTTCGTTACTCATTGTTATCCTCCTTTTTTCTAATAATCACTTTGTCGTGTTCATCTACTATGTGGCAGTCGGGGCAGTAGTGTTCAACCTCTCCTTTAAAACCTCTTGTATAAGCCCAATTATTTGGCAAGTCTAATATTCCATCAATCTGCATTTCATACCCGCAACTATCGCAGGTTAATAAATGGGATTCTTGTTTAATTAGTGTCATAGCGTTTCAAAATAATTATTAGCCAACTCCCGCAATTTGTCAGCCCCAAATTTGTTGATTAATTCAATTCGGGTTGTTATCGTAAACTGGTCTTTAGTCTTACCTTTTGGGCGACCGACTTTTTTCTTTGGTTTGGTCATTTGTTTGGTTATTTGATTAAACTTTTAATAGGTAGATTCATGTATTTAATAGCATCTTCCTTGTGTTTAAACCATTTATAGGTAAAACTTCCATTTTTATTCATGCGGTTATAAACAAAGCCCTCTGATTTATCACTAAACAATCTAAGGTAAGTTTCGTAGTGAAAACATTTGAATCTTTCTATACTTTCAACCGATGCGCATTTTAGATTGTTTGAGATAATATCAAACTGCAATTCTTCTCTTGTTTTGGTAGTAGTATTCATATAGTTGGTTATTGATAGCACAAATCTAAACCCGATAAATGAGATAAACAAATAAATAAATTAAATTATTAAACTAAATTTATATCTGTTTGGTTTTTAGGTGGTTAAAATTCGTTTATTCCTTTCAATACCTCAATTTCTTTATTCAATCGCTCAATCTCGTAGGTGAGATTTAAGTTATCCGATTCGAGTTTATAAACCTTTTTTCGCCAATACAATTCGTTTAGGTAAATACTGCCTACCTGATTAAATACGTTTTTTAGTGTATTAACTCGCATTTCCCACTCTTTTTTTCGTTCGCCTTGTATCTTATCAACTTGGATAATAAAATCGTTTATAATGGCTCTTAAATCGTCTAAGGCTTTTAACGCTTCATCTTCCTTGCGTTCTTTTGCCATTAGTGAACGGGTTGTGAAGTAGAGTTGCTCTAATGTTTCTTCGTATTTATCGCTCATTAGAATGGTAATGGGTTTTTAGAACCTTCTAAATTATTAAATATTTCAACCTTTTCCTCACTTGCAAACCCGATAAAACTACCTTCTTCCCTATGCTTTTTACCTTCACCCGCATAGCAGATTTTACCCTCAATCGTTTCTCTATACCTGCTTTTTTTCCAATCAAATTCAAGTCTTTCAATTAGGGCAGTCGCTTTACCAAGTACATCAGGTTTTACCTTGTTAAAATATAGGTCTACGGTTTGTTTGCTGCGCTCTGGGTAGTCTACGGTTACAATTACTTTACCGTTGCTATTCCATGCACTACCGCCCTTTATATCGTCCCCATCAGGAATCCTACGTTTAGGTTTAGAACCATCTTTAGGTATCATTATTTCCATTTTCTTAGGGTGCGCAATAGTCATAAAGTGTTTAGTCTTAGCTTCGGCAAGTTCGTTACGATAGCCTAAAACATAATCCAAATACAAATCTTCTCTACCTCCAAATGGTTGCATATCGTGAAACATATTTTTCCATGAATCAATAAATACGGTGTTAATAGCCCCGTTATTATCCTCATAATCTACACCAAAGTTCCAAAGGTCAATAGGTGTTAATGGTTTCTTTGGGTCATCTTTTTGGGCTATTAAAAAAAACGTATCTATCCAGGCACTTGCCTGTATTACTTCGGTGGGTGATATTGAGTTCTCATAACCCCTAAAACTCCTGCGATAATACTTTACTAATAGCTTTCTGCGTATCTCATTGTATGAACCAATATCAGGAGCATAAAGTAAATGCCTTAATCCAAACGCTTCACTTTGGTAGAACATTAGTTCCAAAGCAAATTCAGTTTTACCTGAATGCGGTAAACCCGTTATATCCGTAACACCATCTAAAGCGTATTGAAAAACTCCGTTAAAACATTCAAACCCCGCATAGTTTAGTTGAGTACCGCCTGACTTATGGTAATCCTCAAAGTGTTTAGACTTTTTTGAATAGTCAATGATTTTAACATTCATTAATTACCTCCGTTCTTTTCCATCCACATTCTGCGAGCGTAGTCTATATCGGATTCAGTATTTTCAACTTTGATTTTATTTTCATCTTTAAACCAAACGGATTGCATTTTCTGTTTCCAATTTAAAACTTTCTTACCATTAGCATCGTGCCAATTAGCTTCGTTGTAATAGTTAAATGCTCTAATTGCTACTTCTTCTCTATATCCATTTTCTTTAAAATATAATATAACTTCATTTACATTTACAGTTCCCATAAGAATCGCATCGTTTTTCTTTGGGATTCTTTTAGGATTCTTTTGCGATTGTAATGGAATCCCATCGTTTTTTGATGGAATCGCATTTTTACGCTTTTCCCAAATAGTTTTAACTGCCTCCGAAATATTGTTAGATTTTTTGTTTCTAAGGTTCATAACTTCCATTAAACGGATATTGTAAAAACCTAAATCAGATTCAACAAATTTGGCTCTAACTATTTCATTAGTTCCTACCATTGCATTAAATGAAACTTTATCAATTACACCTCCATGTTGATGCTGAGAACAAAGCAAACGAATATAAATACCTACTTGCTCATTACTCATAAACATTGTACCCGTCAAAAAGTCTGAGGGGTAAAATAAGAATGCTGGGTCTTTTGCCATAACTAAAATCCCTCATGTTTTAAACTGAATGAACATTGGTCATCAAACCAAATACCATCAAAATCGTAACGATAAGTAAAGTTTCTTAAGCAAAAACCTGAGTTATGGTATAAAAGCACATCTTCTTGTAAGTTGGTAAAATCAGCTAAATAAGCATAAGATGAATTCAAATCAATAGATTTACCTACAAGGGTAATAGAGTAATTAAAATAATGGTCTTTCTTTCTTTTTTCTAAATAGGATTGAATACCTTTTAAATACCTTAATGCTTGTAAAAAAGCAGAAATACCTATTTTTTCTTGTTTGAGTTCAAATACAGTAATTTCACCTTTTATAAGTTCTCTGTATTCTATGTGATAGAAAGGTCTTCTAACTTCAATTAAATCGGCAACACCATAATTTCCAATTTTCTTTTGTCGTAATAACCTGCTTTTGTTGTGAAAAGGTAATCCTCTTTTACCTAATTCATTTTTGTCTGTGGTAAAAATGATTTCTTCCAAATCTTTCTCTAAAAAATTCATTCCGAATTCTCCTATAAAAAAAAGTCCGTTTGTTCGCTGGTTTCGCAAGGGTGAATCAAACCCAACCAACTACTAAAACGGACTTATTTGTAAATATCTTCATGATTCGTTAATAGGCTGCGAAACCCGAATACAAATTTACCTCACAATAACAAATAGTCTTTTACAAGTTTTGCACAAAAATTAAATATTTAAACCGCACATTTCTAAACAAGTATTACACTTACCTAAGTATGCTTTTTTATTAAACTTACTTACTAATGTTTTACTTTTCATAAATGCCATTTGTTTAGTATTTATCATCCCATCAATTACTAATTTATTAGACTTTGATGGTCTAAATACAGTATCTAATGTATGTTCATTTTTGAATAAACTATCTTGCACTAAACTTAATTTTAAACCCTCATTATTATTTAGATTAAAATCACAACTAACAATCCTTAAAACTGATTTACAAAAAGGTTTAAGTCTATTGTATTGTTTTAGGCAATTGTTTAAAACCTCTTCTTTATCAAGTGCTGAAATACTTGTATTAATGCAAATGTTAAATTTAGATAATTGCTCCAACTGCTCATCTGTTAAAACATTCCAATGCCTTGTAATAATTACTATTTGTTTAGTTGAATTATAATCAAATAAAGATAATTGGGTTTTGTTTCGTAGTTTAGAAATAATATTTATAGTGTGCTTCCAATTTTCAGATGGGTCACCAGAGCAACCCATCCTAATAAACGGCATATCAACTTTTTCTATCATTTCAATTACCCTATTTAAATGATTATAGTCTTCAAAATCTCTTTCTACTGATACGCTAAAATCAATTCCGTATCTCTTTGCAGTTTTATAAGCATAACAATCATTATAACAACCATTTTCACTATTTGCCAAACCACTTTTACAACCTTTAATAGGGTCTAAATCCCATATCCCACGCTTATTTTTAGTTAAGCTAATTGTTGTATTGTAGTTTCTCATAGTCTGCCTATGTTTGGAAAAAGGTCTTTTATTTTACTTGTATCGCCTTTATAAAAAACATAAATGCGTTGCTCACATTTAGGATATTTACGAGAGTTTAAAGTCTTTTTTGCAGTTGCTCTTCGGGTAAATTCACTTTCTAAGTAAATTATTTTATTGTAAATGTGTAAACCTTGCTCTTTAAAAAATAACTCATGTTCAGCATCACTACCATAATACCCCCCGTTTTTATCTCTACTATCACCCGTCATTACAACAAAAAAAGTATTATCATTCATTGCTTCAATTGCATTTTTATAACCTGCAAAAAGCATATCCCTAAACTCTTCATAAGTGCCTAATGAGTTTAATTCATTTTCAGGTGACTTGCCATCATAGTCCAAATAGGTTTCAACTTTATAGTATGGTGGGCAACTAAATATTAAGTCATATTTTTGTTTTGGCTTAAATTTGGTTGAATCGCTGCAAATCCATTTTACGTTAGGAAATTCCTGGCAAAGTGCATTATTAGCATCACATTGGTTTTGTCTTATTTCACTTGAAGTATATTCGTAACCACAACCACCCGCTACAAATCCCATTTGAACACCACCGCCAAAAGGATTGTAAACCCTTACACCATTAGTAGGCATAAACATTCTAACAATAATCTCACAAGCAGTAGGGTCTAATACACTTGCATTACCATTTAAATCTTTGCCCTTATCGGTTAAAACTTCACCATCTACTACACTTTGTTTAGATAAAACAACATTACTCATTCCTGCTTTACCTTGCCAACAACCCTCACGACTTGCAAATTTAGGGTTAGGTATATTGTATTTGCGCCCCATTTCTTCAAGTCTTTCGTTCCATTCTTTTTTAACACTCATCCACTCACCACTAACTGACTGCCATAAATTAGTCATAGCCATGTGGCATAATCTTTTAACCCTTACTTGACTTAATTCGCCATAAACCATATAAACGAATTCGCTTTTTTCTAAGTTTACTTTAAAACCACGAGCCATAAAAACTTTAGGGTTTTCTAAATCGTGCTTTTTGCTTACGGTCATAATCATTGGATAACCAAATGTATTTTGTTTAATAATCTCGTCAATCATTAAACTATAAATTTCCTTATCCTTTTTATCTGGATACATTGCAGATTGTAGTAAACAGAATTCACCTACTTTATGGTTTATCTCATAGGTAAAAAAACCTGCAAACTCATCATTTATTAGCAGTATTACTGCTGAATGTATTTGCATATTTTTTCTTGCAGCACGATAGGCAATTTTATCAATTAGTGCTAATTCTGCTACCTTAGTTTCATAGCCTGAACCTAAAACAGATTCTACGTTAATAATTTGAATTTTGTCCTCAAATAGTTTTGCTTGCTTCATTTTGTTTTGTGTATTATAATTTTTTTATCTCCTCATCAACCAACTCCAAACACTCGTAACATTTCTCCTCAATCTGCTCCCAATGTTCAGTTTTAAATCTTGGGTCAGCAAGTAAAGTTGATTCAATTTGTTTGGTGAAATAGTTTAGTTTAGGTTTAACTTGTTTAATTGTTTCAATGAATTCTTTGTTTTGAATTTTATCTCTAAACTCCCATAACACAAGCATAGATTTTTTCGCTGCTTCAATGTTTATGTAAGCCATTAGTAGATTTTGGGCAATCTCTTTTTCAGTCATAAATACCAATATAATTATTAAATTGATTCCTTAATTCCCATCTTCGTTCGGGTGTACGTGGTAAAGTATCGACTTCGTTCATTTCGATAACTCCCTTTAGAATATGTTTAGCCCTTGTAATAGCTTCTTGAAGTTCAAACCTAAACATCTTGTTACTTGGGTATATTGCGGGCAAGTCGAGTAAGTAAAGTAAAAATTCATCCCCAAATAATACCCTAATGTTTTTCGCATAGTTTGAGCCGTTGCCGTCTTTGTCTTTATTGCAGTTGATACATTGAGCGAAAATATTGAATAGGTTGTATCTTATCGAGTTGTTGCGACCAACCCCAAAGTAATGACCTCCGTTTACCCCTTTAGAATCGTTAGCCGATTTAGCCTTAGTTCGCATCTCGCAACCACAACTAATACAAGTACAACCTTTGTCAATTTCTTTGGCTATCTGGTTAATCACAACTTGAAGTGCTGATACTAAACTTTCTTGTTTCTTTTTGTCTTTGGTTGCCCTTAAAGATTCCTTTTCAGATTCCATCTTTTTCAATCCGTTTGACCTTGCCAAAGCTATTGAACACTCGTAACTACAAACCTGCGCTAAACTATTTTGAGGGGTAAAATCATTTTTACACCATTTGCATTTTTTAGGCTTTACCATATGGCTTTCGGTTTGATGGTTGCAGGTGGGTAAGTGAGTTTAATAGCTTCATTTTTTCAACTACAATAGGGTCGTTAGAATCTATTAAGTCCTGAATTTTATCCCTTGCATTGATGGAAGTCGAATGGTCTCTATGCCCAAAGTATTTGCCTATTTCAGACAATGAGGTGAATTTCTTTTGGCAGCAAATATACATACCTATTTGTCTCCAAATGCGTATTTCCATTTTGCGGGATGGAGATTTGATAAGGTCAGCAGAATATCCGCTAACCTTAACTATCTCACTCATTATATGGTCAAAAATCTCTTGGTCTGTGGTGGGTTTATATTGATTTACCTTACAATAAAACCCATCTCGGTTAATTAGTGTTACCATAGTTTTACAGATTAAAATGGAAGCCCACTATCATCCCCTAAATTATTAATATTAGGTGCAGGTTCAGTACTCGCAGGCACTAAACTTTTATCTACTCCATTACCCACATAGATAGTTGGTTCATCCTTATCTTTCTTATTCACTTGGATAGAATGGGTATTACCAAATTTGTCTACCTCTCTGTTCTCCCACATTACGAGGTTAATGTACTTTTTGCCGTTTTTAGCGGTTGTAATTTTCTCCTTAGGTAAATCACTAAGGCAAATGCTTAATTTAATCATGGTTTTAATTTATTTAATAATTGGTTTTTTAATTTAAATGCTAATTTAGATTTATCAATAATAGCGTTTATTCTGTCTTGGTTGCGTTCAATCTCAATAAGGTGTATAGAAACATTCACATCTTTAAATCGTGGGTCATACGATAGGAAAAAGCATTTATCCGCATCACACAAATACATATTGGTTTGCATTTGGTCGTAGTAAACTGGATATTCACTTTGAAAATTAACGGGTGTCAAATATAACTTATTGTATAAATGATTTTGGGAGTTAGGACATTTAATTTCTGCAATGGCTTTAAGGTTCGGAAATATCATGTCAGGAGTTCCGCCCAAAATTTCATCACTAAAGAAAACCGTTCCATTGTGTGAGGTGTAAATTACCTCATTGGATGCAGGGTTCAACTCTAACAATTCACATAGGGTAAGTGCTGCTTCGGGTTCGGTGTTAGTACCCCATTCCATTTCCAGGTTCTTAAAGATAAATTTAGGGTTGCCATAGTATGCACTAATCTTTTCAATAATGTAGCTAATAGCCCCATCACTTAAGACTTGCCCTGCTTCTTTAGCTTTCTTTGAAGGTTCAGCCATTAGGCGGTTAACTTCGGATGCAGTAAATACCCAATCCCTTTTACTTTTCCAATCTTCTTCCGTTTCAAAAACGTATCTTGTAATCATTGCATTTTCTCCTTATTGCTACCAAACCTATCAGTTAAACTATTATCCGTTGTGAATATCGCTATATCCTTTCTGTTCAATGAAGCCCCGAATAAATCACCAAACATATCGCAGGCATCTTTAATGGCTAAAGTTTTGGCAATCGGGAAAGCCATAGACAATGCCCCATTATTAATATTAGCAAGGTCGGCAGGTGAAGTGCCTTTACTCGTTTGAAGTTGGCAAGCTCCTATCCCATCATTTACAATTAATTCACCTGATACGGGGTTAGTAACTTTAATTCGCACCGTAACCCATACCCCATTGAATGCAGTACCTTGTCCAGTAATCTCAATTGAATAAGTCTTAAAGATACGTTTCAAAAGGTGTTCAACCTTATCGATAGGTAGGTATTTATGACCTTTAATGTAGGGGTGTTCCTTTACCCATTTAGCGGGTGGTGGTTGATTTAGCAGTAAAGCTAATTGGTCGTTTTTGTACGCTAACTCAATATCTTGGGTCAGGTCGGCTAATTTAGGAAGTTTTGTTTGCTCTGTCATATTAGTATTTATTAGGGTGTTCAGTAACTTCGCTTATTGATTCAGGTTCAGTAATATGTTGCCCGATTGTGTTAACTTGGTCATTACCTCCATTACCAAAGGCAGTTCCAATAGATTCAAGATACTTTTGATTGAGTTCAAACGATTCTTGAATTTTCGCCAATGCTACTACTCCATCAAACATAAGGGTTAGCATTTCTTTAGATAGTTGGCATCCATTGAATTTAATTGAATCAATGTGCTTGTTAATTAGTTCGTTTAGTTGTGTCATGTTTATTTTAAAGCGTTAATAGTTTCTGTAATGATTTGAATCAGTTGGTTGCCATGAATGTAGCGAAGCGTTCCTACTTCTACTTCAACGGTATTTCCGTTAATTGTTATTTTAATCTTCATAAGTTTAGTTGGTTATTTCGTTAATGTCAATGCCCATACGCTTAGCTGCTGCAATTACGCTATCTTGATGAATTGGTTTAGGATATAAATCTTTAAGGTAAGATACCATTACTTCCCTCATAGCCTGATATTCATCTGCATTTACGGTTATGGTGTTAACTTGTGGCGGGTCAATGAAGCGGTTAAGTTCGTCTGACCATTGCGGGAAGGTTTTGTTTTCTTCGTGGTTTTCCCAAAAGTCATAACCCTCAGGAGTTAAATTCCAAGTAAAACAATTGACAAGGCTTCCATAATATTCATCCAATGGTCTGCCCTTCCATAGTTTACAATACAAGTCCAATTTACCCTTAATTTCTTCGGGTATGCTTTTATAAAATTCTGTTGCCATATTAGTTCATTGAATAAATAGTTGTATAAGGTCTTGAGTTAAGTCTATCGGTTACCTCTTTAATAAGGTAGTCGGCTTGCATAATCTTATAGGTCGAGTAGGGTCTTTCTTCACGAACGCATTCAGTAGCTTCTTTTCGTGCCAATTCACGCAATGCAATCAGTCGGTTTAATCTCATAACCAGATAATCGGTTAAAATATTATCTTTTGGTTGCGGTTTAGGTTGTGGCGGGTTAATTAAACCTTCTATCCACATTACTAATTTTGTTTCAAGTGTTTTCATATCAATCCGTTGTTTTTATAGTGAGTAACTAACAATTTAAACGCATCATTAGCTAATTGGTCTTTAGTAATCGACCCTTGTATAGCGGTGCGTTTTTCATTGATTCGAGTTTGAATTAACGAAACCAAGTTGATAAGGTTTTCATCGATTCTGAACGATTGGGTCTTTCTTTTACCCATCATGTGAATAGGTTCGGGTTGTTTGGTCATGTGTATTTGGTTTAGTGGGGGATTGCTCCCCCGTTGGTTAATTAGTTGCAAATTCTTTTCTGCCATTGTTTTTTAAAAATCCTCCCCAATGTAATTGAACTCTTTCATTGTAAGTTGCAGAAGGAATAAAATGATTACCCGTAGTTGTTGAAATCATGTAGAAACCCTCATTTGATTTTCTTAGTTGGCAATTACCCCATTCATCAATTAGGGTTGTGTTGGCTAAAATTTCTGTGGTGTTTTTCATATCTATTGTGATTGTGGATTCAAAGGTAGTATTTTAAGTCATACCTGCAAGCACTTGCAAGCAAATAAACTAAACATTTCTATAACTTGCTATAAATCAGGCTAAAAAAGTTTAGTAGTGTGTATTGTTTAGTAAATAGTTTAGTTGAATTTTGTTGAGTAAATTCTAAAACAAAAATGAACAACACAATAAAACAACAAGTATTCACCCTCATGGATGAGGGAATCACTAAACGAGCGGTAATTTACTCGAAAATCAAAGAAGCTAATCCAGGTAATACGACTACATCACTTGGAAGTATTGCGGTAATTATGACTGAATACAGAAAGGCAAGAAAGCAACTTCCTAAACAAGAATCCATCCCAAACGAACAAGCGGGTTAATGAGAGATGAACTGCTTAAGATAGTTGTATCAGATAGTAACTTCAAACGAATTTGCTACAAGATAAACCTATCTTATGCGGAGGACATTTACCAAGAAACCTGCGTAGAATTATTGACTATACCCGAACACAGATTACCCGAACCAAAGTACCTAAACTTTTGGTTTTACCGAGTAGCGTTTAACATTATGTCTAAACGTGGTAAGTTAGGTTCAATAGTTTTAAAGAACGAACATGAATTAGACTTAGGCGGTGAATCAGAAGTAAGTAACGAAAGACTAATGAGGGAAGCCGAGCGATTTATGTTAAGCCTTAACGAGTTTGAGAATAGAGTTGTTTTACTTTACAACGAGTTAGGCGATATGAAAAAGGTTCAACGGGCAACGGGGATAAGTTATTCAGCACTTCGAGCGGTACGAGAAAAATTAAAACTTAAAGCAAAAGAGATTTGAAAATATTAATAGTTGTTCCATCCCATCCGAAATACTCGGGTGTAGATTATCACAGAATAGTAATGCCACATAATATAATGGGGCAAGTGTTTGAGGATGCTGATGTAAGTATGATAAACGAGATTGATTCAGTCGAGGTCGAGTTCTTAAGTGAGTTTGATTTAGTTGTGGCAAATCGTTTCTTATCTAAAACGGGCAACCAACAATTAGTTATTGACAAGTTAAAGCAAGCTAAGACTAAATATGTTATCGACTTAGACGATGATTACAAGTTGCCTAATTGGCATTTACTACATGGTGCAGCTAAACAAATGAACCATGCCGAACAGATTATTTTAGGAATCAAAAACGCTCATGCAGTTACAACCACTCACGAGTTATTAGGTAGAGCAATTCAACAAGAGTTAGGTAATAAAAATGTTTTCGTAGTACCAAACGGAATCTTGCCAGAGGGTCAATTTGAAGTTAAGCCTGCTAACTTTGATAAATTGCAATTTGGTTGGAGTGGTTCAATCACTCACTTTGAGGATGTTCTATTGGTTCATGATGCTTTACTATCTTTGTACACCGATGAAACCATTAACGATAAGTTTAGGGTAGTGTATGGCGGATATGATGGAACAGACCAAACAAGTTCAGCGATTGCGGGAGTGTTATGTTGCAAAGGTAAAGCTAAAGAAGGTTCATTTATCCTTTATCCTGCAAGGGATGTAGTAGGATATGCAGAATTTTACGACCATATCAATGTGAGTTTAATCCCATTAAGGAACAATCGATTTAATAATATGAAGTCGAACCTCAAACTACTTGAAGCGGGATTTAAACGTAAGGCGGTAATTATATCGGATGTTTATCCCTATACTCCTTTACTTGAACATGGAAAGAATTGTTTAGTCGTTAAGCATAAAAACGATTGGTATAAACACATGGTTAAACTTATTAACAATCCTAACTTAGTCGAAGATTTATCCGCACAACTTTACGAGGATGTGCAAGTATATCACATGGAGAGAATCGCAGAGGTTAGGCATAAAACTTATTTAAACTTATGATATTAGGAATAGCTTTTTTATGGGTTGCATTTTATCACATCAACCCTTTACCATTTCCAAAGTGGATGAACTTTAAACCTTTCAATTGTATAGTATGTCTATCCTTTTGGAGTATAGTGTTTTTATCACTTATAGCGCACTTTATCCCATCGAGTGAAGTGTTTATACATTCACTTGCATTAGGTGGGTTTGGGGCGTATCTTTCGATTATTGTAAAAAGATTAATATTTAAAATATGAACATAATGTCTTGGGAAGAAATCTACGAACTATTAAAGAAAGATGAAGGCGAACGATTCACGCTTTATCAATTACTTCAAATCTTTATCAATGAGTCTGATTGGGTAGGTCAACCGCAACAACTACTTAAACTTAAAGAGATTCAAACAAACTTAACGGGCATTCGACCTGGTAATTGTTCGGGGTGTAATATCGAAGTCTTAAGAAACTTAGCAAGGTGGCTAAACAATTACGAGAAAGACCATCCACAAGTTGAGGAAGTAAAAAAGATTGGTAGACCTAAAGCAAAGTAACTATGGCACTTATAGCAATGGCGGTATATGATACCGAAGAAAACCAAAGGAGTAAATATACTCATAAGACTTTAGAATGTTTAACCGAAATGGTAGACTTAAGTAAACATGAAATTATAATTATCGATAATAACTCTTGTCAAGAAACTAAAGATATTATTGCAGACTTTGTAAATATGTTTAACCTAACTCTTATCTCTTTATCCGAGAACATTGGAACTGCTAAAGCTATCAATCGAGCATGGAAGCACAGAAAACCAAATCAGCATCTTATTAAGATTGATAACGATGTAGATATACTTTCATTCAATTGGGTAGATGAAATGGAAGAAGCAATCGAGCGGGATAAGTCAATAGGTATTTTAGGACTTAAGCGTAAGGACTTATTAGAGAACCCTACACGCAATGACCAATTTAAAAGCACGTTAAGAATGTTACCCCATTCAAATGGTGAAAGGTGGATAATTGTTGAGGATGTCGACCATGTGATGGGTACTTGTCAAATGTACAATTACCGATTAATAGATAAGATAGGCGGGTTAATGCAACCAGGTTTATACGGGTTTGATGATACTTTAGCAGGTGTACGTTGTAAGTTAGCAGGGTTTAAAAATTCATTCCTACCTCATATCGAGATTGACCACATAGACACAAAAGAAACTCCTTATTGGCAGGAGAAAAGAAATATCGCTGCTAAAGATATGGCAGAGTTTAATCTAATGAAAAGTAAATTATTAACGGGTGAACTATCTATTAAAGTAGAACTATGAAATCATATGAAACAACATCAATAGGTAATTTAACTTTAATAGCTTGCCTAAGTGATTTACAAGAGAACGGAATAGATGCAAGTTTAGTGAATGCAACTACTCAAAATAGTTTAGGTACATTTGAGATTAATAATGATTCTCAAATTGAAATAGCCGAACAAATTATGAATAAGTATTTTAATGTTAACCAAAAAGATTAACTATGAAAGTAATATCAGTTGTAGACGATAGAAACCGAGCGAGGGAACTTGTTAGAAGTCTTGACCATTTCGGATGGGAACACGAAATTATTCAAGCAAGTTGGCGAGGGTTTGGAACTAAACTAAACGAGTTGTATAGATATTTAGAAACCAATGAGATTAAAGACTTCATTTTTTTAGATGGGTACGATACTTTCGCACTTGCAACCCCTGACGAGTTTAAGAGTAAAATCAATTCACCAAGTTTATTAAGTGCCGAGATTAATTGTTGGCCAGATGCAAACCGAGTAAACGAATATCCATTAACTTCGCATAAGTTTAACTTTTGCAACTCAGGCAGCTATTATATGGAAAGAGATTTGTTTCTTCACCTAATGCGAGAAGAACCCGTAAGAAATGAAGATGATGACCAAAGATGGATGACAAACCAAGTAGTTAAACGTGGATTAACTTTAGACTATGAAAGAAATGGATTTCAAACCTTATGCGGAATAATCGAAGGTGAAGATTACATTATATCGAATAGTCGAATGATTACAAACTTAGGTACTAAACCATGTTTTATTCATGGGAACGGAAAAGCAAACATGAACTTTATATACGAATTAATATGAACAATCAAGAAGAAAAACCAAGTGCATTAAAGGCAATCGGGGTAATTGTCTATTTAGTAGTTATTGTAATAGCTATAACCGTTTTACTAAGATGAGTTTAACAAATGTAAAGCATACTTACACCGACACGGAACAATGGAACACATACATCCATGAAAAGTTCTGTGAGGAGGTAAATAAAAATCCTGAGTTAAAAGAGTTAAGGGACTTTGTAGAACAAAACGCTTTCGGGTTTGGTGAACGCTCATTTTATTGGATGTGGAAAATCATAGTTGATGAAATGCCAAAAGAGTTTACATTCTTAGAGATTGGAGTATTCAGAGGGCAGACAACTACGTTAATCCAATTACTCGCTAAACAAGCAGGTAAGAAGGTTAAAGTTTACGGAGTAACCCCACAAGACGCAACCGATGGACATTGGGATAGTGATTACCCTATGGACTTATTCACGCTTGAAAAGAAGTTTAATGTACCTCACTTAAATATCTTTAGGGGATTAAGTACAAACCCAGAGATTATCCAGGAGGTAAGCCAATTAAAGTTTGACATTGTCTACATAGATGGAGGTCATACATACGAGGTCATTAAATCGGACTTAGAGGTATATCCTAAACTTACTAAAGATTTTTTAGTGGTTGACGATTGCGCTAATAGGTTTAAGATACCTTTTGGAATGTTTGCAGGGATTGAATCTGTGAGCAATGCAGTAGACGAAGTCCTTCCACCGTTTGGCAATAAACTAAACTTTGACTATTTATTTAATGTGGTTCATAACCGCATATGGAGGATTAACAATGGGAAAGGGTAAATTTAGTGATGAGTTATTTGAAGCTATGTGTATGCGTATCAGTACAAGTGCTGATGGGTTGCATAAGGTATGTAGTGAGTTTAACATTTCGCCTATTAGCTTTTATCAATGGTTGAAAGATGACAAAGAGTTAGCTAACAGATACGCGCACGCGCGAGAGGTACAAGCAGAACTATTGGCAGACCAAATACTTAGCATAGCAGACGATAGCACAAACGACACGAAAACGATTATAGGCAAGTCGGGCGAACCAATTGAAGTAGAGAACACCGAGTGGACAAACCGCAGTAAGTTAAGAGTCGAAGCCCGTAAATGGATAGCTGCCAAACTTAAACCAAAGAAATATGGTGATAAGGTTGAGGTAGAGCAGAATGTAAACGTAAATAAGTTGCCTGATTGGTTAACTGCTCCAATTGAAAACATCAACTCAAATAAAACAGAATAGCGAAATAGGCGGGTAAATAGAATCTATACCGCCATTCACATAAAAAACATGATACTGAACCCAAACTTTTTATTCATAGAACAAAATATTAAAACAAAACGCGTGCTTGCCCTACAAGGTGGCACGCGTTCATGAGCAGGCAAAACCTATTCAGCCCTGCAATGGATAATTAGAACCTGCCATTTGTATCAAGGCATGACTATCTCTGTAGTGAGAAAAACCCTACCTGCCTTAAAGAGTTCAGCCCTTAGAGATTTTATTGAGATACTGCAAGGTTTAGGTTGGTATAACGAAGCCGACCATAATAAGACCGAGAACAATTACATACTAAACAAAAACCTGATTGAGTTCTTTAGTATAGACGATGCTCAAAAGATACGAGGTCGTAAAAGGGATATTCTATTTATCAACGAAGCCAATGAGATAGACATAGAAGATTGGCGTCAATTACTTTTAAGGACATCGGGCAAAGTAATAATTGATTACAACCCATCAGACTTTGAACATTGGATATACGACCAGGTACTTACTCGTGATGATTGCGCAACTTTAATAACTACCTACAAAGATAATCCTCATTTACCCGATGCACTTAAGCGAGAGATTGAAAGTTTAAAAGATGCAGACCCCGAGTATTGGAAGATATTTGGATTAGGAGAAAGAGGTCAATTAGTTGGCTTAGTGTTTAACAATTGGCGAGAAGGTGCGAGAGTTCCTGACAATGCTAAGTTAGTTGGATGCGGTTTAGATTGGGGTTTTAGTGCAGACCCTACCGCAGTAGTTAAAGTTTACCAACACGAACAAACTCTATTTATACAAGAGTGTTTATATGAACGTGGGTTAACGAACCCCGATGTAAGTAAACGACTTGAACAATCACTAAACAAGCGAGATGAGATTTATGCAGATTCAGCCGAACCTAAAAGTATTGAGGAAGTGTTTAGATATGGTTGGAACATTCGACCTACAATGAAAGGGGCGGATTCAATTATAAACTCCATCGATATTCTTAGGCGGTTTCAATTAGTTTTAATTGGGCATAACTTGTCGAAAGAGTTTAGAACCTACAAATGGAAAACAGATAAGGCGGGAAAACAATTAAACGAACCCGTAGACTTTAATAACCACTTAATAGATGCTACAAGATACTTGGCTTTAATGAAGCTAAACAATCGACCACGTGGAAAATATGCGACTACCTCGATATAAACAAAAAACTTTAGTTACTCTATTTATGAGTAATGATAAGAAGCTACGACAATTTAACGATTAAACAATTTTTACAATGCAAATTAATTGCGGAATTGGAACAAGACCCAGTTACCCGCAAGATGAAAATGTATGCAGAGGTATCAGGTAAGACTTTGGAAGAAGTCGAAGCTATGCCGATTGGTGATTTAGTTGCAGGTTTAAAGAGTTTAGATTCAATCGATACCCTAACAACCGACTCAAAGGTTAACATGAAGTTTAAGTTAGGTGGGAAAAGATGGATAATTAAATGGAGGCAGCAAGACTTAACGGGTGAGCAATATATCGACTCAACTTTCTTTTGTAAAGATGAAACTAAACTACTCCAAAACATTCACAACATCTTAGCAAGTTTAGCAGTAGAACGTAGTTGGTTTAAGGAATTACCCTACTCAGGTGAAACTCACAAAGAGCGGGCAGACCTCTTTTACAATCACATGAAAATTAAAGATGCATACCCTATCATGCTTTTTTTTTGCGAGTACTTCAAGACATTAGCCGACAATATTCAAATCTATTTAGTAACGGAAGCGGAGAAGGTAACTCGGGAGGTAAGGG
>Ga0315909_10003689_pt1 | contig 18504 bp, 22 predicted proteins | sample LakEriMetagenome_11_FD_203527 | JGI IMG/M metagenome (GOLD analysis project Ga0315909, IMG submission 203527) | Freshwater fungal communities from buoy surface, Lake Erie, Ohio, United States - Buoy 2 MA125 | ecosystem: Environmental > Aquatic > Freshwater > Lake | place: USA: Lake Erie, Ohio... | reverse complement strand
CAACATCGCCTTGGCGAATCTCGTGAGCGGTTGGATCACTTGCAAGGTTTGCGTCATCGCGGCGTCCGATTGCGATACGAATGCGTGCTTCAATTTCAGCAGGACCTGCGGTATCGAGAATGACATCATCTACGCCCCACTCAGAAGTAAATGCGCTGAGGCCGCCTTCTGTTGTAATTGCAATAACAGGTGCGCTGACACCAGTAGTTGTGAGCAACTTAGAAAAACTCTTTGCATTCGGCAGATCAGTACGTGCATCGATAAAGACGCAATCCATTACAGGTGCATCGATAAGTACAGTTGCATCGATAGGAAGAATTTTGATTGTGTGTTGCAAAAGTCCGAGTGCCGGAAGAACTTGCGCGCTGGCGCCAGTGGAGTTTGTTAATAGCAATACCTTTGCCATCTCACACCGCCCTCACGTGGTTAGCTCTTAATTGGCTAACTTGCTCTAAGTAGGCGAGGATACTCTTGTGAAATCACTCGTACCACTCCTCGTTGTGCTGGCTGCGGCCACCGCATTTGGTATCTGGTTTCAACGTACACGCGGAGAATTTCGCCGCAAGAAGACGATCAACGGCCCTCGCATGACACCTGAGCAGATCGGCAGCCCACTCGGTGAACGAGTGACGATGGTGCAATTCTCATCTGCCTTCTGTTCACCATGTCGAGCAACCCGTGTCCTGCTCGAGCAGATGGTGCAGACAATGCCTGATGTTGTCTATGTGCATATCGATGCCGAGTCGCATCTGGAACTTGTGCGCCAACTCAATATTCTCTCAACGCCCACAACTCTCTTTCTCAACCGCGATGGCGTTGAGGTAGGTCGCGCCATGGGTACGCCTAAGCGCAGCCAAGTGCTTGCAGCCGTAGCCGCCGTTCACTAACGCTTGTCTTTCTGCGAATCTTTCGCAAGTAGTCAACACCGCCGTCCCTGTTTACACTTACTCCCATGCAACGCATCTCAACCAGCTTATTTACAAAGCGCCGTGTGCTTGATTACGGTCGCTTAGCTGCTGCTTTGTGTCGAATGTAATTGTTGCAACTAAAAAACAATTAACCATTCGACTAACAAAAGAGGAAAAAATGAGTACAACAATTACAAGTAAGTCACTCGAGATAGATGCTCGTGGCCCAAGATTTTCAGCTCTACTAACAACGTTCGTTTTAGCGATTGCTCTTGTTACAGGATCTGTATGGGTTATTGCACTTCAAGCAATTGTCTTTGCAATCGGTGCGACAAAGGGTCCGCAGTTCACACCGTATGCATTTATCTATCGCTCATTGATCAAGCCTCGTTTGAAATCACCACTTCGCACAGAAGATGTGCGACCACCTAAGTTTGCACAGTCGATTGGCCTCGCCTTCGCACTTGTTGCAATAGTCGGCGCTGCGACAGGAACCTCCGTGGTGTTCTCTGTCGCGGTTGCCGCAGCACTTGCTGCTGCCTTTCTCAACGCAGCATTTGATTTCTGCCTTGGATGCCAGGTCTATTTGATCCTGGCCCGCGTTCGCAACGCTTAATAACCCATAAAGATAAGTAGGATTAACCCATGGCAGATCAACACGAATTACGCGATAAAGGACTTCGCCTTACTCCGCAGCGCGAATTAGTACTTTCGGCTGTTCGCGAACTTGGACATGCAACTCCGGAAGAAGTTGCTGACAAAGTTCGTCAGACACATCCTGGAATTAATCTCTCAACTGTCTATCGCAACCTGGAAACACTTGAAAACGTTGGCCTTGTTCAGCACACACACCTTGGACATGGCGGCGCGACCTATCACGCAGCAGAAGAGCTAACGCACCTGCACCTGGTCTGCGGGAAGTGCGGTTCTGTTGGGGATGCACCAATCGATGTTGCAGCCAATTTCGTGCAGAACCTCTCCGATGATTATGGATTTAAGACAGATGTCACGCACTTCGCGATTTATGGCACCTGCGCTGCATGTGTAGATAAGTAGTTCTACACTTGCAGGTATGACCGCTGTATTTGTTGAAGAGGGCCCTGATCAAGGGGCTATCTGGCATTTCGGCGAACCCTTCAAAGAAGAGAAGGCTCTCGAAGCCGGTACTGCCTGGGCAGATCTTTCACACCTGAAAGTAATTTCAATTTCCGGTGTTGATCGCCTGACTTGGTTGCACGATGTCACAACACAACATCTCTCTGAACTCTCACCTGGCGTGTGGGTTGATGTGATGGTCTTAGATCCACGCGGACATGTTGAATATCAATTCTTGTTAGTCGATGATGGAAGCACTTCGTGGGCTGTTGTTGCACCAGATTATGTTGAAGGTTTGCTCGGTTACTTAACGAAGATGATCTTTACTCGCCAAGTTGAAGTTCGCGATGCCAGTACTGATTTTGTTGTATTGCGTGCACCTGGTGCACCGACTGATTTAGGTGGGCCGTACGCACTTGTTCCACGTAGTGAGCTCGACGAGATGAAGAAGGCATTTGGCGCACATGCGATGCAAGTTGGAATGTGGGCACTTGATGCGTTGCGAGTGGCAGCAGGGCGACCACGTATTGGTTTTGATACCGATCACAAATCTATTCCTAACGAGCTCGGTGTTTTAGGTAAAGCAGTCCATATGAATAAGGGTTGCTATCGCGGACAAGAGACTGTGGCAAAGGTGTTTAACCTTGGAAATCCACCACGTCGCCTTGTGATGTTGCACCTTGATGGCAGCGCTGTTGTTATGCCAGCGACCGGGACACCGGTTGAAAATGATGGCGTCGTCGTTGGATTTCTTGGAACGGTTGCCCGTCACCACGAACTTGGGCCGATTGCGTTGGCTGTAATCAAGCGAACAACGCCAGTTGAGGCAGTTCTTACTGTTGGTGGCGTTAGCGCTGCGCAACAAGTCATTGTTCCTGCTTGATCATAACCAGTCATCTGGAATAAATTATCTACATCTAGACGGTGGAGATAGATATGAGAACTATACGAAGCACGCTCAACTTTGCTGCGGTTGCCCTTGCGTTATCGCTAATTACTGGAGTGATCTCTCCGAGTTTTGCCGCAGATAGTCTGCGTGCTTCCGTTCCAGCAACAAATCCCGTTATAGATTCGCTAGTCCCTTGTTCTTTTCCAGCACAGCTAGATTGCCTTGAGAAACTACTTGTAGAGCGCGCAGATGGGACTATTCAAGAAGCTAAACGTATTGAAACTGTTTATCACGATTTCCCTGGATACGACGGTCAAAAGAATCAACCTAGCCATTCAATCTTTGAATTTAACTCTGGAAAAAATAATGGCCCGATTCAACGCATAAAAATATATTCGACCTTACAAACACCAAGTTATATTCCTGATGCTACGGGTTGGGGCGTCCCTCAAGGTAGGCGCTGGGGAGTTTTATGGATTTATCTTGATCGGGTACTACTCCCCACAGATCCACCATTTACAAAACTCAATTGCGATGGAATAACAGTCTCGACCTGCTTATTAGATCCCGCATTAAATCAAGATGACATATTTCATTTGTATGCCAGGACTAGTTGGCTAAAGCCTGTTGGTTCGGGTGGATCTGCAGCAAACTACCAACTTAATTACAAGAAGATCACTGGTGGTACGCAGTGGCGTTTTTCTGGCTCAGAACATCTTTCAGCTGGGTTTTTAGATTCAAAGAATCTAACTGAGTCATTAAAGCCAGAGAACCAAAATTTAAAAACTGACTTCTTCAACCCCACACTTTACTTTGTGGTTGACCATGCGGGTAAAGACCAATCTGAATCGTTTTGGGATCCGACCTGTGCTGATCGCGGCTTCACGGCAACCATGATCAACGCACCTATGGCTGGCCAGCCATATTGGGATTACCAAAAAGAGACTCTCGTCTTTAACATCTATGGCCCTCATCTAACGCCGCTCGGAGCCCTGAATAAAGGGTTCTTCCAGGTGATTTTTCATAAAGCTTGGTTGGATTGTCGCTTCCCTGGAAACACTTTGAGTACAGCAGCCGAGTTAAAAGTTTCTATTCTTGATGAATCTGGAACTCCACAAGTTGCTATAACAAATATTAAAATGAAGAAAGAAGTTGTCGAAATCTACGCATCTGGATTTCATTACTCAACACCAAAGGTAGAAGTCGCACGAAAGAGCACGAAGAACTCCACTGATGTTGTCAGGACAACGGGGTACTCAGATAATTGGCAAGAGTTGATTCAACCGAAGAAGTCTTCGATCACATGCGCGAAGGGTAAAGTTCGAAAAATTGTCACTGCAATTAAACCTGCCTGTCCATCGGGATATAAAAAGGTCTCTAAGCCCTAAGTAGGTTAATTGCTTATGGCGTAGGATGACGCCATGGAGACGGTGACTATGGGCGCAGTTGGTGTGGTTTCAGCCCTTGCTTCAGCGCTTCTCTTCTTTGTTGGCTTTCGTTCTTATCGCAAGTCGCAAGCACAGAATCCTCGTACATATAAGAGAGGCAGAATTTAATGGTCTTCACAATTCCTGAAGGGCTACACCCTGATCTCAATCCACTTGCATGGATGGTCGGAACATGGCGCGGTAAAGGTCGCGGGGAATATCCAAACATTGAGACCTTTGAATACGCGCATGAAGTGGTCTTTAACCATGATGGTCGCCCTTTCTTAAATTACTTTTCTCGCTCATGGATCATCGATGACAATGGCGACATTCTTCGCCCAGGTGCATCAGAGGCTGGTTTCTGGCGGGTAAAGCCAAATAACGTTTTGGAAGTTGTGGTCACACACTCAACCGGTATTGCAGAGGGTTGGGTTGGAACATTTGATGGTCCAAAGATTCAACTTGTTTTAGATCAAGGGTATTCAGCACCATCTGCCAAGATTGTGACAGCAGGAGTGCGTTTATACGGACTCGTTGCCGGTGAACTGTTCTTCGCCTACGACATGGCAGCAGAAGGACAAGAGCTGCAAGCACATATTTGGTCATCACTAGAAAGACAGAGTGAATGAGTACCGACGCACTATTAGCTGAATATGTACGCGATGGAGTTGTGGAATCAACGCACCGCGGATACTTACTTGCACTGAATTCTGATGGAAGCATTCATCGCCAACTGGGGGACGCGGATGCACTTGTCTTTCCTCGTTCAACGATTAAATCGATTCAAGCATCTGCGATGGTGCGCCATGGTTTAGATCTGGAACCACGTTTGTTAGCACTCGCTGCATCAAGTCATTCAGGGGCTGCGATGCACCTTGATGGTGTGCGTGAAATATTGGCGATGGCTGGTCTTGATGAGAGCGCACTGCAATGCTCACTTGATCGCCCGCTCGGAGATGCCGAACGTAAAGCGTGGGGCGATAAGGATGCAACACGTATCTCAATGAACTGCAGCGGAAAGCATGCTGCGATGTTACTTACTTGTGTGAAAAATAATTGGCCGATTGAAAATTACCTTGATCCCGCACATCCACTACAGGTTGCTTGTAAGGCAGAGCTTGAGTTGTTGGCTGGCGAGGCAGTTGCGCTAACGAGTACAGATGGTTGCGGTGCACCGTTATTTCTTCTGACTATGGCTGGCCTTGCTCGTTCAATCCGCGCGATCACAATTTCAACAGATCCAATTCATCAAAGAGTGGTTGAGGCATATCGCACACATCCATTGATGGTTGCTGGCGTCGGTCGCTTAACTACAGAGATGATGCAATCTGTGCCAGGCTTATTTATGAAAGATGGCGCAGAAGCTGTTGAGATTGCATCTCTGCCTGATGGACGCACCTTTGTATTTAAAGTCAGCGATGGAGGGCTACGCCCATTCCGCACACTGACACATGCCTGTCTGAAATCTTTCGGCGTCGATAGTCCATTTGAGCCTGAAAAGGTGATGGGTGGCCCGCGAGTAATTGGCACTATTCGCGCAACCTTCTAATTAGTTCTACCCTTTACTTATGAATCCCCGCATCGCCACCTTGATGGTGCATACATCGCCCCTGGATCAACCAGGTGCTGGCGATGCCGGTGGCATGAATATCTACGTTGTTGAATCAGCAGAACGTATGGCTGCAATGGGCGTATCTGTAGATATTTTCACACGCAGACATAATCCTGATCTGCCGGATATCGTTGAACTTTCACCAGGTGTTCGCGTTTGTCATTTAAATATTGGTGCCTGTAGTGCGACAAAGGAAGAGCTACCTGCTCTTATTCCTAATCTTTCTGATGCTTTTTCAAAAGTTCTTGAAGATGAAAAATACGATGTGCTTCACTCACATTATTGGATCTCTGGAAAAGTTGCGATGCCAGTGGCAAAGAAATTTGGTATTCCACTAGCGCACACAATGCACACAATGGCGCGGGTAAAGAATATGAATTTGGCTGAAGGTGAAAGACCTGAGCCAATGATTCGCGTACAAGGTGAGACACAAGTAGTTGCAGCAGCAGATGCGCTGATCGCCAACACTGATGCAGAAGCTGCCAGCCTTGTGTCACTCTATGAAGCCTGTCCAGATAATGTCAGCGTAGTAAGTCCGGGCGTTGATCTCTACACATTTACTGCAGGTAGCGGTCGCAAGGCAGCACGTGAGGCAGTTGGTCTGCCACAAGATGCGCACATCTTGGCCTTTGTTGGTCGTATTCAGCCACATAAGGGTCCTGAAGTTTTAATCCGTGCAGTTGCTGAGATGCTTAACCACTCACCACATCTTCGCCCTAAGTTGATCACCGTCATTATGGGCGGCGCATCAGGTAGTGGCGTTGGCGAAGTAGAACGTCTGAAAGATTTAGTTTCCTGGCTCAACATCAGCGATGTAGTTCGATTTGAAAACCCAGTTCCACGTGCGCAACTTCCACAGTGGTATCGCGCGGCAGATCTTGTCTGCGTTCCAAGTTATTCCGAAAGTTTCGGACTTGTGGCACTCGAAGCACAAGCGTGTGGAACTCCAGTTGTTGCAACTGCAGTCGGTGGTCTTCGCACAGCGGTTGCTGACGGTATCTCTGGCGTATTAGTTGATGGCCACGATCCACGTGCCTGGTCTTCGGTATTGGCTCGTTTGCTACAAGAACCACAGCGTCGCGTGCTGCTTTCAATGGGTGCGATTGAACACGCTTCGCACTTTGGTTGGGATGCAACTGCTCGCGGAACACTTGATATCTACGATCGCATCATTGCAACACGTGCCTCTGCCCGCAAAATTATTGGATAATCATGGCGCTTAACACTGTTGATGTGATTGCTTCCTTCTTAGCCGATCAGAACCTTGAATACGATCGCCCATCAGAACACACATTTCTAGTCACGCTTCCGGGTCAAACCAAGTTAGCAACACATTGCGCACTAGTGGTCGGTGATCACACCTTGAGTATTAACGCCTTTGTGATCCGTAAACCTGATGAAAACGCTGGCGATGTACATGCTTGGTGTATGGCAAAGAACGCTGGGATGTATGGAATCGCATTTGCCACCAACGAACTTGGAGATATCTATCTAGTTGGTCGCCTGCCATTGGGTGCGGTCAATGAAGTTGAACTCGATCGCTTATTGGGATCGGTGATGCAATATGCGGATAGCTCTTTTAATCCACTCCTTGAACTTGGCTTCTCCAATGCAATCCGTCGTGAATGGGCTTGGCGAGTCAGCCGTGGTGAATCGCTGGCAAACCTCGATGCGTTTAAGCATTTAATTTAAGCAATTGATCGCATTGCTTTAGGATGTACCTATGAATCTCATCCTCCTGCGCCACGGCGAATCTGAATGGAATGCCAAGAATCTCTTTACCGGTTGGGTCGATGTCAGACTTTCAGCAACGGGTGAAGAAGAGGCGAAGCGCGGTGGAGTTCTTCTACGTGATCGCAACCTATTACCTGATGTAGTTCATACATCGCTTTTGCGTCGTGCCATCACAACATCTCAACTGGCTTTAGATAACTGTGATCGCCACTGGATTCCGGTTAAGCGTTCATGGCGTTTGAATGAGCGTCACTACGGTGCGCTACAAGGAAAAGATAAGGCGCAGACTTTGGCTGAGTACGGCGAAGAGCAATTTATGCTCTGGCGCCGCTCGTTTGATGTGCCACCTCCTGCTATTGAAGATGGCTCTGAATACTCACAAGATGCTGACCCTCGCTATAGCGAGCTGGGTAAAGATCTTCCGCGCACAGAGTGTCTTAAAGATGTTGTCACACGCATGCTTCCTTATTGGCACGAATCAATCGTTCCTGATCTAAAGGCTGGAAAGACTGTTCTTGTTACAGCTCACGGAAATTCACTACGCGCACTTGTTAAGCACCTTGATGGAATTAGCGATGAAGATATTGCCGGGCTAAATATTCCGACTGGAATTCCGTTGCACTATGCACTGAACGTAGATCTGACACCTGCTGTAAAAGGCGGCGAATATTTAGATCCGGCTGCAGCAGCCGATGCCATTAAGGCAGTTGCAAATCAGGGGAAGAAGTAAGAACTACGCAGTTGGTTTTTGTTCGGATGCGTACTCGCCCTTAACCAGGAAGTAGACGCGACGAGCTGTTGAAACGGCGTGGTCTGCGCAACGCTCGTAGTAACGGCCAAGCAAAGTCATATCAATAGCTGTTTCGATTCCATGCGACCAGGCATCATCGAGCAGGATTGTAAAAAGCTGACGATGTAGACGATCCATCTCGTCATCATCTGTTTCCAATTCAACAGCGGCCTTTAGATCTTGTGTTTTGATGACATGGGTTGCCTTGTCAATAATCTTTCCTGCAACATCGCCCATTGACTGGATTGTTGCTGTCAGTTCTGCTGGAACTGCAGCCGATGGATAACGCATACGTGCAATCTTGGCGATGTGATGGCCGAAATCGCCCATGCGTTCCAAATCTGCGCTCATGCGAAGTGAGGTAACGAGGGTACGTAGATCTCGTGCAACTGGTTGCTGGCGAGCCATGATGTCGATTGCACTTGCTTCGAGGTCATGCTGCATTGCATCAATACGATCGTCGTCTGCGATCACTTTCTCAGCAAGTTTTAAATCTGTAGTTAAGAGCGCAGTTGTTCCTTCGCGCATCGCCAAAGAGACCAATTGGCCCATCTCAACGAGGGAGGCTGTAATGGCATCTAATTCATCATGAAAGGCGTCGCGCATGGAGGAGAGTTTACTAGCCATGTTGGGTTCTTTGCGGGAATTAGGTGAACGGAGCTTGAATACGATCTTAAGAGATCGTTTTTATGCGGGATTTCCTTCATAATCATTTTCGCTCGCCCTACATAGTGCCTACGATAAGGCCATGGGCATCTGGGGAGATAGATCGAAAAATAGTACAGATACGCCCTTGATATCACCGAGTTTGATCGGGCTGCTCAACAATATCGATGCAGAATTTTTGATCATTGCCCCTGGCGACGTTGTCCTTAAATCATCACCAGGCGTTGCTTCTCTCGGAGTAGTTAAAGATTCGACAGTTACTTCTTATCCACTGCTCAATCTGATTCGTACTTCACGACGTAATAAAGAGAGACTTGAAGAGACCATTGAGTTGCCGAGAGGACCGATCGGCGGCGGAACGCATGATTTATTGGTGCGCGTTGCACCACTAGGTGAGCAAGATCTGATGGTCGTCTTGGTTTTTGATGATTCAGAATTCAACCGTCTCAATTCGATGCGCCGAGACTTTGTTGCAAATATCTCCCACGAGCTAAAGACTCCAATTGGAGCGCTATCAATACTTTCTGAAGCAGTTCTTGAGGCGAGCAACGACCCAGAAGCAATCAAGAATTTCGCATCGCGCATGCAAATTGAAGCAACTCGTCTCTCTGATCTCGTGCAAGAAATTATCAATCTCTCTCGGTTGCAGGATGAAGACCCGTTGAAGAATGCTGCGATCTGGAATCTTTCATCCGTAGTCCAAGAAGCAATAGATGAGTCGCGCCTTGCCGCCGACAAACGTCAGATTGAAATTGTCTTTCAAGAGATTGAGCCATGCTTTGCGCTGGGTGATCGAAGCCAGTTGTTAATGGCTGTAAGTAATCTCATCGAAAATGCAATTAACTACAGTTCCAATGGAACGCGTGTGGGAATTTCAGTCTCTCGTAATGAAAGTCTCTCTGAAATTTCAGTCACCGATCAAGGAGTCGGAATCCCGGAGAAAGATTTGGAGAGAATTTTTGAGAGGTTCTATCGCGTAGATCCTGCGCGATCTCGCGAAACTGGTGGAACAGGACTAGGTTTATCAATTGTGAAACACGTTGCAGCAAACCATGGTGGAGATATCACTGTATGGAGCCACGAAGGACATGGCAGCACATTTACAATCAGACTTCCATATCTCTCCGATGAAAATCCTCAATCCAGCAAAGGAGAGGCAGAGTGACAAAGATATTGGTTGTTGAAGATGAGACATCATTTTCAGAGGCACTGAAGTATCTCCTTGGCCGCGAAGGTTTTGACGTGGTCGTAGCTGAGACCGGCACACATGCGCTAGAAATTTTTGATGAGACAAACCCAGATCTTTTACTCCTTGATCTCATGCTCCCAGGCGTATCCGGTACTGAAGTGTGCCGAACCATTCGCGCTAAATCACAGGTACCAATAATCATGCTCACTGCCAAAGATTCTGAGATCGACAAGGTGGTTGGGTTGGAAATTGGCGCAGATGATTATGTGACTAAGCCATATTCTTCACGAGAACTCATTGCTCGTATTCGTGCTGTTCTCCGCAGAAATGCCGATCCAAGTGAGCGGACAGAGTCGAGTTCATTGTTTACCGCTGGTCCAGTGGCACTTGATATTGAACGTCACATCGTGACAATTAACGGTCAGACAATTGCATTTCCGCTTAAAGAGTTCGAACTACTGGAATACCTCTTGCGCAACATTGGCCGCGTTTTGACCCGCACCCAGATCATTGATCGCGTCTGGGGCAGTGACTATGTGGGAGATACCAAAACTCTCGATGTTCACATCAAGCGCCTTCGCGCAAAGATTGAAGTAGACCCAGCAAACCCAGTCTTTATTCAGACGGTGCGCGGACTTGGCTACAAGATGGAGAGTAAGTAATTACTCAGTAACTGTTGCAGAATCTGCAGTTGTTAGCTTTGCGCCAGAGATCACATTCTTAAAGTCATCGCGCTTGTCGCGAATGATGACATCGGCGGTTACAAATCCTGCCTTAGCAAAGCCAATTGAAACATTGACGTGGGTTCCTGGCTTTGGATTTGCACCTGGAAATACTGCTTTGGCATTTGCTTGCTCGCCCTCAAAGAAGAGTGGCTCATTTGGCAATAGCACTGTCTCGCCGCTGAGAGTTGCTTGAACTCCTTGTACTGAAAATCCGAGTAACTGATCTGCTTCGGCACCTTGATTAATAATCGTTGCAACAATAACTGCTGCGCCATCTTTGGTATCTACAAGCGTCAAGTTAACAACGCGAATCTCGCTGCCGTTCTCTCGAACTGTTATCTCTGTGCCATCTGTAACGCGAGTGATCTGTCGTGTTGCAGCGTTCTGTCCTGCTCCACAACCACTCAATAGAAGTGAGAATGCAAGAGCAGAAGTAATAACAATTGATTTGCGGCGCATGTGCAGATTCTCTCATGTCGATCTGGGAAAAACGAAACTCAGCAAAATGTCAAGTGGAATTTACGCATGGAACTAGTCACATTTTCGCAGTTGATACTCGGGTTTTATCTGTCGGTGAGGGCTGGTAGAATTGACCCTCTAGCGAAGGGCAACACATGACATTTAAGGTCGGCGAAACCGTTGTTTATCCTCATCACGGAGCAGCTCTTATCGAGGCAATTGAAACTCGAGTTATTAAGGGTGAAGAGAAGACCTACCTCGTTTTGAAGGTTGCACAAGGCGATCTCACTGTCCGCGTTCCTGCAGATAATGTAGATCTCGTCGGTGTTCGCGATGTTGTCGATAGCGCAGGGTTAGATCGCGTATTTAGCGTTCTTCGCCAGCCATATACAGAAGAGCCAACAAACTGGTCACGTCGTTATAAGGCGAACCTAGAGAAGCTTGCCTCTGGTGATGTTATTAAGGTCGCAGAAGTTGTTCGCGATCTTTACCGTCGCGATCTAGATCGTGGACTTTCTGCCGGCGAAAAGCGCATGCTTGCAAAGGCAAAGCAGATTCTTGTTTCAGAGCTCGCACTTGCTGAGCACACAGATGAGATTAAGGCAGCAACAATTCTTGATGAGGTTCTTGCTTCCTAACGCTTACCTCTTGGAGAAAGAAGTCCCGATGATCGCCGCCATCATTGCTGCAGCAGGTAGCGGCGAACGCTTCGGAGCCACAATTCCCAAAGCGCTTATCTCACTCGGAGATCGCACACTTATTGAACATGCCTTGGCATCTCTGTCGGCAGTTGTCGACGAAATCGTAATCACCGCACCCGCTGGCTATGAAGATGCAATCCGCACTATCGCAGCAGATCGCGCAACCGTTGTTACGGGCGGATCAACTCGTAGCGAAAGCGTTCGTATCGGTTTAGCTGCAGTCTCACCAACTGCTGAATATGTCTTAGTGCATGATGCGGCCCGTGCTCTGGCAAGTAGTGATTTAGCGCGACGTGTTATCACAGCGCTGAAATCTGGTGATGTTGCCGTAATCCCAGGTCTGGCACAAGTGGATACAGTCAAAGTTGTCGACGGTGATGGATATGTAACCGCTACGCCAGATCGTGCCCCACTTCGTCGCGTGCAAACTCCGCAAGGATTTGCTTACGATCTTTTGAAGAGGGCACATGCAAGTGGGTCTGATGCAACAGATGATGCTGCCCTGGTTGAACAATTAGGTGCTCGCGTTAAAGTTATTGAAGGTGAAGAGCGTGCCATCAAGATTACAACTCCATCTGATTTAGCAACTGCTCTGCAATTCCTTGGAAACACTCACGATTTCTCAACCGGTGTTGGTGTTGATTCCCATGCATTTGCTGATGGCCGCCCACTTCACTTAGCTGGTCTTTTCTGGCCAGATGAAACTGGAGTTGATGGACATTCAGATGGTGACGTTGCAGCGCATGCAATCTGTGACGCCCTCTTTGCTGCTTCTAACTTGGGCGATCTCGGAAGTAACTTCGGAACTTCTCGTCCAGAATATGCCGGTGCAAGTGGCGCACAGTTATTGCAAGAGACCACACGTCTTGTAACGGCGGCCGGATATTCGATTTCACATGTCTCAGTGCAAATCATTGGCAATCGTCCAAAGATCGGCGCACGACGCGTTGAGGCGATTGCGGCACTCTCTGCAGCCCTTGGTGGAGCCGATGTTGCACTCCTTGCAACAACAACCGATGGACTTGGCCTTACAGGTGAAGGTAAAGGCATTGCTGCCATTGCTTCTGCGTTAATCACCAAGAATTAATCAGTTTTTTCACAAGGTAGACTTAGCTCATGAGTTCGCTAACGTTGTATGACACCCTGACGCGAACCACTTCTCCCTTTATTCCGCTCAAGGCTGGTGAAGTAGGGATTTATCTCTGCGGCGCCACCGTGCAAGCACCCCCACATATTGGCCACGTTCGCTCTGGTGTGAACTTCGATATTTTGCGTCGCTGGCTTACTAAGAGTGGTTACAACGTCACCTTTATCCGTAACGTCACAGATATTGATGACAAGATTTTGCATAAGGCCGTCCATGAAGAGATGCCGTGGTGGGCAGTTGCGATGAAATATGAGCGCGCATTTAGCGATGCTTACGCCGCTCTTAATGTGCTGCCTCCTACTTATGAGCCACGTGCAACAGGCCATGTCACACAGATGATCGAACTAATGCAGATTTTGATTGAACGCGGTGCGGCATACGCTCCTGGTAATGGCGATGTTTATCTTGAAGTACGTAAATTGAAGTCGTATCTAACTTTGTCGCGGCAGAACGTTGATGATTTACAGAGTGCTGCCGATGCTGATGAAACATTTAAGAAAGATCCGCGCGACTTTGCGCTATGGAAGGCAGCAAAGGCTGGCGATCCATCATGGCCAACGCCATGGGGAGCTGGACGTCCGGGATGGCATCTGGAATGTTCTGCAATGGCACATGCCTACTTAGGCGAAAGTTTTGATATTCATGGTGGTGGACTTGATCTAATTTTCCCTCATCACGAGAACGAGATCGCGCAATCTGAAGCAGCCGGTTATGGATTTGCAAAGCGTTGGTTGCACAATGCTTGGGTTACAGCTTCCGGTGAGAAGATGAGTAAATCACTCGGTAACTCACTACAAGTACAAGAGCTCCTTAAGAACGTTCGCGGCATTGAACTTCGTTGGTATCTTGGAAGTGCTCACTACCGATCAATGCTCGAGTTCTCACATGAGGCGTTGGCCGAATCAGCAATTGCATTTGGCCGAATCGAATCATTCTTAAATCGCTCAGTTGAAATTCTTGGCGCTCTACCTACTCCTGTAATTAGTGATGCTTTTGCTGCTGCAATGAATGATGATTTAGCAGTCCCACAAGCACTTGCTGGCATCTCAGAAGCGCTACGACTTGGAAATGTTGCAGTTACTGCAGGAGATAAGAGCGGTATCGCGCAATCTGCTAACGAGATTCGTGGAGCGCTAGAAGTACTTGGTTGCGATCCTTTTGACCCAGCTTTTGCTTCAGCAGGAGCGGGCGAAGATATGACTGCAGCCCTTGATGGAACGATCAAGTTGGCGCTGGCGCAACGTGAGGCGGCGCGTGTACGTAAAGATTTCGCTGCAGCAGATGCGATTCGCGATGGCTTAATCGCACTTGGAATTACTATTGAAGATAGCGCACAAGGGCCACGATGGTCGATCACACGAAGTGAGAGTAAATAAATGGCCGGTAATTCAAAACCACGTGGCGCAGTTCGCGGATCCAAAAAGGGTCCTTCATCAGGTTCTGGTGGAAACAATAAGCGTCGCCTTGAAGGTAAAGGTCCAACACCTAAGGCGGAAGACCGTCCTTATCACGCAGCTGCAAAGCGAAAGAAGGCTGCGGAAAAGAAAGATGGAAAGCGCGGCGGAACATCTTCACCACGCGCTGCCGCGTCCCCTCGTGGTCGTAGTGAAAAGCCAAAGGGCGAGATTGTCTCTGGTCGTAACGCAGTTCTTGAAGCACTTCGCGAAAATGTTCCCGCGACAGAGCTCATTGTTGCGCGCAGTATCGATGTCGATGATCGTGTCGCTGAATCTCTCAAGCTAGCGCTACATCACGGCCTCAATATCCGCGAAGTACACCGTGCCGAGATTGAAAACATCAACGCCAATAGCCAAGGAATTATCCTGGCGATTAAGCCTTACCAATATTCAAGTTTCCAAGAGATTGCAGAGCAAGCAAATCATCCGATGATGATCATCGCACTCGATGGTGTGACAGATCCTCGTAACCTCGGTGCAATTGTTCGAAGCGCATCAGCATTTGGCGCTGCCGGAGTTGTCATGACTGAGCGCCGCGCTGCTGCAATGACTGCCGCTGCTTGGAAGTCATCAGCCGGTGCTGCTGCTCGTCTTCGCGTTGCACAGGTAACAAACCTTGCTCGCACTATCGAAGATGCTCAGAAACTAGGCTGTTTCGTAGTTGGTCTTGATGGCGAAGCAGATGTGACCTTGAGCGAGATGAAGGTTGCGAAGGAACATTTGATGATCGTTGTTGGTAGCGAAGGTAAAGGCCTTTCACGACTTGTGCGTGAAAAGTGCGACCTTGTTGTCTCAATTCCAATTATGGCTAGTACTGAATCTCTCAACGCAAGCGTTGCAACATCAATTGCAATGTTCTGGGTAGATGAGCAGCGTCGTAAGAAATAGGCAGAACCGGACATGATCTATAACCGTTTGGTAATTTGTGGTGACTCCTATAGCGAGGGAATGTCCGATGAGATTATCGGTGGGCAATATCGCGGCTGGGGTGATCGCGTTGCAGATGGCTTAGCCAGAAAGTCAGCGACCTTTACCTATGCAAATTTAGCCGTCCGCGGAAAATTGCTGCCTCAAGTAATCGAAGACCAAGTTCCGATTGCACTTACATATGTAACTGGTCCCGACACATTGATCTCTTTCCACGCGGGTGCAAATGATGCGCTGCGTCCTGGATTTGATCCGGTGTTAGCGAAAGAGAGATACCAAAGCACAGTGCGCAAACTGGCGGCAAGTGGTGCAACGATCATGCTCTTTACAGTTCTGGAAGACACCGGAAATTCAGGACGAGGTTCAAAGTTGTGGCAGGAGCGATTTGGAACATTTAACAAGGGAGTCCGTGAAATCGCTGCAGAAGTTGGTGCGATTATCATTGATGCAAATAGTGAACGCTTCTTTAGTGACAAGCGATTTTTAGCATTTGATCGACTTCACTTAAATGAAGAGGGACATAAGCGCTGTGCTGATGCTGTTCTAGAAAAACTTGGATATGAATTTGATCCAGGTTGGCGAACACCGTTGCCACCGGCTCAGCCAACGCCTTGGATTAAAGAACGCGCAATAGGTGTGATGTGGTTCTTCGTATTTGCACTACCTTGGATTATCCGACGTCTACGTGGTCGCTCATCAGGTGACGGGCGTGTATGTAAGTATCCAATGCCTATTTCGTGGCCGAAAAGGTAGCCATTTATAAGGCGATTTTCAAAATAGCCTTTCCCCTGCAATAATTACGCCTCGTTGCATCTGATGCAACACGCCTCCCTAGCTCAGTGGTAGAGCATCCGCCTTGTAAGCGGAATGTCGTCAGTTCAATCCTGACGGGGGGCTCCACTCATAACCGAGAGGATCGATGAGATGAATAACGAGACATTCGATACTTCCAAATTCGGCGATCTCATCAGCGCAAACTCCGAGTATGTCGAAACTTTTAAGTACAGCGAACTCACCGGATCAGCTGCGCGCGGGCTAGCAATTGTTACCTGTATGGATTCACGGATTAATCCGCTTTCAGTAGTTGGAATGCGATCAGGAGATGCCAAGATTTTGCGCAACGCAGGAGCTCGAGTAACAGAGGATGTGTTGCGAACTCTTGTTCTCGCCACTTATCTACTTAACGTTGATCGTATTCTTGTGATGCCACATACCGATTGCCGAATGGCGCAGAGTGAAGAGTCAAATATCCACGAACTTATCGATAGCAAATTCGGAGTAGATACTCGCAGCCTGGAATTTCGTGTGACTAAAGATCAAGAAGCTGCACTCAAGACTGATATCACTCGCGTCCGTGCATATCCTTTGATTCGTAAAGATGTATCTGTAGCCGGTGCGATCTATGATGTAAAAACTGGAAAGATCGACTTCAAAAACTTCTAAGTTACGGGATTTGTTCGCTTGTAAGGCATGCGAGTTACTGGATAACTCAAATCGCCCAAGAAATCTTCAATCAGCGCCTGAACAATTGCAGGCTTTTCCTTCACTAATCCGTGAGAAGTTCCTGGAACTATCGCCAATCGCCCAAGAGCTAGTTTTTCAAAGAGATCAATAGTGTGTTCATGGCGGACAACGTCATCATCTCCTGCTATCACCAATACGGGGCACTCGATAGTTGCCAGATCGCTCTGAGCAATATCTGGTTCAACTTTCCAAATGGCCGACATCTTTCTAATTTTTTCATCCAAAGTATGCGGTGCATCAGGTGATGTGATCGCGTATTCATCACGATCTTCTTGGGCAATATTCCCATCGAAATCTGGCAGCGGATGTATCCCGCTGTGATGGTAATTCGCGGCAATTGAAACGATTGATTTCACTAAGTCAGGGCGCTTGATTGCGACCATGAGCGCGATGTTGGCGCCGTCGCTATATCCGATTAAATGGGCGGGTTCTTTAACAACATCTTCTAGATATTCAATCGCTTCATTGGTTTGAAAATCAAAGTGGAAGCTACCGTTGCGATCACCGGTAAATCCATGTCCGGTGCGGTCATATCCAAATACGTTAAAGGAATCTTCCACCGCTGGAAGAATATTTGTATCCCAATGAGATGTTTGGCTTAAGCCTCCATGCAGCAATACGACAGCTTCACCATCATGTGGCCATTCATATGAAAATACTTGGTGCCCACGTAGATTGATGTAACTACCCATCTTTACATGCTATCCATGATGTGACGGTTGCCGCGATCAAAGGTGAGGTAGTTCCAAGTCCAATCAGCGATCGTGCCAATTTTATTACTTCCACCCAATAAGTAGAACAAGTGCAACCAGAGCCAGGCATACCAAGCAGGAATTCCTGCCATTTTAAAGTTACCAACCTGCACGACTGCTTTATGTCGGCCAATAGTTGCCATCGATCCCTTGTCGCGATATTTAAATGGCGTGAGTGCTTTTCCTGAAGCTAATCGCAGAATTTGATCTGCAACAAAACGCCCTTGTTGCATTGCTACTGGAGCAACTTGTGGCAAGAAGCGCCCTTGCGCATCTTTTGCACCAGCGATATCACCGATTGCCCAGACATATGGATAGTGTGCAACAGCCATTGTTGGATCAACTTCAATACGTGTTCTATCTAATGGAAGATTAAGAGTCGCACCAGCTGGCTCGCCCTTAACGCCGGCTGCCCAAATTGTTACCTCTGATGGAATTGAATCAGCACCCTTGACCAAAATTGTGCGAGGCTTAACTTCTTGCACAGCGGTATTAAGTTTTA
>Ga0315909_10003687_pt1 | contig 18514 bp, 36 predicted proteins | sample LakEriMetagenome_11_FD_203527 | JGI IMG/M metagenome (GOLD analysis project Ga0315909, IMG submission 203527) | Freshwater fungal communities from buoy surface, Lake Erie, Ohio, United States - Buoy 2 MA125 | ecosystem: Environmental > Aquatic > Freshwater > Lake | place: USA: Lake Erie, Ohio... | reverse complement strand
AATGTGTTTCGTATATGGAACTCCTTGTATCTATAAGGATAGAGAAGGATGTGAAAAGGCAAGGATACTGGATATAAGAGAACTAGCAAGAGTAATGGGATGCACACAAACAAGGACTTTGGAGGAAAGAGCAAAATGACATTAAGCGATAAAATAATTGAGAGTGGCTATAATGTAGTAAATGACCTTTATGATGATATGTTATCTACTCATGATGTCAAAGAAGCGATTAAGGAATTGTTATGCCCTATCTGTTTAAAGTTTCCAGAAAATAATTGTTCTAAATGTAATAAATTTAAAATTGTGTTTGGAAAGGAGTTATGCGAATGACAAATCTAATTGACCAAGCCAAGACAATTATGCAGGGATGTGGAAATTTAATAGATACCCATAATATTTCAGGAATACAATTAAGAGCAAGATGCGGATTTAATGATTTTATGTGTGAAAAATGTAAAGCAAAAGCATCTCAGATGTTAATAGATTTGACTATCTTTAAAGAAAAGTTAACACACTTATTTCAAAATAAAGAATGTCCTGATGGAGATGTAGTTGCTATGGGATTGATGATAAGTGCAGTTAGTCCTTTTGCTAAATATATTAATTCAATAATTGAAGAAATAAATAGTGCGATTGAGATACTTGAGGGGAAATGATAAGAACAATTTATTATTGTGATTGGTGCCAAATAGAAATAGGAGAAAGATGTAAGAGAATATTTCATCAAGTAAAATATGATGATGAATATGGCGAAGACCTGCATACTGATTGGCATTTTTGCTCTGCACTTTGCGAAAAGAATTTTAAGGAAAAAGACCGAAAGGGTTCGGAGGACAAGAAATGAGAAAGATAAATATTAAGAAAGATAGAATAGAAATAAAAGGCATAATTATGAGAAACTTAGACCTAATGGTTCAAAAGAAGAACAACAAAGGAATAATTATTAATGAACCAATGACTCAAAATATAGCTGATTGTATTATTGCTTATTTAGTAGGTGCAATATGATTAACATTAACATGATAATACTACAACATTATCTAAATAATATAGCAAAAAAGAGATGAACATCGAAACCTTAAAGAAACAATTTGAAAGAGAACAAAATAAACTTATGTGGAAATATGCTGAGAAGTTTTATAAAAAGGGTTATTTAATTTCTTGGTCGCAGACATACATAAAGATAAAGGGGTGGAAGAAATGAAGACTAAACAATCATTCTCAGGTTACGTATTCACAACTCCAAATTGTGGATGGTGTGATAAATTTGATAAAATGCAATTAAAAACAATTTGGTTTAAATTCTTGAATAAAAGACATTATATAACTTTATGGATGTGTAAAAGATGTAATGCTAATAATGGGGGACATACTTACGGATGATAACAATAAAAATGCGTGATGGTAAATGGAGAATTACAATAACTGAAGAAACATTTGAGTTTCCAGATAAGAAAAGTTGCCTTGATACTTTAGAAGATATTGCAGAATTTAAAGATAAATTTGGGAGGATTAAAGAATGAGTTTTCTAAGACCTTTATTCATTTGGCTTGGGGCATTTGGGGCTTTTTACTATGGAAGATATTATGATCTTTTTCATCAAACTCAAAATTCATTTGTTAGTTTAATCATTACTATCTCTATGTGGGTTTTTATCTTCGGATTAATTTACTTGGGAGCAAACCAATGATTAAAACATTAAAAGCACGAGATGAATTTGAAATAAGAGCTTATGTAGATGATTTCATTGAAGATGGCTACTCTTTACACACTGCTCCATACAAATGCTGGTTTGCACCTCAAGAAACTAAATGGAGGGCAAAGGTCGAAGCTTCAAAGGGACAATTAGAGCAAAGAGCCAATCAACCAATATCTAAACTACTTGATGGAGCATGGAGATGAATATAATATACATTATATCTCTAAATTGGATAAATTTAAATAGTTTGAGTATTGTTTTAGGAGTATAAGATGGCAAGTAGATTACCAAAACCTGTAAGCAAAGAAGATTTTGATAAACTTTTGGATGAATCTAAAAAAATTTTAAATGAATATTGGATGCCGAGATTAGAAAAATATATGCCAAGAGGAAAAACCGTAAAGAAATATATCATTGCAATTATTTTAGGATTTGGTGCTGGAATGAGAATTAGTGAAATTGTTGGATTGGATAAGAAGTATAGTTATTCTTACAAAGGTCAAAAGAGAATACAAGAATGTTATGTTCCTGAATTAACTGCAGACAAAATAGAAAATAATTTTATACGAGTAATTGGTGGAAAGGGTGGTAAAGATAGACAAGTTCCATTACCAATAAGTCTATTCAAAAAAGTTGGAATCACAAGACAAGAGGTTATTGATTCATTACCATTAAAAGTTTCAAGAGGAGCAATACAAAAGTTCACAGCTGAGCTTGGGAAAAAAGTTCTAAATAAAAATATTTCTTTCCATAAGCTTAGACATGGATTTGTTACATTCTGTTTAGAATCTGGAATGCCAATTCATCAAGTTCAAATGTTTGCAGGACATTCAAGATTAGACACAACTGGCATTTATCTTCATGCAAATCCTAAACAAGCTCTTGATAAATACGAGGAAATAAAATGGTAACTAACATATTATATTCATATAACGGAACAAATAACAGTGTTCTAATATCAAAAGATAGATATAATATATCTTATATTCAATGTAATAGGAGATTAAAATGCTAACTGATAGACAATTAACAATCATAAAGATAATCGCAATGATTGGATTAACCTTTACTATCCTTGCAGTTGGAACTTATATGTATTTTTTTAAAGGCGTTCTTACAACCGACCCTTGCGCATTATGTTCTCAAATTCCGATAAGGATAGGAAATATAACAATATGAACTATGCTACAAAGATAGGAATGTATATGGTAGAAAAGAAACAACTTAAACTTGGGTTCTGTTTAGAAGTGGTGTTATTCTTGCTAACTGGAGCTCTCATTACTAAAAATATTCTTCTTGCTATCCTATTCTTAATAATCTCATTGTTTGTTGCTTTCTCTGTAGGAGAAGGAATCAAATATGAATCTATAAAATATAAGGAGGTTAACAAAAATGTTCAAATCTAAAAAGGTTGATACACCACAAGTTGCTGAAATCAAAGAGGCAGTAAAAGCACCGGCGGTTATAGAAGAAGTTGCTGAGGAAGTAGTTGAAGGGGAAAAAGATGTATGGTCATTACAGACTATTCCTACTCAAACAACGACTGTTATTTATAACTCTAAGACTGAGACCGCTTATACTCTTGAAGAAGCAATTGTAGAAATACTAAATAGGACTGAAGAGTAAATGGCGTTCGCAAAGTCTTTTTTAATTTTTATTTTGATTGCAGGTTTTATAGGATACGGGACAAAGAGTTGGAGTAATTTCGGGATTGTCCTGGGAATCCTTATTGGATTGAGATTCGTCTGGAAATTACTCACATAGAAAAGGAGAAAACAAAAAGTGGCACAAAGAGATGTAATAGAACTTCTTGAAAAAGAGAAGAGAGCATTATCTGTTGGAGAAATTTCTAAGTTACTTGGTGAAGTCTCATTTAAAATCTCTAGAGATTTAAACAAACTAATTCAATATCACGAAGTTAAATATATTGAGATTGATACTAAGACAGCTATGGAAAAATATAAATGCAGAAGGAGGATGAAGATTTATTATGTCGATGATTCTTGTTAACTCATGGGTGCAATAGTTGATTTACAAACTGGAAAGATAACTGGATGTGTTGAAGGCAGTAAGACATGGTGGCATGAGAAAGGACATATTGAGTTTAATAATACTTCTAGAGGAGCATCTATATCTTATTACCAGCAATTCTTTATGATGACCGCAGTGTTCTTTGGTTGTCTATCATTAGTAATACCTAACATGTTAATAAAACTATTTGCATTCCTGAATGCATTAGGAATGGTTCTATCATATGTCTATGAAGAGTGTTGGGCTTGGGTATGGGGTTTAAAACAATATCATGCTCAAAATAAGTAGCAACGCTTAAAACTTTCAGCTATTCGTTATACCGAAATGCTTAAACTTCTTAGCATTATACTAAAACTTTGTAGCAATAACCTCTTTTTTTAGCGGATTTTTTTCATTAGACTACTACAAATTAAATTAATAGCGTTCTATACCTATTTTTGAATACAATTTATCGATTTTCCTTAACAAACTCTAACTTTTTTAGTATTTTTTTGTATGTTTTGTGGAGATTGCCAACATCCATGCTAAGTTGATCAGCTATTTCCTGAAACTTCTTTTTATCATTATGTCTTAGAGCGTATATTTTAATCTCTTTTTCAGTCAAAGGCTTAGCTATCCTTGGCTCACCCATCCCTAATTCTTTTCTTTCTTTTTCCTCACGCCTTTCGGCTCTTGCCTTTATCTTCTTATATAGATTAAGCATAAATTGGTCTTTTTTAGTTTCGTAAGCCTTCCATAACTCAAGGTCTGGCATTTTAGTATACATTCTCTTCACAGTTCTGCCACCTCTTGTAAAGGAATGAGTATAAACCTCTCCAGATTTTACATTGGCTTGTAATCTAAAAAATTTTGATATAACTATTCCAATTTGTTTGTAAACTCTTAAAGTTTCAATATAAACATTCCCCATTAGTCTTATATGGCTATCTATCGACTTCCAAACTGGAGCATTTGTTATTACAATTGCTTTCTTCTTTCTTATTGTGTCCAATATTCTCGCAACGTCTACATTCTCTCCAGACATGCTTCTTCTTGATGGAAAAAGAGTGCCCACTTCTTCTACTATACCTATATGTAGCTCATTCGGATTAGCATCCATTGCAAATTCAGCCAACCCTTTTAAATCTTCAATAATCTTGACATACTTTTTATGATTATCATAATTAACTAATTCGCCTATCCTTATACAAGTAGAACTTTTACCAGTTCCGGGGAGACCATGAACAAGTATCAAAGAATAAAGACCTTTTCTATATCTATCAAGTATATGGTTTACAATAAGGTCACATTCTGGAGAATTGAGTATCTGTCTTATTGTTAATTTATTAGGCATAACTTTACAATAAGAATTAGGTTTATATACAATTATAATTATATATAAAGGCAAGAAAATTATTATGTGAATGAAAACTCGGAAGTATTTTGCTATTGTTGAGATAAATGAAGAAATAGGAAATGAAAATGATATGCCTATTTGTGAGATAGAAAAAGAGTATGAAATTAGTCCCCAAATGTTTGATACTATTCTGTATAATTCTTTAGGATATTTAGAAAACACTAATCGAGAAGTAAGAAAGAGTAAGAATGATAAAGACAACAAAATATTAAGTATATGTCGTAGAAAAGCAATTGCCCCAAAATTGAGATGGTCTATAATGAAGAGGGATAAATTCAAATGTTGCAAGTGTGGAAAAGGAATAAATGAATCCGATTGTTTGCAAGTAGACCACATAATTCCAGTTTCTAAAGGGGGAACTAATATCGAATCAAATCTTCAAACCCTCTGTTGGGATTGCAATATTGGTAAATTTGATGAAATAGAAGAGGTTTATACTAAAGATGTCGGACTCTGATAAGTTACCAAATATAGCAGATGAAGAACTAGATGAGAGTATAGATGATGATTTAAACCTCCCAGAATATTCTCCAAAGAGTGAGTTCTCTAAGGCAGAAGTTGTTGAACAAGCAGTAATAAAATGTATTGATGCACGAGCACAAGAAATGAAGGCGGGATACTTCAATACAATTATAGATAAGAATGGATTGATTAATAAACAATGGGTTCCTGATAGCAGAGATAAATTCATATCATCTATTCGTGCACTAAAGAGTATATTATATCCTGAAATAATGAGGGATAAATCATATCAAGATGCATCAGATAAAATAGAAACAGAAGAGGATACATTAACTAAGGGTTACTCGTACGAAGAAAGAAAAATAGAACTCGATAGTAATAACAAAGCAGTCTATAAAAAGACTGGCAAGAAGTATATGCCATCAATAGATTCAGTTGCAATAGTCGAAAAGGTCGATGCAAGAACTGGAAAGATAGTTGGAGAACCCATTAGAGGCGGATGGAATGAAGCAATCAATGAATACAAAGACCAATTAGTTTTAGTATATGATAAATACTTCGCAGAGCTTAATCAACTCATTGATAGATTAAATTACTTCAAGACGGGAATATCCTTTTAATTTTTACTAAATAAAATATATATAAAGCAATTGTTATTTGAAATAACATGACAGACAATCTTATCAGAGACGAAGAAAATTTGATTAGTTCTTTACAAGCAGAAGCAAGAGCAACAAGATTACCTGCAAGAACAATATCTTGGCAGATGAATAACTCTTCAAGTGTAAGAAACATTCCTCAAAGAATAAGGGTTGTTAGAAAACAAAGAGCACAAATTAATAATAGAATAATCGAATCTACTCAAAGAATAAAATCATTGAGAGAGAGTATATTGGGATTATGAAAGTAAAAACAAAGACTTTAAGATTAGCAGGTATAATGATTATGTCGGCATTATTAATTGCAAGTATAACCTTTTCAGTTATAAATCTTAATCAAATTGTTGCAAGTTCAGCAGAATCACAAACTACTGAAATTGGTATTGCCTCAAAGTTTGGGTGTTTAAAAACAATGGATGATGCTCAAACATTTATTGCTAAACAAAAATTGATGGATGACCTTGTGGGTTATCATTATGCAGGGTGTGTTAACAGATAATGGCGACTGGATTTGTTACTAATAGAGGACAAGTTATTGGAGGTAGATTAGGTGAAGCAATGGCAAATGCGAATCCCAATCAAGGAGTTTCTATAAATCCAAATGCAAGTAATCCATTCAGAAGAGGTGGGAGCGGAGGAGGCGGTGGTAATTCATCTAGTAGTAATGCAGATGCACAAGCACAACAACAAGCTCGTGCAAAGGCGGAAGCAGAACGAAAGAAGCAAGAGGAAGAAGCTCGTAAGAAATTTGAAGCAGAACAGAAAGCAAAACAAGAGAAAGCATTTGGTCAGACTACAACTGGACAATTAACTAAACAAGATGGTTCTAAATTACAATCAACTAAATTAGGAATTTATGACCCAGAAACAAAAACTTATTATGATGAAAATACTGGGATGCCTAAGAATGTAGTTTCAAAGCCGGAAGAACCAAAAGGATATGTTACTGGATTATTTAATTCATTTGGAAGAAAGTCGGATATTGAAAGAACTAAATCTCTTAGGGGGCAAGAATCATCAGCCAGTAGTATTAGTTTTGCATCGCCATTTGTAGGGTTAGGTGGATTAGGTTACGGCTTGGTAACTAAACCAATAGAAACAACAAAAGCTGTAGCAAAGGGTTTATATGGGGTAGGTAAACAATCAGCATTATTTTTAGTTGGTAAAGCTGAGTCTCCAGGAGCAGTTGTTGGTAAAACATTTAGGAATGAGCCGGATGTATTTATTGGAAGGTTGGCAGGAGAGTTTGCATTGGCAGGAACATTAACCGCTGGAGGTTCAGTTGCTTCATCAGTAGGTTCTAAAGTTGTAACAAGATTATCTCCTAAGTTCAGGGCAGTTACTGAAACTGCTGAAGGCACAAGAATTATAGAAAATATCCCTTCTAAATCTGGGGGAACATTAAGTATTCCAATACAAGAAAGATTACCAACAATGTCATTACCTGAGCAGGCAAGATTAGCAGGAACAGAACAGAATCTTGTTTCGGGAGCAAGAGATTTATTTGGAGTTGTAACAAAAAGGCAAAGAGTAATTGAGAAACCTATAGCTGGCGAGGATTTATTATCTCCGAAAACTAAAGGAATGTTAGAACAATTTACTAAGGGAACATTACCAAGTAAAGATGTTCCAGCACTTAATAAAAGAATAATCGCCGAAACTGGAAGCAAAGGATTATTAGAAAGAACATTCTTCGCCGACCCATTAGGAAGAATTAGACCATCAAGGTTAGGTGTTGAACCTCAGAAGATTGCAAGTCCGTTAGATATTATTTCTGGAGATGTAACATTTAGAAAAGCAAAACCTCAGGCAATATTATTTGAGAAAGAAACTATTGCTAAATTTCCTAAAGGTTTATCTGATATAGAATCTGCTTTAAAGAAAGGAAAATCATTAACTCAATCACAACAAGATAGATTATTGAAGTGGCAAGTTGCAGGAGGAAGTCAGTTTAAACCTGTTGGATTTTATTCAAGAGAAGCAGAGGTTACTCTTGCACAAGGGAATATATTAAAACGAAAAGGAACTCCTGCTATTACTTTAATCGAAGGTAAAAGAGTTCCAATAATTAGAGCTGAAGTGTCAAGAGCATCTGAAGAACTTGGAGGTTTGTTAAGGAAGCAAACAACTAAAGGATTAACTGAAGGTGAATCTGCGAGACTTAGTAAATTATTAACCAGAGAATCTAAAGGATTAAGTTATGATATTGCTACAAAACCTTATGCTCCGCCATCAAGTATTCTTGGAATAATAAAATATTCTTCAAGGTATGCTAGAAGTAGGGCATCATCTTATAAGCCATCGAGTATATTATCTGTATCTGGAAGTTCTGCATTAGGAACAAGTAAGTCACCCATATCAAAGGTAACCGGATATAGTGGAAGAAGTTCAGGTAAATCAACAACATATTATAAACCATATCCTAAGAGTTCTTATAGTGGCAATTATGGAACAAGTGTTATCTATGGTTCTCCTGCACCATCAACTCCAAGAATACCTAAACCAATCTTGTTCAAAAAAGGAATACCATTCAAAGAGAAACCATTAACTTTTAAGGTGATAAAACCATCTGAGACAGCATATCAACCATCATTTACTGCGTCAACATTAAACATTAGAAAGAGTTCTAAACCTATTCTTGGTGGAAGTTTGCAAGTTAGAAATATAATCGGTGCTCCAATTAGAAGAAAGAAGAAGAGAAGAAAGAAACAATTATAAATATATATAAAGGGATTCAATTTTTATAAGCAATGAATAATCAAATTGCTGAATATGAAACTGCTGATTACCAACAACCACAATATCAATCAGTCCCAGTTTCAAGAGATGAAGTTTATGCTACTCAATTTCAAGAAGATAAGATAAAGAATATTATCGCACAATTAGACCCTGAGAATCAACTTAAAGAAATAGAGTTAAGGATTAGAGGATATAAGAAAGATATTGTTACTGGTGCATGGGAGAAGATAGACCAGGAAGCAAAGGAAGTTCCTAAACTATTAGTTGAAAGGTTCATATCTTATTTATCTTCATTCATGAATCAGAATACTACTCAAAGCAATCTATCTGAATCTCAAGTAAATAATATTATGGCATTAGTAATTACTTATGTAACTGATGAACTAGATTCAAATGCTCAAATATATGAATTAGAAAACAATTATACTGAAAGAACAAGGATAGGACATATTGTTGTTGCTAATACATTCTTTGTATTATGCAGGGCTTTGAATGGACAAGAGGCAAAGAGAATGTGGAAAGCGTTATCTTTGAATGAAACTCTTAATCCAGAGACTAAAAATAAATTCACGGAGGCATTGAAGTTTTGGAAATGAAAGAGTTTAATAATAAATTAGTTCAAGAGCAATTTGATAAGATGAATCAATTAGATAGGATAGAGTTTAGACAGAAGAGAAACTATCTTGAAGAACAGAAGATAAATGTTGGTGTTCCTAACTTCTTAATTTATATCTTTGTTATAATAGGTTTTGTGTTCTTAGTTGGACTTGGAGCATATCAAATATCTCCAGAATCTGCGTCAACGATTATGAATATGATACCATCTATATTTAGAGCTGGTTTCGTGGTATTTATTGGGCTATTATTATTACAAGTGTTATTTGCTCTTATGCATTTAAAAAAGAAGAAAGAATTATTTGAAGAATACTTTAAGATAAATTTTACAAAGAATAAGAAATGAAAGACAAAATATGTATGATATGCAAAACTGCAATAGATATGGATAAAGAGTATTGTGAGTTCAAACATTATGAAAGAATAGATGTAATCCATTCAAAAGCATACTATCATGTTAATTGTTTTAGAGAGAGACTTAATTCTACAGGAGAACAAAAAGTAGTAACTAAAGAAGCATTGAGTTTTATAAAGGGTGCAAAGAAGCTAATGGGTATAAAAGATGAGGAGGTAATTGTAGTTTAAGATGGCAGATTTAGGAGGTATGTTTGCTAAGATTGGACTTGGTGGAGGTTCTAGTGGTGGAATGATTGGAAGTATGGCTACAATGGTTGTTGGAGTTGTTGCGTTGTTAGGATGTATAGGAGGTATATGGTTCTTTATAAATAAAAGAAAGAATTGGAACTTAAAAGTAGAAGTAAAGATACCTCGTAATGTTAGACAATATGTTGAAAAAGACGGAACTGTAAAAATAAGCGGAACACTGAATAAAGAATGGGCAAAAGGATATTATAATGCTAAACAAGGAGTATGTTACATTAAAAGGAAAGGTAAGAAGCCAGTTGCAATGAAACCATTTGATATTAAGAGATTCTTATCTACTGGGAATATCTTAACAGTCTTGCAGATTGGAATAGAAGATTATAGACCAATACTTGATGATAGTTATATAGAAGTTATTGATGATGCAACTGGAGAAGAGGGTGCATTAATTAAAGCAAAGATAGATACATCTGAAAGTAAATCATGGCGTAATAGTTTTGAACGAGAGAATAAACAAGCATTCTCAATAAAGAATTGGTTATCTGAGCATGGAGCATTGATGGCAATGGGATTAGTTCTTCTTATGAATCTTATAGGTTTTTCAATTATAATTGCTCGTATGCCAAAGTAATAATAAAATATATATAAAGACTTAAAATATCGATATCTCATGAATGAAAATCAAAGACATTTCTTATTGATACCTATAGTAATTTGTTTAGTATTCATTTCAGTCTTAATAATATCTTTAATCCCGGGAGAATATCCTTTAGTTTCTGCAATTCCAAACGATGCAGGAAACTCAATCGACTTCACATATATAACACCAATTAATTATTCTTTAATTCCAACAGTTAATAACTCTGACTATCTAGACGGATATGATAGTTCTTATTTTTATCCTGCAAGTAATCCTGACGGGTTTATAAATGGAGAATCAGACACATTACAATCAGTAACTGATAGAGGAAATGTAACAACCAATTTAATTAATCTATCAGGAGGATTAAGAACAAATAAAATAATTCCTTTAGCAGACAGCACGACAGCGATGCAGTTCTTGAAAGCAGATGGAACGACCAATGTTTTGAATGTAGATACTACAAACGGGAATTTAAATCTTGTTTCATCAACAAATAGAAAGGGTTTGACTATTAAAAATACTAATTCTCCTGAACCAACATTTGCAGGGCAAATTTACACCGGAACAGATAGCTCAAATTATGCGGCTTCCGCTATGTATATTACGCCCAGTAGTTCAAGTCGTAGGTTATTTATTGGCGGTGCCGGTGGGGGCACGTGGTATTCTGTTAATTGGGCAGGGGTAAGTTTATTTGAAAGTCTGCCTTCTCTCATATTATCCAAGACAAATGTTTTGGAATGGGGGACTGCGGGCTATGGTGGAAATACAAAAATATCAAGCGATACATCAAACACTATGTTTTTACAAAGTTATGATGACGCTCAATATGGAAAGTTTGTCTTTAAGGGTGCAGTGACGGGCAATACTTATATGGTTCTTTATTTAACCCCCAATCAAGCATACACTGGAGATATGTCTTTAGGAATGGGGACAACAACACCATCCGCAAGACTTCATATAATCAAAACAACCGAACAACTCCGTCTTGGATATAATGCTTCAAACTATCTATCAGCGACAGTCGGCTCAACAGGTTCAGCAACATTCAACTTAACTGGAACATCTCCACAATTCAACTATTTGAATAATGTAAATGTAACTGGAAACATCACAGCATCGCAGAATTATTTTGTAGGAAGTTCAAAGGGCTTAACTGCTTCTTATAATTGCACATCATTTCCTAATGTTACAATTACAGGGGGGATTATAACTAGTTTTAGTTGTTGATAAAATGAAATACAAACTAATATTATCAATCATGGTAGGAATATTATTAATAGCTGGAGCATTTGCTATTGGTGGAGCAATGAAGAAAGATGCAACGATAGAATTAGATAAAGCAAGAGTAGAAGTAATTAATAGAGATTTACCTGCAATAAACATTCATCCAACTACTTGTAAATTGGGAAGTAGTGCAGAAGAATATGATTGTATGTTTGCTATAAACTACGGAGAAGTTTATTATAGAGATTTATACTTTAAAGTAAATGCAAGTGATTATGAAAAAGACTTGAGCATAGAAAGAGATGCTTTGATTAAAGAAGCATTGATTAGTTATGCAGATTCAGTTATTAAATCTGATGAAGATAAAAGAAAATCAAAAGACAGCAAAGTAGATGGTGGAAGTGTAATAGTGAAGGAGGATAAGAAAGCATGATTAATCAACAACCAAAAGGAGGTAAAAATGAATAAAATAACAATAGGTTTAATCGGATTAATGTTATGTCTTATGATTTTACCAATGGTAAATGCAGAGTTTCTTCCTCAACAACAAAATAAACCATTTGATTTAGTTATTACAAGTAATAATGCAACAGCATGTAATTTAACTTATATCCAATATCCAGACGGAACAAAAACATATTACAATTTAGTAATGACAAAAAATGGACAGACGTTTGATAAAACTATAAGTTCGGGGAACTATTCTCAACTAGGAACAATCTGTCACGGAATAATTTGTTCAGATGGTTCTACTATACCTGAAACTGGAAGTATTTGTAGAGAGATAACTCCATCAGGAAGTTTATTCTCTTCAGGTCAAGCAACAACTATATTTGGGTCTTTATTCTTGATGATTGTAATATCGATTGTATTATTAACTATCGCAATAAAGTCTGAAAGTAAACCCGCAAAGGTAATCTTCTTTACAACATCAACAATAGGATTTGTAATGTCTTTACTATATGTAATAATTTCAGTTCAACAAACATTATTTGGATTTGAGAGTATTCAAACAGGTATAGAGACATTTTGGTTTGTTGCTAAAATTGGTCTATGGTTAGGTTTTGTTGCATTGGTAATAATAATATTCTTAATAATGCTTCGAGCATGGAAGATTAAGAGAGGTCTAGTTGATGAATAAAATATATATAAAGTTATATTGGGATAAAATAAAATGAGAAGATTAAGAATAAAACCAATTACTGTATCAGTTCATCCTAACCTATACGCGAAAATGGAAATTATAAGAAAAGATTATAGAGATAAACTAGGAATTAATCTAAGTCAAATGGATTTAACTAATATAATCGCAACAAGAACAAAACCTATTGTGACAAAAAGATTAGATATTATAGGAGGTATAGATGTTAAAAGGAAAAAGAGCAGACCCTACTGATATTCTTTTATTATTGGTTCTGCTATTCTTCTTAGCAATATCTTTTGTTGTAGCTGGATTTATGAATAGTAAAATACAAGATGTTATTTCTAATACAGCATTAAATTCTAGTAGTGCTTATGAATCAATTAATAGTAGTTTCAATAATATAAATACTCTGGGTGTTCAAAGAGGTTTTGTCTTATTCTTTGCCTTACTTGTTGTTGGTATCATGGTTTCATCATTTATGATAAGAGTTCATCCAGTATTCATATTCATTTATATAATTACTCTTGTTGTTGCAATCTTCTTAGCGATTTATTTAGCAAATGCTTATGCGATGCTTCAAGATAATCCATTATTTGCAGAGCTGTCGACAAATAATACTATGATTACATGGACAATGCAACATATAATTAAAATACTTATCGGTGTTGGAGCATTAAGTATGGTAATTATATTTGGTAAAGTTGGTGGTGGTGGAGGTAATACAAGTGATATCTAAAAAGAAATGGGCAACTAAGATAAACGGAAAGGTCGTTTATCATGGTGCCAAAGGATATAGAATAGGGAAAGTAGGTTCTCCTAAATGGAAATCTTATTGTGCAAGAAGTGGTGGAATAGCAAAGATGTATCCTAATGCAAAAAGGTCTGATAGTCCTAATACATTATCACGAAAGAAATGGAGGTGTGGTTCTTATGGCTTATAATAAACTAATCTTATCAATCTTCGCATTAGTTCTAATTATAAGTATGATTGGAATAACTAGCGCAGTGTTAATAGGACATAGTCAGATAAACGATACTCTCTCCGGTGCTGGTAGTGAATGGGTTGGAATGAAGTTTAATTCAAGTGTGAGTACTGTTATTAATGGAATAATTAAGTTTCAAGGTGAATTATCTACACGTTGTTACCTGACAAATTCATCTTTATATACTATTGCACAAGGTACATTTAGTGGGACATACTGTGCCATTACTCCAACTACATTAACACCGGGAGCAAGTTATTATGTATTAACTAATTCAACAACTTCTATTCAAAAGGTTAGAAAGAATGTAGTAGTCTATCCAATAGTTAATAGTACAATTACTTGGACATCTGGGTATGATAGTACATCAGATACCACTCAAGCATGGACTGTTAGTGAAATAAATGTTAGTTACCCAATTCCTTCTATAACTTTAAATTCTCCATCTAATGGCTCTATTTTATCTAGCACAACAATAACATTAGATGCTAACTTTAGTTCTATAGGCGACGAAAACTATACTTGGACTAATGCCACATTTTATAATTGGAAAAGCGGAGTAGAATTTAATAAGAGTATAGTCACATTAAGTGGTAATAATACTCAGGTGAATACAACAATTGCCGGCCTTATCTCCGGCAACTATGAATGGAATGTTCATGGATGTTATAAAAATAATACATATTCGAATTGTATCTGGGCAGATAATAACTTTAGTTATACATGGAGACCATTCTCAATTACTTCTCAGGCATTTACGCAAAACGTTTATGAAACTGAATCGCAAAGAATTAATCTAACAATATCTACAATATCAAATATACTTTCAGTAAGCGCTAAACTAAATTATAGTGGTACAATTTATAATGGGATAACTTCATGTTCATCTGGAATTTGTAATATATATTCGATAATTGATACTCCATTAATCTCCTCTGAAACATTAAACAAAACATTCTATTGGAATATTGTTGTATCAGATGGGACGACAACATATAACTTTGATACTTCAGACGAAATAAAGCAACAAAACATAACTAGAATACATTTAGAAGAATGTAATGCTACATGGACTATAAATTCAGTTAATTTTACAGCTTATAGGGAAGATAATCTAACAAGAATAAGTCCATATGCAATTTCTGGAACATTTGAAAACTGGTTAGGCAGTGGCACAGTTAAAAGAAATCAAAGTTTTAATAAACCATCAACAACAAATTTAAGTTTATGTATATCTCCAATAAGCAGGTCTCAATATTCTGATGCTCAAATAAGATATAGTTTTGATAATACAAACCTCACTTACATGATTAGAGATTATTGGTTCAGGAATGCTACATTAACAAATCTATCAACTGATATAAATCTCTATTTGCTCGAATCTGAAGATAGTACTAGCTTTATTCTGAAAGTACAAGACCAGAAGTTATCCGCTGTTGCTGATGCACTAATATATATCCAAAGATACTATCCGGAAGATGGACAATACAGAACTGTCCAAATAGCTAAAACTGATAGTGCAGGAGAATCTATTGGATTTTATGAAACTGAAACAGCAGACTATAAACACATAATTATAAAGGATGGAGAAGTATTGCTTGAAACTGATAAAGGAAAAGTTGTTGGTAAAGATGTACCATTTACATTAACCTTTACAGTTGGAGACGCATTAGGATTACCTTGGCAACCTTGGATAAGCGACCCTAACATACAAACAAGTCTTGCATTTAATAAGACATCAAAAATAGTTACATTCACTTATATTGATATAACTGGAACAACTACATCTGGAAGATTAACTGTAGTAAAAGAAAACTCAGCAAATGTAACAACCACAACTATTTGTAATATATCTTCATCACAAGCATCAGCAACAATAACTTGCAATATGACTGGACTTGATGGAAGTTATATTGCTTATGGATACATAGAATCAGATGTTAATAGTTTAATAAGATTTATTGTAAGTACCACAAGAGATATAATGGGTAAAGAAGGATTATTCTTAGGATTCTTTATAGTATTAGTTGCAGGATTTGCCTTTATATGGAATCCTTCAGCTGGAATAATTGCAATTAATCTTGCAGTAATCTTTACAAATGTAATCGGATTCTTTACATTATCGCCAATATTTATATTCGGAATGATTGCAGTATCAATTATTGCACTCTTATTACTAAAATCATGATGAAACAAATGAATAAACGAGGATGGGTAGCAAGGGACTTTATAATAGCCATGCTTATTTTCTCTGCGACAATAGCACTAATGGTAATTATGGTTGGAAGTATGGCTAATGATTACGATAATCCAAATATAATTGATGAAGAATTTTCAGCACAATTTGATAAGTTCAATGAAGATACCGCAACAGCATCTGAAATGTGGAATGCAACTACATCTGAAGGTGGACTAAGTTTAGTTGGAACGGCAGACCTATTATTCTTCTCTACATTCAGAGTTATCTCACTTATATTCAGCAGTGTAGTTAGTGCTGGAAGTCAATTAGCGGATTTTGGAACATTCTTTGGGATACCTACACAAATAACCGCAATATTTATGGTATTAATATTTAGTGCATTAACAGTTTACATTGTGTTTATTGTAATTAGTTCTATAAGAAGCGGGAGGGAATTATAATGCCAACACAATATTATACTCCTCCAACTGGGAATGAAACACAAGGAACTTACGAGTTCTTTAAGTTTATTGGAGTAAGTGCATCTGATGGAATACTTTTTCCAGCAATATTGCTTGTAATTTGGGTAGTTTCATTTATGGCACTTAAATCATATTCTACTGCAAGAGCATGGACATTTGCGAGTTTCTTTTGTTCAATACTGAGCATAATGTTGGCAGTATTAGATTTAATCTCACCTAAATTTATGTATTTGCCTATTATCTTAACTGCAATTGGATTTGTATGGTTGAAGTTAGAGGATTAAAATGGAAAAAGAAGAAAAAATAAAAAGACAAGAGTATGTAATTAGAATTGGACCAATATTAAAAAAAATATTGGATAAACAAATACAAAAAGTAAAGGATGCAACTTACGGATGCGTTCCATCTAGTTATTGGGAAGCAGGAGAAATATTAGGCAAGAAAGTTAATAATGGTAACATCTTGTAACACTTTGAAACATAATGAAACTTTTTTATTATAAATTTACATAATAGACAAATAGGTAAGATATTTTATGAAAACAATCATATTAATTCTTGAAAGGAGGATAAAATAAAATGAGAAGTATATTAGACCAAAAAAAGGGTCAACTCTCTCTTGGTGATGCACCTACAGTAGTTCTTTTAGTAGGACTTGTATTTCTTGTCATGGCTACAATCTCTTTCATTGGAGAAAAGTATGGAAATGCGTTAACTGACGGTTCTACCGCACAGAACGTAACTAATGACTTGAATACTGAAATAGGAAATAACACTTCAATTGCCGGTATTGTTCTTACAATATCATTAGTTGGAATAGTATTAACTGTTTTGATTGGTGTTTTCATTGGAGTAAGAGGAGCAGGTTCAAGAGTTTAAATTCTTGAATTATCCTTTTAGCTTGTGGAAGTCGCCAGAAACTTTCTAACTCATTCTGGCATTTTGATAAGTCCTGGGGGAAACTAAATAGTATCCAGGCATCATACTCACATTTAATATTAATCTCTGAAAGGAGGATAATTTATAAAAATAATGCAAAAGAAAGCACAATTAACTATGGGGGATGCCCCAACGATAGTTCTTTTAGTAGGACTTGTATTTCTTGTCATGGCTACAATTGCCTTTATTGGTGAGAAATATGGAGACTCTTTAGATACGGATAATGTTGCAGGAACAGTTACAAATGAAACCGTCACTGGTCTTAATAACACATTAGGAGATTTGTTAAGCAAATCAACATTGAAAAATGCTGAATGTGCAATTACGACAGTCTATAACGCAACTGGTGGGCAAGTAGTAACTTCTGGAAACTATACATTAAGTGGATGTAGAATTTACGGAGTTGCTGGAACAGTATATAACAGTTATAATGTTAATGTAACTTATAGATATACATACTCTGCATCTACAATCGCATCTAATGTTACAAGTGATATGAATACTGAAATAGGAAATAACACTTCAATTGCTGGTATTGTTCTTACAATATCATTAGTTGGAATAGTGTTGTCTATTCTTATCGGAGTATTTCTTGGAATCAGAAGAACTAGAATCTAATTTTTTATTTTGCCCTTTTATTTTTCAGGGCATTTTTTATAAATAAAATATATATAAATAGTTAATAATATAATAAATAATGGGATTCATAGATAAAGT
>Ga0315909_10003686_pt1 | contig 18531 bp, 17 predicted proteins | sample LakEriMetagenome_11_FD_203527 | JGI IMG/M metagenome (GOLD analysis project Ga0315909, IMG submission 203527) | Freshwater fungal communities from buoy surface, Lake Erie, Ohio, United States - Buoy 2 MA125 | ecosystem: Environmental > Aquatic > Freshwater > Lake | place: USA: Lake Erie, Ohio... | reverse complement strand
TGATGCTTTTTCTTTGGCATCACTCCCATCTATACAGGAAACTACTTAGTACCAGCTAATTCTTTTCGCGTATTACCATTACTCCATGAGTGACTTAGCACTAGGTTGTGGTTGTGGAAAAAAAATCAAAGGGATGAAAGCCCATCCCAGCGTACACGCATCCGTGCATGGATCGGGCTTTCAGCCCTCTGTCCTGTTTTCATCTCGTGCCCTTGGGCGTTGCCCAAGGCTGGTATGGATTGCGCCGTTGGCGCACCGCCCGGTCAGCCTGTGTGGCTGCGACGCCCCCGTCGCAGCCACGGTTGGTGCCGCGTCTCCACGTCGGGCGCATCGTTGCGACTGAGAACTGAGAACTGAGAACTACTCCTCCGGCGTGGCGATGAGGTCGTTCATCGCCTTTGCGATTGCGTGGATCGCGCGCACTTCCTCGACAGTCGGCAGCGCCTTGTCGGGCTTCACGGCGAGCTTGCGCACTTCGGTGAGCTTGTTGTTCAGGCCCGCCCAGAGCTTCGTCTTTTGGAAATTCGGGTGCATCGTCGAAATGCGGTCGGCGAAATAATCAATCACGACTGGCTGCGCCATGAGCGTCGCGCCCTGCTCGGAATATTGCTTCGAGAGGATGCCGGAGGAAATCTCCAGCCCGCGCCACCAGCCGCCGAGTGAGACGAGGTGTGCGATTTCCTCGTCGCGCAGCGCCATCATCCCGCCCTCTACGTCGCGCTGCGTGCCGATGAGTTCCTTCTGGATGCCGGCCCAGTTTTTCACCACGGCCTTTTCCAGGATGCTGCGGCTGTGCCGCGTGACGTGTTCGCCGACTCCGAGACCCTTCGCCTGCCGGACGAGCGCGCGTGCGACGGGCTCGATGCGCGACTGCTTCTCCGCGACGATGGCGAGGAAGCCATCCGCGATCACCGCGCCGGTCGAGAGTGCGAGCCGCGCGCGGTCGGCGGCATTCTGCGCGGGGAGTTCGCGTGCCACGTCGTCGTAAGGCACGGGCCGCAGCGCGATGAGCGCCTTCAGCAGCACGGCGATGCTAGGCGTGGTGAATTCATTGATGCCGAGTTCCTCGCGCATGTGCTCGGAAATCGTGGGCACCGCAGGCACGGCGCGGACGGCGGGTTTTTGCGCCGCGGATTTTGCAGGCGCGAGCGCGGTGAGCGTGAGCGCGGCGAAGGTGAGGTGTCGGAAGAGGCGCTGCATTTTAGGGAATCAAACGGCTGCTCCGCTCCATTTCAACTTTTGCCGGAGCACATCGAAAAACGAGACGCCGGGCAGCATCGCGAGCGGCAGGCGTTGCGGTGCGCGCGTGATGCGGATCGTGTCGCCGCGCTCGATGCGCTGGACGACGCGTCCGTCGAGCGTGAGCAGCATGTCGGGCGATTCGTCCGCGGGCGTGATGGTGATGGGCGTGCTGTCGGCGACAATGACGGCGCGGTTCGTGAGCACGTGCGGGCAGATGGGATTCACGATGAAAACGCCGCTGCCCGGATCGAGCACGGGGCCGCCGGCGCTGAGGCTGTACGCGGTGCTGCCCGTGGGCGTGGCGACGATGAGGCCGTCGGCGTTGTATTGCGTGAGCACGGTGTCGCCGAGGCGCACGTTCAGCCGCACGAGGCGGGAGATTTCACCACGGCTCGCGACGGCGTCGTTCAGCGCAGTGCGCGAGAGGATCGCCGCGCCATCGCGCACGATCTCGACCTTCAGCAGCGTGCGCTCGCTGAGAACGTAGTCGCGCGCGACGATCGCCTGCACGGCGCTGGCGAGTTCGCTTGCGCCGACGGTGGTGAGGAAACCGAGCGTGCCGAGATTGATCCCGAAAAGTGGGCGCAGCGTGTCGCCGAGCGCATGCAGTGCGTCGAGGATCGTGCCGTCGCCGCCGAGGACGACGAGCATCTCGCAGTGTGCGGCCAGCTCGGATTCGGATTCGGAGTTTTCCGCACCGATCAATTTTGCCGCACGGCGGTCGAGATGCAGCGCGACGGGGTGCGCGGCGAATTCGCTCACGAGCGCAGCGACGAGTTCGCGCGCGCCGGGCTTGCTGTCGTTTGCGATCAGGCCGAGGTGGCGCGCAGACATGCGAGGAATTCCTTGTTGCCCTCTCCGCCGAGGATTGGGGATTCGATGTGGCCGCACCATTCCAGCTTCACGATGCCGCCATCGGCGCACGGAGCGGCCGGCATTTTCTCCACAAAGTCGCGGATGCGCGCGACCGCCGCCTCGTGCAGCAGCGGGTCGCGCACGATCCCGCCGCGGCCTACTTCCTCCCGGCGGAGTTCGAACTGCGGCTTGATGAGCGGGACGATCACGCCGCCACTCGTAAGCAGGCGGAGCGCGGGCGGCAAGATGAGCGTGAGTGAAATGAACGAGACATCCGCGACGGCGAGCGCGATGGGATCGGGAATGTCGTCGCGCGTGAGATTCCGCGCGTTCAGCTTTTCGCGGACGACCACGCGCGGATCACTGCGGATTTTCCAATCGAGCTGCGAGTGGCCGACATCAATCGCCCACACGTTCGCCGCGCCGTGCTGCAGCAGGCAGTCCGTGAAGCCGCCCGTGCTCGCGCCGATGTCGAGGCATGTGAGCCCGGTGGGATCGATCGCAAAATGCGCGAGCGCCGCCTCCAGCTTGAACCCGCCGCGCCCGACGTAGCGCTCGGGCACGGCGACCTCGACCACGGCATCCTCGGTGAACTCGCGGCTCGCCTTGTCCGCGACATGCCCGCCCACGCGCACCTGTCCCGCCATGATTGCACGCCGCGCCTTCTCACGGCTCTCGAAGAGGCCGCGCGTGACGAGGAGTTGGTCGAGACGGGATTTCAAATTGCAGTTTCGGGATTTCGGATTGCGGATTGGAGCACGCAAAGCCAACAACAATCCGCAATCTCCAATCCGCAATCCGCAATCACAACATGGCCGACGATAACCTCCGCGACGCAATCAAGACGATGATGGTCGAGAGCCTCATGCTCAAAGTGACGAAGGACGAGATCCGCGACGACATGCCGCTCTTCGGCCCCGAGGGCCTCGGCCTCGACTCGATTGACGCACTCGAACTCGTCGTCGGCCTGGAGAAACACTTCGGCGTGAAGGTGCCGAATTCCGACGCGGCAAAGCAGGCGCTCGCCTCGGTGAATGCGCTGCACGACTACGTGATCGCGAACCGGGCGTAGCTACTTATTCTCAAAGTCGCGGTCGTTCTGAGCGAAGCGATCCTCGTATTGGTGGCTAGCTGTTGCGGGCATTCGAAAATCGCGTTGTTGGCTTTGTGCCTTTGCAGCCGGGGTAAGTGGAACAACCCCAAAAGTCTTTTCCAGCGGAAGCTCCTCGCCGCGCGTGACGCAAGACCATGAGACTGTTGCAGGTTGGGCAGTGCGGGGAGTCGCCGTCTTGCGGCGATTCGTTTGAAGTCCGCGTAGGTCTGGGCTGACGAACGCCGCGGATGAATCGGATAAGCCAATTCTCGGCCCCGCGTGCGAGTAATCCAAAAACGGTGCCGATGACAACCGTCGCAAGGAGAACAGGCACGGCGAAGTGAGAGAGGCTGTGGATAAATGGTTCCAGTGGGTCGGCCATACGATTTACCTGCTGCTTAAGCAGCTTTCATTCTTACGATCTGCGAACAACGCCCAACAGCAATTTGCCGTCCGAGCTACTCCCGATTCACCGCATCAATCACACTGCGCAGCCGGCCGAAATTCCTCCGCCGTGGCTGGAAGACGAGGCGGGGCAGGTGCGCGATATCGGGCTCGCTGGATTCCTCGGGCAGCGCGGCACTTTGCACGAACTTTCCGCTCGCGAGCACGTCGTCGAACTCCGTGTCCATTTTCTCCACGAGCTTCTGCGAGAGCGGATGCTGGAGCCGGATCACGAGCTTGCCGCCAACCCAGCGCGAGCTGTGGTAGTTTGAGTAAAAATGCGCGATGTGCTCGACGGCGCACTCGACGGTTTCGCAGTGGTGCAGGAAATTGAAATCGTCCTCCGAGACGAGGCCGAGCTTCAGCAGATGGCCGCGGAGAAATGCCAGCCACGTCTGCCAGTACGTGCCGCCGGGCTTGTCCACGAGCACGAATGGGAAGATGCGCGCCTTGCCCGTCTGCATGAGCGTGAGCACCTCGAAGCCTTCGTCCATCGTGCCGAAGCCGCCGGGGAAAAGCGCGATGGCGTGCGTCTCCTTCACGAAGTTCAGCTTGCGGGTGAAGAAATAGTTGAAGTTCATCAGCTTCTTGTCGCCGTCGATCGTCTGATTCGCGGACTGCTCGAAGGGCAGCCGGATGTTCAGCCCGAAGCTGTGCTCGCGGCCCGCGCCACGCTGCGCCGCACCCATGATGCCGTCGCCGCCGCCGGTCACGATCATGTAGCCGCGCTCGCGCATCTGGCGTCCAAATTTTTCCGCTGCTTTGAATTCCTCCGCATCCTCCGAGGTGCGCGCGCTGCCGAAGACGGCGACCTTCCTGCGCTCACGGTACGGCGCAAAGACGCGGCTCGCAAAGCGCAGCTCTTTCAGTGCGCGGTTGAGCATTTTCAAATCGGCCACGCTCGTCCGGTCGCGCGCCATTTTCAGCGCGGTGACGATCATTTCCTCGATCAGCTCGCGCGGCTTCTCCATCTGGATTTCGTCCACGAGTTCGCGGACTTTTTGGTCGAGCCGCGGGTCGCCGATGGAGTTGCTGCGAATGGGCCGATTGCTAGCGCCGACGTTGGGATCTTGCATGGGAAATGTGTGGGCTGCCCTTGTAGCTAGCAGCCCGCGGGCCGATTGCGCGCTGGAAAAATATCACACCTCAAACATCCAGGTTGACGCCACGCCGAAGCAAAGAGCCACCACGGTGAGCACGCGGTGTTTCAACGCGGGCGTGTGGTCGTGGCGAAATGCGGCGGCGATGGTCTTCGCATCGCCTGCGGTGATCAATGCGAACATGACCTGATGCTCCACCGAGCGATACAGTTCGCCCGTGATGCGGTGCAGCAGCGCGGGCGTGGCATCCGTCGTCGGCTTCATCGCGAGCGCATTGCCGGCGGCGTGTGCGATGCTCACGTCCTTATGGCCATTGCGTCTGTGGCACCAGTAGAGCCGTCCGTTCGGATGCGCGAATGGCCCATGCACGTCCGCCGCATTCCCCGAGTAGTCGAATCCGCTCATGAGCATCTCACGTTTGTCCGCCACGCCGCTGCCCGTTGTGTCCGTGAGTTTCCACAGGCCCGGTGGCGACATCACGTAGAGCGAGCCATCCAGCCATGCGGCACCCTGCGGAAAGGTCATCTTGTCCGCGAAAGTTATACCGTGCTGCGGGTGCATCCTTTGGGTGGTGGGACTGCCCGTCCCGGCTGTCCACGCACTTGCGACCAAGGCAGCCGAGACGGGCTGTCCTACCACGACAGGCGAGACGCCCATCCTACATCCGCAGATCCGCTGCTACCGCTGCAACTGATCCTGCAGGAACTTCACGACCTGCCGGATTTTTTCATCCGTGCCGATGCGATCCTTCACGAGCCGGTGTGCGTGCAGCACGGTGCCGTGGTCGCGTCCGCCGAATGCGTCGCCGATTTCCATGAGAGAGGACTTCGTGAGTTCGCGCGCGATGTACATCGCGATCTGCCTCGGGAACGCGATGTTCTTCGGGCGGCGCTTGCTCGTCATGTCGGCGATGCGCACGTCGAAATGCTCGGCCACGCGCTTCTGGATGTTGTCAATGCTCACGTTGCGGCGCGCCTCCTCCTGCAAGAGATCCTTCAGCAGCATCTCCACGCGCTCCTGCGACAGCGGGCCGCCGCTGAGCGAGATGAACGACGCCACGCGCATGAGCGCGCCTTCGAGCCGGCGGATGTTTGTGCGGATGCGCTGTGCGAGAAATTCAATCAGCGCAGGCTCGATCTTCACGCCGAGCGCGGCGGCCTTCTTTTGCAAAATCGCGGTGCGCGTCTCCACATCTGGCGGCTGCAGCTCGGCGGCCATGCCCCACTCGAAGCGCGAGACGAGGCGCGGCTCGAGGTTGTTGATCTCCGCGGGCGGGCGGTCGGAGGTGAGGACGATCTGCTTGTGGCCGTCGAAGAGCGTGTTGAACGTGTGGAAAAATTCCTCCTGCGAGCGCTCCTTGCCGGCGAGGAACTGGATGTCATCAATCAGCAGCACGTCCACCTGGCGGTAGCGCTTGCGGAATTTCACGAGCGTGCCGTTCTGGATCGCGTCAATGAACTCGTTCGTGAATTTCTCGCTCGTGACGTAGGAAACTTTCGCACCCTTGCGGTTCGCGAGGACATGCTGGCCGATGGCGTGCATGAGGTGTGTTTTCCCGAGTCCCACTCCGCCGTAGAAAAAGAGCGGGTTGTAAACTTTTCCCGGCGTCTTCGCGACGGCGCTGCACGCGGCGTGCGCAAACTGGTTGTTCGCGCCGACGACGAAAGTGTCGAAGGTGTTGCGCGGGTTCATGCCGTTGGCGACGGCCTTTTCCTCGATCTCCGCCTCTGTCGCCGGCGCGGGCATGGGTGCGCGGTGCACCTCGGGCTCGGGCATGGCGGCGGCGCCGTCGCACACGAAGCGCACTTCGAGATCGCCTTTCGCGACGAGCAGGATCGCGGCGCGCAGTGAGCCGATGTAGTTGTCCTCGATCCAGTAGCGGTAGATGTCGTTCGGGACCTTCAGCGTGATGTGCTGGCCGTTGATTTCCACAGGCTCGACGGCCTTGAACCAACGATCGAAAACTTCGTCCGAAACCTCCGAGCGGAGTGCGGTCGAAATTTTGTCCCAGAGGGACTTGAGAAGGGATGGATTAGGATTTTTATCCACAGGCAAGACGGAGGGGAGAGTTTTAGAGAATTGCTGCGGTCAGCAGCGAGAATGCCGCAGATTGCGACGGGTCCGAGACATTTTTGCGTTCCACAAAAATCCGATGGGAATTGTGGTTTGACGCCGTAAGTCCCTGTGAAAATGCGGTTTCAAAATGCGGTTCCTGTGGAACGCAGATATTTACTTTCTCCCGTCGCGAAATCCCTGCGGACTTCCGTGACGAAGGTGTTACTGATTTGCGTGGATATGAAATGCGGGAGTTGCTCACAAGTTATTCACACCGCATTCGCTTTCGTCCGCAGGTGCGGTCGGAGTCTGAAAACCACGCGCTCCGATGCCAAGATTTTTCATGCAAAACGCCGAACATTTTTCCGCAAAAAAGTCTTGCTGTGCGCGAGCGCGGAAATTTTCCGAGGGGCGACAGTGGAAGGTGACGAAAAAGTGTCGTGTTTATGCCGCTTCCAAGGCGATCGCAAAGTGCCAAAAAATCAGCATGAAGCTGGAAGCCTGTGTCCATGAGGGGTTCAGGGCTGCGCATCTTTTTCCGCCGTGTCCGCGATACGGCCTGCCGGCGTGCGGAAGCACAGGGCAGTCGCCGTCGTGACGATCGTGCCGGCCAATATCCACCATGGAAATTCGAGCGTCGGCATCCATGCGGCGCGCGGCAGTCCTTTGAGGCCAAACATCGCCGCGACGGAGGCGTCGAGCCCGCTCAGATACATCACCGCGAGGAAACCCGCGGCCATCGCGGCGAGGTTGCCGGCTTCGCTCCCGCGGCCGCGCGTGAAGAGGCCCACGAGAAACACGCCGAGCAGTGAGCCGTACGTGTAGCCGAAAATTCCGAGGATGATCGGGATGATGCGCAGCTTCGGATTCATCGTGCTCACCCACGCGGTCGCGAGGCCGACTGTGATGAGCAGCACCGCGAAGAGCAGCGTGCCGAAACGGAACACGCGCACGCGACCGGCCTCCGTCTTCGGCTCGCCAAACCAGCGGAAGTGAAAGTCGCGCACGTACGAGGTTGCGAGCGAATTCAGAGCGGTGCTCAGCGAGCCCATCGTGGTCGCGAGCACGCCCGCAAGCACGAGCCCGCGCAGACCACCGGGCATCGCCGTGAGGATGAAATGCGGGAAGGCTTTGTTCGGGATGATTGCGCCCTCCGCGTTGCGCGGCAGCAGCGGATCCGTGGCCGCGCCGTAGTACACCGCGAGCAGGATGCCGATGCTCAGCACGCACATTTGGATCGGGATGTCCGCGAGCCCGCTCACGATGGTCGCGAATGCGCTCTGGTGTTTGTTTTTCGCAGTGAGCATCCGCTGCACCATGTCCTGATCCGTGCCGTGCGTGGCGAGGGTCACGAAGGTCGAGCCGAGGAACGCGGCCCACAGCGTGTATTCCTGTTCGAGGACGTGCTTCACATTTCCCCAGAATCCGAGGCCCGCCTGCGTGCCCGAATCGAACACCTTTGCGCCGAGCAGGTGCTCCTTCGCCACATCCCATCCGCCGACGTGGGTGATCAGATAGTGCAGCGAAAAGGCGAGCGCGCACACGAGCACGACGATCTGCAGCACGTCCGTCCAGATCACCGCGCGGATGCCGCCGATGGTCGTGTAGATCGCCGTCGCCACGGCGACAAATGCGAGCGCGCCGCCCGTAAGCCAGAATTCGCGCAGTGGCGTCGCCGCGGCGCCGGGATGCGCGAGATTCCAGATCATCACGAGCACGACCGTGGGCACCCACAGCCGCGCGCCGCTCGCGAGCAACCGCGTGACGAGGAACACCGCCGACGCCGCGCGGCGCGTGCGCGGGCCGAAGCGCGTCCCGAGGAATTCGTAAATGCTCACCACGCCGTGCCGGTAAAACGCCGGAATGAACACCGCGCTCACCACGACGCGCGCGAGCAGGTAGCCGATGATGAGCTGGAGGTAGGTGTAGTTCCTCAGCGCAAAACCCTCGCCCGGCGCGCCAAAAAATGTGCCCGCGGAAATCTCCGCTGCGAGGATGCTCGCAAGCACCGCCCACCACGCAATCTGCCGCCCTCCGAGCGCAAAGCCCTCGACGGATTTCTCCCCGCGGCTCATCCAAAGCCCGATCCCGATCACGAGCGCGAAGTACGCGACGATCACGACGGCGTCGAGGAGGAGGGCGGTGGTCATCGGAAAGTTCTCAGTTCTCAGTATTCAGACTGCGACGTGTGGAAAAATCTGGGCACTGGGCACTGGGCACTGGGCACTGGGCACTTTCCGATTACGCTCGCGCGGGATCGACGACTGCGGCGGCGATCGCGCGTTGCAGCACCTTCGAGTTCCGCCCGCTTGTGTCGTATTTTTTCCGCCGCTCGGGTGGGAGCTCGTCAGGCGAGACTTCGGTGTAGCCGCCCTTCTGCTGGAAATAATTAAACGCCTGCGTCGAAAGTGCGAAGATGTGCTTCATGCCGCGCTGCGCGGCGAGCTGCTCGGCGAAGGCCATCAGCTTGCGGCCGAAGCCCTGGCCTTCGTGGCTCTTTGCGACGTAGAGGCAGGCGAGTTCGGATTTCTGCGCCTCGGGGTAGTCGTGTACGGCGACGCACGCGACGAGCTGGCGATCGATCTCGAGCACCCAGTAGTCGTCGAGCTGCGCGATCAGATCGGCGCGCGTGCGCTTCACGAGTTCGGCATGCTCGATGGACGAGCGGATGAGGATGAGCAGCGCGCGCACGTCCTTTTTGAACACGCGCCGGATCTGCTGGTAGTCGTTGCTGTAGATCATCGTGCCCACGCCTTCGGGGCTGAACACCTCGGCGAGCAGCGCCTCGTCCACGTTGCCGTTCAGCAGGTGGACGCGCGCGATGCCGTTGCGGCAGGCGCGTGCGCCGTGTTCGAGCTTGGAAAGTGAGATTACATCCACCTGTCCGCGGCGCTTTTTCACGAGGTCCTCGGCCTCGGCGATGCTGAGTTGGCGGACGAGTTCACCATTCGCCACCACGGCGTCGCGCGCGCCGAGGTAGATGATCTTCATGGCCTGCAGCGCCTCCGCAATTTCCACGGCGATCGCGTCGCTGTTCACGCGAAACGTGCGCCCTTCGCCGTCGAATCCGATCGGCGGGACGACGGGGATCACGCCCTCGTTCAGCAGGAGTTGGAGGAGCTTCGTGTCCACGCGCTCGACTTTTCCCGTGTGCAGAAAGTCCACGCCACCGAGGATGCCGGCGGGGTGTGCGATGACGGCGTTTGCGTACGCCGCGCGCAGATCCACGCTCGTTAGGCCCTGCATGATTTCATTCATCAGCGTCGTCGCCGCGTCGAGAGAGACTTGGAGCGTAGCCTCGTCGGTGATGCCCGTGCCGTCGCTGTTCGTCGGCTTCACACCGCGCGCAGTCGCGAGCTTCTCGATCTGGAACGCCGCGCCATGCACCAGGATCACCTTCACGCTCAGCGAACGGAGCACCGCGAGATCGAGCAGGATGTTTCCAAAATTCGGCGACGCCGCGATCTCGCCGTCCACCGCGATCACGAAGATTTTTTCGCGGAAGCGAGGGACGTAAGTGAGGATGCCGCGAAGGTCGGAGACTTTCATCAAGGTCGTGCGGTTTGTGCGCCACGTTGTGCCGCGTGTGAAGTCTGAAGTCTGCGTGCGGGAAAGTTCTCGGTAGTCAGTTCCCAGTGCTCAGTGCATGTGCCTGCACGCCATTTTTCACGCACAGGCGCGGAGATAAAATGAGAGGAACGCAGAGGAAAAGGATCACACTTCCCGCGGCGGAACTCGCCGAATTTCCTCTGCGCCTCTGCGTATTTCGAGAGGGCGTCAAAAAAGGCGCAGTTGCGATGGAACACAGCCATCCTTGGCTGTGCGGCCAACGGGCATCCTGCCTGTTGCCCCTCTGATCGGCAGGCAGGATGCCCGCCGGCCGCACAGGCTGGAAGCCTGTGATCTTCCGTGCTCGCGATTTTTCAACGCCACCTGAGGTCTTCGGCACACGCTCTCGGAAAAAAATGCAGCGCGCTTTTTCTGAGAACTGAGAACTGAGCACTTTCCCCACGCACGCTTGCCATCCCCCGCCGCTCCATGCGTCCCTCGCCGCGTGAACGAATCGAAATGGTGGCGCGAGTACGCCGAACTTTTGACGCTGCTCTTCATCCACGGGATGGCGATGGGCATGTGGTTCGTGCCGCTCGGCTCCGTACTCGATGGCAACGGCTACACCGATGTCCGCATTTTTGGCGCAGCGGTCAGCGTGAAGGCGCTCGCGTTTGCAACGGGTGGAATTTCCGCGTTCATCTCGCCGCTCATCTTCGGCGCGATCGCCGACCAGCGCATGGCACCCGTGAAGCTCCTACGCTGGCTCGCGTTCGCCACCGGCTGCGCGATGTGCGCCGCGACGACCGCGATCAAATTCCACGCGCCCCCGCTCGCCGTGCTCGGGCTCATCCTGCTGCACGCGCTTTTTTCCACGCCCACATGGAGCATCTCGACGACCATCGTCTTCTCGCGTCTCGGCGATGCGCGGCGGCAATTTGGCCCCATCCGCGCGATGGCCACCGTAGGCTGGGTGCTCGGCTGCATCATCGTCTCGCTGCTGGATGCCGACCGCTCCGCGCTCGCCGGCTATTGCGGCACCGTCGCGTGGGTGCTTGTGCTCGCGTTTAGTTTCACCCTGCCGATGGTCGCGCCGCCCGCGCCCACCGAGCACCTCACATGGAAGCAGCGCCTCGGCCTCGACGCTCTCCTGCTCCTGCGCAACCGCGACAACCTCGTCGTCTTCGTCGCCGCCGCGCTCTACAATATCCCGCTCGCCGCATACTACCCCTACTCGCCCACGCACCTCGCGCAGCTCGGTCTCACGCACACCACCGCGTGGATGACACTCGGCCAGGTCACCGAAGTCATCGCCATGTTCAGCCTCGCCGGCGTGCTCACGCGCTGGCGGCTGAAGCACGTGTTCCTCGCCGGCATCGGATTTGGCGTGCTGCGCTACGGCCTTTGCGCATTCGACGGGAAATGGTGGCTGCTCACTGGCATCACCCTGCACGGTTTCGCGTTCGCGCTCTTTTTCATCACGATGCAGATCTACCTCGAGCAGCGCATCGAGGCCCGCTGGCGCGCGCGCGCCCAGGCGCTCTTCGTCCTCATGTATTCCGGCTTCGGTAACACGCTCGGCTACCTCGGCTGTGGCTGGTGGTTCTCCGCCAGCACGACGGGAAAAGTGACCCACTGGCCGCAATTCTGGGGCGGCCTCTCAGTGTCGGTTGCGTGCGTGTTCGTGGTGTTTGCGCTGGCCTACAAAGGGCGCGGCTCAGGCGAGCCCGCTGCGCGCATGAGCGGGAACTGAGGCGCTACCCCACCTCACCCACGAGGTCATACACCTGCGTGCCGGTGATTCGCACGTTCACGAACTCCCCGACGGGCGCGGGCTTTTTCAGCAGGATGCGGCCGTCAATGTCCGGCGCGTCGGTTTCGCCGCGGGCGATGAGCGGCTGGTCCACGATGGCGCGGACTGTCTTGCCGACCTGCGCCTTGCTGATTTCGGCGGCAATTTTCTGCTGGAGCTTCATCGCCTTCTTGAAGCGCGCCTGCTTCACCTTCGCGGGCAACTGGCCGTCCATCTTCGCGGCGCGCGAACCTTCCTCCTGCGAATACATGAACACGCCGAGCCGCTCGAACCGCGTGCGCGCGATGAAGTCGAGGAGGTATTCGAATTCCTCCTCCGTCTCGCCGGGGAAGCCCACGATGAAGGTGGTGCGAATCGCGATGCCGGGGATGCCGGCACGGATGCGCGTGATGAGATTCTCGATGTGCTCGCTGCTCGTCTCGCGCTTCATGATTTCGAGCATGCGCGGGTGGATGTGCTGCAGCGGCATGTCCACGTAGCGCGCAACGTGTTTAGTCTTCGCGATGCACTCGATGAGTTCGTCGCTCCAGTGCGCCGGGTGCGTGTAGAGGAGGCGGATCCAGAAATCGCCCTTAATCTTGTCCAGCTCCTGCAGCAGATGCACGAGCGTGACGCCGCGCGACGGGTCCACCTTCTGCCGTGGACCCGCTTTTTCCGCCCACAGGTCCATGCCGTAATAAGTCGTGTCCTGGCTGATGAGATTGATCTCCTTCACACCGTCCGCGACGAGCCCGCGCACTTCCGCGACGACGCTCTCGATGGTGCGCGAACGATGCCGCCCGCGCATCTGCGGGATGACGCAGAAGCTGCACGGGTGATTGCACCCCTCGGCGATTTTTGTGTACGCGGTGTGCGGCGGCGTGAGCCGGACGCGCGGCGTGTCCCAGTCGGGAATGTAAACTGGTTTGCGGGAGACGAGATTCAGCGGCTGCCATTCGTCGTGCAGCAGCACGTCGGCTTTCGCGGCTGTGACTGGTGATTGGTGACTGGTGACTGGTGGCCGTCCTTTTTTCTGAGCACTGAGCACTGAGGACTGAGCACTTTTCTCCGCCCCCCGCCCTAGGACGCGTTCGATGATCCCGCCAATGTCCTTCACCTGATCGAGCCCGATGAACGCATCCACGTCGCTCTTGAATTCCACCGCCAGCTCACCGCTGAAACGCTGGCTCATGCAGCCCGCGACGATGAGCTTCTGGTTCTTGTGCTTCTTCTTCAGCCCCTTCGCCTCGTGCGCCTCGATGATGGCCTCGATGCTCTCCTCCTTTGCCGAATCAATGAACGCGCAAGTGTTCACGATGAGGACATCCGCCTGATCCGCGTCGTTCGTGATTTGCATCCCGTGAGCGAGCACGTCGCCGAGCATGATTTCCGCGTCCACGAGGTTCTTCGCGCAGCCGAGCGAGATCATGCCGACTTTCGGAATATGGCGTGCCGCTTTCGGTGCGGGTGATGTCGTGGCGCGTGTCGTCATTTGGAAAAGGACGCGCATCATACACGACGAATGCGTTTTCGCCAGCAGCCACGGCTGACGCACTTAGCACCTGAGTTCCGCGCCGAGCCTCAGAAGCTCTTCCGCATGTTGCTCGGGAGAATGTTCAGCTCGTTGCGGTATTTCGCGACGGTGCGGCGGGCGATCGGGATGCCTTTCGTCTTGAGCACGTCCACGATTTCCTTGTCGCTCAGCGGATTTTTTCCGTCCTCGCTTTTCACCATTTCCGCGATCACGCCCTTCACGCTCGTGTTGCTCATGCTCTCGCCGCCCGCGGTCTGGTAGCCGGGAGTGAAGAAATACTTCATCTCGAAGACGCCGTGCGGCGTGGACATGTATTTGCCGGAGATCGCACGGCTCACCGTGGTCTCGTGGACGCCCACGATGTCCGCGATTTGCACCATCGTCATCGGCTTCAGCCCGCTCGGGCCGCGCTCGAGGAATTCCGTCTGCCGCTTCACGATTTCGTGCGCGATGTTCGAGATCGTCTGCTGGCGCTGGTGGATGCTTTTGATGAGGAATTTCCCGTTGCGGATCTTGTCGCGGATGTAGTCGCGCACGTCCTCCTTGTTCGCCGTCTGCGCCATGAGATCCTTGTAGGTGTTGCTGATGCGCAGGTGCGGGATCTGGTCGCCATTCAGCAGCACCTGCCAGAGGCCGCTGACCTTCTCCACGGTCACATCGGGCAGCACGTAGTTGTTCGGGTCTGCGGAAAAAATCTGACCCGGCTTAGGGTCGAGCGTCGCGATGAAATTTGCCGCGCGCTGGATGCAGTCCACCGTCGTTCCGCAGCGGCGCGCGATTTCGGGGTAGCGTTTCTTGGCGAGGTCATCGAGGTAGTTCGAGACGATGCGCCATTCGAGGCTGCCCTCTTTTCCGATCCGCTTGAGCTGGATGAGCAGGCACTCCCGCAGGTCGCGCGCGCAGACGCCGACCGGGTGGAAGGTCTGGATGGTCTGGAGCACGCGATCGAGATCCGCCATTTCGAGGCCGGTGTTCGCTGCGATTTCGTCCGGCTTCACGGTGAGGAAACCGGTGTCGTTCGTGTTTCCGATGAGCAGCTCGCCGAGCTGCACGTCTTCCTTCGACAGCTCCGAGCCGCGGAGCTGATCGAGCAGGTGCTCCTGAAGCGTCTCGTTTTTCGTGAGCGAATCAAAAAAGAACTGTCGGCGCTCGTCGTCCTCGGTGGAGCGGCGCACGTAATTCGTGCTCTGCGCCATGTAGTCGCGCCACTCGTCGTCGAGCTTCGAGAGGCGGTCAAATTCCACATCGAACTCCTCCGCATCGCGCTGCTTGTCCTCGACCTTCGACTCGTTCGGATCGTTGTCCTCCATCTCGAGCGTCGGGTTGCCGTCCAGTTCCACCTGGATGAGCGTGCGCAGTTCGAGCATCGGCACCTGAAGGATCTGCAGGCTCTGCTGGAGCTGCGGCGCGAGAACTTGGGACTGACTGAGCGATTGGTGTTGGGAAAGGCCGGCCATGATGGGTTGGGAGTTGGGATTCCTGTTCTGCTGCGTTCTCAAAAAAGAGCAAAGCAGGCGGAATGCCAACCGGTGATTTTCTAAATTTTTGTTAGGCAGGGCACCCTTCCGGCTTTTGCAGCACCCATGAAGAAGCCCAAGAAAACCATCATGCTCTGGGGAGCCGCTGCCGTCGCTGTCGTCGGCGCGCTGTGCTTCCCTTCCCCGTCGTCCGGCCAGGCCGCTGCCGTTGCCGCCGCCGAAGATCCGGCCATCGCCCAACTCGTGAACGAGATTGCCGAGCAGCATAACAAGATCGTCGCCAACCAGCAGGCGATCGAGGTCAAGGTCAATGGCATCACCGAGACCCTGCGCCGCGCACGTATCTTCGTCTCACGCGGAGGTGGCATGAAATGAAACGCGCATCCCTTTTCCTCGCCCTCGCCCTCCTCCTCGGCGTGTCCGCCACGACGCTTCAGTCGCAGGACGCGGAGCCCGCTCCGGCTCCCGCGCCCGCCCCACCCGCGCCGATCGCGCCCGTTCAAAGAGCTGCGACGCTCGAAATGCTCAAGGCCATGCGCGATGCGAATGCCAAGCTCCTCGAACAGCAGGCCGCTACGCTCCGGAAGCTCGAGGAAATGGAGAAGGCCGCGCAGAATATCAAGATGCTCAGCAAGCGCTCGTAGCGCCGGCTCCCGCAGCCTGCGGCGAAATGAGCCGCCACTCGCCGGGCGCGAGATCGTCCGCCGTGAAATCCCCGAAGCGGCTTCGGTGCAGCCGCACGACCGGGCAGCCTTGGCTCGCAAACATGCGCTTCACCTGATGGTAGCGGCCCTCGATGATCTCCAGCCGTGCCTGGCGTGCGCCCAAAATTTCAACGCGCGCGGGAAGGCACGGCTTGTCCTCGCTTTCGAGCGTCAGCGTGCCGCTTGCGAAAACTTCTGCGATGTCCGCGGGCAGATTCTCCGCGACCGTGACCTCGTAGATTTTCGCGACCTTGTGCTTTGGTGAAGTCCAGCGGTGGACGAGTTCGCCGTCGTCTGTCACGAGCAATGCGCCGGTCACGTCCTTGTCGAGGCGGCCGATGCTCGTCACCGCGGGATTGCGCGCGAGCCAGCGCGGCGGGAGCAGGTCGTAAATCGTCGGGCCTTCGTCCGAATCGTGCGAGCACACGCAGCCCGCGGGCTTGTGCAGCAGCGCGAGGATGCCGTGCGGATGCTCCACCGGCTCGCCGTCCACGAGCACATTCGCTGGCGCAGCCTTGTCGGACGGCGACTTCGCGATCACCGCGCCCACAAGCACGCGGCCCGCTTTGATCCACGCCCGCGCCTCACTGCGCGAGCAGTACCCGAAGCGCGAGAGCAGCGCGTCGAGGCGGAGGAGCGCGCTCACACCCGCTCTTTGAACGGCTCGAAGCCGAGCTCGAAAAAGTTCACCGAATTTTCCATCACATGGACCAGCGAGCCGATGAACGTGTCCCATTCCTGGGTGTTCACGAACTGCGTGTCCCACGCGACGAAGACGCAGTTCGGCGCGGCATTCGACACCTCGATGAGCACACGGATGTCCTTTTCCCAATCCTGGATTTTCACATAGCCGAGCGCGCACGGCCTGTGGACGAGTGCATTGTGCGAGAACTGATCCAGCCACTTGTCGCGCTCCTCCAGCGTGTCGAATTTCACATGCGCGTGAGTCGAAAGATGCGTGAGCGTCTTCTTGTCGAAGTTCATCAAATTGTAAAACCGCGTGAGCGTCTGGTGGATGATGTTCCAGTCGCCGGCAGTGCGCGCATTGCGCACGGCGAGCTTCACGCGGTCGGCAGTGCGGTTCAGGCTGCCATTTTCGCCGAAGAAAACGGCCTTCAGCTCGTAGTCGAAAAGGTCGTCCACTTTCCGCAGGTGGATTTGGTCAGGGCGCAGCGAGAGGCCCGTCTGCGTGTCGCAGATCTTTGCGGCAAATTCGTCGAGCTTCGCGCTTTGGTAGCCGATGGGCGCGGGGAACGGCACGTCAATGGCGACGCCAAAAATTTCAATCGGGAGCACTTCCATGGGGCGTGGACGGTAGCGGGAATGGCGCGGATGAAAACCTGTTTTTACCAGCGGTGGACGCGCTGGATGTGACTAACGACCCTCGCCCCGAGGCTCAAACACGGTGCGTTGGCGCCCCGGCTCCATGCGGGATTGCGACGGACGCAGCCACACCGTTTTTTAAAACCGCTCTCACGGGTGTCCGGTTAAGAATCCGCAGCGGAGCTTACTTTTGAAAGCGCATGACGCGCTGTTTGGCTGAGGCACTGAGCACTCTCGCTTCACTTCCCTCGCGGACGCACCGTCTCGCCGCCGGGGATGATGACCGCCTGCGGGGCGAGTGGCAGCACCTTGAGATTGCGGAATGCGACCTCGGTGCCTTGGTCCATGATGGAAAGGCGCGTCTTGCCCTTCATCCCAAAGCTCGCTGGCACCTGCATCTTGTTCGCCACTGCGGACTGCCGGACCTTCGCGCTGAGCTCGAATTCCAGCACCTTCTCACCGTTCAGCCAGTGCTCGACGTGCGCGCCCTGCACGACGATGCGCCCTTCGTTCCAAGGGTCGCGGATTTTGTTCAGCGGGTCGGCCGTGCGCAGCACCGCATTTTCGCCGCGCGGAAAAATGTTATCCAGCGCGCCGGTGCGCCGGAGGTTGCCGCCCTTCAGCCCGATGCTGTTGTGGACGTCGTCAACGATCTGATATTCGAGCCCCACAGGCACCTGGCCGAAATTCTCCGTGAGCATGTAGCGCACGCCGCTGTTCGCCGCCGCGGTCATCTTGAAGTCGAAGCGGAACTCGAAGTCCCAGAAAAAATCCATCGTCACGAGATCGCCGCCCGTCATGCGGTCCGTGTCCTTCACTTCCTTCGGCAGGTTCAGTTCGCCGTTCTGGATTTTCCAGCCTGCGGCGAGCGGGTCCGCCTTTTGGATGCCGCGCATGCCGATGAGCCGCTTGCCGTCGAAGAGCAGCTTCCAGCCCTGCGCGATTTCCTCGCGGGTCAAAGTGTTCGGCTGGCCGTTCCCCGGCACCGGTGCGGGAGCCTGCGCGGAGGGTGTTGAAGGAGTCACCGGCACTCCGGGTGTGACGGGCACGCCCGGCCTGCCCGGCTGAAGGATGTTCGGCGGCAACTGCGCCTGCGCGGATGGCGCAAAGATTGTGGTGAGCGCAGCGAGCGCGGCTGTAAAAGGCACGAGGCGTGGGATGGTCATTTGGGATTATTGAAAAGGTCAGCGGGCTGACCGGCGGGCGTGGTGGAGGCACGCAATTTTCATGCGCAAGACATGCGCCGCGCGGCGGCGGAGGTTGTCAGCAGGGCAATGAAAAGCGGTAAAATATTTGTCAGCGGGCCGGGAAGCTGCGCAGCCATGCCACTTCGTCCACAGGCAGCTTTCCGCGCCTGCGCGC
>Ga0315909_10003684_pt1 | contig 18543 bp, 19 predicted proteins | sample LakEriMetagenome_11_FD_203527 | JGI IMG/M metagenome (GOLD analysis project Ga0315909, IMG submission 203527) | Freshwater fungal communities from buoy surface, Lake Erie, Ohio, United States - Buoy 2 MA125 | ecosystem: Environmental > Aquatic > Freshwater > Lake | place: USA: Lake Erie, Ohio... | reverse complement strand
GTGAGTAGTTTGTTTTTTCTCACACCAGCACTCAGCACTATTGAAGGTGCAGTACTTTTTCAAGAACGCTTAGGCGTGCTTGCGGTATTGGGTTTAGCAGTTGCCTTGGGCGGTGTGTGGCTCACAATGCGCACACCTGAAAGCGTTACACCTCTAGCGAAGTAAGGTCTGGCCCCAAAATAATTTCGCCACTGAAGTGTTCCGCAGCAAGTGCTCGCCATTCATCTTCAGAGCCGGGTTGCATTGTTGGCACATAGTGCGTGAGCATCAATTTCTTCACACCATTGCGTGCGGCTGTTTGGCCAGCTTGTTGAACCGTGGAGTGATAATCGAGGATATCGGTGAAGCGTTCTTCAAGCGGCGGAACAAATGCGGCAAGAGTGCGCACGAGATCTTCGCGTAAAACAGTTTGCACGTATACATCGGCATCGCGAACAAGCACGTCGAGTTCAGGGCAAGGAATGGTGTCTCCAGCGAGTGCAGCAACTTTTCCTTCGTGTGTCATGCGGTAACCCACAGTTGGCGAAACGGGTCGGTGATCGGTGCGATGCACCTCAAGTGTCACATCACCAAGTTGCACCGAGTCGCCGGGTGATACCTCACGAACGTCGAGCACGAGGCCTGGCCCTTCGCGCAAATCGCGGTGGTGGTCGAGGCGGTAACCCTCATCGGGGCCAAGCATCATGAGAAGACCATCAACGATGCGCTTCGTGCCAACTGGGCCAATAATGACGAGTGGCGTATAGACGGGCGACATGATCCACTTGGTGGTGACGATGTCGTTTAAGTCGCTGATGTGGTCGCTATGTAAATGAGTAAGTACAACAGCAGTGACCATTGGAGGCATGAGGCCTGCACCAACAATGCGCATCACACAACCGCGGCCGCAGTCGACAACGATGTTTTGGTTTCCTGCTTGCACCAAAGTGGAAGGACCAGCGCGGTGGGGGTCCGGCATCGGGCTTCCAGTGCCCAAAAGTGTGATTTTCATGGCTCCTCGTTTCTGAGGAAAGCCTAGTTCTATACAGTGGTAACAAGTACCTTTGCCGGTTCGGGCTCTTGTTCAGCAGCAGTTGCTTCAATGCAACTCTCGGCAGATGGCAATGGGCATGTGCAGTTGAGGCCACCTACTGGAACCACCAAAGGGCTGTGCACTGCACCATAGGCGGAGTACATGCTCATGAGGGTGGAGTAGTGAATAGAGAGACATTCTTCAGTGTGGAGTTGCTTGGGCTTCACAGACTTCTCACGGCGCCATTTCATATTCATAACGTACGTGGCGAATGCCCGATGAAATAGGGGGAAGAGGGTGACTTCACCGAGGGTTCACCCAATGTCAATCTCAAAAATAGTCACCGTTCAGTCAAGGGAGTTCCGTGGGTGTCTTGAGCACACCGTAAAGTGAACGGATGGTCCCCGCGAATTCACTGAGTGCATTTGCGGTCGCTTCGTTTCTGTTGCTCATCATCCCGGGCCCGGCGGTCATTTATGTTTTAAACCGCAGTGTTTCTGATGGTCGCAATGTTGCCCTGAGCGCAGTTGCGGGTTTGGAATGCGGAAACTTCATGCATGTCATTGCCGCCTCTGCAGGTTTGTCGGCGGTTCTTGCAGCATCATCAACTGCATTCAACACGGTGAAGTGGTGTGGAGCGATTTATCTCATTTTTATTGGCGCTCGAACGCTTCTGCGCCGACCAGCGACAATGGCGGCCTCGCTCACCACGATGGCGCCACGTAAAGCATTTATTCAAGGCTTTGTGGTGAACACGCTGAATCCAAAAGTGGCGCTGTTCTTCTTATCTTTCTTGCCCCAGTTCATCGACCCCGAACAAGGTGCGGCTTGGTTTCAAGCCTTGGTGCTCGGCCTTGTATTCGTTGCTATTGGTTGTGTCACCGATAGTGCTTATGCGCTGACTGCAAGCTCATTGCGCACGGTGTTGCTCCGTGGTCGTGCACTTCCATTCGTGCAGCGTTGGGTTGCTGGAAGCGTTTTCATTGTGCTCGGTTTGGTTGCGGGAACGGCTTCGGCGGGAAGCAATAAGTAACTGTTACTTAGCAGCGAATTCTTTAAAGGCCGCAAACGCTCGTGGGCCATACACCGTTGCTGGTCCACCATTCATGGAGATCGTGACTCCAAGAGTTTCTGCAACTTCAGCTTCGGTGGCACCATTGCGCGCCGCACCTTTGGCATGTGCTGCGATGCACCCATCACAGCGAACAGAAACTGCAATAGCAAGAGCGATGAGTTCTTTTGTTTTGGCGTCGAGTGCTCCTGGCTTGAATGCGGCTGCATGCATTTCACCGAATCCTCTATATACATCGGGAATTGCATTGCGCAGATCTTTGCTGAGTGGCGCAAGTGCACTTTGCACATCTTTTCCGTACGAGTGACTTTCGCTATTGCCATGGTCATGTTGCTCGCTGCTGTTCATGTTCTTAGTCTGCCTCACCTAGGGTGAACGGTATGGAACCCCTTGTTGTCAATGCATTTGCGACGTGTGTCATGGTTGGCGTCATATGGTTTGTTCAAGTGGTGCATTACCCACTCCTTGCAACCATTGGGCAAGATCGCGCATCGGAAATTGCTCAGGAACACCAACGTCGCACTGGTTGGGTGGTGGGGCTACCTATGGCTGCCGAGGGAGTCACAACCTTGTGGCTTGTGTTCGACTCGCCCAATGGTGTGCATTCCGTTTTGCCATATGTGGGTGGAGTTCTGTTGGCCATTGCTTTAGGCAGCACCATTTTTCTCTCGGTACCGCTGCACGAAAAAATGGCCAATAGCCCGAGCGCCGATATTGGTGCTCGGCTCGTGCGTACTAATTGGCCCCGTACTATTGCCTGGACACTGCGTGGTGTGCTCGCGGCAATCATGTTGTTGCAGGCAACATGACACGCAAGTACCAAGCCGAGTGCCCAGTGCCGGTGAAGCGTGCAGTGATGGTGCAGACATGGGAAAACCTTGTGTACCTACATTGGGCGTATGAGCCTGAACAGGTGCAGTCGTTGTTGCCCGAGGGTTTGCTTGTCGACACATTCGCAGGAAATGCGTATGTGGGTCTCATTCCTTTTCAGATGCGAGGTATCGGGGTACCGCACCTTCCTGCCGTGCCATATTTAGGAACCTTTCCAGAAGTGAATGTGCGTACCTATGTCATACGTAATGGCATTCCTGGAGTGTGGTTTTTCTCACTCGATATCAATCGCATGTTGCCGACGTTTGTGGCGCGCACAACGTATTCATTGCCGTATTGCTTTGGCAAAGTAAGCCACGGCATTCAGCAAGTGGACAACACTTCAATTGTGGAAACGCTTGTGCAGAGGCGATGGCCGCAAGGAGTGGAAGCGTCTACAGAACTGCGTGTTGAAGTGGGCAACAAAATTGAAGTACCAAGCGACTTTGAACATTTCCTCTCTGCGCGGTGGGGGCTGTATTCCCAAACATTGCGCAAAAAAATTCGCTACGCCCCTGTGTCGCATGAACCATGGCCGCTGCATAGTGCTAATGCACTGCACGTTGATGATTCACTAGTGCAAGCTGCAGGTTTGCCAACACCAACTGGTGAGGTTCACGCACTATTTTCACCTGGGGTGAGCGTTCGTGTCGGTTTACCATCGACAAAATTCGTAGAATAGACAGATGACTTCATCTCCCGCCATCACATCAGTTGTATTCGATTTTGGCGGTGTCATTATTACGACCATTACCGAGAAGATTCAGCGCATTGCCGATTCTTTAGGTTGCCCCATGCCGCAACTGCATTCCATCATGATGGGTCCGCAACATGAGTCGGGCGACCATCCGTGGCATCGCATGGAGCGCGGTGAAGTTGCGCGTGACGATTTGCAAGGTCTTATTGCGCCCATCGCAGCAGCCGAAGGGGTGCATTTTCAAGGCAACGAATTTGAAACTCTGCTACTCAACAGCACGTACAACATCAATCACTATGTGCTCGATCACATTGCGGGTTTAAAAGAACGTGGATACAAAACTGGTCTCTTAACCAACGGCATGCGTGAATTTCATGATCATCTCGTAACCATTGTTCCCGAGGAACTCTTTGATGTGTACATCGACTCTGCACTCGTAGGAATGCGCAAGCCAGAGCCACGCATTTTTGAGCACACCCTGCAGGAATTGGGAATCATCAACCCCGCTGAAGTGGTGTTCCTCGACGACTTCATGGGCAATATTGAAGGTGCTCGTGCAGCTGGTATGCAGGTCATCCATGTGGGCGACCCCCGCGTAGCCCTTGAAGAACTTGAAGCCATGTTGCACGCCTGATTTGTCGCATTAGGGGTGGCGCGAGTCGGAAGTTCGTGGCACCATATCAACATGACAATTTCAGCTGGAAGCAAAATCCCCGATGTAACAATTCACCTCCTTGGCGCCGATGGCATGCCACAGCCAGTGAGCTCACTTGAAGCACTTGGCAAGGGCAAAGTAGTGCTCTTTGCGGTTCCTGGTGCATTCACACCTGGTTGCTCGAAAGTGCACCTTCCTGGCTTCGTGCAGCGCTTCAATGAACTCAAAGCAAAAGGCGTGGAGTCGGTTGCATGCATCAGCGTGAATGACCCTTGGGTAATGGATGCATGGAAGCAAAGCCAAAGTGCCGATGGCATCACCATGCTCGCCGACGGAACCGGTGCTTTCACTAAAGCAATGGGTCTTGAATTAGACGGTTCAGGTTTTGGTCTTGGTTCACGTTCGCAGCGTTATGCAGCCATCATCAACAATGGTGTTATCGAGCGTCTCGATGTTGAAGAGGGCGCAGGAATTTCTGTGTCGTCTTGCGACATGATCATTACTCACTTGTAAATATCACTTCTTTAAATTGGCCACCACGTGGGTGCCGTGTTGAACATCAATACGTGCCTCAGTGGTGGCCAATTTTTGTATATCGCGCGAGTCGTGTGACACCAAAACAACTGGCCCATTGAATTGCGAGAATACCTCTGCAAGAAGTTCAAGCGTCGCTTCTCGTGCGTGAGCATCTAAAGCTGTTGTTGGTTCGTCGAGCAACAAGATTTTGGGTTGAGTTACCAATGTGCGCGCCAAGGCAACGCGTTGTTGTTGGCCGCCGCTCAATTCATGGGGGCGCTTTTCGGCAAATGAATGAATGTCAAGCTTCTTCATGGTGTCGGTAGCGCGGCTCAACGCTTCGTCTTTGCGCATGCCGCGGGCGCGTAGACCAAAAACAATGTTCTGACGAACGCTGAGGTGGGGAAAGAGGGCCCCATTTTGGAACAGCATTCCTACTTGCCGGTCTTCGGGTTGCACAAAAGTTTCACCGTCACAGATTTGCCCATCAAGTTCAATACGACCAGAAAAAATGTTGAGTAAGCCTGCAATAAGAAGAAGTGCAGTAGTTTTACCGGATCCATTAGGACCGGTGATGGCGAGAACTTCTCGAGATGCCACTGAGACATCGGCGTGCAACGTGAACTGTGGGCGGGAAAAAGTGCATTGCATGTTGAGAGTCATGCGGCACCTCGTTGAAATGCAGTCATCCAGCGTTGGCGCAACGAAATGAGAACAACAAAGGAAATAGCCATCATCAAAAATGACAAACTGACGGCAGCATCGTTGCCGCTTTCCAAGGAACTGTAGATTGCCAAAGGCAGTGTTTGTGTGGAACCTGGACTATTGCCGGCAAAGGTAATGGTTGCGCCAAATTCCCCAAGCGCACGAGCCCAAGTGAGCACAATGCCCGCAACGAGCGATGGCAAAAGAATGGGAATATTGACCATCAGTAAAGTACGCCATGGGCCAGCACCCAAGGTACGAGCGGCCCAAGTAGTAGATGTATCAACCTGAGAAAATGCCGACTCCATCACCACAATAAAGAATGGCGCAGCTACAAAGAATTGTGCCAGCACTGTTGCACTCTGCGTAAAGGCAATGCGATAGCCAAACCAATCTTCAAGTGTTGAGCCGATGAGTCCGCGACGTCCAAATGCATAAATGAGTGCAACTCCTCCTACAACAGGAGGCAAAACCATAGGCAAAACACAGATGGTGCGCAAAATGTTTTTGAGTGGAAAGGTGCGGTGAGCAAAGATCCATGCCAGTGGCAGCCCGGTAACAATTGCGAGCACTGTTGTGATGAGTGAAGTGCGCAGTGAAAGCCACAATGCTTCTCGGGCCGATGCCTCAAAAATAGTGCTGAAAAACTGTGACCAGGGAACACGCACAACAATGGCTATGAGTGGCAGTGAAATAAAAATAACACATGCCACTGCGAGAGCGGTGAGGCCGCGGGGTGCACTTAATTGCGAACGTTTCTGTTTCATGGGCTGACAAACCCAAAATCATTCAAAATTTTTTGCCCGTCGCCCATCACGAAATTAATGAATGTCTGCGCTGCTTTTTGTGCGGTTGTAGAAAGTTCAGCAAGTGAGGCAATGGGGTAGTTGTTGACAACGTTGATGCTCGCATCAATAGGTATGGCGTCAAGTTTCGATGCGTTAGCCAAGGCATCGCTGACGTAAACAATTCCAGCATCTGCTTCGCCACTGGTAACTTTCTGGGTAACCCCACTAACACTTGTTTCCCAGCTACGAGGCTGCACAGTTATTTTTGCTCGCTCCAGTATCTGAGCGGCATATTTTCCACATGGTTGAGCAGAATCGCACAGAACAGTGCGTATTTGCTGTGAAGCGAGGGCGCTCACATTCTTGATATTGAGTGGATTTCCTTTTTCAACAACAAGCGTAAGTGTGTTGGTGGCAATGGTGGCAACAGAGTCTTTGTTGACATCACCATTTTCCACGAGGTCATTCATTTGCTTATTATCGGCAAAGACAACCACGTCTGCTGGCGCGCCCTGCTTAATTTGTTCAACCAATGTGGCGCTTCCCGCAAAGTTCAGAACTATACGAATATCGGGCTCTACATTTTCAAAGGCCGACGCCATAGAGGTCAACGCCGTAGTGAGTGAGGCGGCGGCGTAAACGTCGATATTCACTTTGCTATCGCCGCGACCACAAGCAGACAATGTGAACATGAGCCCGATGGCGCTCCCCATAGCCACGTACCGACGAAGCAATGAGGTGGGGGGCATTTCCACAGGCTATTAGTTCATTTTGCACTATCTGATAGTTCATTACGTGATATAAAAAGGTATGGAAGCTTTACAAAACAACCAGTTGTCGCTCATTGAAGCAACGTGCCTTGCGCTTATCAAGCAGGGAGCAACTCATGGTTATGACATCGCAAAGAGGTTTCACCCCGACGGCGATATTGGCGAGGTCTTCACTCAAACAAACCCCGTGGTGTACCGCGCATTGAAATCGCTAGAAGCTGCACACTTGGTGAAAAGCACCGATGCACTTGGTGTGCGCAAACAACTGAAGTTTGCATTGTCGGTTACCGAAGAAGGTGGCCAGGTGTTGCACAGTTGGCTGAACACACCAGCTACGCACATTCGCGATTTACGCACCGAGTTTTTGGTGAAACTACATCTACGTGAACTAGTAGGTATGAAGCAAAAGAAATTCATCTCTTTACAACGAGATGCTTTAAGCCAAGTGCTGTCGCACTTGCTTGCTGATCCTTCACGAAGTGCCGTTGCGATGTGGCGACGGGAGCAGGCCCGAGCTGTTGCAAGGTTTCTTGATGAACTTGCCGGTGAAGAGTTACCAGCTTCGAGCAATGCAGATCGCGAAGACACTCTGCAACTCAGCGCGCGTAACCAATTGCGGGCAAAAGTCATTTCAGTAAAACATGGGGGAGTGTTATCGACGGTCAAACTAGAGCTCGACCCAGGCCAAACCATGACGGCAACCATTACGCGTGAGGCCACCGATGCATTAGCTCTTGCGCCGGGAACTGAAGTCTTAGGTTTATGTAAAGCAACCGACGTACTAGTTGCGCGTCGGTAAGAGCTTTATGAGTTGGTGAAAGTGACGCCGTAGAGCGCAGCGAAAGTCATGTCGTTGCCAATTGTGCGAGCATCAAGATGTTGTTCATTACCTACACGGTCGTTCACATAAATACGCGAAAGCTTCCATGTTCCGATGGGGGAGAACTGTGGCATGTTAAAGGAAACTTCCCATATGCCATCTTGAGCGGTGCCACTCACCAAACTTGCGTTAGTGATTGTTCTGCCTGCCCCTGAGTTTGCCGGTGAGATGAATTCAAATTGTGAATTGCGATAGGCAATTCCTGATGCATCACTCATTTTGAACTGAACACGAATGGTTGCTGCAGAAGAAGCGGTGGAAATGGTGGGAGTCAGCACAGAAACTGCTGAAATCGTTGGCTTTGCGGTGTCGTTACTTCCACCCTTCACCGTGAAGCTCGCCATAAATTGGCTCTTCAATTTCGGGTTATCGTCATTGCGTTCAGGGTCAGACCACGAAGTCAGCTCAGTCTGGTTTTTGGCAGCGTCGCGAAGGTGTACTGCTGTCACTTTGTAGGTGCCTTGCGGTGAGTTCTTTGCGAGTGGGACTCGAATCCGATATGTCCCATCTTTTGCTGTTCCACTCACTCGGCTGCACGTACCCAGCGCATCGAGAGCCTTATCGCCAATGAGGAAGCTTCCTTGACTATCGCCAACACATGAAGTGGTTTCGGCGATGCCGGGTCCTTCAACGCTGATGGAGTTTTGGAACTGACTGAAATCACCAATTTTCTCTAAACCAAAGTTGTCGGTTGCTCGCAAAGTGAATTCGGCAAAGGAGTCGTTGGTGACATCAACAACTGGGGTGTTCGTTGATAGTGAGATGAGTTTCGGCGATTCACTGTCACCTTCACCGGTTTGTCGCACACCGAAAAGGCGAACATTGGTTTGAATCGTTTTTGTAGAGTTTGAATCGTAGGTGTAGGTCTTGGTGTATTCGTTGTAGCCCATCAGGCCGTCGTTACCGGCCCCATCCCACATGCTGATGGAGTCGAGATACCACAATCCTTTTTGTGAACTCGCAGGCATAGTCATTGTGGAAATGAAATCACCACGAGTAACGAAACCTGTAATTGGGTTACGTACAACGTCACCTACGGCTTCGCATTTTCCCCATTCATGAAGTCGACCATCTGGTTCAGCACCTGTTGGGTCGTCGCCAATACATCCAAGAATCTGGGCCTTGACTCCTTTTGGTCCTTTCAAGGAGAAGAGAGACAACTTAATTCCTGAGAGGTCGTCGACAACGCTGAAGCGAACTTTAACTTCTGCGGGACCTTGTGAAGTGTCGACTGATTTTGTGATGAGAGAAATTTTTGTGAGGCGTGGACCATTGGTATCGCACGTGCCTTTGGCTACTGCGTCAATTTTCTCTACGGTGCAACGGTTAATGCCATCGCCACCATTGATGACGTCTTTGCTGGTTCCACCTACAAGAACATCGTTTCCTTCGTTGCCGAGGAGAATGTCTTTACCGTTCTTGCCATTCAGTGTGTCGTTACCTCCACCGCCGGTCATGGTGTCATTTCCTGACTCGCCATAAATAATGTCGGCGCCGTCGCTGCCATTAATTTCATCGTTGTCGTTGTCGCCTTCAATGATGTCGTCGCCAGGCCCACCATCGATGATGTCTTTTCCGTTGCCTCCATAAATGGTGTCGTTACCGCCAAGACCATTAATGGTGTCGTTTCCGCTTTTGCCGCAGATGATGTCGTCACCTTCAGTTCCCGTCAAAATGTCATCTCCCGCGGTCCCGGTAATGGTGCAAATGTCGGCCTGGACGGCTAGGGGGTTGAGGTTGACGAGCGCAGTTGCCCCAAAAACCAGAGAAGCGATGGTACAAAACCGAAGAAGACGCATAAGATTCCTTATTGATTGAGCCTGAATTTTCATTTAGAGACTATGTGATTGGTCAGGACGTTGCATGACAGGGGTCGAATTATGACTGAATCCCTATTTAAGTTAGGTGGAAGTCCATCGTTGAGAACATTTCAATAATGAAGTAGCGTTCCATTGAAATTCTTTCAGAGAGAATTTCCGTTGATATTTCTTGGAGGAAATACATGTTGGCTCATCGCTTGAAGGCCGCTATTGGCGCAATCACTGCAATAAGTCTCTTAGGGCTTTTTGCTCTTCCTGGGGAAGTGCATGCGGCCATCACTGTCACCGTCACCGACTCTTCGGGAACTGCGGTAGGTGGAGCGTTCGTTGCCGTACTGAATAGCGATGGTGATGCAGTTGACAGTGCCATCACCGCTAAAGACGGAACAGTATCGGTGAATGAAAGTGGCGGAGCTGGTCTTGTTGTCGCAGCCCCAGGGTTCCAAACAAAAACTGCATCGGGTGCTACAGCACAAACCATTTCACTTGCTGCATCGACGAAATCGAAGTTGTCATACGCAAATGCATTTGGAGCGCAGGTGCGCACCATTGCAGCCGATGGTGAGAGCGGTGTGTATTACGCAACCTCCGATGCGCAACCAACTGTATGGCGCACGAGCGACTATGCCGGATCGTGGTCTCCCGTTCCTACAACTGCCGACTCTGAAGCGGCAAGTGCAACTGCTGCTGGTGCAATGCCACAATCAGAAGCAGCTGGTGAAATTTTCACTTCAGGAGTGAAAGGTGAAGTTGCTGTACAAGTGGGTCAGAACCTTTACTACTCGCGCACTTATGGAAATACCTGGACGACAATTGCGAACTACAACACGGTTAATGGCCAGAACAAAAAGCACCACTGGGTACATGGTGGCGCTAATGCAGAATATTCCTACATTGTTGTTGTCACCGATTCAGGAATGTACATCGCAGTGATGCCCGACAGTTCAAGTGATGCTGCACCAAGTTTTGTCAACGTCACATCAACAATTGGTCGCTATTCAGCGGCCGACCGTGTTGCATTTGCAGTGGGAAGCACTGGTGACATCTTCATGGCAACTGTCAATGGCACGGGGACGCGTATTTCACAAATCACTCCAGCAGCTACGGCTGCAGCTCTTGCAGCGACGGACTTCGGCACGAACCCAACAACTCATAGCATGGCGACAGCAGGAACTGGCCTGATCAAGTTGAGTACTTTGGGAACCGCCACACCGAAAGCCTTTGTTACGCATCGTGTTGATAATGCAACCGTGGAATTCAATGTTGGTGCGATTGCTTCCGGACCAACGCGGTGGGAAGTATCTAGTGGTGTTGAAGGTGCAACTCAAGCAAACAACCTCACGTTGACGGGGATGAATGCCCTTTCGGGGAACTGTGGTCAAAACGGAGGCACACCGCTCGTTGCTTCAATCGCTCCTGAGGCTCCATCGGGTTCCGATGATGTGCTCAACGGTTTCGAAGTGGTGGGCACCATTGGCCAGTGCATGTTTGTCTTTAATGCCACTGGTTCAAACAGCCTGATCGGGGCCACATTCACTTCTCCAAAAGTTGCTTTGTTGGCGATGGAAGGTGCAAACAACAACACTGGTTTTGTTTGGGATAGCGGCTTCAACTTCAGTTCCAACATGGTGTCGTTGTCGGGCGACGGGCAATTCGGACTCCGCAAGTCGGCAGTCATTTCTGCTGGTACTTTTTATCGCCCGACTTTTGGTGGTGCCGGTGGCACAACGGCAAGTCAGTACATTAATAGCCAAGCAACTGCTGGAACAGGTGTTGCTTCAGGTGGAATTGCAGTGGGCGGAATGGTGGCCCCCAACGTCACCGATGTGGTGTATTCACCCAATAGCACCGATGGCTCACAACTTGTGCTCAGCATGACCGAAACCGGTGGTAGCCGTACTTTGCTATCAACCGATGGAGGCACGTCGTTCAGCACTATTGGTGCAGGTGGAAGCCGTTCAGTGGAATGGTGGAATGGTGCAAATGGTTTGCAACACATTGCTGCTGGTTTTAGCAACAACGCCAATGAGTTTTTGCATGTGAAGTCTTTCAATACAAACTCGGGCGCAGGCAAACTCGATATGGGTGATGAACTTGCAGCAACTGCTGCCGAGCGAGATGCAAAAGACGCTTCCGTGCGAAAAGAATTTAGTTTCCCTGGTGCAGCTAACCCATCGGGTTCCACTCTTACCCCGAGCAGTTTCGTTTCGGGTGGAGGCCAAACATTGCTTTCAGCAATTGAAGGCATTGCTGGAAAAGATGCGATGTTGGTTGGTGTCAACAAGTGCAGCCAAAACCTTGGGCCATCTGGATGTGAATCGAGCTTGGGTTCAGTGGCGCTGGTAGGAATAACAGCCAACAGTTCTACGGGAGCAGTCACTTTGAGCAACGTCAAATACTTTGGCTCAGCAGTTGCAGCAGGTGGAGCAACGTCGGCTGGTACTTCAACCTACGCAGGAGACGTAAAAGCGATTCAATATTGTCCAACTGGTTCTGCAACAAAAGTTGCCGACACTGCATTTATTTCCGTTGGCGGAAAGGGCATTTACAAAATCACTGCGGTGAGTACAGCCCCCGCTCACGCCGCAACAGGTACAACGACGGGAACTTATAAAGACCTGAAAGTTGACTGTGATACTGGTGTCATTGCGGTAGCAGGCTCTGATGGTTTGTATTTCTCGGTTGACGGTGCCGCCAAGTTCGTGAAAATTACAACAAATGCGGCTCCTGCTGGTGGCCAGCAACAACCTCCTCAGCAAGGCGGTGGCGATGCTCCTACTGCAGTTGCATTGCAAGCAGATGGAACTTCCGGTGAAGTAACCATGACCATTGCGTCAGGCAACGGAGACATCAAGTCTGTTGAAACTAGCTTTACTGCTTTGGGTGTAAGTGCAGCCGACACAAAATCGGGAACCGCTGTCACTCCAACTGCAGCTATTACTCCTGCAGCTGATTCTGTGAACGAACTCAATAATTCGTCTAGCGGAAAAAATACGGGCGCAGTTCTCGACTTAGAGATTCCCAATACAACAACTGACAAAGTCACAGCAGCCGGCGTGCGCACACTGAGTGTGCGTAAGTTTGCTACTGCATCGAAGTTGTCAGTGGGTACCGGTGGCGGTGCTTTCAAGGCAGCATTGCGCACCACAACCACTTCTTCAGGAAGTGGTGCGGGAACCCCAGGTGTAGGTGGAACCACCGGTGCAGTAGCAAAGGTGGTTTCAGTGAAGAAAGGCAAAACAGTTTCTGTGACGTCTGCATTGAAAACACTTGGCACCACCGTGGTCGCTAAATCAAAACTTGTGACCACAGTAAGTTCGGCCTCAAAGAAGGTCTGCTCTGTGTCAAAAACAAATGTGGTGAAAGGTTTGAAAGCTGGCAAGTGCTCGTTGACGGTGAAAATTACCCCGCCAGCAACGAAGAAAGTGAAAAAGCCAAAGACCACAACAAAGAAGATCTCGATCACTATCAAGTGAGCACGAACTTCTTGGAGTAGTTCTTAAAGGCACTACTGCATAGCTAGTGCCGCGCGTGCTTCGCCCTCGGGGTTGCGGTACGCGCGGCCAATGGCATCAATCACAATGCGGCGAAGGATGCCTTCTGGTATTTCTGCTTTGCCAGTGAGTTCCGGAGTAATGGGTGTCATGCGTTGGTAACCCACAGTGAAGGGGTCAACACCGTAGGTAACAGGCATGGTGAAGGGAATCGCGCGGCGCCCAACAGGAACATCGCCGTACCACAATTCCATGTCTCCTTTGAAGCGCCCAGTTGCCGTGAATGTTGCACGAACATCTACTTCACCTACAGGAAGTTCCACGCTTGCCGAAACGATGGTGGTGAGAGCGCCAAGAAAGTTATAGGCGTAATGCAGGCGTCGACCTTTGATGTACAGCGCGTAACCACCAGCATGACCACCGTGGCACACCAAGATGCCGTCGCAGTCGCCAACAGCTGGAACATTGAGTGCGGCAGTAATTTGGAACGAACGGTTCTTCAGGTTTGGCGCAGTGGACTCTGGCAATGGTGAAATGCCGGGCAGGTATACATACCTGTCGCGCAAGAAGCGGCGGTCGCCGTAGCGAGCTGGTTGATTATTGAGTGGAAGGACTTGATTGGCTTCTGCTTCGGTCCACCACAACTGTTGCAACTCTTTTAACTTGTCGGGAAATTCTTGAGCAACGTCGTTGCACTCCGAGAAGTCGTTGGCGATGTTATAGAGCTCCCAAATGTCATCATCGAACGATGGGTTCACGTTGCCACTTTCGTAGTTCATCATGCCTGGAGGATGAAAAACCACCGCTTTCCAGCCATCGTGATACAACGCACGCGAACCAAGCATTTCGTAGTACTGAGTAATGTGCTTACTCGGCTCAGTTGCACTTTCTAATGTATGGGCAAAACTCACACCGTTGAAGGGGGCCTGAACAACACCGTTAATTTGTTCAGGTGCCTCTATGCCAATGACATCGAGCAATGTGGGGAGGACATCGACTATGTGCAAATACTGATGGCGTGTCTCGCCAACATTCTTTAAACGACTTGGCCACTGCACAATGAGCGGGTCGCACACACCACCTTCGTGTGTATCGCGCTTGAAGCGCTTGAGTGGCGTATTGCCGGCCCATGCCCAACCCCACGGGTAGTGATTGTTGGAATGCTCAGAACCGATGAGGTCAATGCGCTTTAAGTTCTCTGCCAAACTTTCAGGAACAAAGTTGTAGAAATACTTTTCGTTGAAACTGCCACCGGGGCCACCTTCGGCAGATGCTCCGTTGTCGCTCATAATGAGCACAAGCGTGTTGTCGTATTCATCAATTGATTTGATGAAATCGAGTAAACGACCTACTTCAGAGTCGGTATGTGTAAGAAAGCCAGCAAACGCTTCCATGAGGCGCGTGTACAAGAGGCGTTCATCGTCGCTCAGAGAACTCCATGCGGGTACCCATGTTGGGCGTTCGGAGAGAATGGTTCCTTCAGGTAATAGCCCTGATGCTTTTTGGCGAGCGAAAACTTCCTCACGCCATGTGTCCCAACCTTGGTTGAATTTGTCGCGGTATGCATCGATGAATTTTTTTGGTGCTTGGTGTGGGGCATGGCATGCACCGGGTGCGTAGTACAGAAAGAAAGGTTTTGTGGGTGAAAAAGCACGCAAGTCTTTGATGTAACCAATTGCTTTGTCGGTGAGGTCTTCGGTGAGGTGGTAACCCTCTTCTGGAGTTTTAGGTGGGTCAACAATATGGCTGTCGTGAATGAGGTCGGGGTGAAACTGATCGGTCTCGCCGCTCAAAAACCCGTAATAGCGCTCGAAGCCTTTGTTGAGTGGCCAATGTGTGCGCGGCCCACCCAGGTTGTTTTCATGTGCAGGAGCAAGGTGCCATTTGCCCAAGCCGTAAGTTGCATAACCATTGCGTACAAGAATTTCTGGAAGGAAGCCATTTTCCGCAGGAATGTTGGCGTCGTAACCAGGGAAGCCAGACGCAGCTTCCACCACGCGCGCCATGCCACTTGCATGGTGGTTGCGCCCGGTCATCAAACATGCGCGGGTAGGTGAGCACAGCGCAGTGGTGTGGAAATTTGCGTAACGCAGGCCATGTGCGGCGAGCGCATCGAAAGTTGGCGTTTTCATGTCGGAGCCGTAACACCCGAATTGTGCGTAACCCACATCGTCGAGCAACACCATCACAATGTTTGGCGCACCTTGTGGCGGTTGCGGCAGGTCGGGCCATGCCGCTTCAGAGTCTTCGAATGTGCGACCAATACGACCAGTGAAGTTCTTTTCGAGCCCCATATACCCTCCTGCGCTGTTACGACAGTTTCACATAAATTTGCACTACTAGTGCAAATTTATGTGATCGCTCAGAGGTAAGAACTAATTGGCCTGGGCAACAATGAACCCAATGCCAATGAACTGGGTGATTCCCGCAAGAACTGTAAAGACATGCCAGATCTCGTGATAACCAAAAATGTGTGGCACCAACCGCGGGCGTTGCAGATAAAAGAGAATCGCCCCGATGGTGTACAACAAGCCGCCGATACCGAGTAACACCATGGCTGTTGAGCCTGCATTTTTGGCAGCGGTGGGGAAGATGAATACTCCCGCCCAGCCAAGGGCAATGTATAAACCACCGGTAATGCGACGAGCACCCCAACCAAACTTGAAAACCATTCCCATAATTGCCATTAACCAAACAAAGCACAAGAAGGGAATGCCCCAGGAGTGCGGCAGAGCTAGTAGGCAAAGTGGGGTGTACGTACCAGCAATCAAGATGAAAATCATGGAGTGGTCGAGTTTTTGCATGATTTTCTGCACATGTGGTGCACGAGTAAAGAGGTGGTACGAAGCTGAGGTGGAGTACAGGGCAAAGAGTGAGAACACATATATAGAGGTAGCTACTCGAGCAATTGCACTTTCAGCAGCCAGTATGAGCAACGTTCCCGCCGGTATGGCCACTACAGCTGCGATGCCGTGCACGCGTCCGCGCCAAAGCGGGCGCCACTTGCCGTTGTAGTGCTGAAAAATAGGAGGGCTATTTTTCGAGATGGGCATATTGACAGTGTGTCAGTTGAAAGCGCATTTGTCTCACCCGTAGTGAAGAACTACGTAAGATTTAGGCATGCCTGACATCCTCTCGTCACTTCCCGTTGAGTTCCTCTTCACTATTCATGCAAACGTTGCTGCTCCCGTACCCATTGCGGGCGGGCCCGCAGGTACACGAGTCATTGTCAATGTAACGGGCGGCACCTTTGCAGGTCCAAAAGCTTCTGGCACCGTGAACATGGGTGGCGACTGGCTCACTATGCGAGCTACCGGCACCGCACATCTTGATGTGCGTGTACTGCTGACCACCGATGATGGTGTTGCTATTCATATGGCCTACGAAGGAATTATGGGGCCAACAGATGATGGCATACGCATTATTACTGCGCCACTTTTCCAAACAGGCGATGAACGTTATGCGTGGCTCAACGATGTGCAGGCTATTGCAATTGGTAAGCCATCAAAAGATGCAGTCGACTACGACGTATATCGAATTTTATAAACGTCGCTCGCGAGCAGCAGGCATCCAATTTGGGCCTGCAGTTTCGTCTATACGTTGAACGAAACGTGCACCAACGGGTTCAATGAGTGCGAGAAAGTTTTGAGTGTGGTCTTCGCCAAAAATTTTCCATTGGCGAATACAAAGTTCATTTGTTTGTTCTTCTAACTCTTGACGAAATGAAATACCTTTTGCATTAATTGCTCCATCGGTAACAAATCCACGAGCGCTGAGGTTTTCGAGCGCTACTGAAATGAGTGCGTCATTTGCTCCTCTGCTGCGTGGAATCCATTCTTTCGGGTAACCCATCCATGCATCGTGCAAAAGACCAGCTTCAATAGCATCAATTTCGTGAGTCACTAAGAGTGCCCAATGTGTATCGCCACGCCATTCACGCAGAGCATTCACCGCCAACCAAGCCGACACTGTTGGGTTATTGGGGCGGGGCCATGCTTTGTGAGCCGCAAATAACACGCGACCTTCTTGCGGTAGTGCATCGACAGTGCGCCAGAGTTCTGTTGCAAGGTTGCCGAGTGGTTCACATATCTCTGGCGCTAATTCAAGAAGCCCTTCGTGAACAGATTCATTACGGGCGTCAGACATTTCTTGCCATGTGGCATGTGGCGAAGCGAGGTCGAGTGAAAAGTGGATGAGGTGATGTGAAATGGAATAAAAAGCACTGTGCACAACGTCAACGCCAGCAGCCGCAAGTGGCGCTGCGCGGTTAGCGATGTAATGCCCTAAACCATCTTGAATACCAAAGGCTGCATGGCGCGCAGCAGCGCCTGGGTCCCAAAAGATCCACCCAATGAGTTGGTGCGATGCAAATGCGGCTCGCTGTGTGAGGTCTCGCCAGTACTCATTTTCTGAGCTCATTGTTTGACCGTAGTACAGAAGGGTAAGCAGGAAGAGAAATAAAAACGGGCCGCCAGAACTTCTAGCGGCCCGTTTTCAAAAATGTGCTGGAGAATATTTAAGCGCGAAGGCCCTTATTCACCATATTGATGACTGCATCTTTCACGGGAATCATCCCGTAAACGATTGCGCCACCAGCAACGATATTCATCCAGTCGTCTTTCAACATGAGACCCCAGCCTGCGGCGGGAGTGATGTCGAGAAGCCAAATCATCAAGATGCTGATACCGAGACCCCAATGGGCGCCGATGACAGGCAACTTGCGGATGGTGTCGGATACTTTGAGGACCCCGAGCACTGAATCGATGACGGCGGTAACCGCACCGAGCAGAACTGCGAGGAGAAGTAATGCTCCAAGTGTGTACATAATTATCTACCCCTTTTCTGCAGGGAAACCCTGCAGAAGTGACGGTAGGCACATTGGAGAAAAAGTGGGGGATATTGCTCGAAGTGCTGATGTTTTAAGGGTTTGAGCGACGTCTTATGACCCCAAAAGCGCGGCAATTGCGCGCTCAGGGCCAGAGTCAGCCGGAACCTCGTAGCCCTCGAGTCGGCTGATGTAGGTGATGGAAACTTCGCCAGCACCCACTGCACCACCATCGGTGTGAATAGGCAAGGTGAGTTCATTACCCCATGCCATGCGCACGTAGTACGAATCGCTGTGGCCTTCTTTTTGTTCCATTGTTGCGGTTGCCATTGCTCGTGGGGGGTCACTGCCCACCACGGTGCGACGCCAACTTTTGATTTCCGAAACGGGCAAGTTGGGAACGTTGACGTTCACCACAACAGGCTCAGATGGCGGGTGC
>Ga0315909_10003683_pt1 | contig 18544 bp, 25 predicted proteins | sample LakEriMetagenome_11_FD_203527 | JGI IMG/M metagenome (GOLD analysis project Ga0315909, IMG submission 203527) | Freshwater fungal communities from buoy surface, Lake Erie, Ohio, United States - Buoy 2 MA125 | ecosystem: Environmental > Aquatic > Freshwater > Lake | place: USA: Lake Erie, Ohio... | reverse complement strand
GTATTAGCTTCTGTGGCCAAGGTCCTATTGATATCATCAGTGATCTGTTTGACGATCTTCTGTAGTTGTTCGTCACTCTTACCAATGAAATTGTATTGTTCTAGTCGTGAACGTGTCTGCTGTTCTACTAGGTTAGTTACAATATTGTCAAATTCTGTAGTAGCTATCTTGTTGATAACTTCATTAGATATCTGTGCCCTAAGCTCAGATTCGATAGAGGCTTTGAGATTGTTGATAATACCGGCGACTACCGGTTGTAGCGATTCGTTGATATCCATATATTCTCGAAAAACAAATTACTAAAAACTAATTGAAATCACATGCTCATAATTCTTTTTTATGAGACTCTTATACATTAAATTCTTATGCACGTAAAACTCTTTAGCACCTGCATCTATACTAAACTTAGCCATCTGTTTAAAAAACATACTGCGTCGATCAAATGGTCCTGTTACTATCGTATTCTTGTCTTGCATTTCATATACCGTGGTAGTCCATGCATTCTTATCATTATAATCATAGTGATGATATTCTAAAAATATTTTTGTGTCACTATGTGCATGCACTGCCAACGGTTGGCTAAATTCCCTATCGCGAAAATCTTGATTCTTATAGTCACGTAAGGTAGTTACTATCACATTTTTGGCTAAATTGCTGACTACTTTAATTTTATCTAGTTGTTCTTGCTCAGTCTCTGCAAAAGTAAAATATTCGTCTGCGGCCACCACCCAATCAAATTGTTTTCTATAATTGCCTAGATCATTTTCTTCAACACACACATATTTAACACCCGTAGAATCTAGGAATTTTTTTATTTCTGGGTTAATACCTGTAACCGAGATTTGTTTGCAGGTGCTGGCTAACATCAATGGACTGAATCCGTAGAATAATATGCTAACAGGATTATTACCGAAGTGCTGAGCTATTGAGGTAAGGATTTCTCGTTTACGCTCAATAACTTCTTGGCTTTTGGGATTAAATTTTAGTGCGTTAACTGATGATCCAGTATAACTAGCAAAGTCCTGCGACATATAGTGTTTCCAATTTGTAACTAATATTTACCTTATTCTCGGATTAAATCTAAGGTCACACAATGGAAACTACCGCCTAAGGTCCTGCTATGACGCAAGGTTAATGGAATACTTGTGATTCCACAACGTTTGAGATCCTTGATAAGTTGGGTCTGAGCGGCGTCAATGATCACAGTGTTTTCGTCTATGCTCAGCATGTTCATGCCTACCCATTTGCTGGCATACGGGTATTGGTAAAAGTCCTGTGCTACAACATCCTGCACCCAGATCTTCTCCCAACCGTCAAATGCTCGAGGGCAGTTCACTTGATTCACACGGCTAGCATTTAATACCACTAGTCCTTCTCGCAATGGTGCTATTGTTGAATCAATATGGACTCCAGCATAGAAGTTTACCAGGTCGATCTGTATATCAGGAAGCTGTTCGCACAACCAATCATAGGCTTGGCGATTACCACTAGGACTTTCTAAAAATAACCAACGGTCGTTCATGCGACAAACGTTTGCCGCATCTAGGATCATGCCTTGATCTCTTGGCATAGTAATAACATGTTTGGTAGATTCTAGCACAAAGTCTAGTGCCGACAATTCTTGGTCACGACAAGGATACATCATACAAGGATCGATAACTGTGTTCCCTGCGATTATTAGCCTATCTCTAGGACAATAGTTATACATACCCCCGATATTAGGGAAATCTAGATCATGAGGTTGGTATACTTCAATATTCAGATCCCGTAGGACGTCTATCAGCTTGGCTAAATCTTCATTGGTTTCATCTATGATCCATTGTGGAACAGGGCCACTAGGAACCGGAGTCTCTATCCAGGTCGTTTTCTTTGCCTCTTCTGCGAATACTGGATCATCTGAGGGCCAATTGGCATTAGTAGCAGAGCCTACCACGATGCTTTTAAGTTTACCCCATTCATTATAACTAGAAATTCTCATACATGTCCTGTTATTTGTAATGTGTATCTCGGTATTAGCCCAATATTGGCCGCCATATGTGGTGCATCATATGTCCACACCACGGTATATCCCTTCTTCCATTCTGTTACAGGTCGACCTTTTAATTCTAAGTAATGTCCTGACTGCCAATCTTCTAAGAAAACGATAGCACGACGGATACGATGTTCTTGACCTTCTAGTTTAAACAGTTCTATGTATCGTTTATAAGTGTCTTGGTGCGTAGGTAAGATGGTACCAGTGTCCATGCGATAGTAACTGGTGCCAATATCTCGCCATCCTAATCTGGTAAAGTGATCAATAAAACGATAATTCCAGCTGGGTTGTGGTCTGCGCATATCACACATAGCACCAACAAAGTTACAGCGATAGCCCATCTTGATCCAACGTTCAGTATCTAGAGGATTATTAAATGCTTCAGTTTGGTAGTCTAAATGTAGATATTCGTCATCCCACCACGGATCAAGATTAATCACGTAGTCTAGTATTGCCATAGTGTATGACCTTGTATGATGGATTGCGAGTAGTGTATCTGCGCCACGGATCTACGATGATACTGCCATGACCTGGACTAAAATATAATTGCTGTTGAGGAAGTTCTCCCGTATAGCCATAGGTGATCTGGCGATTGTGTGCTAAAAACACGATAGCCGCTACATCATCTTGCACAGGATCATCTGTTAATGGATCACAGTAAAAGAAATGTGCTCCATGACGCTCTAGATAATGTCCTATCAGTAGGCTATAACTGCCTTCTAGCATGTCCACATCTGGTTTGTAGGCTTTACCGTGTATGACTATAGGTAAGTCATTGCGTTCTTGTAAATCTAAGAGATAACAGGCTATGTTATTGGCCTGCATCTCACGAGCATGCATTACCGTGTCGAATATATCGTAGCCTAGATTGAGTTCTTCGGCCAGATAGCGAAGTGCGATATTATCACGTGGATGGCAAGGACCAGCGTCACCCATACCTGCTATCATATATTTTGGACTCATGATACGAATAGTTGAGTTGGCTAATGCTTCAGTTACTACATCAACATTCATGTTGCCATTTTTCATAGCCACGTCCTGTATCATGTTTACCAGACCAATCTTAGTTGATATAAATGTGTTGTAGAATACTTTGATAGCTTCTGCTTCGTCCCAAGTGCCAATGGCGTAGCGTGGATTGTTTTCCATAAGGGGTGCGTAGAAGTCTTTGAGTAATTGTGCGTCACCAGTTAGGCTACCATCTTCAGTGCCGATGATTACCATCTCAGGATTTACCATGTCCCATGCTACAGATCCCATGGCTATCAAATATGGGTTGTAGATAAACCTCGCGTTGGTAATGTGCCGACGGAGCTCGCGTCGGGTAGTGCCTGGGAGAACAGTTGATATCAATATTACCAATTGGTCCATGGTAGTAAATTTGTTTATATCTGTTAGAACTTGCTTAACTATGGAATAGTCAAAATCTTTGTTTTCTAAATGAGTGCTAGGTACCGATCCATCATATATGGGATCATGTGGAGTTTGAACTGCTACGAAAATAATATCTTTATCTCGGACTGCACCTTCTAGTGTATCAGAAACTTTGATCTTGTCACTGACCTTAGGGTAAATATCATAGCCAGTTACGTCATACTGTTGTGCCATTACTTCAGCACAGGGTAGACCTAATTTACCGATTCCAATGAATCCTACTGTTTTTAATTGAGTTGACATGCATGCTCCAAATTGATCACATTTACGAATTTTTATATGCAAACATCTTTAAAGATTTTGATTTTTATCACTGCAAGGGCGGTGTAGTAAGCACCGATCAAATAAGTTATAAAGATATAACATTATTTACGCAAGACCCAATAACTACTAAAAAAATATTTTTTTATGATCAAGAACCTTTCATATCTGACATATCAGCTCGGTATATGGATATATTTAATTGGCAGTCTAAATATTCTATCGAAGAAAATATTAATTTAGCTAAAACAGATAGGATGCCCTATGGTCATCTTTCACCCATTGAAATAGAAATTCTGTCAGAAGATCCGCAACGCATACACAAAAAAGCAGTATTAGTTACCAGCGAACATTCAGTCGATACACTTGCTTATGTCAATAACAATTTTAGACACTTATATTATTTCTTCCATGGATTTGCTGCTTTAGATTGGTACCGTGGTCATTATGCTCTAAACTACGATAAATCAGTTGTTAAACCTTATAATTATGATTTTATAAGTATGAATCGTATTATTAACAATGATCGCAGTTATAGAATCTATTGGATCAGTAAGTTGAAAGAATTAGGTTTACTAGATCGAGGATTGGTAAGTTTCAATGTCACAGATAATTTGTTTGATGATTGGCGAGATGAAACTGCTGACCCCTATAGTAAGTTAAGTGATAAAGCTCGATTACATGCAGAACAACATTTAGTTGATATTGACAAACTAGTGATAGATCAGCCAGAGCTTCCAGGTAGTGCCAGTGCAGATATTCCTAGAGGTAATGATGCATTTTGGCACATAGTAACAGAGACTGTATTTTACTACAATAAACTACACTTAACTGAAAAGATATTCAAACCTATAGTCAGCAAGCAACCATTTATGTTACTGGCAGCACCGGGCAATCTCGCTTACTTAAAGAGTTATGGATTTAAGACCTTTGACACACTTATAGATGAAAGTTATGACAACATACAAGATCCCGATCTCCGAATTGAAGCCATAGTCAAACAATTATCTTGGTATTGTAATCTAACAGACAGCGAAAAAACTAACGTCGTACGTGCTGTAGAACCTATCGTTTTACACAATTTTCACCACTTTTACAATGAATTTAGACACATTATTACTCAAGAATTAATCACCAACATCAAGACCTTATTTCAATCTATAGGCTATGACGATAGCCATATCAATTACAACAACATCTATCACACGCTAACACACTAAACTCCACCCAAAATATAAATACTAATATAATAATAAGTATTTCAAGGAGCAATGTCATGCCAGTCTGGGAAGTTGTTGTAAGACACAAAAATGGTATTAAAGAAACTAAAACTATCACCTGTGGTTGTGGAACTGGTGTCAAAGCAAAAATTCTGTCTGATCACGAAAGAGCAAAAAATACAGGAAAATATGTAGGATCGGCTGCTCCAAAATCAACTGATATTTGCATAGTCAGCATGAGAGAAATAAAATAAAAATTCAAGGAGCAGGATATGGGTGACATTTTCAAACTCATCGGAGATCTAGGATTTCCAATCGCAGTTGCCCTAGCAGGCGGCTATTTCGTTTATCTTACAATCAAACTATTACTAGCAGGTGTTCTTGGCAGTATCAAGGGCATGGCCGGTATCATCACAGCCTTAGACAATCGCGTTAAAACTATGAATCATGATGTGGTGCGTATCGATACTATTGTCAGTAACGCATTAGGATTGAAACCTGATGTTGATCGTATAGCCAGAGCGGACGGGAAAAATGATGCAAGACGAGATTGATATCGGACAGATAGTGATCCAAATGCACGACCTAGCTCGTCAGTTGGAAAATAATAAAACACATTGGGTGTTTGGTAATGACCTACGTAAACTAGCTGATAGGCTAGCCAGGGTTCATAAGAACTATTGCCTAGGTGAGTTGTCAGAAGAAGAAACGCTAGCATATGACTATGCTAGAGCAATCAGTGGAATGGAGATCGAAAATGTTTAAATCACAAGCACAACGTTGGTTAGAGATGCAACCTAAGTATACTCAAGAATGGCTAAAGCGTCAGCCTTTATGGCATGACAAGGATTTGTGGTTATTTTTTACGTTTGGTAGTTTGGCAGGATTATTAGTAGGATTTTTATTAGGATTAAGTCTATGACAGCTATAAGCATGCGTCCGTTTACAGAACAAGCGGCATTCTTTGCACGTTGCAGTGAAGCGGCTTATCTAGATGAGAAAGCGGGTAAGGCAAAGTTTAAAGAAATGGGATTCACGGCTACGTTCATCGATCATGATGGCAGCCAGGCCTATTGGTTAGTCAACGATGATGACTTGGTTATCGTCTGTCGTGGCACAGAACCAACAGAATTTAAAGATATCGCCGCAGACCTAAAAGCCATACCTGTACCAAGTAGAGTGGGCTCAGGTAAAGTGCATTCTGGATTCAGAGAGTCAGCTGATGACATTTGGCCAGAACTACATGAGTTGGCTAATGACTACGGTAAAACACGCACCATATGGTGCACTGGACACAGCCTAGGCGCAGCCATGGCAACACTGATAGCGTTCCGCTTACAGCGAGCAGAAGATACGCCCAATCCACATGCGTTGTTTACTTATGGATCACCACGTGTGGGCAACAAGGCCTATATCCGAGCCATAGAAGCCACTGGCCTGTTACACTTCCGTTTCGTCAACAATGCTGATATCGTGGCCCGTGTTCCACTATGGCCTTTCTATCACTTTGGTGGCATGTATTATATCAATCACTATGGTAATCTACGCGGCTTAACATTCCGTCAATCGTGTAAGGATGTATGGCGTGGATTCCTAGTAGGTTTAAAACGCAAAGAAGGCATAAACTTTTTCGCTAATCACAGCATCACACGCTATGCTGAACGCTTAGAACATTGGGCTACGGGTGTGGAGTATCCGCAATGAAATGGGATGCCGCAGACTATTGCCTGCTTGGCTTAATCGTAATATTTTTTAGTATTCTAATTTGGTTTGAGGACTTAATGAAATGGCTTTAACAGACACAGTAATGAAGATGGTAACACGCCAGAAGAAAGATGGCACAGAAGTTCCTGCTACTGATAAAGAAAAGATGATTAAAAGCAAAGCAGGATTGATCATCAACGTGTTCGCTGCCTTGTTGGCATTCAACATGTGGTTACAGGGTAGTCTTAACAGCAAGGTTCTAAACAATACCATACAGGCCAATGACCTATGGGTGTTTTATCAGGCTAAAAGTATTAAACAAACACAGTATGAATTGGCCGCTAGTCAGGCAACAGATCCTGCAAAATCTAAAAAGTTTGCAGATAAAGCTCTGACATACGATCAAGGTGCGGAAGGTAAGCCAGAACTATACAAACAGGCTAAAGCATTAGAGGAAGCACGTGATCATTATAAACGACAGTTACCTTGGGTAGGTTATGCGTCAACAGCATATCAACTCAGTATCGTGTTATTATCAGCAAGTATCCTGAGTGTTAGCATGGCTTTGTTCTGGGGCAGTTTCGTCCTAGCAGGTGCAGGCATAGTGCTGATGACGCAGGGTATATTATTATGGATGCCACTATGAAAACTATCGTAATTTGGGGTATTTGGTTAGCGTTAGTCTTATGGTGGTTAACTCCTGAGATCAATCATGTAAAAGATAAGATTAACGAACACACCACACAAATAGAGAAAGCCTTAAATGAATGATGATCAAGAAAATCGTTTGGTTATAATGAAAGATAATCAAGTAAAGAATTTATTAGCCAGTTTGGCTGTGGCCGCCGTAGGTTGTTTAGCCTATTGGGCCTACGACGCACAAGTGCGTGTAGATGAATATAACACTAAGGTAAACAGCCTTACAGAATCAGTAGAGGCCATGTCAGCTAAACAACTAGCAGATCAGGAAAGCAATCTCAAAGATCTAGAAGAAAATAAACTAGTCGATGACCGTGTTAAGGTATTAGAAATCACGGTATCAGAACAACAGGCTAAGATCGCTGAACTAGAATCTAAATTATCAAGGAAGAAAAAATAATGGATGTTGTAGGATTAATCAGCAAGTATGGATTCCCTATCGTGTTCGCGGTGGGCATGGGATTGATCATCAAATATGTATGGACATGGGCAACACAAGAAGTCAAGCCAGTTATCAGTGATGCTAATACTGTGCTTATTGCCTTAATCGATCGTATACGTATGCTAGATAATGATTTGATCCGACTAAATCAAAAAGTCAATACTGTCTTACATCTACGTGGTAAGATTATCGAAAGTGATCGTGTCATGGAACAGATGAAAGTTGAAAAAGAAGCTAACGAAAAATTTGATGAAGCCAGTAAGTTAGACGAAGTCAAAAAGAAAAACTAATCTTTTACGTCAACATCACTGCCTGATACTACTAGACTAATCTGCTCTGCTTCAGGAATACGTGTTCGCGTGTTCTTACTACCCAATAAAATTATCACACGCTGACCTAGTTCAGTATCCGCCAACATGACCAGACATCCACCACTTTGATGTATATAACCAGTCTTACTGACTAGGATATTATCACTGCGGCGAACTAAGGGATTGGTATTGCCAAATTCCCACCAACGTTTCTTTACTAGAATATTAACGCTGGGTTTACCACTAGCATCTGTGATCTCTGGATGATGGCTGGCTACTAGGACTAATTTAACTAGGTCACGGGCATTGCTCTGGTTACCTTCGTCTAGTCCTGTGGGATCTGTAAAGTGTGTTGAGAACATACCAAACTCCAAGGCCTGATGATTCATCTCTGCTACGCAACGATCAACACCACCCGGATAGTTCTCACACAAGGTATAGGCGGCAAAGTTATCTGATTTGACGATAGCCAGTTGTAATAGTTCACCTCTGCTTAATGTTCGAAGTGTGCGTGGCAGTCGAGTATGATATATTTTACTGTGCTTAAAGTTTAACGGTAATTCTTCTGATAGGTCCTGATGGGCATTTAATACCACTATAGCAGTCATTAGTTTGGTAATACTGGCAATAGGCTGAGTGCGATCAGCATTCTTTTCAGATATAACTTGACCTCTGTTGTCTGCTACTATAAAACTTTTGGCTGTAATTGGTTTTGCTTCCGCAGTCAAAGCGAAAATTAATGTGAGTAATAGTAAATATCTCATAGTTTATTATAGCATCTATTTTGATAAAATGCTAGACGTTTGGTTTAACTATGTCCCATCGTCGTTTTTCTGGACCAAATAGATTTTGTGGATAAAATACTATATCACCGTCGAACCAAAGATTTACCAATGGAATAATTGTGACCCCTGGTGCTTTGGGTGCCGCCGCAGTATCTGGGCTATTCCAACAGCCTTCATGTGTGGCGGGCTGTTCACTATCTGTTTCTGTAGCGTAAGCACGGCTGTCAAACCCTAATTTTACTGCTTCAGGAAATTTACATTCTTCTAAGGTAAGGACAACATACCCACCCGATTCGTTAGGCATATATAGTTCTTTGCTAGTAGAATAGTCAGCCGCTAATAGGCTGGTAGAGAATAAAAGACTTATTGCCGCGAGTTGTTTTAACATACAATCTCCTAGCGGTCAGAACAAATAAGATCGCTGTCTAGTATTTACATTCTATTTTGTTAATATTATGTAACACGTTATACTTTAATCTTATATAGATATAATTATTTTTTCTGTTTCTTGGCAGATTCTTCTACCCAGTTATAGCAGTAGTGCTGCACATGGACTGGGCCCACAGCACGATTGGTTCCAATATCATCTATCAGCTTGCCTGTTATCTCGCAGGTAAATTCATCAGCAAAGGTATTGTCAAAAGGTGCAGGTGTTGAGCTGTTAAAATAGCATAGTCCTGCTATGCAGTGTCCTATTACTATTGCCCAGGGTCCGTAGATCATTATTTGCTTGTGGCGTGATAAGTGCCGTCCCAATTAGCTGGTAGGCCTTCTTCCATACGAGAGATCATCTTGTGATAGTATTCTCCAATGGTAACTTTAGGATCAGCTTCAAGTTCTTTAGCCCAAGTAATAGCTTTCTTCCAATTACCACGAGTATATTCTTTCTTGTATTCTTCATGTTTGTGTTTGATTGTTTTACCAACTGTATAGATATCTAATCCCACTGTCTTACCTTTAACAGCGATGTTGTCTAACCATACTACATCAAAGTCATCCTTTACTGCTTCAGCAGTGTCAGGACCAAGGATCATCAATACACCATACGATTTAGTTTGGCTTTCTAAACGTGCCGCGACACTCACAGGGTCACCTAAAACATCATAACCCATTTTGCCTTCAGATCCAATGTTACCTACAAGTATCTTACCTGTGTTAACACCCGCACCCATACCCACGGGAGGTTTGCCAATCGACTCTAAGTGTTTGTTAAACTCTTCTACAGCCTCGATCATTTCCAATGTTGTTTTTACAGCATGATAAGCATGACGCTCGTCATCTAAGGGAGCACCATGGATATGTAAACTAGCATCACCAATAAACTTAATTAGACATCCATCGTTCTTAAATACTGGTTGGGCGATGGCTGTCATGTATTGGTTCATGATAGCAGTAAAGCCTTCCACGTCCTGGCCATACTTTTCACCTAGGCCTGTAAAGTTTCGCATGTCAGTCATGACTGCTGTGAGCATCTTCTCTTCGCCACCTAACTTAATCAATTCTGGATTTTTTTGTAGACGTTCAACAATAACAGGACTTACATAACTGCCAAATTGTCGTTTGATTTGTAATTTTTGATTTAATTCTGTAATGAACCTTACGATATTGATATGTAATGATATTATAATAATTGCAGTAATTGGAATAATAGCGTCAATTAATATTCTGTAATGCGTATAGGCATAATGGCTTCCATACCAAATTCCAAAAACAAACAGCAGAGGTAAAATATAACTTAGGTGTTTATTCATGATATAAAAATAATTATAAATTTTTTAGTTAAGCCAAATTTAGCAAAGTTTGTGCTAGCATGTAACTGATTCCTTCTCCATACTATCAAACTTCCTAATTTCCATTTAGCAATAAAGTCTAGTGGTAATTTTTTTATCTGTGATCTAGTAGGTTCATTGATGTGATCAAAATCATCTAAGTCCAGACCATTGTCTTCCACTGTTAACCACGATCCTGGCATTTCACCACCCATAGGTAAATTGATTTTATCATCATCTATATCAAATACCACTGTATTAAATTTTTCATGCTCTACCAGAGGAATCAATACCGCCGCTTCATATTTTTTATTCTGAGTCGATTCCTTAGTTGATAAAGATATATAAGAAGTATTATCTATATGTGTGGCGTAAGGATAACGTAATTCTTTATAGGTGCCGGCATTAAACACATGATCTGGACCTATTAATTCATTGATTTTTGGTTTTATAATCTGATGAACTGGACTAATAGGTAAATCATAGTTTAAATGTTTGTTTATATTATCTTTAGGATCTATCCCTTGATTATCTGCTTCTGGTGCCTGATTAAACCATTTAATTAATTTTGTTAATTCTTGTGTTGAAAATATATTATCATACACAGTCGATTTCACGTATTTTTCCATATGTTACTTTCTTCCGATAATCGCAAAAGCAATTAAAAAAATGCCTAATATAACTATACCTATTAGTTCAGCACCAGGTGCCCAATCGGGACGTTCAATGTTTACGTTATTGGCCAATGTGCCAATTACAGCGGCCTGCATGTCTTGTGGCCATACTGCTCCCATGCTAGTTGAAACGGGATTACCTATACCTGCGGCACTGACACCTACGATAACAATACCTTTCTTGAAGTCTTTAGGCAAATTCACTGCGGATACCTGATGATTTGCCTGACTCCAGTCAACCCATATACGTCCTAGGCTGTCTGTTGTAATAGGACGGAAACTTGGAATACGCATCTTCTCAACGCCAAACTCATTTAGTTTAACTTGGAATGTGTCGTCATTTGACATAACACGTAGGACTTCTAAAGGTAAGCTGGGATATAAGTTACCATTGTAACCTGCGAACAAAGGCAAGCGACGGTTAACGCCATCAAGCTCTGGCATGGTGTTAGTCAACCCAACACCGATAGCATTGTTTTCTAATTCTGGAATATTAGCGATAATACCTGGATAGGTAACTATAGTATCAATAAACTCTGCACCGATTACAGCTGAGCCTGGTTTCTTGGGCGTATTCTTAGTCTGTTCGCTTGGAGTGTTTGACAGAATGACTGGATGATCTTCTAGTTCTAGCGCCAGTGCCGGATCACCACCTTGACGATCTGTTTCAGGCATCAGGATATTCCAAACTACTAGTCCTGCGTTGCGGCTATATAAGTCACCGATTAGATTGGCATACTTGTCACGCTTGAAAGGAAACTGCCCATACTTGTTGATCGTAGCTTCATCAATGTTCACAGTCCAGATGTTATTTTCAACCCGGGGTTGGCTGGTGATCAATTGATCAAAGTAGCGTAGGCGAACTGATTCTACGAACTGTGGACCTTGTGCTATCACATAGACTAGTATGCCTAGGGTGATTAAAGCAGTCCACGGGCTAATAACTAGTGTCTTTAATCGATTTCGCATAATTATCCTGTATGGTAAAACTATCTATGTCTTTTTTAATTTTATCATACTCATCAGCATAATAAGGATCGTCGTATGGATTCCAAGGATGATCTAGTAGATTCTTAGGGAAAAATTGATAACGATAAGCAAGCCTATCAACTTCACCACCAATGCGGCGATGCAGTGTAACAGAATTGTCAAATAACAATAGGTCATTGTTGGTTTTGTACCAATGATCAAATATGTATTTCTCTGTAAATAATTCTTTGTTAATTTGTTCAAACACTTTGGCACTTTGCTCTTCGGTCATGCCCTTGATTTTATAAGCCGTATGCACATTATATCTCAATCCTTTAAATCCGCCTGGGCTGGTTACCACTAAAGGTGTTTCGACTTCATCAGTTGGACACATTACCATTTTTACCTGCATTTGGGTAATTTGATCAACTTTTTCACGGGCATTGATTGATCCAGGCACATATTTGTGAACTAGTTTCATGTCATTTAGCTCACTACGGAAACTCTCGCTTACTGAATTATAATAGTCTACAGTTTGGACAAAGCCGGTACTGCTACCTATCATTCCATGCACCCCTAACAGAGTTACCACTGGAGCAAAGGCCAGGAAAGATGATTCATTGCTGTGCCAATTTAGATCACCGTGACTGAATGCACCCGTTGGTCTTCCTTGATCATCTAGGACTCCTGTAATACGGGTGAGTGTAGTTCCTTTTTCTGTTTTTTCCCACAGATATTTTTTATTACGTAGATATATTTTTTCTTCGTCGGTAAAATCCTTATAGGTTTCCTCATCAAATGCATCAAAATCATGTCCGTATTTTTTTACCAATGATGAACGTAGGGTAGATTCCATAACTCCGAAGGATGTAATAGCTTCGAAATATTGGTCTTTTGACATGGTTATGTTTCGTAAAACAGTTACCAGACCTTTGAGATTAAGTTTGCCGATTTCTAACCATTCTTCTTTTGAAATATTGTTATAATCTACATCATCTACATAGTGGCCAAAATTGCCAAAATTTGAAATTGGAGTGATTTTCATATGTGGGTATGTTTCCTTGTGTGTTATGAAATTATTTATCTTGCCACTTATACTGTATATTATAAATTATTCTAGGATAAAACACAACCTATAAATATCTTACAGATGGATAAAATTATCAAAATCGAACCTATACCAAAATATTTCAGTATCACATGGATGCTGGGATCATTCTGTAACTATGATTGTATGTATTGTCCACCTGAATTACATGACACTACCAGTCGTCCACACGATCTCGACACGATGAAAACCGTTTGGCAAAATATCTATCAAAAAACCAATAATCAAAATTTGCCCTATAAAATAAGTTTTAGTGGTGGCGAAGTTACAGCAAATAAAAATTTCTTACCTTTGATAGAATGGATACGTAATAATTACAATGATGTCACTATGATAGTAATTACTACAAATGGTAGTGCCAGCACTGGTTATTATCTAAAACTTGCTGAATATGTTGAAGCAATTAGTTTCAGCACACACAGCGAATTTATGGATGAAGACAAGTTTTTTATTACTGCGAAAGAACTTAATAAAGTAATGGTCAGACCTACGAAAAGTTTTCATGTAAACATCATGGATGAATTTTGGAACCGAGAAGGCATAGAACGTTATAAAAAAATATTAGAAGAAAATAATATCAGTTATTCAGTAAATGAAGTTGAATATAAATATCAGACTAGGACTTACCCTCTTGAAAGAATTTACTAATCACGAAAATTATAATTGCAAGATTATCACAGATTCTGGAGAGGAATATCTGATATATGCCAATTGGTTGCATAACGAGCACATGGATTCATGGAAAGATTGGCATTGTGAAGCAGGCGCCACAAGATTATTAATAGATAAAGATTTTGGAATTTATAGTGGTGAATGTAAGAATGACTATTTAGGCAATGCCTTAACTGACTTTACCGTATTAGAGCATACCATCTGCAAACAAGATCGGTGCACAGGCTGCACTGACGACCTTATCGTAGCAAAACACGAATAGTGGCGGAGAGTATAGGATTCGAACCTATGCTCCCTTTGCAGGGAGGACGGCTTAGCAAGCCGCTGCCTTCGACCACTCGGCCAACTCTCCATAACTTGGTGCCCAGGGCGAGACTCGAACTCGCACGCATCGCTGCACCGGCTTCTAAGACCGGGGTGTCTACCAATTCCACCACCTGGGCGTATCTTTTACTGAGTATTTAACTTTTTATTCTTGTATTCATCTATAGAATAATTTAACTGTGCATCAAATTTTGCATATTCTAGATCAAGCCTATCATTGACATTCACTGTTTTATTTAATTTGTATGAAAGTGCAAAACAACTGGGTCTAAAATCATAATTATGCTTACTACTAAAAATATCTGAAGTAATTTGATTAGCATCAAAAATGTTCATATTTTTATTTTTCCAATTGATTTCGTCTATCACGACCTTGCGCATGGACGGAGTCATTGAATTATAATTTAGCTTAACTGATTTTTGCTCATAGCTATTGCATTCTTCTTCAGACATTTCTTCATAACCGTATTTAGATAGATCAGCCGACATAAGTGATTTTTGATTGATATCATTGTTCCTGGGTAATATCAGTGTATGCATACTAAAACTGTGTCCTTGCCAATTATCGATCAACCATGACATGGTATTATCCATGGTTTGTTTAGTTTCGTATGGTAGTCCCACGATAAGCCCCATACTACCTCTATATAATTTCTGTCCGTGAGTTTCAAAATATTTTTTTATGTCTATTAGTCCAGATTTTAATCTGTTAGAATCCATGCCTTTGCCGATCGCTCTCGCTGATCGAGTGTTCATAGATTCTATACCATAATAATGACCCAAAAAGTTCATCCTCAATAATTCGTCTTTGTCATCGGGGCGTGTGACTAGCAAGTCTGCACGTATATAACCACTAAACCATGGAACAAAATCTAGCTTATCTATGACATTTGCAAATTTACGGATCTTATCGGTGCGGTCATTGAATGTTTCATCTGCGACTATATAAGAACTAATTCCAAATCTATCATATGCATCACGTAATTGTAATTCAAAATCATCAGCATCTCTGCTGTGATCTTCTTTGACTCCCAGCACAGGAAAGTTACAAAAAGCACATTTGAATCTACAACCTCTGGATAATTCTACAGTTAGCCATTCATCAGGAGTAATATAATCTCGCGTTTGATACTTAACCATCAGACTTTTCATTGGAAAAGCTGGATAATTATGAATAGCAGAAATTATTTTTCTACCGGTTATTAAATTAATGATTGGTCTTGTGCCATTGCCTTGAATATATTTCAGTAATTCATTAACTGCCAGTTCACCAAAACCTTGTATATAATAATCTATATACTGAGATGCGAACATTGGATTTACTGCTGATCCTGAAATTAATGTCACTGAAGGATATGTTCTTTTGATCCAACTACAGAATTCTTCCATAACTGGAGACCACATGCTAAACAAATGTCCAAATCCACAAAACACTGTATCTGATGAATATCTCGATTTAAAAAATTCTTTTAATTCATCTAAAGTCCACCAGTTCGACCAATCGATGACTTCTATATCCCATCCTTGTTCTCTTAAATAATGAGCGATTCTATGCCCGCCTACTGGTCGCGATAGGAAAGGATTTTGTGTTACATTAAAAATTAATCCATGTGGCATATTAAAGATATTTATTGGTGCCGGTTAACGGAATCGAACTGTTGACCTTCGCATTACAAGTGCGCTGCTCTACCTGCTGAGCTAAACCGGCGTTACTCTATTTACTTCTTAAACTGGTACTCCCAACGAGATTCGAACTCGTGTTACCTGCGTGAAAGGCGGGTGTCCTAGGCCTCTAGACGATGGGAGCCTTAAACTCTCTGTGGCTACGATGCACGGACTCGAACCGCGACTAAGGGTTTTGGAGACCCGTGTGCTACCATTACACTACATCGTAACTTGGTGCGCCTTGATAGAATTGAACTATCACTCCTCCGATTATGAGTCGGACGCTTTACCATTAAGCTAAAGGCGCAACTGAAAACTGGTTGCGGGGGCTGGATTCGAACCAGCGATCTTCAGCTTATGAGACTGACGAGTTTCCTCTTCTCCACCCCGCGATTGTTCGTGTTAAGCCACAGACACCACTCTGCCCTCAACTGAGTCGTTACCCTGTCCGTTGGACATCTTTTTGGACGTATCCACATCGCCCTAGGATTTCTCAAGGCTCCCGGAAACAGGACTTGGAAGTAATGATCCTATGCACTCTGCCGTGTATCGTCGGACAATCACGCACTTTTATCGGCAGAAAGTGTAAGCCGGTGTTCTATTAGTGTAGGACTCTCGGAACTACCCATGCATAGGTAGCTGACCCGTCGGAAGCTACTAACTGGGAGCGACCCAGTATCAGTCCGCATATATTTTATTGATTGGCTGAGAGCCCTATACTAATAATCCCGCTTACTCAATACGGGGACGTTCCGGAACGCCAGCGATTTAATTATTAATTATACTATCTATTTAAATAAAGGTCAACAAAAAAGCCCACCGGAGCAGGCTTTTTCTACCTACAGGATATTAGCCAGAAATGAAACGATATTGATTCATTGCACTGACACTTGCTTTACGGCAAACGTCTTCTTTTTGAGCTACAGCTGAACCTACAAGATCTTGACCACGTAGTTCTACTTTGGTTAAAGCGTCAACTACCTGTGTTTGGGCACGGCAAGCTAGTTCATAATCACCATTTTTCACAGCTACTACACTGAGATTTTCCATGCGTGCGGCACGTTCAAGTTCAGCTTGTTTGGAATTAGATGTTACGAATGTTGCTGATGCTGTTGCGATTGATGCGGCTGCGATAGCCAGAGATACTAATACTACTGATTTTTTCATCGATTTATTTTCCTTTTGGGTTAATTTAAGTTATATAGACTTGTGGTCTATGTAAGTATTTATTATACACAGATTACAGTATGATTGCAACCGATATTCAAAAAAAAGCCCCAATTAAGGGGCTTTTCGTTACCTACTGTATCTCTACTAGATTATAGTGAGAATACTGTTAGTGCACCGCCACCAGGAGCAGCGTTATACTTAGTAAGTTCAGCATAACCACCAGCAGCGCCAAGAGCGTCTGTTGGGTTAGTTAAGCCAAGGTTCATCGCAACGCCAGCCCAACCACCAATACCTGATAAAACACCAACGTATTGTTTGCCGCCGATGCTGTATGTGAATGCATTACCAATCACACCAGAACCAACTTGGAACTTCCATAGTTCTTTACCTGTCTTAGCGTCAAGAGCCTTGAACCAACGATCAAGTGTACCGTAGAAAACTAAGTCTGAAGCAGTGTTTAATGAACCACCCCAAGCTGAGAACTTCTCTTTGTTGTACCATACTTTCTTGTTAGTCATAGGATCATAAGCGCCGAAGCCACCCATAACACCGTCTGGACCAGCAAACATAGTTAATGTTGCACCAACCCATGGTTGACCTGCTACATACTTAGACTCAACTGGTTCGTATGTCATACATACGTGGTTGAGTGGTGTGTAGATCAATCCAGTCTTAGGTGAGTAAGAAGCTGGTTGTTGGTCTTTGGTACCCAATGCAGCTGGGCATACACCCTTAGCATTGTAGTCTTGGTGTGTGCTTGCACTTGCTAGCTTGTTAGGAACACCTGATTTCTTATCGACATCAGTTGCCCAGTTAACAAACGGATGCACTTTTTCTGCAGCAACTAAAACACCGTTGTCAGCTTGCCATGTGTAAGCAAAACCGTTACGGTCATGGTGCCATGCGTAAGTTTTGTTGTTCTTGTCGAACAAGATAACTTCGTTGATACCATCATAGTCCCACTCATCATGTGGAGTCATTTGCATGCCCCAACGTGCTAAACCAGTGTCTAGGTCACGAGCAAATACAGTCATGGACCATTTGTTGTCACCTGGACGAACATCTGGATTCCAAACTGATGGATTACCTGTACCGTAGTAGACTAAGTTTGTTTTTGGATCATATGGCCACCAGCCCCATACAGAGCCACCACCATGTTGCCAACCATCTTTAACTGCTTGTGGTTTTAACCATGTGCGTAAACCAAGATCTTTTTCACCGCCTTTTAACTTAGCAGTATCAATTTTCTTGAATGAACCGCCTTGTTTGTTACCACCATTAACGTCTTCATAGACTGATAATGCT
>Ga0315909_10003678_pt1 | contig 18562 bp, 23 predicted proteins | sample LakEriMetagenome_11_FD_203527 | JGI IMG/M metagenome (GOLD analysis project Ga0315909, IMG submission 203527) | Freshwater fungal communities from buoy surface, Lake Erie, Ohio, United States - Buoy 2 MA125 | ecosystem: Environmental > Aquatic > Freshwater > Lake | place: USA: Lake Erie, Ohio... | reverse complement strand
CAATCTGCTGACCAGCACGGGCTTTGGCTGTGATAAAACTCTTAAACAAATCTGGCAAGTTGGCAATCTTGAGAGCACCAATGTTGAAAGGATCCAACATGTCATCAATCTGTTGTGCTGGCGCACTAGCCAACAAGTTTCTCACTGATTCAATTTCTGCCTTGGGCTTTTTTAGTTTAACAGTATCATCAAGTTTGGTTTCTGGTCCAAACACAATCATTTTGGAACTACTGGAAATATTGTTTAGTTCAGGAGTGGTGGGTGTTGGTTCTGCAAATGCATCTGCGGCAGAGTCTGCAGAATCATACACTCCGTGTATGGCCACACCGGCTTGACTGCGTTTAATCCTAGCACCAATTTCTTGTGCCAAATCAAACTTGTAGTTGATCTTGTTGGGTTTAAAACTGATCTTGCTATCGTCAACTTGTAGTTCTGCTGGTGTCATCCACAACATGTCGCCTTGGAACATTTTGCCTACACTACGTTTGGGAGTGATGGCTTTTAGTAATTCATAAATGCCGGCAAATTTAGCGGCATATTCAGCACGACCTTGTTGGTCAGGACGACGATTGTAAATCATTGAACTTAGTTCATCGGCTGTGGTAGGTCTGCCGTTGTATTTTTTAGCGCCAATACCTGCTTTGTCAGTGACGATGAAAGTATTCTTATCTAACCAGCCAAAAATAACTGCTGGTGAACCATCCCACTTGATTGTTGTGACAATGTGATGATTGTCAATTGCATGTTCAATGGCTTGTAATGCTCGGCGAGCACCATTGAGACCGTTCTCGTCAAAGAGAATATCTTCGGGATGGTCAATCCTGGCTTTGGCTTCAAACAGAGCCGGCTTGTTGTTGCTGACTACTTCGGTGATTCTCATGATGATGGGTGACTGTCAAAATAGGCCTTCATGGCATTTTCATATTCTTGGCCGCGACGTGCGGCATAGGCTTCATCAGTCTCACCAGAGATGCGAGGTAATTTAGCACTGGCAGCGGACGCGGCATTATGTGCGGCTTGATGGCGTCTTTCTTCATCGGTGCCAGCAGGAGCAGGTTCACCTGGCTTAGGTTTGTCTTTGGGGTTTGGTTTGGCAGGCTTAAACGCATCCAACAATCCCATGGCTTCTTTGGCCCAGTCGTGCAAGTGACCAAAGGCCACATCGCTGGAATCTTCACCACGTGTAGATCTTTCGCTGGCGGCCAATGCAATCCACTTGCCAACAAAGGCATTCAATGATCTAGTATTGGTCTTGACAAAGTTGGTAATTGCAGTTCTGTATTCAGGTGGCTTCTTGGCAAGATCCAAGTGACCAACTAAACTTGCTTGTATTTTGTTTGGGTCAACAATGTTGACTGGCTTTCCTACTAGGGCCTGCAATTGCGGAGTAGGCAAGTTTACATATTTCTTCTGCACAGTTTCAACAATGTCTAATACAAGACGTTGCATGTTTTCTTTGAATTCGTTGTTGGCTTCTAGGCTTGTGTGGAGTTCACTGCCAGGTGTAAACAATGCCGCATTGATTTTATTACCGTCTTTGTTGAATGCATCAATGGTTGCATCGTCAAACTTAAAGTCTGCTGGTGCATCAAGTCCTGTGCCCATGCCTACCATTTCACGGAATTCCCAGTCTAGTAGAGTCACTGCGACCACAGTTGATACAGCATCCACGTGACCTTCTTGACTTAGGCCCTTGATCTGTTCTGGTGCTGTCTTGCTGGTGATGTAGGTCATTATTAACTTGACAACGTCACCGGCACGCCATTGCTGTTTGGCATGAACGTTTACACCAGCAAGAATATCTCGTTGATGTGATTTTAAATGTGTGATCAATTGATCGCGAGTTACTTCGCCAATGTCTGATCCTGTCTTGCTTAGATTGGCGGCAACAGTAAATGCGGCCATGATTATTTTATTAAGCGGAATTTGCTCTAAAATTTCACCGCCTGGAGCCTCTTTGTCACCGTCGGTTCTACCTGTTCCTAGATTGGTTTGTCCGCCTGATTTGATCAAGCGGTTTACTTGATTGGCAATGGTGTCAACAACTAGGTCAAGTCTTGAATTGCTACCCTGAAGGCTACGGATGAATCCTGTGATTCCATCGCCGCCAGCCATGGTCTGGATTTTGGCCATAACGTTGTCCAAAAAGCCTTCTTCGAGTTCTTTTACTTTCATTTTTCTTCGCTCTCTTTAATGGATCTAACACCACGGGTGAACTTGGCAGGATCGTTGTTTTTAATGGCCAGTTGTAGTCTACGGACTAGATCATCAGCCTGGTGCTTTGGATAACTGGTTTCAATAATTTTTACTAGATTGATTACCCGGGCAATGGCCTGTGTGGCCAAACTTTCGACCAATAGGTGCTTGTCGCGCTGTGGCACAAGCGTGGTAATTTCATCTAGGATACTACGAGTTTGTTTCTGCATGGTTGAGTCTATTTATGGTAAATAGCCCTATAAGGAGATTGTATAAAAATGCAATTATCACCAACTGCACAACAAATTCGAGAACTTGCTGATAGATTGTCAGCAATTAACTTAGAAATCACCGAAAAAGATGACCCTCTTACCGGTGAGCCTGAACATGAAATTGATTCCACAGAACTCAACCGTTTGAAAATTGCTCTTAAGCCTTTGGTCAGCGACGAAATGCAAGGACGCTTTGTCCAGGTTTTGAACAAAATGCGCTCTGGCACACCTGTAACCACAGGCGAAGCAAAATTGATCACTGTGGCTTTCATGAGTATGGCCGACATTGTTGCCGGCGACAACGCACTGATTTCTCGCTTACGCAAGGACATTGCTGATTTTAACACGTCACATGATGATGCTGACATAGCCGCTGATGTCAATCCCAATTTGGAAATTAACAAACCTTAAGCATCTCGAGTTAAACCCATAGCCCTAAGTTTGTCCCTGTTGATATTTGAAGTCACTGGAACTGCTTGGGGCTTTTCTTTGATCTCTCCAGTTTGAGGATCTACCACAGTAGTGCCCTTGCGTATTTTGTTAAACACCTCAGATGCACTGGATGTAGTTGGTTCAGCATCGTCAGCAAGATCTGAAATCCTAAGTGTAGATGGATTAAACTCTAGATCCAGTTTTTGACCCACTGCACTGGAACTACGAGTTTTCATGAACTGGATTTGCACACGGCAACGTTCGCGCATGGTAGGAGTAGAATAGATACCAAACACGTTGTCTGCTGTTTGAATCTTACTCAAACCGCCAGCAATCATTGAGTGGTCAAATTCCACACTTTCCACAGCACTACGATTCAACTGCGATGCTGTGGCCAACAACAGTTGCTCACTGACCACCATGTTACGCAATTCTTCAGATACAATTTTGTCCTTGATAAACAGATCTGCTACCGAAATCTTTTGCCCTGCTGGCATCATCAAGTCCAGATAGTCCACTAGGATAGCATCAATTTTGATCTTACGCTGTGTTTGAAATTCTTTGATCCAGGCCAGCAAGTCATTGGCAGTTACACCGTTGGGCAATTGCACAATCTGCAACACGCCAGACTTTTTGCCTGCCATCTTGACTTTTAAGTCTACATCTTCTAATTTCTTAAACACTTCTCTAGTGGCAGTTTCTGTCAGCATGGCATCCATACGCATGGCGCACAGGCCTTCAGCCAACTCAAGACTAAAATAAACAACGTTGAGTCCTGCACGGCTCCAGTTCAAGGCCAAATTCTGCAAGAACAAACTTTTACCTGCACCAGATGCACCTGCAAAAATATTGAGTTCGCCGCGATTGAATCCGCCATAGAGTTTGTCGTCTAGTGTGCGCCAGCCTGTGGTGATTTGTCCGTTGCTGTCTTTGAGTCGTTCTAGTCGACCTTTGGGATCTGCAAAATAGTCTGTGCCAAATGTTTTAGGCAAACCAATTTGCACAGCATCCTTGATCAGTTTTTCTACCGAACCATACTGATGCTTTTCCAGCATGTCAGCACTACTGAGGATGGCCTTTTCCAAAGCCTTGTGCCTGGCAAAGCCTTCAAACTCTTCCAAGAACCATGAAGCATGTTCATTGGCACGATCTTCTAAGTTGGTCAACTCAATGCCGCAGGTGGCAGAAATTTGTGCCACGTCTGGAATGTTACCTTGATCAACCAAATAAGTTTTTAAGAATTCTGCGGCTGACCTCAATCTGCGGTCAAAGTGTTCCGCATCAAGAATGTTCTGGCATCTGGCCGCTAAGTCTCTGTTACTGACCAAAAACTCCAAGAACAGTTTTTGTAGTTCAAACCCATACTCTTTGATATCATCGGCCATCAGTCTTTCCCCCACCGCAACATCATTACTGCGGCATCTTCTTTGTTGTCAAAGTCAAAAATCATATAATTTTCAGTCAATTCCGTTTTATAACATCCGCCAGGCAGGCCAAATTCTTCAATGACCCAGATACAGGTTTTGTCCCACCACTCAGCGGTATCTTGACCCAGTTTCCAGTCCACTCTAACTTTATACACACCACCGCCTTGCTAGTAATTTAATCTTCAATGGGTTGGACTCAATTGCCGATAATATACTTTGTAGCGTGGCGATTCTACCAAATTGTTGCACAGCATCGTTGGCATCTTTGATGTCCTCAGGCCAGTCTGGAAAACTAGCACTCCAGCCCAGGGCGGCCGCTTGTTCAAGAAGTCCTCGACCAGCAGAGTCTCTGTCAGCAACAACCACTGGTTCTGTGTCTAGGTCTTCAATGACTTTGGCCTGCTCAGGATTGATGCTGTTGGTCATTACAGCAACACCACCAATGCTGAGTGCATCATACTCACCTTCAACTACCACTGTGTATTTTCTTTTTCTATTTTGTGAGTCCAGGTTGAACACATAGCCGGCAGGCCTGTGACTGATCATCTTGGGTGTTTTACGATCTGGTGGTGTGCCAATCCATCTTGCTTGATAGCCCACCACAGTATCACCATAGGTATAAGGCAGTATAACACGATTCTCCATGCCCAATACTTTGGTGGTAGTCTGTAGAAATGTAGCCAGTCCCAACACATGTCGTTGAGCAAGATAAGCCTGTGCAGAGTCTGAGATATCATCAGTGACTGGCCACGGAAACTCTATACTGGGCCAAGTTACTTGGAATACTGCTGGCTCTGGATTTATGTCTTCTTCTACTTGATCCCAGAGTTGTATTTTTACTCGTTGTATCTCGCCTTCGTCAATGCCCAAAGTTCGCATCAACTTGATGAGTTTAAATCCTAGTCTAGAACCCGGGCGCCAGCCTGTGGTGTAGTTGCAATTGAAACAGTGGTAGCCTACACGATCGCCTTCGAACTTGAAGCCACCACGATGTCTAGTATCGGGCCTTGATTGCCCATTGTGAACACACATGGGGCAGTTCATGGTCAACCAGCCCTGCGGATTTGACCGCATAGGAGGTAGGTGCGCTTTTAAAAGGTTTTCAACCAGACTCATAGAGTGTATATTACACTCTAATTAGTATTTTGTCAAGTGTTCCAGCGTTGCTTGGACTATCTGCACGAAGGGTTCTTAGCCAACGAACACCGCCATAGTAGTTGTATGGATCAATGCCAGTGTAGCCTGCTAGGTCTAGATTGGCAGTGGTGTAGTCCTGTGGTTTGAGATTAGCCCATAAAGTTGAGCCTGTCACTACTTCATCAAGTGTGCCTTGCACAATGACACGGCCCGAGTAGTTGCTGGCATACAATGCCACAGTGAACAAGGTGGTGTCTTTGCGATAGAAACTTGGACCGTTTACTGCGGAACTCACATACCGTCCGTCAACCAGTGTCCAGTTGTCAATTTCGATGGTGGTTCTATTGGTAGGCACCACAGCGTCTTTGACTTCCACATCAAACACAGCCTGTTGAGCACGATTCCAGGTCAATGCTGTTTCTAGTCCGTTGCCATCAACAAAAGTAGCACCAAGTTGGTAAATGCCTGAGGGCAAGGTCATTAGGTCTCTAGCATACACAGTTAAACGTGCTTGACCATTTTCTGCCACAGTTGCCATTGCCCTACGTCGGAAAATTGTAGTGCCGGTCATTCGGTCCCACATGGTCAAGGTCAGTTCTCTGTTGAGTAGACTCACGGGTCTGCGATCGCTTCCGGATACTGTGATGTCAAGTAGATTGTCCACACCCTTGAACCAAATAACTCTACGATCAGTGTAGGATGCTACATGTCTGGTGAGGCTGGGACCGTTGCCGGCACCAGCGTAGTTTAGGTTTGCTGTGGGTATGCTTGAGTTCAAATTTGCCATGGTGGTTTATTTAGCGCGAAACCCGAGTCATTTAAGAGACTAAATATCCTTGCATTATGGATAGCAAAGCAAAAGAATTCCTCGAAAAATTCCCGTTTATGTGCTTGGTCCGCTACAGCGATCGCGAACTGGTTGGTATTATCCAAAACAGTGATCAACATGTAGTGACCATGTATGTCTACAACTATTTGCGAGACGAAACAGATAAACTGGCCTTTATTGAGGCCGGTGAAGAATGGTGGTGGGGGTCAAATCGTGTGTTGCCCATCAACATTGTGCTCAAAGAAAACATGCGACGTTTTGCTTACGCACTACACACATATTCTACCAAAGACTTTGAAATGATCTACGGGCAAATGACCAGCCTTACCAATGTCATTACTAAACGCACAAAACGTCGTCAAATCAGCCTAATTAGAAAACTGGATTAACTGTAGCCGTAACTGATTTGTTCACAGATCAGATTCATCTGTGCTACTATGGCCACTGCATAGGCTGTTCCGTGGCTCTTCTTAAAGTAGTATTCGTCACCCACAGGCTTGACCCAAACTTCACGCATGACGCGATCCCAAGACTGCCCTACTAGGTAACGTTTGGCCGGTCTAATCATGGCTAGAACAGCGGCCAACTGTTCAATGCAGGTTGGCTTCATGGTGCGTAAAATGTCACTGTGATTGCCTACATGAAATAGCAAACTGGTAAAGTCTGGTTGCTCTAATAGATCCCACAAGGGCTCTTGCTGAGCCAACTGCTCCAGATGTTCTTTGTTTTTGACCTGCTGATAAAGGCCCACGTTCAGTAGGTCAACTTTGAAGAATCCTGTTTGCTCAGCCTGCTGATAATCAATGTCACACCAGCCAGTGAAAGGATTAACCGGCACAGGATGAAAGTAAACTCCTGTCTTGTGCTTTTGCATTTCTCTGTTGGTGCCCATTTGCATGGCAGGGACTCCAGGGATCAACTTTAACAGTTGTTCTCTGTCAGCAAAGTCAACATCAACGTCAGGTCGTTTGATCATTTCTTCAACTTCTCTTTAAGAATTTCAATGAGTTCTTCCTGCTGGCGTTTTAATTCCAACATTTCTTGGTGCAAGGTAGAAATCTTTTCATCAAATTTACTGATTCGACGTTCTAAAGATGCCACCACGCGATCTGCTACAGCAGACTGTTGATCCACTGAACTTCCTCGGGATGACGCTTTATCTTTTTTATCCACCATTCTGTGTCTATGCTCCTGGCAATTGTGTCCAACTGTCCTGGTTCCATCCTTTCCAGTAAGTGCTGTGCTTTAGTAGATGAATACAATATCCACGGACTTATTCTACCCATGACTATCATGTTCATCAACGCCACAGGTGCAATCTTACTAAAAAATTCTTCCCAGGGTGTGTTAGATCTTTCGCTCCATTCTTTTATAGTTAGTAACGTGCGCTCGGCCGCTCGTTCCGCTGTTTCCCTCTTGCTGGATTCCTGGATGTATAATGCGTAGGTTCCAGGCTTTTGCCAGTCAGCGATTCTAACGTTCATCTTAAACAACCACTGTATAAAACGATCTGAATTAACAGGTTTAAGTTCTATTAGGTAGTTGGCAAACTTGACAAAAGACAAGTAGTCGGGGCTACGAATAAAGTCTTCTAGAGTGCGCGGCTTTTTAGCGTGTGGACTCACATGCTTCATAAAGTCCAACCACACTTGAAAAGCAATGCGGCTAGGTGGCTCTTCCGACTCCATCCATCTACGTTTCTTTTCGCACATATGGCTGGCCAATGTGCGCTCTCTGGTAAATGAACGGTTACACCACCGACATTGATATCCTGTGTCAGACATTATTTAAACAGGTCCTTGATCTTTTTATCTGCTACGTTCATGGCCTCTGCGGCTTCCTTTAACGTATCGCCGTCATTGATGGCCTTAAACAATTCAATTTCTTCCTCACCAAGATGCGGGAACAATTCAATTAACCACTCAGTTATTCTGTCTTTCTTTTGGCCTCTGGGCGGCACAAACTCGTGCCTGAGTTTTTGTCCTAGCCCTACCAAGGACAATACCTGCCAACGCAGTTCTTCGTGTGCAGATGTAGTGGCCACAAAATCAATGTTGCAAAGATCATTGACCATTAGCAAATAGTGTTCTTGAATGTCTCTGCTACCTTGAACTTGGCTGGCCCAACGCTGTGCCATAAAGAGATTTAACGCACGGATGTCTTCGTCACCCAATGAGTTATAGAAGTTTTTCTTGCGTAGGTCGACCGCAGTCATAACCTGGTCAATAGGTAACTGATGCTTGGCACTAGCAGTTTCTTTTTTCTTGGTAGCCATGTGTGTATTTTAAAACCAAATCTTGTTTAGATCAAGAACTTCTGGCACTTTATTTGCTTCTTTTAAGAAAAAAGCACAGGCCGGATCCTCACCTGGCATGAGTGGCACAGCCAAGATATGGCCAAATTTGAGTTTGGGCACATACCATTTGACTTCTTGATAGATGTTGACGATCTCAACTGTGTGCCACTCTGGCTTGTAGCCTGTGATGGGATTAAAGACAAAAGTGCTGAAGCCACGATCGTTGAGACTCATGATATTGATCACTTCAGGATCACCGTGATCAGGTTCCCCAATCACCAATGACCAATCCAAAGGCATCTTGACTTCTCTGTTGCCAATACGCAACACAGCCGCTGGACATGAAAAACTTTCAAGGAATACCAGCGGCACAAACATGTAGTCTACTTCCTGTGGGTTGGAATAGTCCAACACACCATAGCGGAGATCTTCATCAATCTCATTGGGTAGCCGATCCAAATCATAGGCCACGTTGTCAACTGTCAATATATTCATCGATATTTCACTTTCTGTGTTTCGTAAGGGTAGTTGGCTTCGTCATAGAATTTTTTACGTTTGGTCAAATGTCGCTTGGCAAACTTTGCAGTAGATGTTACATCCCAGATCTGCACAAAGTCTTTGTCCTGCGCTTTGCGAATACCACGGCCAATACTTTGAATGACTCTAACAAAACTCTTGCCTGGCTCGACCAGGACTAGGTTAAAAATGCGTGGAATGTTAATGCCCACGGCGGCCACGCCATAGGTGGCCACAATGATCTTACTGTCGGCAGTGGCCACTTCGTCGTATTCTTCTTTGCGGTCTTTGCTTTTCATTGCACCTGATACAAACACTGAATCAGGCATACGCTCTACCAACATTTCTCCACACTTGACTCGGTCTACCAATACCAAGGTGTTGCCTGTGTCGGCAATGGCCAGTAATGTAGCGGCCAGTGTGTCCAACCTAGTGGTGTTGGTGGTAAGATATGTAAGTTCCTCTTGATAGGTATTGTAACTCACCGCATCATCAAACTGTAGCACCTTGACATGGCAGTTGCTGAGCACACCTAGGTCCTGCAGTTCGCTGGCCTGTAGCCTGTGTAACACTTCGCCAAGGCTGGCAATGAGACTGATGTATTCGTGTTCTTCTTTGGGAACAGTTCCTGTGAGTCCCCAACGCAATGGAACCTGTGCAAAAATACCAGTAAGAAGTTGACGTAGCACATCAGCCTTGGCCATGTGAACTTCGTCAACAATCACTGCCACCAAGTTATCTGTGAGTGCGTCAGGGCCTACAGCACTGGCACCATCTTTGAATCGTTTGAGTAAACTGTTGATGCTTTGCCATGTGGCAATGGTATGCGTGTGTCCTAGATCCTTTTCATCACCAAAGTATACACCAACATCAAGACCAAGGTTAACATAGTCTGCCTGCGTTTGCTTGACTAGATCCTTGTTGGGCACAATAACAAGAGTGCGACCATAGGGCTCGCAAAACTTGCTCATGCCTGCTGTGATCAATGTCTTGCCAGCACCTGTGGCAATTTCCTGCACACCCTGTGGTGTAGCAAAAAAACGATTGATACACTCAACTTGGTAGTCACGCAACACAATGGGTTGGCCTTCTGCAGGATGCCCTTTCGGCCATACTGTGTCAGCAAAGGTGTCCTCGGTAACTTCAGGAAATCGGAAGTCATGAGGTGTTCTTTGATCAACAATTTCAATCTGCCATCCTTCTTCGTCCAATATGGGTAGCACACGATCCAACAAGTTTAGATAAGTGCCACCAGCAGTGGTAAAGAAGCCAACCTTACCATCCCAACGTCCTAGGCGATATGCTGGCACGTGGTATGCATAAGGTAGCAGATACTTTAGTTTTGATTCACAGCGACGTCTAGTGCTGGCATCAAGGTCATGGAACTTGACGTTGACTTCATCGCGGATTTCTAGTTTACAGATTCCTGGCATAGTAGATATAATAACATAACCCTTGCCAAAAGTCTAAGACTTATCTCGCCAAAGACACAAAAAAAACATTATAAAGGAAGAGGTATAGATACTTAGTGCTAGACCGTGGTTTTTTTGGACAACCTCGCCAAGATATTTTAGCCAAAAAGAAAGGGCCCTTTCGAGCCCCTTCCCCACCTGCCCCTTCCCACGCGACTAGTCAGCGGGCCGGTGTAACCGGTAACTTACTCGCCACGCTTCATAACAGTGGTCTCAGCAAGTCGCTTCCACTTGTCGCCAGCACCTGTCATCTTCTTCAAGTCCGCAATCTTGATCACGGTGCGAAGGCTGAGTTCACGGAGTTTGTCTTTGTTGCCATCAACGAACTCAAAAATCTCTTGCTTCTCAGCGTCGCTGAAGTCATAGTGGTCCAGCATACCGTCTGTCATGATCTGCTTGATGCGAAGCATCTTGTCACGAGTGGTATCCAGAGTCAGATCCAAGTAGTGGCAACGGCTTTCCAATGCACCCAAGTGATCCTTCAACTTAGCACTCTTGACATGCTCAAACTTGATGTTGGTGATGAAGATTGCACTACCTTTGAACTCGAAGCGATCAGGCACACCTTCCGAACGCAACATGCGGCTGTCAGTGTTCCAGCAGATGGTGCGCTTCTTGGAACTGTCCAAAGCCGCCTTGAGAATGTTCAGCGACAAGTCATCAAGCAGAACGCTGTCGCAGTCGTCAAACACCAGCACATTGCCAGCGTCAGCATAATTGTAGAGTTTGCAGTAGAGACCAATGGCACTCATCGCACCTTTGACCACTTCGTAGCGAGGACGCTTGCCGCCAATCTTGTCAAACATAGCGGCCTTGTCCAGCACTCGCTCAACACCATACGACTTGCCAACTCCAGGAGGGCCAACAACAATCATGGCACGAACGGAACCATCCACAGCACCTTCCGTCATTTCTTCCAAGATGTCAAAACGTTCACGGATGCGCTCAATGGCTTGTTCGTCAGTTTCTTGCACTTTGACTTCCTTTCGTTTGGGAGAGTTGGTGTTGCTTTCAATGCTGGAGGTAGCACAGTCAGCGGCGCTGGCTGGCTCGACATCGCGCATGGAATTGACTTTGATGCGAACTTCGCGGCCTGCGAACTCGCCAAGGCTTTCGTCGGCAAGAACGGTAACATAGCCGCCTTTGGTGCCTTCTTTGAAGTCAGCAATCAGTTGGAACGTTTGATTGCTGATGTTGAAATTACGGTAAGAACCGCGTTTGATGGTGATGTATGCTGACATAGTTTACTCCGTTTCGCGTGGGTTGAACATCTACTACAATATCTATTATGCACTCACTGGAGCCAAAAGTCAACCGTTTTTTGACGGTTTTTAGCGGTGTTGCATTTCTGCAACATCTGCTGAGTTTGGGCCTTGTTTTGCATCATGTGTATATTATGCTGGATTTTGGGCCTAAGGTCAACCGTTTTTTGCCACTTTTTTGGTGATTTTTAGGGGTGCTGTAAGTCATTGATTTTAAAGCACTTTTTTTGTGGGTTTTTAGCCACAAAAATAGCCCAAAAATGTGGCTTTTTTACAACACTTTTGGGCCTGGTATTTCTTGACGAATTGCGTCCAATACCTTTTCTTTTAATTTTGATTGGTAAACTGTATGCCTGGTTACTGCACCAGACAGCAGATAAATTTCACTTAGGTGATGATCTCTGTGTAGTCGCACTTCCCACCCGTCGCCACCGCAATAGGCTGTTTTAAGAACTGTGTCCTTGGTCAGTGCAAACACACCATTGTTTCTGACCACAATCAAGATGTCGGCCACTTGTTGAGGATCTAGTGCAATCTGCTTGTTGGTGCCATTGCTGTTGTTTAACTTGATTGAAATTTGTTTGGCAATACCGCCACGCTTGCCATAAAGTGGTCCACTGAGTTGACTTTTGAGTTCTACAGTGACGTTATACTTGGGCCAAACAAAGTCGCAATGATCATGGCCAACATAGACCAATCCATCTACAGCATTTTTTTCTACAGTGAGTTCGGCTACTAGGCCTTTGAGAAAACGCCACTGCCGATCGTTTAGATCTTCTAGGCTTTGTCCATAGTCAATGATAGTTTGCCAATCAAACTTCTTTAAAGCCTCTAGTATTTCTTGGTTCACGTCAACGTAGTTCTACATCTTCCAAGCCCGCTACTCGCAGTTTGGTCACATTGTTAATTTGAAACTGTTTTGAATCAATGGCCTTGACCAGACCTAAAAACTTGTTCCTGATCAAGGCAAACTCATTGACAATTGAGTCCATGTCGCAGACATCAGGATCACCATCCACATACTTTTCTGCATCTCGGCTTGTGAGTGTGCGGTTATAGTGTTCGGTAAACTGACGGAACTTGGCGGCACGAACCTTACGCAATTCAAGGTTTAGGTGTTCAAGGATTGCTTCAATCTCTTGCAGTTGATTGAAACGATATTCCACAATGCCTGGCATTTCTCTGCTGGCACGTTCTAGACTTCCGTCCATCTTCAACTCTCGTCTAGCATCTGCCAACTCTGTTTCAAAGTAGGCAATGCAGTCGGGCAAAGATGAAATATCGCTTTGAACTCGTCTAAACCATTGGCTCATTAGTAATCTTCGCTGTCTTCAATTTCGTCATCAACATAACCTTCTTCCTCACCAAACATTTCCGCTAGTGCAGTATCCAGACTTGAATCAATGCCGGTTAGGTCTTTGCGGAAGTCTTCAATATTGGTAAAGTCTTCGGTTGCTCGTAAAAAAGATGTTGCGGCATCTAGACGCTCCTTCCTATCGATATAGGGCTTCATAGCGTTCCAAATTTCTGCTAACATTTCTCCAGTGTATTCGCTCATTTGTTGTTGGGTCTCCATATACTGTGCCAGACTTGGCAGGCATACTTAGTTTCTTAATTGTGCTCGTGAAGCCAAATATTCATCATTGTGTATCCAACGATCTTGGCTTTTTTCTGTTACTAAGAATCCCCACTCTCGTTTTTGAGGGCCTGGCATGAACAATGTCCAACATTCCACGGCAGGATCCAATTCAATTCTATGGTAAGAAGTGGCACGGCAGGTTCTAAAATGCCCTGGACTACGCCAGTGACGGGTTTCGCTGATCTTTTTGCCTGTGCTGTCAAATTCCGGAGTCCATTCCCAGTATCCACCCTTTAGGATAACTGTAGCGTAAGGCCATGGATGATCATGCACATCATCGGGGTCTGATTTAAGAAACCTATGCAGGAATACATTAAAGGGGAAACGGTCTCTGTCTTTAAGGAAGAGATAATAGCGTTCCAAATAAGGTTCATTGCTTTGCCGGTCCAAAATCACACGTTTTCGATCGTGTCGTTCTAGCCATGATAAAAATTTGTGCTTGATGCCCATATAATCTCCTACACATGTATTGTAGCAGGTTTAGCCCAAGGTGTCAAGGCCAATGCCTGCTTTCGCCCAGCAATGTTCGGATCTCTTGGAACTCTTGCCATGCCTGTTGATACATGGGATTTTCTTCCAAGAGTTTTTCGTGCCGTTCTCGAGTCTCAGTTAGGTATACAGTTGGTAATCCATTGTTGCGGTCTGCATGCTCAATGATATGCATGAGCCTGCTTTGGAACTGCATCCAGCGATGGACCATTGTTCCAGTGACTTCAATGGTATAGGCTACATCTTCTACTGCGCTGGGTTCAGCAAATTTATCTTCCTCGTTGAACTTCCAAGGAGGAAGAAAAAATGCACGACGCAAGGGGCGTCGATTGACAATTTTAGCCCCTTGCTCTCTCAACCAAGATTCTTGGCCTTCAATCTTCTGAAGGTTCATCGCTGGCTTGATCCTTGACGTTGATAGCACCTTGATAAGCCATGTCTTGACCACGAGCCACTACATCAGCCATGATGCGGTCTAGAATTTCGTCAGTGTAACCTTTGCGGAATTCTTTGATCACTTCACCATCAACTGTAGTATAGGCCAGTTTATTGCCTTCCTTCTTGAGCCAGCCACGATCTTCAAACAACTCAACTAGACCAGAATATGGATCCATACCTGAGTTATAAGGGATCTTGACCTGCACACTTTCAAACGGCTTTGAATAGCGTGTTTTCATGATCTTACAAGCGGCTCGGATACCCTGCACAGTTGAAGTTTTGTTGCCATCCTCATCCTCTTTGAGTTTGAGTTTCTTCATGGCAACTACCATTGAACTGGCATAGATAAAGCCTTGTCCACCAGTGATTTTGTCATCAGGATCAAACATGTCTTGACTTGCGTATGTGTGGTTAGTGACCACAAGACCAATGGGGTGTGGTGCAATGCGGTTCACTGTGTTCTTGATCAGTGCTGTAAGTGCCTTGGCCTTACGACCCATGTCACCTTTCATGTCGCCGGCTTCAAACTGATTGATATCAGTGGGAGTCAGCAACATGCCCACAGAGTCAACAATAAACAAAACCTTTTGTTGTTCCTCATAGGGTAGTTCGCTGTAAGAGTCCTTATACTCTTTCATGAACTCAGAAATGAACTTGGCCACTTCGTCTATCATGCTGACACCAAATCGCATCAACTTGTCGGGTGCGGTGTCAATGCCCAATGCCTGCAACCAATCTTCGTCTAGAGCGTTTTCACTGTCTAGGATTACAGGAAGAATGCCTGCTTGTTGTGCGTTTCTAACCAAGTTGCCTGAGCAGATATAACTCTTGCCAGAGCCAGACTCTCCGGCAAACATGGTTACCTTGCCTAGTGGAACACCGCGATTGAAATCACCGGTCATTAGGTAGTTGAGCGTGTGGTTGCCTGTGCTGATCCAATCACGTGGATCATTAAAGCCTGTGCTCATGCCAGGCACAGCCTTGGTCAGGCTTTTTCTAAATTTACTTACATCAAATGCTTTTTGTGCCATTTTATCCTCGTAGAGTTAAAAGAGGGAAGGCTAGTGCCTCCCCTCAGCCAATTTGTTTACTTGGCGCCTTGACGATTGCGAATCATCTTCAAGATGTCATCGACGCTGGGTTTAGCGCCGGCAACTTCTTCGGCCTTAACTTCTACTGCTGGAGCAGGCTTGGATTCTTCTCGACTAGTGTCTACCACAGGCTTTGCTACTGCGGCAGGGCGAGTAGCGGCGGGTGCTGGTGTGTCCTCGTCGGCATCTGCTGAAGCGCCGGTGCCGGCTACTTGAACACCACTGGGTCGATAGAACTTGCTCCAACGATCAGGATCATACAATTGACCATCTACGCTGGCGTGGAACATTTCAACGATGGCATCCATGTCATCCTTGCTGGGACGCTTGGGCATAAAGTCGTTGAGGTTAAACAAGCCATGTTTCTGGATGGCTTCCAACTCTTGCTCATTGAGGCTACGTTCCTTACGAGCCCATGAACTGGTGGAGTAGTCTGCGTAGCCGCCCTTCTGAGTCTTATTAAGACGGAAGTCAGTGCCACGCTCATAGTCGGTAGGCAGTTCTTCCATCTCAGGATCCATCAATGCTTGCTTGATGATGGTAAAGATCTGAGGTGAAATAATGAACCTACGGATAGGATTCTCTGGAGGATTTTCCTCGTCGATGGGGCTGTTGACAACAAAGCCCTGGAAAACATAACTGCGCTTTTTCCAATACTTGCGTCCAAGTTTTTCCATGTTAGGATCCTTGAACCAAGGACGGATTTCTGCGTGAACTGGACAAGTCTCATTCCACATTTCAACGCAAGGAACCTGCACAATGACCTTCTTGGTCTCGTCGCCGCCCTTGATGCCAGCAAACTCAAAACGCATCATCTGACGCTCACGCCAGAAGAAAGTGTTGGAGTCGTCGCCGTCGGGTAGGAAACGTAGTGTTGCGGAAGTGCCTTCGGGAATGTTCCAGTGGGTGAAAATAGAGTTGTCACCACCGCCGGCATTGCCGCCGGACTTTTTTGCTTGCTCGGCAAGGCGAGCACGAATTTCTGCTAATGAAGCCATAATGTTATCTCCTTAAGATAAGCCAATGTTAGTCTCTAGTGAGCCAAACAACCAATGTCTATTCTACTAGACACAAGTTGTATTATACTTATAGTTTATGGGAGAAATCAAGTGCTCATTTGACCATAAAACGGTCAAATGCACTTTAGAGTAGGGTTTTGGTAAAATTAGCCAAAACTTCAGTGACTAGTCCTTGCGGACGGATCAGTTCAAGGCCTGGAATGGCATTGACCTTTAGGTGTCGCTTGGTGATGATGTCCAATTCGTTTTCGGTCACTGGCTGGCGAGCCGGTAGTTGATACTCAACGACACCTTCAAGATTGCCTGTGCGAGCCGCACGTTCCATCATGCGTTTGATCATCATAACTTCGGTTCTACCACGGCTCTTGATTTCTTCTAGTTGGCTGGTTGTATCTAAACAATTGCTCCAACGTAGCAGTTCCATGATCTCTTTGCGTCTACGACTTAGTTCAATGATCTTTTCGCCAAGGTCGTCCCAGGGCTTGCCGCCTTGGTCAACATGCAGAGCCATGACTCTAGCACCCATGAGGTGCTTGTGCGGATAACGAATACGCTCGCCACGATGTTCAATAAAGATATCACCAATGTTGCGACTACGGGCACCAGGCTTTTCTTCTGTCACTGCTTTGCTGTGACGTATAATAATTTTGGTTTCGCCCAATGGGTGATAACTGGTTTTGGTAGTATTACGACTCTCTGAGACGGCAGTTCTATGAACAAATTGCTTGGGTTCAATATCGCCGTTGTAACTGCGTGTGGTCACGCCGTAAAGATAGTTTTTAACTGCGCCCTCTACATGCGGTCTGAGTTCTGTTTTGATCCAGTCTTTTTCAACTTGATCAGGATCAAACCAAATTTCTACGTCTGTGTTCTTGTGCAGAACATTGACCATAACGTTCTTGTCTTTGAGATACAGATAAACTGCATTCTCTCCATCCATAGTGGGTTTGCCGTCAGTGTCGCGCATGGTTACTGCATGACTCATACCGGCTAAAGTAGATGCAATTGCTTTGTTGACGTCTTGTTCTAATGCCATAGTGGACTATTTAGTTTATAAGAACCCAATTGGCATGGGTTTTAAAATTTCATCTGTGCCGGCATTTACCAGGCGCTCGTAGGTGCTGGGATCCCAACTCATGACTACTTCTGTGACTCGCAAGCACAAAATTGTTGCCAAAACTAGGTCGTCGGTTTCGCCTTCTTTGGCAGCAAAACTAGCGCCACGAGCCACAAAGTTTTTGAGTTCGCGCAACAGGTTGTTGCTGTGTATGACCATTTTGTCGCCTTCTACATAACTCTTTAGGCGCATACAAGCAGTCATTTTACTCTTGTGACTGGTGTTAAAACCACGACGGCCACGGCTTTGTCCAGCCTTGCGTATTTCCTGCACAAAGGTGCCAGGAATATGTTCTTCACCGTATTCACGTATGCAGACCAATGCGGCTTCGCCAATGGTGTTGTTTTCCACGCTCCAGTAAATTTCAGCGTCTGAGCCGGTTTCATCCTTGAGCCATTTTAGCATTGTGACCAAAGTCCTAAGTTGGCCTTCCACTGAAGTTTTATTGTGTTGCCATTCTGCCACTTGCTCTAGATAAGGCAATTTAAAAACTTGAATAGCGGCCATATCGCCACCTGTGCCAAGACTTGGATCCCAACCTATAACATAAGACCCTGGTGACACTGGTTGATACACACGAACTTGGCCCAAACGCTGAATAGGATCTCGGCTGTTCATGTTGACCAGTTTAAGTGCATTTACAAGAGTTTCATCAGCGATAATAAATTCGCATTCATGCTCACGACGGAATCGCTCTTCACCAATCTTGTTGCGTTCCATCTGTGCCCAGGCTTCGTCGCGCTCAGGATGTTCACTCCAGGTAAACTTGATATTGGCAAAACCGTTGCGTCCTAGACGAAGTGTAGGACCTGCATTACCGTATTCATCTTCTTTCTTTTCTGCTTCTTTCCAGATTCTAGCAAACTGATCATCATCTTGGTTTGGTGTGCTTGTAATAATACACTTACCACCAGTTGATAGTGTAGGTGA
>Ga0315909_10003676_pt1 | contig 18569 bp, 21 predicted proteins | sample LakEriMetagenome_11_FD_203527 | JGI IMG/M metagenome (GOLD analysis project Ga0315909, IMG submission 203527) | Freshwater fungal communities from buoy surface, Lake Erie, Ohio, United States - Buoy 2 MA125 | ecosystem: Environmental > Aquatic > Freshwater > Lake | place: USA: Lake Erie, Ohio... | reverse complement strand
GTATTCAGGGGAGACCATCAACTTCGTTCGCGGAAATATCTCAAGTATGGATGTTCAGATTGATCACGTGGTCGCGCTTTCCAATGCCTGGCAGACGGGAGCCTTCAAATTGACCAAGATTGAGCGAACAGCTCTGGCCAATGATCCGCTTAATCTCTTTGCAGTGAAAGGGCGACTTAATTCTCAGAAGAGTGATGGCGATGCGGCAACGTGGCTTCCGCCACTCAAGAGTTTTCGATGTGCCTATGTCGCACAACAGATTGCGGTGAAGGCCAAATACTCGTTATGGGTAACGGCGCCAGAAAAAAGTGCGATGGTTGGAATTCTTGCAAAGTGCCCTAGCCAGGAACTCCCAATCAATTAGGAAGATCCACGGTGTAGTGAACACCGCTAAATTGTTTACGCCATTCGGTAACTTCGCCTTGAAGAGCTAAGGAATCAACAGAGTTAGCTAATGAACGAGCAATAAAACTTGCCAGATCTGACATGTGTTCAGGTTTCATACCTAGACGAACTATCTCGGGCGTACCGATGCGAAGTCCGTTGAGGTCACCTTCGACGGGTGCAGTTGGTAAGCCAATTCCGCAGGCCAGCAAACCGGAGTCACCCATCTTCTTTGCTGCCCTTTGTCCACCACCGTATGGAGCAGCGAGAATTGCGAATTGGTGTGAGGTAGTAAATCCCTTTTCCGCTGCATAGATATTGACACCTAGCGCTTGCAAATTTGCAGCCAAAGCTTGTGAAGTCTTCACCATCATCTGCGCATACTCTCGACCTACAGATTTCCAATCCTGAAGAGTGATTCCCAAAGCCGCCGTCTTTGCTGCATCAAAGTTGGCAGTGAGACCTGGATAAGCAATGGCATCCAACTTCTGAGCAATCGCATCATCATTAGTCACAATTAATCCACCTGCAGGGCCACCGAGAGATTTATAGGTAGAGAAGGTCATTAAGTGAGCACCTTCTTCAAGAGGTTGAGGCCAGACTTTTCCAGCAATCATTCCGCAGAGATGCGCTGCATCGAAGAGGACTTTTGCACCTACTTCATCAGCAATCTCTCGCACCTTTGCGATTGGGTGATGGAAGAGATTGAGCGATCCGCCAACGGTAATCATGGATGGCTTTACTTCGTGAGCCATTTCTCTTAGCGCATCGATATCTATTGTGTAACCATCGAAATCAACAGGAGCAGAGATTGTGTTGAGACGATAGAGACCAGCTGATCCACCTTTGTGGTGGGTTACATGCCCACCAATACTTGGTGGGGGAGCGATGATTGTGTCGCCGGGTTCAGCATTTGCCATAAAGGCGTACAAGTTCGCAATCGCACCAGATGGCACTCTGAATTCTGCATACGTTGATCCGAAAACTTCACAGGCTAACTCTTGTGTAATGATTTCAATCTGCTCAATAGCGCCAAGGCCCGTTTCATATTTGTCACCTGGATGCCCCAGTGAAGCGCGTGAACTCATTCCAGAGGCGAGTAATTTCTCCGCCCGCGGATTGAGAATATTTGTTGCGGGGTTGAGATTGATTCCTTGAATGTCATGAATGCGATGATTTTCTTCCGCTAACTCTTCAATCCAGGATTGAACATCCTTTGCGGGCTTGCTATCAACTTGCGATGCAATCCTTGAGATGAGCTCTTGAGATGCTGCGGTTGCCCAACCTTGAGTCTTAAGTGATTGCGTCATAAGGAATATTAAAGAGCATCGCCCCCGCGTTCACCAGTGCGAATACGGATTACTTGCTCAACGTTTGTAACCCAAAGTTTTCCATCACCGATTGAGCCTGTGCTTGCAGTATTTACGATGGTGTCGATAATTGCCTGTGCTTCAGCATCTTCAACCAAAACTTCAATACGAACCTTAGGAATGAAATCAACGGTGTATTCAGCGCCACGGTAGATCTCGGTGTGGCCCTTTTGGCGACCAAAGCCGCGAGTCTCAGAGACTGTCATTCCAGCAACACCAGCAGCTTGGAGCGCGACTTTGATGTCATCAACCTTTGCAGGCTTCACGATTGCGGTGATGAGCTTCATTAGATTCTCTCTTCTCTTATCTCAATACTAGTAGCGGTTTGAATTACCAGTGATGTCGTATGCAGATTCAGCGTGGAAAGTTGTATCAAGGCCGTTGAGCTCATCATCACGATAAGCGCGGAAGCCAATAGTTTTCTGAATGATTGTTGCGATGATCCAAGTAGCTACGAAAGAGAAAATCGCTACAGCGACAATCGCAATCAATTGACGATTGAGCTGGGTCGCTCCTCCGCCGGTGAATAAACCATTTGCACCTGCGGCATTGGCGGTAACTGTTGCCATGAGACCGATTGCAAGCATTCCGAGGATTCCACCGACGCCGTGAACACCGACAACATCGAGTGAATCGTCATAACCAAATTTATATTTGCGCGTAACGGCCCATGCAGAAACAACACCTGCGATGAGTCCGAGAATGAGTGCGCCCAGTGGATTCAAATATCCGCAGGCTGGTGTAATTGCAACAGCACCGGCGATTGCGCCAGAGGCAACACCGAGTGTTGTTGCTTTGCCATCGCGCTTCTTCTCGTATGCAATCCATGTCATTGCTGCAGCAGCGGTTGAAATTTGAGTATTGATCATTGCTGTCGCTGCAAGTGAACCTGCAGAGAGTGCAGATCCAGCGTTGAATCCGAACCATCCGAACCAGAGCATTCCGGCACCGAGCAGAACAAGTGGCATATTGTGTGGACGCATTGGATCGCGCCTAAATCCATCGCGCTTTCCGAGAACGAGTGCAAGAGCAAGAGCTGCAGCACCTGAGTTAATTTCAACGACGGTTCCACCGGCAAAATCAAGAGCCTTCAACTTATCGATGATCCAGCCGCCTTCACCGCTTTGTGCCGCAAATGCCCAGTGTGCAACTGGTATATAAACAAGAGTGATCCACACAGCTACGAATACAACCCAAGAGCCGTACTTTGCGCGATCTGCGATTGCGCCCGAGAGAAGTGCAACGGTGATTATTGCGAAAGTTAATTGGAACATTGCAAAGGCAAGTACCGGGATTTGATGGCCTTCAGGGCCAGTTACCTGATCAAGAGTTGCGCGAAGCCCGATGTGATCAAGGCTTCCGATTAAACCGCCCTGAGATTTTCCAAATGCAAGTGAGTATCCGTAGAGAACCCAAATAATTGTTGTAACGCCCATGGCGGCAAATGACATCATCATCATATTGAGCGCTGATTTCGCTCGAACCATTCCGCCGTAGAAGATTGCAAGGCCTGGTGTCATAAAGAGAACGAGCGCAGCACTTGCAAGAACCCAAGCTGTATCTCCGCTATTAATCGCTTGCATTATTTATGAGTCTCCTTATAACGAGCGTAAGAGGCTTGAATCTCTAGCTCTGCAGCATCGTGGCCAACCCAATCGCCGCCATGAACTTCTTTGCCTGGCTCGAGAGTCTTGTAGACCTCAAAGAAGTGCTTAATTTCATCGAGTTCATAATGTGGAACATCGGTTAAATCCTTCAGATTGTTCTTGCGAATATCACCGGCTGCTACACAGAGAAGTTTGTCATCTCCGCCTTTTTCATCGGTCATGCGGAACATTCCGATTACGCGGCAAGAGACAACACAGCCTGGGAAAGTTGGTTCATCTAACATGATCAGCGCATCAAGTGGATCGCCATCATTAGAGAGAGTGTTCTTTACAAATCCATAATCATGAGGAAAGCGAGTTGCAGTAAAGAGCATACGATCAAGGCGTACTTCACCCGTCTCATGGTTGATCTCGTATTTATTGCGCGAGCCTGCTGGGATTTCAACTACAACGTCGAAGATCATATGAACCGACTCTCTATGACTTGAGTACCTAAGTACTGGAAAAACTTGGGGTGAACGACGGGGCTCGAACCCGCGACATCTCGGACCACAACCGAGTGCTCTACCAGCTGAGCTACGCCCACCATGTGCTGTGCAGGGCTTACTTTACCGGTTCGCGCCCTGATTCGATAAATAAAGCCTGGCGGTAGTAGGCCAATTCAGCGATGGAGTCGCGAATATCGCCGAGCGCTCGGTGATTTCCGGTCTTGGCAGGCGATGCGAAGTAGGTCTTTGGGTGCCACCGTCGAGCAAGCTCCTTAATAGATGAGACATCAATAGTTCGGTAATGCAGGTACTCATTTAGCAGCGGCATATCGCGAGCAATGAAATTACGATCTACTGAAACTGAGTTACCTGCAAGTGGAGATTTACCGAGTTCAGTTCCGGTCGATGCAAGGTAGGCAAGGATCTGTTCTTCTGCGGCGCTCATGGAAATTCCATTTGGAATCTCGGTTATCAATCCCGATGAAGTATGCATTTCGCGGACGAAATCATTCATGGAATCGAGCTGGCCTTGCGTTGCATGGATGACGACATCCACGCCCTCGCCGATGATGTTGAGATCTGAGTCGGTAACCAGGACTGCGATTTCTACGAGGGCATCGGTGGCCAGATCCAGCCCCGTCATCTCGCAATCGATCCAAATCAGGTGGGGCAAGGGGGTGCTCATGCGCCAAGAATAGGGGCAGGCTCTCCTGAGGGATAATTCAGGATTCGTTCACCTTCTGTTCACTTAGAGTCTCATTACTTAGGGGGGATTGGCACCATTATCTGCTCATGGCAATTGATCTAAAAGAGCGCCCAACCCCACCGCCGGCTCGGGAAATTACTACGAAGCCCCGTCGCTCTGATCAAGTCTTTCGCATGGTTGTCACAATCGGCGGAATGGCATCGCTCGTAATTCTTGGACTTATTGCACTCTTTCTCTCCATCAAAGGAATGCACATTCTGGTTGATGAGAAGTTTAATTTCATTACCGAATCTCGCTGGGAAGTAATTACAGATGAGACAGGAAATGTCACTCAGGCAAACTTCGGAATCGGTGCGATGCTCGTTGGCACAATGCTTTCAGCGGCTATTGCAATTATCGTTGGTGTACCAATCTCGGTTCTCAGCGCCCTCTACTTAACTTTCTATGCAAATGGAAAAGTTAAGAAATTTCTCATCTCAGTCATCGACTTAATGGCAGCATTTCCATCGCTCCTTTTTGGTTTCTGGGGATTTTTTATCTTCATGTCATCAGCTGAGTACTGGGCGAAGTTGATAAACAAGTACCTCGGTTTCATTCCACTATTTGATGTACCAACTCCAATCTTTGAGCGCTCACCATTTATTGCTGGACTTGTCCTGGCAATCATGATTATTCCGATTGTTACTTCAATTTCGCGAGAGATTTTCGATCAGACTCCACTTGATCGCGTGCAAGCGGCATACGCACTTGGCGCGACAAAACTTGCGATGATTAAAGCAGTCGTAATTCCTTACGGTCGCGGAGGAATCATCGGTGGCGCAATGCTTGGTCTTGGTCGAGCAATGGGTGAAACTGTTGCGGTCTATACAGTTCTAAACGTTGTCTATCAGGTGAATTGGCAAATTCTCTTTGGTGCAGGCGGAAACGTTGCATCTCTTATTCTTCTGAAATTCGGCGAGGCAGGACCTTACGAAGTAGATGCCCTCATGGCAGCGGGTCTCATCCTCTTCTTGCTTACACTCGTAGTGAATGCAACTGCAGATTTCCTCATCAATCGATTCGGAGGTAAGGGTCGATGACAACAGTGGTTCCAGCGCCAAGTAAGCCGTGGCAACCGACATTTATCGATAGATTAGAAGATCTCTTGGTTATCGTTGGCTCGCTAGGCGCCGCAGGTGCAACTGTTAAGTTGACTGGCCTCAATGGAAAGCTCGGATTCTTCTTCTCATTCTTCTTCATTCTGCTTATCGCAAGTTTTGTATTTCACTTCATTAAACGTGGAATGCAAGCAGCTAAAGATTCAGTTCTCAAAGTGCTTACAGCGATGGCAATAGTTGTAACTCTGATTCCTATCGTAAGTATCGTCGCAACTGTTGTTAGCAAGGGTTATAAGGGACTTCACTGGGGGCTTCTCACAAAAGATATGGCCCTTGCTTCAGTAAATGACCCGATTGTCGCTGGTGGATTACTTCATGCACTTGTTGGAACAATTATCATGGTTGGCGGCGCACTAATTATCAGTTTCCCAATCGGCGTACTAACTGCGCTCTATCTGACAGAAATTAACGGCAAGTTGGCACGACCAATTAAATTCTTAGTTCAAGCGATGTCCGGTGTTCCATCCATTGTTGCTGGTCTCTTTATTCTTTCGAGCTTGGTCTATCCCGTAACCAAGGCTCTCTCCGGTCTTATGGGCTCACTAGCGCTAACCATTCTTATGATTCCAACGATCGCTCGTACATCCGAAGAAATGCTGCGATTAATCCCTAACGAACTTCGCGAAGCTGGCGTTGCACTTGGCGGCACCCAATGGCGCACAGTTGCTGGCGTAGTTCTACCAGCAGCAAAGAGCGGTCTTGTTACTGCGATCATTCTCGGTATCGCACGCATTATTGGAGAGACAGCTCCACTTCTATTGGTTTCTGGTGGCGGAGATGCGCTAAATACCAACCCAACTTCAGGTGCAATGGGCTCACTTCCGTATTACATTTGGAAGTCCTTCTTAACCGGCGGAACACCTGAGGCATTTTCTCGTGCTTGGGGTGGAATGCTTGTTCTGCTTAGCTTCATCTTTATTCTCTTTGGACTAGCCCGCTACTTAAGCGGACGAAAGGTTGGGTAATCCAATGACTGAATCACAGAATTCCAATAGCAACGAGAAGGATGAAAACATGACAACATCACACGTAACCCCATCTTCGCTCTCCAGCGTTGCATCTGCTCGCACCTTATCTCAGCCAGGAACGGCGCTTCTTGGTACCGGTCTTGAGACCCGTGGTGTGCATGCATGGTTTGGTAAGAAGCATGTTCTCTCAGATATCACACTTGATTTTGCAGCGGGAACAGTGACAGCGCTCATCGGACCTTCAGGTTGCGGAAAATCTACATTCATTAGAACTCTCAACCGTATGCATGAATTTATTCCTACAGCTGCAATGGCCGGCGAAGTTCTCCTCGATGGAAAAGATATTTATGCATCAGGAACAGATGTAACGAAGATTCGTCTACGTGTGGGTATGGTCTTTCAGAAGCCAAACCCATTCCCTTCAATGACTATTGGCCAGAACGTTCTTTCGGGTTTAAAGCTTGCACAGATTAAGAAGAGCAATACCGACGATCTCCTTGAGTCTTGCCTTACACGTGCAGGTCTCTGGAGCGAGGTAAAGGATCGCCTTGGAGAACATGGTGGAGCCCTTTCAGGCGGTCAACAGCAGCGTCTTTGTATCGCTCGTTCACTCGCAGTCGAACCACAGGTACTCCTGATGGATGAACCATGTTCTGCACTTGACCCAGGTTCAACATTTAGAATTGAAGAAACAATTGCAGATCTCGCAAAGAGCATGACAATCGTCATAGTTACCCACAATATGCAGCAGGCGGCACGAGTCTCTGATTACACAGCCTTCTTCCTCTCAGATGGAGGCCCAGGCGAAATGATCGAGGCGGCTCCTACAAGCCGAATCTTCTCTTCACCTCAAGATAAGCGCACCGAAGATTACGTAACAGGTCGTTTCGGCTAACACCATTTGTTCACTTTGCCACACCCAATCGTTAACCTAAATGTGGCTCTTCGGTAACACCCCTTCACTACTTTTTGGCTTGTAAGGATTACTTACTTAGCTATCACGAAGGGTAAAACATGAAGTTTTCAACTAAGGCAAAGGCTCTAGTCATTGCTGGATTCATCGCCGTTTCCTCAGCGACACCAGCACATGCAGTAGATCTCCAAGGTTCAGGCGCATCATTCGTCGATCCACTTCTCCAGGCTTGCAAGGCAGGATTCGCAAAGGCATCAAGCCACTCATATGTTTATACATCAACAGGTTCCGGAACAGGTAAGAAGAACTCTGATTCAAAGATTGGTGACTTCTGGTTCTCGGATTCAGCACACTCAGCAACATCAAAGCGTTCAACAGTGTTCCACGCACCAATTATTGCTGCTCCAATTGCAGTGCTTGTAAACCTTCCCGCTAAGAAGGAACTATTCCTTTCTCCAACAACAGTTGCAAAGATCTTCTCAGGTGAAATCACTAAGTGGAATGACCCAGCAATCGTTGCCGATAACAACCGTGAAATTAAGACAACTGTCTACCGCAAGGATAAGAACGGTAACGCTGCAAAGGATAAGAGCGGCAACCCAATCGTTCTTCGTACAGGAACAAAGTCAGTTATCTACACACTTCCAAATCAGCCAATTAAGGTTATCTTCCGTTCAGACGGATCAGGTACTTCTAATAACTTCACAAAGTGGCTAAACGGCGTTGCACCAACAGTATGGACAAAGCCAGCTAACGACGCGTTCACAACAGCTTTCCCTGGCAATATCAACGCATCAGGCAATATCGGCCGCATCGTTGGAGCTAACCAGTCACAAGGCGTAGCAACACTTGCTGCAAAGACAAAGTACTCAATCACATACGCTGAGAAGAACTGGGGCGATGCATACGGTCTCCGTGCGGCATCAATCGGTAACGCTTCAGGAAACTTTGTTGCTCCAGAATCACCAGCTGTCTCAGCATTCTTAGGTGAGGCTAAGCAAGATGCAAACGGAATCGTTTCATACGATTATGCAACAAAGGAAGCTGGTGCATACACACTCGGCATCATCTCCTACATGTTGATTGAAACAGAGTATGCAAACAAGGAGCGCGGCGCTGCTGTAAAGGCCCTCGCTGAGTACATCCTGTCTCCTGCATGTTCAGCTGCTGATCCAAAGCTTGGATACACAGTCGTATCAGGAACATTTCTTGATAAGGCAAATGCTCAGATCGCAAAGATGAATAAGTAATACTTAAAAACGGGACAAAAGACTGGGCAGTTCGCTTCGGCGGACTGCCCAGTCTTTTGTGCAATTGCTATTGGATATATGGGTGCGCCTGGCAGGAATCGAACCTGCGACCTACCGCTTAGAAGGCGGTTGCTCTATCCGACTGAGCTACAGGCGCCTGCAGGGTCGTATGACGCAATTGTACTCAGTTAGTAAAACTCCTTAGTAAGGTTGCGCCCATGGCTGAGTTCATCTACACAATGAAGAAGGCGCGCAAAGCGCATGGTGAGAAGGTAATTCTCGACGACGTAACTCTGATGTTTTTGCCTGGCGCAAAGATCGGTGTTGTTGGTCCCAACGGAGCTGGTAAATCGACAGTCCTTCAGATCATGGCAGGCCTTCAGCAGCCATCAAATGGAGAGGCATATCTTTCACCTGGATATACGGTCGGAATTCTTCTACAGGAGCCACACCTCAATGAAGAGAAGACCGTCCTTGAAAATGTTCAAGAAGGTGTTGCCGAGACGATGGAGATGCTCCGTCGCTTCAATGAAATTTCAGAAGAGATGGCTAACCCAGATGCTGATTACGACAAGTTGCTGGCCGAGATGGGCGAGCTACAAGAGCAACTCGATCACCGCAATGCATGGGAGATTGATTCACAGCTCGAGCAGGCGATGGATGCACTTCGCTGTCCGCCACCTGATGCAGATGTCAAAGTTCTCTCAGGTGGAGAAAAGCGTCGCGTCGCTTTATGTAAATTGCTTCTCGAAGCGCCAGATCTATTGCTTCTCGATGAACCAACTAACCACCTTGATGCCGAATCAGTTCTCTGGCTCGAGCAGCATTTGAGTAAGTACCCAGGCACCGTTGTAGCGATTACCCACGATAGATACTTCCTGGACAATGTTGCGCAGTGGATTCTGGAGCTCGACCGCGGTCGCGCATACCCATATGAAGGAAATTACTCCACTTATCTTGAGACAAAGTCTGCACGTCTTAAGGTTGAAGGACAGAAAGATGCCAAGCGAGCAAAGCGCCTATCTGAAGAACTCGATTGGGTTCGACAGAATGCAAAGGGTCGCCAGGCAAAATCAAAGGCACGTCTTGCTCGCTATGAAGAGATGGCAGCTGAAGCTGACAAGATGCGTAAGTTGGACTTTGAAGAGATTCAGATTCCACCTGGCCCACGCCTTGGAAATATTGTCGTAGAAGTTGAGAACTTAGTTAAGGGCTTCGGAGATCGCGTACTTATTGATGATCTCTCATTTACCTTGCCTCGCAATGGAATCGTTGGAGTTATTGGACCTAACGGTGCAGGAAAGACAACGCTCTTTAAGACCATTCTTGGCCTAGAAGAACCAGATTCAGGAAATGTCAAAATTGGTGAGACTGTAAAGATTTCTTATGTCGATCAGTCCCGTGGCGGAATCGATCCAAAGAAGTCACTCTTTGAAGTTGTTTCAGATGGTCTCGATTTCATGAAGGTCGGCCAAGTTGAAATGCCATCGCGTGCATACGTTGCAGCTTTTGGATTTAAAGGCCCAGATCAGCAGAAGCCAGCAGGGGTTCTCTCTGGTGGTGAGAGAAACCGTCTCAACCTTGCACTCACACTTAAGCAAGGCGGAAATTTACTTCTTCTCGATGAGCCAACAAACGACCTTGATGTTGAAACACTTGGTTCACTTGAAAATGCGCTCCTGGAATTTCCAGGATGTGCGGTTGTGATCTCCCACGATCGCTGGTTCCTTGACCGTGTAGCTACACACATCTTGGCTTACGAAGGTGAATCAAAGTGGTTCTGGTTTGAAGGAAACTTCGAGTCATACGAGGAGAACAAGATCGCCCGCTTAGGAGCAGATGCAGCTCGCCCACATCGCGTTACATATCGAAAGCTCACACGATAATGATTTATACAGATAAGCAATTTGTGCGCTGGGGTGACATTGATGCATTTGGTCATGTCAACAATGCAAAGTATTTGACCTATATCCAGGAAGCTCGTTTTCAATGGTCTTTCTATCAATATGCAGCTAAGAACGAGAAGCCGTCACTGGTTGAGATGGTGGTAGCTAAAGCTGAAGTGGATTACTTGGTTCCGATTTATGAAGGTGGAAAGTTCTACGATGTAAACCTCTGGGTTGAATCCATCGGCAATTCATCATTTGTGATGGGTTATGAAGTCGTTGGTGACAATGGCGTAGTGCATGCGAAGGTAAAGTCTGTACAAGTTGCTGTGTCCATGGAGACAAAGAAGTCCCGACCGTTAACTGATCCTGAGCGTGAATTCCTTACACAATACTTAAAGGCCTAGTCGGTAGTTCATGGCGGAGAAAAAAATCCATCCAGGATGGATCGCAGTAATTGTCACCTTCTTTACCTTGATGGCAACTGCTGGGTTTAGGTCTGCGCCCTCTGTACTGATTGTTCCCCTAGAAGAAGCATTTGGTTGGTCCCGTTCTCAGATCTCTGCCGCAGTTTCAATCAATGTTCTGCTCTTCGGTCTCGTTGCTCCTTTCGCAGCGGCTCTCATGGAGCGATTTACTGTTCGAAAAGTTGTTATGGCAGCGCTTTCACTTGTTGCCATTAGTTCTACTTCCACAATCTTTATCTCTCAACCTTGGCATCTATGGGCGCTTTGGGGGATCGGCGTTGGAGTCGGTGCAGGATCCATGGCGCTTGTCTTTGCAGCAACGATTGCTAATCGTTGGTTTGTAGCTCGCAAAGGAATTGTTGTTGGCGCACTTACTGCAGCGACTGCAACCGGACAACTGATCTTTCTACCTCTGCTCTCACACTTTGCTATTACTTATGGATGGAAGAGCGTCTCTCTCACCGTGGGTGGTGCATCTGCAGCCGTCATTCCATTTATCTACTTCTTCTTAAAGGAACGCCCTGAGTTACTTGGAATCACACCGTATGGCGCACCTGATAATTGGCAGCCACCTGTAAAGAGTGATTTATCTGCCGGTCGTATTGCAATCGATACCTTGACGAGATCTTGGAGAGATAAGAACTTCCTCATTCTATTCTTCTCGTTCTTAGTATGTGGCCTCTCCACCAACGGTTTAATTGGAACTCACTTCATTCCGGCAGCCCACGATCACGGAATGATGGAGACTGTTGCCGCAGGATTGCTTGCCCTAGTTGGCGTATTCGATGTCATCGGAACAATTTTCTCCGGATATCTCACAGATAAATATGATCCAAGAAAATTACTCTTCTTCTACTACGGACTACGTGGGCTTTCACTTTTTCTTCTGCCATCAATTCTCTTCAGCACAATTCAGCCATCCACACTAGTATTTGTAATCTTCTATGGCCTAGATTGGGTGGCAACTGTCCCACCAACACTGATGCTCTGCAGAATTGTTCTTGGCCCTGATCGTTCTACCGTTGTATATGGCTGGGTCTTTGTGGGGCATCAAGTCGGCGCCTCCATTGCAGCACTAGGCGCAGCAATCTTGAGAGTAAAGCTCGGAGACTATGCCTTAGCTTTCTATATCTCAGCGGCAATGTGCATCATTACAGCTTTTGCAGTTCTACAAATTGCCAAAGGTAAGACTGCCGCCGAGTTAAGGGGTTATTAGCATGGAGCGCGATACTACGAATTACTACGAGGTATTTGGTGGCGAAGCATTCTTCTCCGATTTAGTCTCACAGTTCTATGCACACGTTGCCACCAATCCCATTCTGCGCCCGATGTACCCAGAGTCAGATATGAAAGGTGCAGCCCGCAGACTTCAAATGTTTCTAGAACAGTATTGGGGCGGGCCTAGTACCTATCAGGAAGAACGTGGACACCCACGCCTTCGAATGCGTCATGCAGGATTTCATATCAATCAAGAGGCGAAAGATGCATGGGTTGGATGTATGAAACTTGCAGTCGATGGAAGTAATCTGGATGCCGCCGGTAAAGAGAAATTGTGGCGTTACTTAGAAGGAGCTGCAAATCATCTTGTAAATCAGATGGATTAGTTCTTAGATTTATTTCCAACGAGAAGAATTTCACCATTTCGGATGAACCAGAGAACACCCTTTTTATCTCGAATCTGAGTGATTCTTAAGCCGACCTTCTCTACCTTGCCCTCAACATCTTGAATATGAATCTCATCGCCAACGCCATATTGATCTTCGACCAACATAAAGATCCCAGATAAAACATCGCGCACAATTGTCTGCGCGCCAAGACCAAGTGCAACGCCGATAACACCGGCTGATGCAATTACAGGACCTAGATTGAATCCGAACTCACCGAGAATCATTCCGAGTGCGATGATCCAAACGGCTGCATTAAATGCAGAGGAGAAGACGGTGCCAATTGTGCGAGCTCGCTCTGCTTGTCGCTTCGCTGTTCCTGGGCCAGGCTTTAAATCAGTTGAAGCCAATTTTCCGATGCCACGGTCAATGGCGCGATTGCCGATGACCTGACCAATGAGGGCGACTATGAAGATTACGAGGATGCGAAAAGGGGCGCCGTTAAACCAATCCCAAATTGCCTGCGTACGCTCGTTCATAAGCCTTAAGGGTAGTGAAATCTTTATCAAAACTTCACCGCGAAATACCCCTGAGAGGACCACTTTTGAGGCAATATAACCCAATCAGCGCGAGCCACGCGCTGGAACCGAGGTAGAGATGAACCGCACTTTAGTTCTCAACGCCACCTACGAGCCATTGGGTGTTGTTACAGATCGCCGTGCTCTCATCCTTGTCCTAAATAATCGAGCAACAATGGTCGAGTCTTCCGGAACAGTTCTGCACTTTGCGACCGGACAGTTAGAACTCCCATCAGTTGTGCGCCTCAATAAATTTGTGAAGATTCCTTATCGCCACACAGTTCCACTTTCTCGCCGGGCAATCTTTGCTCGCGATGGTGGTCGTTGTGTTTACTGTGGTGCATCAGCTACTTCTATCGATCATGTAATCCCACGTTCTCGTGGCGGCGGTCACAATTGGGAGAACGTTGTGAGTGCATGTCACAAGTGCAATCACGTTAAGGCGGATAAGCCACTTAAGGAACTTGGCTGGCGTTTACGGACTCTTCCTCGCGAACCAGTAGGTGCTGCTTGGAGAATTTTGGGAAGTGGAAGAACCGAGAGACATTGGCTCCCATATCTCGAACCATTTGGCGCCGCTGCAGCAACTGCATAGACTAGGTACATGATTAGAATTCTTGCGGCAATCAATCAAGAGCCAGGTGCAATGCCAGGTGAAGGCCTCACAGCAGTAGAAACTTTCTCCTACTTTGTTGCAGCGCCAATTGCTCTCTTTCTTGTGATCTCACTTATTACGTGGGCGCTCACTGGCGAAAAGAAGAGCTCGAAAGTCAGCAACTCTTCTTCAATAACCTCAATCGAGTAAGAGCCCTTAGCCTTCTGCCGCTCGCGCCTTAAGAGCCCGAGTCATCGCATCACGTCCTTCTTGGACAGTTCTGCGAAGCGCATGTGAAGCATCTTTACCTGTGACATCTAGCCAGTTCTGAGCCTTCTTCACTGTCTCCTCACTAATGACCCATGAAGGGAAGAGCAGGGTTGCCGTTGTTTCGGCAATCTCAAATCCCTTTGTCTCCCAGACTTTGAGAAGTACATCGAAGTACTGATCAACAAACCCGGCAAGAATCTCGCTATGGAGTGGATCGTTAAATCCACGACACTTATATGAGTGAATAGTGTTCGATAAATCATCAACGGTAACTGAGTTAAAGACGGCGCTCTTTGCAGCTGCGGTGGGAATAGCGGCATATGCCATTGCACCGTACTGCTTACCGTGAGCGGTCTTATCGCTTTCAGTCTCGCGATCAATATCTGCAGGTCCAAAGATTCCGCGCTTTACGCCGCTAATAAAGATTGACCAGCGAAGTTCTGCGTCGATGACCAGGCCGTTTACTGAGCCGTCAAGAATTGATTTAATGCGGGCAAATTGACCTGGCGTTACTGCTGTATTTGCAAAGGACTTAGCAAATTGAAGCTGGTGATCGCTGCCAGGCTTTGCTCCATCAAGCATCGCTTCCACCGCTACTGCTACCTGACCACGAAGGCCTTCGCGAGTTTGATCGGAAGCGTATGCGAAGAGGGCGGTATCAATCTGCATCAAAGTCGCTGCAACAATTGAGATATCTGATTCAGATTTAAGTGCGTTAAGAGCGATTGAAATGTAGGCACTTGCAGAGAGTTCTCCATCTCGGCATGAATCCCAGAGAGAAGCCCAAATAACTCCACGTGCCAAGGACTCGTTAAGAGTGCCTAGGTGGCTCTTCATTGTTTCAATTGAACGGTCATCAAAACGCAATTTCGCATAGGTCTGGTCTTTATCGTTTATCAGAACAAGGTCTGCCAGCTTTTCACCAGCAAGTGCAGTTACCTCGGTAAGGGCTCCCGCAACATCAAGTTCAATGCTCTTGCGACGAGTCAGTGCGCCATCTTTAATATCGAAGAGACCAACATGAAGTCGATGAGGGCGAAGTTCTTTTGAACCGACAGGCATCGTCGGAACCTCTTGAGCGATTGAGAGCTTCTTGTAGGTATCGCCATCGACTTCAATAACCGGACGCAAGGTGTTAACGCCAGCTGTGCGAAGCCACGTTGAGACCCATGGAGTTAAATCACGGCCACTTGCCGCCTCTAGTTCAACGATGAGATCTTTAAGTGTTGTATTTCCAAAGGCATGCTTTGAGAAGTAGAGGCGTAACCCCTTAATGAAGTTATCGCGACCTACGTGAGCAACTAACTGCTGCAGCACAGATGCTCCCTTTGCGTAGGAAATTCCATCAAAGTTAGTTCGCACTGCATCAAGATCTTCCATCTCGGTTGCAATTGGATGGGTAGTTGAGAGCTGATCTACGCGATATGCCCAGTTCTTACGCAGAGAGTTGAATTCAGTCCATGCTTCTGTGTACTTAGTAGATTCGCTGACAGATTGGTAGGAAGCCCATTCAGCAAATGATTCGTTGAGCCACAAGTCATCCCACCACTTCATTGTGACCAGGTCGCCGAACCACATATGCGCCATCTCGTGGTGGATAGTTGTTGCACGGCTTACATAGTTTCGCTCTGTGACCTTTGAGCGGAAAATCAGAACATCTTCATGGAATGTCACGCAGCCGACATTTTCCATTGCACCCCAGTTGTATTCAGCGACAGCAATCTGGTCGTATTTACCAAATGGATAGGCAAGACCGAAAGTCTTCTCGAAGTATGCAAACCCTTGCTTAGTGACTTCGAAGATATTCTCGGCATCAACGTACTTAAAGAATGATTTGCGGGCATAGATACCCAGTGGAATTGTCTTCTCGCCCTTGTACTCATCGTGCACTGATGTATAGGCACCAGCAACGATTGCAGTGACATATGTAGAAATCACCTGAGATTGCGCGAATTGAGTAAATTTCTTATCGCCATCTAGCTCTTTACTAGATTCGATTGAGTAATTTGAGATTACTTCCCAATGCTTTGGAGTAATTGTGCTGATTGTGAAGGTCGCCTTCTGATCTGGTTGGTCAAAGCAGGCATACATACGGCGAGCATCGCCGGTTTCAAACTGTGTATAGAGATAGACCTCGTCATCTGCAGGGTCTACAAATCGGTGCAGACCTTCACCGGAGTTCGAATAAACGCCATCATGCTCAATTTCAAGAATGTTCTCTGCGGCAATAGCAGGAAGATAGATGGTTTCTCCATCAAATTTTGGGTCGAACTCAGCGCCATTTAACTTCGCGCTAATTACTTTAGAACCTACGCAGTCGATGTAGGTAGTTGCGCCCGGCTTGAGTCCAGCAAAAGCGATAGTTGTCTTTACGCGGAAGTTCTCAGCCCCAGTAGTGAGATCAAGATCAATCCGGTAGCTGGAAACCTTGATCAGTCCTGAACGTTCTGCAGCTTCTGCTTGCTTGATATTTGTACCTGGCACGGTTGCTCCCTAGTAGTTCGACAGCCTTATCCAACCATTAAGTGGGCTGTTGAGCACAGGTTAAGATTGTTAGATGGAACAAGATTCGGTTCGCACTTATCGCTTACGCGGATCTCGAATCACCGCCCCTCAGCAGAGCGCCCTCGATAAATACTGGGATATCTATGGGATGCAGTATTCGGAAGATTTCGTTGCTATCTCCCAACTATTTCCCAACTCAAAGAAGGTAATTCTCGAGATTGGCTTTGGCATGGGCGAGGCTACAGCTCTCATGGGAAGAGACTTTCCTGAAACTGGTTTTCTTGCAGTCGAAGTCCATAAACCTGGAATCGGAAAGCTCATGGCTCGGATTGAAGAGCTGGAACTTCGCAATATTCGAATCATCGAAGGTGATGCACACCCAATTCTGAAGACAATGATCCCCGACAACTCAGTTGATGGCATCCACTTATTCTTCCCAGATCCTTGGCCGAAGAAGCGCCATCACAAGAGAAGAATTGTTAATAACGAATTCTTAAAGTTAATTTACCCAAAGATTAAAGATGGCGGCTTTATCCATATTGCAACCGACTGGGTTCCCTATGCAGAACACATCCAGGAAGTCTTTGCGCCAAGCGCTCTATTTACTGGGGGAGTTGTTGAACGCCCGGAGTGGCGCCCGATTACTCGCTTTGAAGGCCAAGGGATTACAAAAGATCATCAAGTAAATGATCTTCGCTACTTTAAAGTCTAGAGATCTCCAGTAACTTCATAGTTACTTACCTTCTGAATTCGGCGGGAATGGCGTTCATCGCCGGGGAATTTAGTTGCTAGAAATAGATCAATGAAATCCTTTACCTCTTGGGCTGTGTGCTGGCGCTGGCCTACAGAAATCACATTTGCATTGTTATGTTCGCGGGCTAACTTTGCTGTCTCAAGGCTCCAGACCAGAGCGGCGCGAATGCCTTTGACCTTATTTGCTGAAATTTGTTCGCCATTTCCTGATCCACCAAGAACGATTCCCACCGAAGTTGAATCTTTGGCAACGGCTTCAGCACAGGGAATGCAGAAATCTGGATAATCATCGAGAGCGTCATATTCGTAAGGGCCGTGGTCTGTTACATCGTGGCCATTCATTACTAGGTGAGTAATTAGTTCATTCTTGAATTCAAGACCCGCATGATCACTACCGATATGAATGCGCATGAGCAATTTAAGCATGCGAAGGCGATGGAATGCGAAAACCCCGCCATACTTTCGCGTGACGGGGTTTTCTACCCTCGGAGAAACTACATGTCGAACTGTTTTTGGTGGAGCTTTTTATGCGTTCGCAGAAGTTGCAGCAGCAGGAGCTGGAATTGTTGGAGCATCGCCCATTGGTCCATGACCGCGTCCGCTCATTGCACCTTTTTCGCCCTTACCGTGCTTTCCTTTGCGATTGTCCATTGCGCCCTTTGAGCCAATTGGACGGACCTGATTTACTTGATTAGTTACGTGAGCAACTAAACCTGCTTTGAGAATTGTTGCCTGAGCTACAGTCAATTTTCCTGCAGTGACAGCAGCATCAATTCGAGTTGTCTCGTCGGCAACAAGCGCTGCGATAAGAGCATCTTTCTTCGCTCCTGCAATTACTGCAAGAGATTCCCCAGCGGCAAGCCTCGACTTCACGGTTGCTGAATCAATTCCGATTGTTGTCGAAATCAACGCAAGATGTGCGTCGTGGCTAACCTTCATTGGCATTGCAGGACGAACAGCTTCGGCTGCGGCTCGTGCTGCATTAGCAGCTGCAACAATCGCATCTGCCTGTGACTGAGTAATTGTTCCCTTTGCAACAAGCGCTGCAAGAGTTGCAGTTAGATCAAG
>Ga0315909_10003675_pt1 | contig 18573 bp, 9 predicted proteins | sample LakEriMetagenome_11_FD_203527 | JGI IMG/M metagenome (GOLD analysis project Ga0315909, IMG submission 203527) | Freshwater fungal communities from buoy surface, Lake Erie, Ohio, United States - Buoy 2 MA125 | ecosystem: Environmental > Aquatic > Freshwater > Lake | place: USA: Lake Erie, Ohio... | reverse complement strand
ATTCTTTGGTTGCCATTATGGAAAATGGTAAAGCTCAGGTGGTTAAGGATGAATTTGGAGAGAATGCTTTATTAGCTTCTTTACTTCATCTTTCTTCAGATAATATTTTTTCGGTAGGAGAAAAAGCACGCGCATATATAGAAGAGGACCCTAAAAATACCGTCTATTCTGTCAAAAGACTTATGGGAAAATCTTATGATGATTTGTTAAGTTATAAAGATTTTTATGGCTATGAATTGCTTGATACAGGTCCTGAAAATTTAGTTAAAATAAAATTAAGAGATAAGTCATTTACACCCATTGAATTGTCAGCTGAAATTCTAAAATCTCTTAAATTCAGGGTAGAAAAACTTTTAGATAATATAGTGTCCAAAGCAGTAATTACCGTTCCTGCTTATTTTAATGATGCCCAAAGACAAGCCACTAGAGATGCTGGTAAGTTAGCTGGCCTGGAAGTCTTAAGAATTATAAATGAACCTACTGCTGCAAGTTTAGCCTATGGCATAGGCCTCGACAAATCAGTTGTTCAAACAGTGGCGGTTTATGACTTAGGTGGAGGAACTTTCGATATATCTGTGCTTCAAATTCAAGATGGCGTTTTCGAAGTGCTGGCAACGCACGGTGATACTTTTTTAGGGGGTGATGATATGGATAAGTTAATTGCCGGACACTGGTGTGATCAGAAAGTTTTTCCTGCCACTTTTATTCCTGCGCTAAGAAAACTTGCGGAAAAGGCAAAAAAACATCTGTCAGATCATGATTTGTTTCAGGAAACTGATGCTCGTTTTGGAGAATTATCATTATCTCGTTCTGCATTTGAAGTAATAATTAAACCATTGATTGATAGGACATTATTGGCTTGTGAAAAAGTTTTGTCCGATGCAAATCTCACTATAAACGATTTAGATCAGGTTATTATGGTCGGTGGTTCTACCCGTGTTCCTTTAGTTAAAAAGGAGGTAAGTGCCTTTTTTCAAAAAGCTGTATTTGATCAAATGAATCCTGACGAAGTTGTTGCGCTCGGTGCTGCTATTCAAGCTGATATTCTTGCTGGCAACCAGGAAGATTTATTATTATTGGATATAACGCCTCTATCATTAGGTATTGAAACCGTAGGTGGATTGATGGATACCATTATTCCAAGAAATTCAAAGGTTCCAACCAAAGTAGGAAGAAATTACACCACTTCGGTTGATGGTCAGACTAAACTTATGGTTTCTGTTTTTCAGGGAGAACGTGACCTCGTTGCTTACAATAGGAAGTTAGGCGAATTTATTCTGTCAGGTATTCCGCCCATGCCAGCGGGTATTCCCAAAATTGAAATTCAATTTCTTTTAGATGCCGATGGTATTCTTAAAGTAAAAGCAAGTGAGCTTCGTTCCGGGGTTGAAACATCGGTTGTTATTCAGGCTCAATATGGCATCTCTGAAGAGGAAATGGCTCTTCTGCTCATCGATTCTATTAAAAATGCTTCTTCTGATTTAGCTGCCAGAGCCTTACAGGAGTCTAAAAATGAAGCGGCCAATGTTCTTCATCATTTAGATAAATTTATTTTACAAAATGCTGGTTTATTTGATATAAATCAAGTGAATAAAATGAAAGATTTAGGTGAATTATTACGTTCAACAACAAAAGGGGACGATAAATCTGCCATAGATCAGGCAATGCATGAATTAAATTCATTTACGAGACCTCTGGCAGAAGTAGCACTCGATCATGCTGTCGCCTCTGCTTTAGTTGGGAATAAACCAGTTTAAAATGAGCAAAAAAGAAAAGAACAGGGTCGGTGTAGTTTACTCAACTAATCCGGACTTTCAATACGAAATGGATCAGGGAGAGCAATCAGAGACTTTGATACCTTCCAAACAAGTTTTAAGGATTCATTTGGACAGAAAACAAAGAAAAGGTAAAGAGGTAACCTTAATATTAGGTTTTGTGGGACAATCTCAGGATTGTGAAGCCTTAGGTAAAACATTGAAACAGAAATGTGGCGTTGGGGGTGCAGTTAAGGATAATGAAATTATTCTTCAAGGTGACCATCGCACAAAGGTTTTGGCTTTTTTATTATCAGCTGATTATAAGTTAACCAAAATTTCTGGAGGATGACATTTAATATTGAAGTAGATCCCAGTATAACTTCTCATCTGTTAATGGTAAGACCCTTACATTTTGGGTTCAATGAGGAAACAGCTTTGAATAATGCGTTTCAGGTAAATGACAATACTTTATCTCTGAAACAAATTGCTGAACTTGCCGTAAAGGAATTTGATGGTTTTGTTTGTGTTTTAAGAGAAAATGGACTGACCATTACCGTGGTTGAAGATAATATTTCTATAAAAACAACAGATTCTATATTTCCAAATAATTGGTTTTCAACCCATTCAGACGGAACATTAGTCACTTATCCCATGTTTTCTAAAAATAGAAGACTGGAAAGGAGAGAAGATATTATTGAAAGGTTAAAGGAAAATTATGATATTTTTCATCGTATTCAATTAGAATCTGCTGAAAATGAAGGACAGTATTTAGAAGGAACCGGAAGTTTAATCCTGGATAGAACTAATAAAATCGCTTATGCTTGTCGAAGCATTAGAACAGATGGTAATTTACTTAATGAATGGGCGGATAAATTAGGGTATCGTTTAGTTGTTTTTAACGCTAAAGATAAAAGCGGCATGGATATTTACCATACAAACGTCATGATGGCTTTGGGTGAAAACTTTGTTATCTGGGGAGGGGATGCTTTACCAGACAGTAATGAAAAAGTTGCTATAGAAAAATTGTTTTTTGAGACAGGAAAAGAGATCATTTCAATTTCTATGACTCAAATAGCTAAGTTTGCTGGAAATATGTTGGCTGTAAAAAATAAAAAGGGGGAGAGGTTGCTTATTATGTCTCAAACAGCTTATGATTCCTTGTCCGTCCAACAAATAAATCAAATTGAATCTTTTTCTAAAATTATTAAAGGGAATATTCCGGTTATTGAAAAATATGGAGGGGGAAGTGTAAGATGTATGCTGGCAGAAATTTTTCTTAAACTAAAAGCATAAAAAAAGCCCTCCTAACTTAAAGTTAAGAGGGCTTTTTAGAATTAATGATTAATTGAAGATATAACGAACGCCAATTTGCGCCTGGTAAACATCTCCTAATGAAGCATTATACTGGAATGATTTATCAAGTAATTTTTGCTTTCCGTCAGATCCGGAAATAGTCCACATTCTGTATGTTGGAACGCCATCTGTACCAACAGATACAAAAGAAAGTGGTCTTGAAGCAATAACACTTTGAGAAACTCCCCAATTTGAATTCAACATATTTCCAAAGTTACTTATATCAGCACGTAGTTGAATCGTGTTTCTTTTCTTTCCTACTTTTACAAAGAACTCCTGAACGATAGAAAATTGAGCTCTTATTAAGCCTGGTGCCATAGCACCATTTCTTGCAGAATATTTACCTCTGTTTTCATTTAAGTATTTATCCTGAGCGATAAATGCTTCAAAAGCAGTAGCTTGCTGTTCCGGTGTAAAGGTTATTCCACCTGTTGTTAACGTTGTAAATTTAATATCAGAGCCTTTGTTAGGAATGAAAAGTAAGTCGTTATTGTTTATTGCATCACCATTCATATCTCCATTAATGGTATAACTATAGCGGAAACCAGTGAAACCGTCAATGGTTAAACTAAACTGTGTTGCTCCAAAATCACCATATTCTAAACGATAAGAAGCAATAGCTAAAACACGGTGTCTTCTGTCGTTATCAGAAAATGCTAAGTCTAAGAAGTTGTTACCATTTACAGAGGGAACACCATTGAATGAGCCAGCTGCAATAGAACCTGCAGACATCATATCTCTTGCACGACCGTAATTGTATGCGAGACTTGCAAAAAGACCGTTTTTAAATGATTTCTTGAAAGAGGCAGTCAATGTAAGACCGTCACCTTGATTGGTGTTTGCAAGGTAAATAGCATTTACAGTAGATGGGTTGATACGAATAGCATTATTTGCTGCTGTACCTGATAAACCACTTGCAGGGTATCTAGGGCGAGTGTCAATGCCTGAGAATTTTCCAGATGGGTCTCTTTTATTGACATCATAATAGATATAACCATTTACGTTTCTGCTGTAAAGTGCTTCAAACGTTCCGATAATTCCTAAAGGTAATTTTACATCCAATGCCAAATTACTTCTCAATGTTTGTAAAAATTTGAAATCAGGTGCCGTTACAGCTAATTCATAAGAAGAAGGTAACGTAGGATTAGTTACAAACTGACCAGGTGTAGTAGTAAATGGTCTTGTTTTTGTATTATCGATTTGTTCAAAACCGGTTAATACACCATTGTTACCTATTTGGTTGCTTATCCATACGAATACAGGACGTCCGGTAAATAAACCAGTTCCTCCTCTTAATTGTAAGGTCTTATCACCCTTTACATCGTAGTTAAATCCTACTCTTGGTGAGTATAAAATCTTAGATTCTGGTAACTTAGCGGTATTAATATTTATATAATTATCATTCAATAAATATAATTCGCTGCTAACTTTTGTATTTTCAAAACCAGTAGGTTCAAAAATAGGCAAATCTGCTCTTAATCCAAGAGAAAGTTTTAATTTCTCGGAGACATCTATCTCATCTTGAACATATAAACCAGCATATAGTACTTGCGTTGGTTGTACTGGTTCAGCACCGCCTGGAAGTCCTGAATAGCGATATTGAAAACGACGAAGGGAGACAGGTGAAGCTGTTCTTGTTGGGTTTGCTTTGTAGTCGTTCATGTCTGTGTAAAAATCAGCTAAGCTGTTATATACAAAAACGCCCTGTGAACCTGGGAAGAAAACGTTTTCAAAACTTAAATTCTCCACATTAAAGCCAGTTGATATAGTATGCTTTCCAAGGTAGAATGATAAATTATCAGACATTTGGAATGTCTTGTAATTTAACTTATTGTTTGGTGTAAATGGTTCAAAGCCCGCAGCAATGTAGCTGGCTCCATTTCTTAATATTTCAATTAGAGGGAACACTTCTCCGTAAGTACCACGGTCTTCATTATTGTAAGTATAACCTACAATAAAATTATTTGAAATTTTATTGGAAATTACTGTGTTCCACTCACCAACAATTGACTGAATATCGTCATTAATAATGTAATTAGAATTTTGATAGCTTAATGCATTTGCACCACGTCTACCGCCCAAACCTAAGGAAGAACTTCCAGAAATGAAAACGTCCTGATCAGAGTCAAGATAGGTATATCGGATGCTGATCTTATTGCTTTTGTTCAAATTATAGTCTAGTTTCAGCAATAGTTTATTGGCAAAACGACCCATATTATAATCCTGGTAAGGACCTGTTTCGTAATTAAAATTAGTACGAAGGAAATCAGAAACTCCCTTTAAATCAGACGCCAAAACACTGGTGACGTTGCCTGACTGTGCTTGTGATCCATTATTTGCTACGAGCAAATTGGGTGTAGTATTTCTGTCAATTTCACCACTGGCAAAAAAGAATAATTTGTTCTTGATAATTGGGCCACCAAGTCTGAAACCAGCTTGATAATCAGTAAATTGACCTGCTGTAACAGTCGCTTCTTTTGCCTGTGTTCCAATCCAATCTCTGTTTTGAGTGAAATAGTAAGCTGAGCCACTAAATTCATTCGTTCCTGAACGGGTAACTGCATTTACACCAGCACCTACGAAACCTGATTGTCTAACATCAAATGGCGCAATGTTTACTTGTAGTTCTTCAATGGCATCTAAGCTGATTGGAGCAACACCTGTACGTCCGCCTGGTGATCCAGCCAAACCAAATGAGTTATTAAATATAGAACCGTCAATGGTAATATTATTTAATCTGTTGTCCTGGCCACCAAAGGAACTACCATTCGCCTGAGGGGTTAAACCAACAAAACCAAGAACGTTTCGGCTTAATGTAGGTAGCGCATTAATCTCTTTAGAATTGAAGTTCGTCGCAGCGCCAGTTCTGTCGCCACTAAATACGTCATTTTTATCTGCAATAATCTCTAGTCCACTCAATTCAATGGCATCTTCAGTAAGTTCAACATTGAAGGTAGCTGTTGTTCCTAAACTCAATGTAACATTCTCAATAAGCTTTTCTTTGTAGCCAGTATAAGTGATAGTGATTTTGTAAGGACCACCAACACGCATACCCGGGATTCTGAAGTAACCTCCGTCATCTGTCGAGTTTCCATAAAGAGACCCTGATGGCAAATGTTCCGCTTGAATATTTGCGCCAACAAGGAATTCACCTTTTGAATCTTTAACTCTACCCGCTACAGAAGAAGTAGTCACTCCCTGCGCGTTTAGTTGGTTAAATCCAAGGAGGGCGATAAAGCCGAATAAGCATTTAATAGTAAATTTTTTCATAGAATAGTTTGTTAATTAAACATTTCTTTCAAATTAAGCACAAAAGTAATCAGATAAACCAAATATTAACAGAACTGTTGTCAGTTTATTACGTTATTTATTTGTAAACTTTTTAAACATATAGTTTTACAGTCCTAAAATTTATTTTACTTAGAATGAAGGTTGATCATAATATTGGATTGGTGCTTTCGGGCGGGGGAGCCAGAGGTATAGCTCATATAGGGGTATTAAAGGCTTTAGGTGAATTAAATATTCATCCTACCGTCATCTCAGGAACCAGTGCAGGTTCCATAATTGGTGTGCTTTATGCTATGGGGTTGTCCAGTCAGGAGATGATCGATTTTGTTGGCCATAGTAGCCTATGGAAATTTTTTAGATTTGAATGGTCAGCTGGTGGATTGTCAAATTTAAATTATTTAAAAGAGCGCTTAATTCAAATTGGGATTCCACCTAATTTTGAAGATCTTCAAAAGAAATTATTTGTAACTACTACAAATCTCACTAAGGGAAAGACTGAAATTTTTCATGAAGGTCCTTTGTTAGATACTATTTTAGCTTCCTGTTCTATTCCTTTGGTTTTTAAACCAGTAATAATAAATGGAGATAGATACGCCGATGGGGGAATTTTAAATAATTTACCCGCTTCTGTGATTACTTCACAGGCACATCGAATAATAGGTGTTAACGTTATTCCGCTTTCTGCAGATGAAGACAAAGATTATCAATCATCTATACAAGTTGCTCAGCGTTGTTTCGAACTGTTTATGAATGCCAATACTCAACCAGAACTTATTGCCTGTGATATCGTAATCGAACCAAAAGTTCAGGATTTCTATCTTTTCTCATTGCCCAAGTTTAACTTGATTCATGATATTGGTTATGAAACAACGATGGCACAAGCTGATTTGATTCAAAAAGTGCTGCTTTCCTAATTTAGGAATATTCGCTGTCTTGGAAGAACTACTTCTCCTTCGGCCAATTTATTTAATTGCCTTAATTTTGCTTCGGTTAAATTAAATTTTATGGCTATCCCGTTGACCGTATCTCCCTGCTGTACAATATATATTTCTCTCTGTGAGGAGGATCCTTTCACTGTCTTCTGGTTTTCGTCTCCAGCGGAAATAATTTCAGGTTCTGAAAATAACGAGGTTATTTTTCCATTTTGAATATCAAAGTAAGGAGTAACTTCTTCTTGTTTTATCCCGGTCTGTTTTGTTTCAGGTAAACCTCCTTTATCAGTTTTTGTATTTTCAGGAGTTATTTTTGCAGGATTTTCCATTACTTTAACCTGTACTGGGCACACCAGGGTCATCAATATCTGACCTTCTTTAATTTTTTCATTAGGATTTAGCCCGTTCATTTGTCTGAATCTCTCTTCAGTGAACCCATAGGCAGCAGAAAGCATAGCTATTGATTCATTTGCTTTTACTATGTGTTTACCATCAGTTGTTTCCCACCATTGGGTCTTTACAATGTTCTTAGGTTTGTTTTCAACCGTTACGTTCGCTCCTTTTGTTCTCACACCTTCTAAATCAGTATCTTTAGATGGAGATTTAACGAAAATAAGATCACCAACTACTTTCTTATCGAAGTCTGGATTCCAGTTGTTAATATCCAGGTGGGTTACACCAAAAAGTTGAGAAATCTTTTCTTTGCTATCACCCTCTTGCATAACATACATTCCTTCGGGAATAACCCCCGGCTTTTTAACGGGTGGAATATTGATTATAAGACCAATATTCATTTTATTTGGATCTATGGTAGGATTAAAATCTATCAATTCACCTGGTAAAATTTGATAAATTTTAGCGATACCAAAAAAAGTTTCACCCTGCTGTACCACATGGGTTTTTCCATTATAACTTTTTTCTTCTGACCCTTTAGTCCTTAAAAAATCCTGTGTATCTTCTTTTTGATTTATAACTAAATTCTGTGCACATTGCTTATTCAGATATTCTGTCACTGAAATCCCCTGAATTCTTAATAGCGTATATTCACCTTGATTTTCAGAGAATGTTTCCTTTATCACTCCAAGGTTAGAGGTCCAGGTAACATCTTTATAAAGAGTGGTTTGTATTTTTGAATTTTTTCTTAGCGTAAAAATTTTGCATTGCCCATTTTTTTCCTCTGATAACTTTTGAATCAAATTATTTGACGTAGAAAGAATTATTTCTCTATCTATGTCTAAAATGAACTCCATGTCGGTACTTCTGAATTCACACTTGTTCCCCACCGTTTTAATCCATTCTACAGCATATACAGGAGTAATTCTGTATTGATTTAAACCGATAGGCAAAACAAGATGCACAGATTGATTACCTGAAATAATGCTTTCTTTTGTAGCAGCATCTAAATTATTCCATGTAGATGGACTACAAACGATGGCATTTTTAGGCTTTTCCAACTGAATTTCAGCGTCTGACTCAACAGCAATATCAAAGATAATAGTCTCATCATTGGAGACTTTAAATAAATATTTCACATATTCCTTTCCAGCTTTGGTATTGGAATAGGCAAACTCCATTTTTTGGGTGGCCTCTGATCCAATAATAAAGTTCATAGACGAACTTAGTTTTTGTCCTGAAAGATTAAAACTAATCAACAGGATAAAAGCCAGGGAAGTATTCTTTATCATTTTATTTCCAATGTTTTTCATCTGTAAAACGATTCAAATTATAACAATAACAAGGCACATAATGGTAAATGTATAAAATAGTTTCCATATTTAATAAAAATCAACCTGAAAAGCTAATATGGGTATGAGAGGTAACGCATGATTGTAATAAATCTGTAATGTTTGATTATTAAATCGTTCTCTAATTTTATTTTTTCTTAAGGTTGCGTTTTGTAAGTCTATTCTAAATGACCAGGTAGTTCTTTTCTTGTTAATTTTATATGCCATGCCGAGGTCTATTCTCCAAAAGGTGGGGAGTCTCGGTTCATAGGCATTAATATTATCTAAAATAGTTGTTTTACGTTTAATAGATTCTTGTAGGTTTATAGGAATATACCTATTTCCTCCGCGAAGCATATACCTTATATTGTAGGACAAAAAGTGATTTTTTTCTTTACCAATTGAAAATTCCTTTCCTAAAACGGCACTTCCGGCAAATGTATTGTTGAAAATGGTGTTTCTCCACTTAGAATCTAAGTTTTGATAAGTAGATTGAAAAACGGAAAGTGTAAAAAGGTAATAGAAATTTTTGTGTAAAAATTGTTCTAGGGTAAATTCTAATCCAATATTTTTTCCGATACCTTTATTTGTAAGGATGGACCCTGGTATGCCGGCACTGGCATTCAAAATGGAATAGAAACTCTTTCTGTTTGTATCTATAGGTATTTCATATAATTTTTGATGATACGCTTCTATCACCCAGCGGGAATGTCCTGATGTGTTTTTGTTTAAACCAATAACGCTATGCCTGGCCATGGATGGAGATAAATTTTTATAAGGTTGTACAAATTGCCCGGGTTTAACTTGTCGCTTATAAAGGTAAAGTGAAATTGGTTCTAATCGACTATGAATGCCAAAGCCACCAGTGATCGATGTTTTTTGCCCTGTTTTTAGTTCAAAACCTAACCTCGGTTCTACCGTATTTTTTTTATTTAGCCCAAAATGCAAGGAATGAATACCCGCGGAAAATTGCCATTTGTTATTTGGTGTATATTTCACCTGACTGTAACCTTGAACACTGAAAGTGTGTCCATTTTCATTTAACCAATTGATCGTCTTTTTTTGACTTGAGTTCCAAACATCTTCATTGAGTTCGAAACCTAATCTGGACAGGATAAAACCCGTCCTCATTTTCCATTGACTACTTAATCTATGATTAAAATAGGTAGAATACCTTACAGCTTGTTCCTTATGCGTTTCATCGTAGGTGTTTATCCATACATTGTTCATTAAATTTTCTCTGAAATATTGATGAGACTGGGTTGAATAAGCTATTACTGTATTGATATAACCTATATTTTTGATAGGCAATTGATGACTCAATCCCGTCGAAGTTACGTTATTTTCATCCCTATCTTTAAAGGTTTCATAGTCACTATCCGAAAAATTTTCACCGCCAATGCCCCAAAGGGTAAACTTTCCAGTTTTTTTTGTTGGAAAATGAAAAGTAAAATTATAATCTCTAAAGGCAGGTTTAAATCCATCCGTTTCAATTTTCACTAATCCCGTTTTAAACAAAAGTTCCAGGGTAGAATATCTTGCATTTATTCTGTAAGAAGATCCTGATGCAGTTATTGGTCCCTCAGCAGCCATTTCTAACCCTACCACACCAATCAAGGCTTTAAACTCGTGTTTTTGGTCATTTCCTCTCCTGAATTTAAGGTCAAATACACCAGACAACGCATTTCCATATTCAGAGGGAAAGGCACCAGTGAAAAAATCTGAATTTGCGAGGCTACTACTATTTACCATGCTTATAATGCCACTGGTGGAACCCTGACCATCGCCAAAATGATTTGGATTTGGTATTTCAATGCCCTCAAGTCGCCATAGGAGACCTTTTGGTGAATTTCCTCTGATGATAATTTCGTTGTTATCATCATTTCCCGAGGAGGTGACGCCCGCAAACGACATAGCCATGCGGGAAGGGTCACTATACCCACCTGCAAATTTATTACTTTCCTGAACACTGAATTGACGACCACTAACAAAGGATAGCTCATTGGAAGCCCTCGATTTGTCCGTTTCAGCTGTAATGGTTATTTCTTGTATTTGAATGGGTGATTCTACCAGTTGAAGGGTCAAAAGAGCTTCTTTTCCATTACTTACCTCTACGGAAGGCATACTACCTTGTTGATATCCTACGAAAGAAAAAAGTAAAGAATATCTTCCAGGTTGAAGTTGTCTAAAATCAAAATTCCCCTGCTCATCAGTATAAATACCCTTGTTTCCTTCCATTATTTGTACACTTACACCCTCCAATGGAAGTTGTGTTTCCTTATCAATCACTTTTCCTCTGATAGTTCCAAATCCATTTTGGGCGGATAACCACCATGGGAGTAAAAATAAAATGAAAAATCTCATGACTATTTTTTATAATAAAAGCCCCTTGTTAACTGCAAATAATACCAATTCAGAGCTTCGCTTCAATTTAAGCTTTTCCATGATATTTTTCCGATGTGTATAAACTGTATGCGTACTTAAATTTAATTTTTTACCTATTTCTTTGGCAACTAATCCTTGTGCAATGAGTTGAACTATTTCTAACTCTCTGGCTGATAAGGGTAAAGGATTAGACGAATAATTATTTTGTGAAAAGGACATCTCAAAAATAAAGTTGAATATACTGGCACAGAAAAATTTTTCACCCCTAATAATGGCTCTGAATGCTTCATTAATTTCATGAGCATCACATTTTTTTGTCAGAAAACGAAGTACTCCCGAGTTGATTACATCGTAAATATTTTCTTTGTTATCGTCTGAAGATATGACAAGAAGTTCTATAGTTGGGTGCTGCTCTTTTAAATTTTTGATACTCTCAATTGAAAAAAAACCTGGTTGATTATAATCTATGACGATGATGTCAGGGGGTGTTTTAGCTATGAAACTGTTTAACTCAGCTTCGTTACCCGCTTCACCAATAACTTGGAAGGTATTCGTTTCTTTCAATAATTCCTTTAATGCAAATCTGATGAGAAATTGCGCGTCGGCTAATAGAACCTTGTAGGTTTCTTCTTGCATGGTTGAAATTTGCCTCTAATTTAGATTAAGTTTAGATAAAAATAACAAAGTTCCTTAAAAGATAGCCATAAAAACAATAATTTTGCAGTGAAAGAATTAAAATAATATATGATTCATCCCAAAATAACGCTTAATTTATGTGGTTCATTACTGGTTTTGGAAAATCCTGTGGTAATGGCTGTTATTAATATTAATACTGATTCGTTTTATGAAAAAAGTCGGTTCACAGAAAGAGGGGGTATTCTGAAACAAGCAGAAACTCACCTCCAGGAAGGGGCTACTTTCCTGGATATTGGTGGAATGTCCAGCCGTCCCGGGGCTCCTATATCCAATGCCAAAGATGAGGTGGAGAAAATTGTGCCTGTTATAAAGTCTCTTAAAAAGGAATTTCCTGATGCCTTTATATCTATTGATACCGTGCATAGTGCCGTTGCCAGTGCGGCTTATCAGGAGGGTGCCGTTCTTGTCAATGATATTTCAGCTGGGGCTATCGATCCTGATATGTTTCCCTTCATAGCAAAAACAAATATACCCTATGTCTTAATGCATCTCAAAGGTGTCCCCCGCAATATGCAGGATAATACTAACTATAAAGACGTATCACTGGATGTATTGGATTTTCTTATTTTAAAATATCAGGCGCTTAAGGAACTTGGTGTGAAAGATATTATCATAGACCCAGGATTTGGATTTGGTAAAGACGTCGCTCAAAATTATGAATTACTTCAAAATCTTTCTATTTTTAAAATACTTGAGTGTCCTTTAATGGTCGGTCTTTCCAGAAAGTCCATGATTTATAAAGTTATTGATGGTACTCCGGAGGATGCCCTGCATGGTACTACCGCTTTGCATTTTTTTGCTTTACAGCAAGGTGCCCTGATACTAAGAGCTCACGATGTAAAGCCAGCGATAGATACCATTCGGGTTTGGAAGGCCCTGGAGAATGCTAAAACCAATTAAAATGTCGTTTTTTTACAAGGAGTATAATCCCTCTTTTTTATTTAAAAATGCTCACGCTAATACTATTTCAGCGGCTCTTTTTAGAAAAAAACTGCCTCTTGACTATGAGAGGCAGCGATTTATCTTAAATGATAAAGATTTTATAGATTTAGATTTTGTGCGCAAGGGAGAAGATAAATTAGTCATTTTGATGCATGGTTTGGAGGGAAGTTCTGATAGAGCCTATATCAGGGGTATGGCAAATATATTTTCACAAAATAATTTTGATGTCCTCTCTTTTAATTTTAGAGGTTGTAGCGGAGAACCAAATCTTACTATGAAAGGTTACCACATGGCGGCAACAGAAGATTTGGAGGAGGTTATTTTATCTCTTCACAAATCTGATATTTATAAAAGTATTTATCTGTTAGGGTTTAGTCTCGGAGGTAGCGTCGTATTGCGGTTTTTAGCAAACCAGGGAAATAATCCGGTTTTTCATAAAGTGAAAGGTGGTGTCGCTTTTTCAGTGCCTCTTCATCTCGTTGAAGCAAATAAAGCTATTGGTAAATTTGAAAATATTTTGTACAGGCTCAGGTTCCTGCTTAGCTTGAAAAGGAAAATGAAGCAAAAGCAGGAGCAATTTCCTGATATGCCTTTCTTTCCCGCAAAATGGGAATATAATTTTACTTTTTTTGATGATTTTTATACAGGACCTTTTCATGGTTTTTTAAACGCAAAAGACTACTGGGAAAAAGCAGGTGTTTTAAGTCAGTTACCTAAAATTTCGTTACCCTGCTTATTGGTAAATGCTGAAGATGATTCTTTCTTAAGCCCGTTTTGTTTCCCAAATCAGCTGGATTTTGAAATGGCAAATTTTCATTTTTTAAAGCCTAAATGGGGTGGTCATGTTGGTTTTATGCCGGTAAACAAAAATGGATTTCTTTGGAGCGAGGAATTAGCGCTTCATTTTCTTAATACAATACACCAAAAAGGAGTTTATAGCGTTAATAATGAGTTAATAACCAAATCTTAAATAATGAAATCACAACCTAATACCCCTGAAAAGGTTGGTAATCAGGTTAAAAAGTTTGTTTTCCTTCGAAAATTAGGGAAAATAGTTGCGTTGCCAATTGGCATCATACTATTTTTATTTCTATTTTTTAATATAGCTTTTCGAATTCCATATTTTCAAAAATCTGCCGTTTCTACCCTTTCTTCAAGTATTTCATCTTATCTCGGTACTTACAACAGCATTGAAAGTATTTCTTTATCCGGATTGACTGAATTTAGAATTAATAATGTATATGTAGAAGATCCAAATAAGGATACCTTACTTTTTGCAGAAAAAATTTACGCTAGGCTTCACCCAAATTTATTCAAAATATTTACCCAGGGACTTGTTATATATGAATTAACTATATCTAATTCGAAAATAAACGTAAACGAACTTGAAAATTTTGAAGATAATTCACTTTCGTGGCTGATTAAAAAGTTTGAAAAGAAGAACAGTGGTAATTCGTCAGGGAAAATTAAAATTTATCCTGAAAATTTTAATCTTAATGCCGTTTCTTTTGTCCAGAATGAACCTTCAAAGGGTATCTTTAATAAAATTAATGTAGTTCGTGCTTTTTTCAGTTTAGATAAAAATTATGCTGAAAATAGCCAGCTTAAAATTAAATCAATAGAAATATTTGAACCTACCATTTATTTGAAACAACAAAAAATAGCTGCGACGGTTATTGATTCTTTACCTTTTATTCTTCCCAAATTAGATTTATCCTGGAAAAATTTCGAGCTAACTGATGGAAGGATTTCCATGGTTAAGGATGATAAAACTATGGTGTTTTCTAAAATTAATGCACAGATTAATAATGCTTGCTATGCTAATGGATTGGCAGAAGGGGAGATTAAACGTTTTTCCTTCGTTAAAGACGATACTTTTAAACTGTCAAATTTAAAGGTTCAACAATTTTCTTTGCTTGAAGATAAATTGATTTTTAAAAATCTTTCCATTATTTCCGGTAATTCTAATTTTTCGGGAGATTATAATCTACAGTCAAAGGCTATTTTTGATGTTAAAAAACTAAAGGAAAATCTTCAATTTGATATTGATTTAAAGGAAAATCGTTTAAATATTAATGATGTTGTAAATTTTTTTCCTGCATCTGTTAAACACCCCATCATTCAATTTCTTAAAGATGAAAATATATCATTTACTGGAAAAATCAATGGTAATTTTGATAGAATGGTTGGCTCAAATATTAAGATTTCTCTTTCAGATGGAAGTGGTTTTGAGGGAAAAGTTAATGTTAGAAATATTTTATCCCCCAAAGAGGAACTTATTAATTTAAAAATTAAAAGCTTATATATTTCCGAAAAATCTTTAAAAAAGACAATCAGTCTGGTTAACTTAGATAGCAACTTAACTAAGTTGGAGTTCCTTAATTTTAATGGTTCCTTTGATGGTTTTTTAAATAATTTCGTGGCCTTTGGTAATGTTAATTCAGGTTTGGGAAAGGCTAAACTTGATTTGCAATTAAATATCATCGGGGGTAAGGAATTAGCAACCTACACGGGTAATATTGGTATTGCTGATTTTAAATTAGGAAAATTTTTAAATCAACCCCAAATTGGTAACGTATCTTTAAACGCATCCATTACAAACGGCATAGGTTTTTCTTCCAAAACTGCTTCTGCAGATTTTTCAGCGGTGGTTAAAAGCTTTGTATTTAAAGAGTATACATATAAAAATTCAAAACTATCAGGTATTTTAAATGCAAGAAGGTTTAAAGGAGAATTTAATATAACGGATGAAAATATTGATTTTTCATTTGATGGTTTTTTTGATTTTAGAGATCAGGAAGTTCCTCAGTTTAATTTCCTTGCGAATATAAAAAATATAGATTTTAAGGCTTTAAACCTCTCAACTAAACCATGGAAAGTAAAAGGTTTAGCAATAGTTGATGTTAAAAATAAAAAATGGAGTGATTTGGAAGGGTTAGCCGTTCTTTCAGGGATTGAAGTGCAGAATGATACGAATTTTTACTTTTTAGATAACCTCTCCCTGATTTCAAAGTCTGATGGATTAGGTAGGAAGCGGGTGGAGATTCAATCAGAAATAATAGAAGCTGATATTCAAGGTAAGTTTGATATTGAAAAAATTCCAAATGCGGTTAAAAATCTGTTTTTTGATGCATTTCCAGGTTTCGCTCAGGCATTATCATGGAAAAAAGCAAAGAATATACCTGCGGATTTTGATATCGTTTTTAATGCAAGAATTAAAAAAAGCGTTGGCTGGGAATCTTTGCTTTTACCTGGATTATCTAATCTAAATGGCACAGAAATAAAAGGTGAAATAAATTATAAAAAAAATCTGTCCCTTGCTTCTGTCAAAATTCCCAACATAAGTTTTAATAAATTAGTCATAAGAGGTACTTATGCTCAGTTTAATTTAAATAATAATATTGGTAGGTTTGATGCATCTTTTGATGGTATAAAAATGGGTGACCAAGCAGAATTACCTCCATTTGTTTTTTTAAGTAGCTTGAATAAAGACGAGATTAATTTTCAAACCAGACTTGGCTCAGATTCAAAATTGACATCGGCTTTGTTAGAATTAAATGGCAAAATTTTCTCGGTAAAAAACGAAAAAATAGCGGTAAAATTTGGATCAAAATCTTTTAGATTTTTGGCAGGTAAATGGAAGGTAAATCCTCAAAATTTATTGCTTTTATCCTCGAATACTTATGAAATTCAAAATATGAATTTTTCTTCAGGTGAGCAGGAATTGAGAATGGATAGATTTAAAAATAAAGGATTAAAGGTTTCATTGAAAAATTTGGCCTTGTCAAGAATTGATTCCTTAATTAAATTTACCCTTAAATTTTCAGGTAAACTCAATGCAGATTTCACATTTGAAGATTGGAAGGGGTTTAAAAATATGACATTAAAGGCAACCTCTGATGCGCTGTTAATCAACAAAAAAGATTGGGGTAATCTAAGTATTAATGCACAGAGAAAGTCAGAAAATCACCCTGTTAGTGCTCAATTTTCTTTAACAAAAGGGAATGCTGCCATTTATTTAAGCGCATTTTATAATCTTAAAGATTTTGACATAACCAAAGAAAAACAAAAGGGATATTTTGATCTTCAATTGAATGCTTATAATTTTCCGAACAATATCGCCGCTTATTTTTTAGAAGGTGTTCTCAGTAATATTCAGGGGAAATTTGATGCGGACATACATTTTGATGGTAAATTTCCAAAACTTAACACAGCTGGAACTGTTTTTCTATCGGAGGGCGGCGTTAATGTTGATTATTTAAAAACAAGATATACTTACAAGGCAACTACTGTTCCGGTAAATAATCAATTATTTGATTTGACTGGAGGCGTGTTATATGATAAATATAATCATACAGCGCAAATTACTGGTGGTGTAAGTCATGATTATCTCAAAAAGTTTGGCTTTAAAGCTAAACTAAGTTCCAAAAGGTTTCTATGCTTGGATACCCAAAAGGGTGATAATCTTACTTATTATGGTCAGGCTATTGGAACTGGTGATATTGTGTTTAGTGGGTCGTTTAAATTACCTGATATTTATGTTAAAGCCTCTGTTTCAGATAGTACCAGAGTGATAATTCCCATAAGTAGTGCAATAGTTACACAGAATATTAAAAATGTCAGATTCGTTAACAAACAGAAAGATGGTAGCGAAACTGCGCCAATTAAGGCAAAGCCTATTTTAAAAGGTTTAAGTTTTGATATGGATTTAGAGGCCAAAACAGGAGCTGTACTTGAAATGGTTTTTAATGAACAAACAGGAGATATTCTTAAAGTTACAGGTAGAGGTGGGGTTCGTTTGAGCGTTATGAGAAACGAGCCATTTAAAATGTTTGGAGATATTTCAATTGATGACGGATCTTATTTATTTACTTATTTAGCTATAAATAAGAATTTTAAACTTAGACCAAGAGGAACTATTTCATGGAATGGTGATCCTTATAAAGCTTCTATTAATATTGAAGCTACTTATGATGATATAAATGCTTCAACAAGTATTTTAATCCAGGAATATCTGGCCACGGCCAATCAAAATGTAAAAAGTGAAGCCTCTCAAAATACCCCAGTTACACTGATTTTGAAATTACAGGGAGACTTGTTTAAACCCAATATCACTTTTGATCTGGCATTTCCAGCGCTGCAAGGAGCGCTGAAAAATTACGTTGATAGCAAACTGATTATTTTGAGACAGGATTTAAACGAACTCAATAAACAAGTTTTTGGGTTAATTGTAGCGGGTCAGTTCTTACCTGCGGTGTTTTCAATGTCAGAGACAGCCATTGTTTATAATACAGTGAGTGAGTTTGTTTCTAATCAACTTTCCCTTATTGTTAATCAGTTAATTGCTAATCTTATAGGTAAAGGAGATATCGCCTCAGGTACAAATTTTGATATCGCCTATAATCGAAATCCAAATTTTGTAATTACTGATTTTAGGGCGGGAAATGAGCTTCAGGTGAGCTTAAAACAGAGTTTATTTAATGATAGACTTACCGT
>Ga0315909_10003673_pt1 | contig 18576 bp, 17 predicted proteins | sample LakEriMetagenome_11_FD_203527 | JGI IMG/M metagenome (GOLD analysis project Ga0315909, IMG submission 203527) | Freshwater fungal communities from buoy surface, Lake Erie, Ohio, United States - Buoy 2 MA125 | ecosystem: Environmental > Aquatic > Freshwater > Lake | place: USA: Lake Erie, Ohio... | reverse complement strand
TTACTAAAAACAGTTGGGTTGCATAAAGAGTCAGAATCGGGGAAGGGACTGATTGATCCCTATAAACTCCTTGCGGGTGTGTCTGATGGGACTCAGGCGATGACCGCGTATGAAGAACTCCATTTTGGCAAGGGTAAGTCCGATGATACAGTCCGCAGGGAGCTGACGGAGGAACTCTTGGCTTATTGTAGGCTGGATACGCTGAGTATGGTGTTGATTTTTAATTATATAACAAAAATGAAATAACCAAAATGGCAATTTTTGACCTAAATACTAAAATGGATCAAAAATTGTTTCAAGTTTTCGGGGGGAGTCATTCATCATTTCTTATTTTTTTAATAAATATGATATTAATTCAGACTTACAATCAAACGTCATCGATTTCTTTGATAGCATTACAGTAGTCTGGATTAAATCTTTCGTTTACCGCTAGGTAAAACGCTTTAATTTGATTGAGGTCAGGACTAGCATTCATTATCCCCGTAATTTTCTGAGCTAAGACCTTTGCTTTTGGGTAGATATTTGTTCTTATAAATTCATCACTAAGTTCAGAGGTCTTGATAATCTCCTTTAAAATTTCAGTGAAGTTTGATTTAAAGGCATCGCTCGCGGCAACTTCAAATAAACTTCTAGGAATTGAATCATTTTTATACCTATTCAGACTAAACCCGATAGGCACTAAGTTTTCAACGATATTTCCAGGCCCACCAACACTCTTAGGAACAAAATGGTCTATATCTATTAAATGACCAATAGAATATTTTTTATTAAAGAGAGAATATAGCTTTAACCTCAGTCCTCCAGGAATCTCAAGGTTGACCGCCGTAATGCCCTTCAATTTGTAATCTGGTTCTTGCAAGTATTTAATGTCTTCCATTCTCAATTTGAAAAAAATACTCGCCAAACCACTATTCACAGAGGCATCATACCTCTCCAATGGGCCGTTATATGGAATCGTCCTATCTAAGATTCTTTGATTGACACAGTATTCATGAAACCTGAGTTTATAATTGTGATCCAATGACAATTTACTACTGAACTCGCGAATCTTTGAAAGCCAGTACTGATCATCATTGAACCTCTTTGAAAATTCTAGCAATTTCGGCACAGAAGTGAATGTTTGTACGACACCTACTTCAATTACTTCGCCCATTGCATAAATACCTCCGCTCGTTTCAGCTATATAGACAATGTCATTACGCTTTATTGCCGCGGATGGGGGATTGAATGCTGTCTTTCTGATTGTGACCTCGAAAAATCCTTTACGCTTTTGGTTATTTTTTCTTAATTGTCTTATAGAATTGCTTCTCTTTATAAGATAATGATTTATTTCCTCCATATTATTTATAATGGTTGTACGTCGTCGAGTTCCTTTGGACAAGTTTTAAAACAGCCAAGTCTTCATGTCCACTCTATGCTGACGATTCACGCTATCAAACAAAAGTTAAGTTTTTATTCACTAAAATTGTTTCTTCGTTCAGCCGGTAAGCAACGAGTTTTCCAGCTTTTGCTATGCTGTAATCCAAGCAACAGATATTTTCCTTGAGGAGGTTCGGTTCTCCTGCAAGCCAATAGTGGCCGAAAAATACATTTTTGTCTTTGTTTCCGTAAAAGTCCAGTGATGTTAAGTCCGATAAGTCAATTTGCTCTTCGGGTAATGCACTAATAGGCTCAACACTCATGGACTTGTAGGTCATTAACGAAGGGTCTTCCCACCATTTGGTTCTAATTATCGTACTATCAAATAGTTTTAGCCTTGAATTCAATGGCTAGTTTCGGATTAAAAATCCCATCAGAAAAAATATATTGTTCTTCGATTTTACCCTTGGAAGTGGGTGTTGTGATTATAACGTGTCCAGTAAGCGGGCTGTTTATTTCTATTGACAAACCTATGTAACTGTCCGAATCGTAGATTAAGTGGAACGTATCAATTAGGACCGCTTCACTTTGAAGGACATCAATAAAAGTTCTTTGATTATTATTTAGAAGAGGGGAAGTTGTTTCATCAAAACTGATATAACCAAAGCTGTGAGGTATTACAGCAGTGACTATTTCACTAGAATCATTCACGAAGTATACCTGACACTCATGATTGTCACCTTGGACAACTTTTAGCCATAGTAAGGGATTCGGTTGACTATCAGGTTTTGATTTCTCTGAATTGAGAATTCGATCCATCATCTTTTGACGATCAGAATTTTGATACCACTTAAATGAGTGATTTAAAATGCGGTTAGAAAACACTTTTAATATAATTAGTTTTCATTTGAGACCGTTCACCAATAGTATGTTATATATTTTTGACCTTCTGATCGTCAATATGATTATTGAAAATTGCAAATGCAATATATAAGAAGAAAAGAGCCTCTAAAGTGCGCCCCTGTTCGACCCTGACACTATAAGAACATTTTATCAATAAGATCTACACATCGATCCATTCGAACTCCATGTCCTCGTAATCGGTAATCTCGCATTTTGAAACGCAATCACCGTCGCCATTAAATATTTTAGGACCGAATTTAAACGAAATCGTCACTAATTCATTCTCACCGTCGATGTGCCAATTAATACAATCGTTATAAATTTTGGACTTTGCTTCTTCAATACTTTCAAATTCAGCATCAAAGTACTCAGGGGTTTCATCGTGGTCAACGTCGTCTCGGTCGCCAATCCAACCGCGGAATTCAAGAGAGTAAGGCATTGTGTATTTATTAGAAGATTTGAGATTAGGATGTCAAGTACATTCGAACTGGACCACCTGTGCCGCACGCACCTTTACCACTTCGTCGATAGCTCACTTTGCGGTAGTTGATGTTTATTGTTCAGGGTGATTCTACTCGATTGGTATTTTTAAAACCTCGGTTAAGGTATAAAAAAAAATTAATTTGATGGCCTTCGATTGGTAGATCTTATCTAAGAATAGCGTCTTCGTCCATTTAATTGAGTAGGCCTATTGGGTATATGGGGCCATGACGACAGCGGCAATGTTCGCTTCGTGACTACTAAGCTCCACGTTGCGACTGCATTAGAATCCGTTTGGTTAAACCGTTAACTTAAAGTGCACGTGATAACTATTTTAAGCCACGGCTGTCTTGGTATTATCCTGATGATTTAAAGTATAGAACCCATTTAGGGTATTAGCTATGACCGAAAAATTATTCAAAAAGGTCATAAAACTCTTGATAGGAATTGAAGTTTTTACGTGTTATACCCATATCCTCAACAGTGCTCCATAAAATTGCTGGTTCGTCTCTAAATTCAGTGATTATATCCTTCATAATATAGTTGAAAAGAAAATGAATGACTTTTATGGATTGAGAATTTTTTTGCTCAATACTTAAAAATTCATCGTCTCCCTGAAAAAGACCAATTACGATACTATTGTCGTCATTATTAACTTTTAACTTTACATCAACTAGACTATCCCAGTCGAACAGCAATTTGAACTCATCACCGCCTTGGCGTGAATTAAATCCGTGGAGATCTATTAATAGATCCCAACTTTGGTCGCCATCGGCCCAAAACGTATTGTTTGCTACATAAAAGAAACACATCTTCGAGTCTACCTTGAAACCTAAATCTCTTAACCTGTCAGGAATAAATGAGAAAATGCTCAAAATTCGATGCTCCTTTATCAAACTGAATAATGCACCTTCATAGTCTTCATCAAACTCCAATTTGTCAATGGTAGTTGACTTTTCGCCATTCAATGAAGTTGATGTGATTATTGAAAGCAATTGGTTCGCAGCAACACATGCATCCTCGGCAGTCGCATACTCGGGATTTCCTTTTAGCCTAACACCTTGACTGTACTCCTCTAGTAGATCGGACTTCGTTAACAGTGTTACAATGAAATTTTTGTCGCGACAATAGAATCCGAACTTAATTTTATTTTTGACGGTGTTAAAAAAAAGATGGGTCCCTCGAACCTCATTTACGGATGGAATGTGTATATCGAGAAAGTTATCTTTATCAATTTTCTTCACAACAATATCGGTGTAATTCTGTTGGAAAATCTGTAAAATTTGATTCTGTAATGTCATTTCAAATAATTTTAATAAATAAAATAATATGTGAGAGAGTGAAAAATAAAAAATTGTTATAAATTATTCTTATTGGATGGCTCAGTAGAAATTAATCGTTTATGAAACTAATAACCTTAACTCTCATGATACCTGTCTATCTAAGAAGGTTTAAAACCCTTACAAATATAATAAATAATCAGAAATGCTATTCTCGGTGTGATTTTCAACATCGGTATGTCTCACTTGTTTCAATTTCAACAAGTTTTCCTTTAATAAAATTAACTTTATGACTATCACCGGATCCTATTCCTGGAATCGAATTACAACTTGAAAAATAGAAGAAATCACAATTTATTGGATTAATATTAACAGCAAAATGTACAATACCACTAAGCATTGGTCTTTTCGGGTTTCCACATTTTGCAACCTTCCGAACGGAAGAAGGACTTTTGACCTCATAGGATGCAATAACATTTTCCTGCATAACCCGAGTTCGCCCCAGCAGATACCAATCCTGTTGTTGTTGGCCGAGGGCGTTCTCATATTTTTTATGTGCCTCTCTTAAACGTCCGTGGACATCCTTTGCAAAGGAGAGCTTGCTGACGGTTGAATCACTGCTTGAATATTTCGAAATAACCTTATTCATCTCCTTAATGTCGAACATCATCGATCCTAATAAGTCAGAGAGACGATGAATCTTTTTATCAATATGGTCTATTTCATTCTTCACATCTGGACTCGCATCTGCGCTCACGTTGTAAAACGATAAATGATAATTACTGGCTGAACGTGATAAGAACATTGGTATCAGTGATACGAATTCCACATCATTCAAATACCTAGATAAAACCTTGGTTAATTCCATTTTTTAAAATTTAGTTACTGTCATCTAATTTAACTGTTGACCAGTCATCTGCGTCATTTGAAGAAGTATGAAGCCATTATTAAGGTAAGGTCTAAGTTGAATACTTGATATTTCGAAATTGATTGGTAAAATAATCCCGCTTACCCGTTTAGTCAGTCGTCGTCAAACTTTATCGAGCTGAATGTATAGCATTTACGATTGCTATGTATGTCTTCGGCAAGGTCGTTCTTACAGCGATTAGAAAGGTAGTCTTGCTTCGAAGTATTGTGCAATTTTGACACAATTTGGTTTCGTATATTGTATCAAGCGCAAAAATTAGGTATGGCACGTGATATTCAACGATTAAAACAACTCATCGACCTGATGGATCGGTCTGAAGGGGCTGACATTAATGATCTTCGTCGCGCATACTCGGGGGGCACGAGTAAACTAGTTAGTTTAAAAACCCTTGAGCGTATTTTGAGCTACCTCCGTAAAAATGTGAATCTAACCATAGTATCCAAGGGTTATCGTTATTATTTAAGGCGCGATGAGAGCTTTCAATTATTTAATACGGCCGCATCAACCTCGGCGGTTGCAGACTTACTCGCCGTGGAGCTAGGCAAGGATGCCATCATTGATTTGGGTGCGTTTAAAATCGGCAGTGACATTTTATGCATGAACGAAGTTGTAGAAGGACTTAAGGCCCATCGAGAACTGCGCATCTACTATAAAAAGCTGAGTGGTAGCTCAAGAGAATGGCGTACGATACGGCCAATGTTTCTTCGGTGGTATGCTAGTCATTGGTATTTGTTTGCAAGAGATACAAAGTATGCTTTATCTGAAGCGCCAAGGGCGTTCCGTTTGGATGGTATTGAAGAGGTTGAGTTTGGGCAAGCATTTGAACCGAGAAAGGAAGACTCTCCAACCTTTTTCGCACAGAAATTTATTGGTGTATCGGGCAACGATTCAAATGCCGTGGAGGTCACGCTTAATATGGACCACCATGCCGCAAGTTGGTTGGAATCGACCATAGATTTTGATCACAAGCATTTTAAGGCTTCTAAAATAGCGCTGCCTAAAGATTGGTGGGAAGTCAAGATTACCATTGACCCCAATGCGGAGTTCATGGAACTTCTATCGCGCATCCAAGCGGACTTTAAAGTAATTGGTCCTGAGTCTTTTAAAAAGGCTTATCGCCAGCGGCTTGAGGTCTTGTTGAAAAGAATTTCCTGAAGTTTTCAACTCCCGCACGTTTTGCGGGAGGTTGTCGGCGTGCTTTGTTCCGTTAACCAATAAACCGGAATGAAGATGACCCCCGAACTTATCCAAGCCCAGCGAAGCCAGCTGCACTACGTCTCCCAACAGCTTAAAAACGAGTTCATTGGGCTCGATTCAATTATCGACCAAATTATTGAAGGGGTTACGGCTTGGGCCTGTGTGCCTGGGGTGCAAGAGCGCCCAACCATAATTAGCCTTTGGGGGCTTACTGGAGTGGGCAAGAGTTCCCTTGTGCGCCGACTGGCAGAACTAATGCAGTGGTCCGATCGGCTCACGGTCTTTGACTGTGGCGAGTTAAAGGCTTCAAATAGTTTAGGCAATCGCCTACGTCAGTACCACCAAGATGGTACGTTGGCTGCACCAATCTTTCTGCTCGACGAGTTCCAGCGCGGATTTACCGTAGAAGAGGGTAAAGAAGTCTTTAGCGAAGGCTTACTTTGGGATTGGTTGGATACAGGTATTATGTGGGATTTATCGCACGTGGGCTACCTCACCAACGCCTACACGGACGTTCGGAAGCTTCGAAAGTGCCTTGAAATGGGGATTGAGGTCAAGGATGGCCGGGTTTATGGTGATTTGCGGCTTTTTCGCAGCATCACTGAGGATCGCGACTATGACTTCTTCGAAGAACTCATGATCGGAAAACACAGCCGAAAGAAAAGCGACAATCCGTTTTTTGTTCGCTTCCGAATCTACGAGTACCTCGCGGAGTACAACCCCAAGAAGTGGCCCACGGCCTTCGCGGTTAGCGAACAGGTCAAGAAGCTCAGTGCCTCCGATGCCGTAGACTTTTTAGAAGCTGAAATCCGCGAACTACTTGTTCCGCAAAAGATTGATACACGGTCTGCTTTAGTGTTCGTGGCGGGTAACCTCGATGACGCCTACGAAATGGCTTCAGATGTAGATGTAGATACTGATGCCGACGTACTGAAGGCTCGGTCCTTGTTGATTGGTTTGCCTGAAATCAAGTCGGCACTTATGAAGCGCTACCGTCCTGAGCAGATTGCACGATTGGGCAACCGCCACATCATTTACCCGGCGTTTGGTCGCTTAGAATACGAGCAAATAATCAAGGCGCAAGTCAAGAAAGTGCTTCATGTCTTTCAAAATAAGTTAGCTCTGTCGTTTGACGTAGAGCAAAATCTACTTGACGTTATCTATAGTGAGGGCGTAGCGCCAGCGCAAGGCGTACGTCCGGTGCTTAGCACGGTGGATCAGTTGGTGACCAACCGCATTCCAAGTATCTACCTCGCGGCTCAAGAGCTCGGGGAGCCTGTCGATAAGGTTATTTTCTGCGGTCATAATTCAGGTCGGTTTGTGACACAACTGTTGTGCAATGGCCTTGTGGTCGGTGAGGTCGTAGATCAAATCTTGCTGCAGAACCAAGCTGCTCGTGAGGACAAAACACCGGCAACCAAGGCGGCGATAAGTGTTCATGAAGTGGGCCATGCCTTGGTTCAGATTCTGCGCCAAGGACGAATTCCCACTACGCTCACTTGCGTAACTGCGAACCGTTCCGTGCTCGGATATTCGGCAACGCGCACAGAAAAGAAGGTAACACTGCGCACTGCGGACGACGAGCAGCGTGAGCTTGAAGTACTCTTTGGGGGCTTTGCTGCTGAAGAGGTGGTTTTTGGGCAGTCTTTAGTGACGGCAGGCTCGGGAGACGACATCATGCGGGCCACGCGATTGGCAGGAATAATGGTGAAGAAACGCGGCCAGGGCTCGGTGCGATACCACGCCGATGCACCTACGTCAGAATGCGATTGGTCCATCAAGGCAGACGATAAATTTCTTGATCGGGAGGTAGCCAGCCTCATTGACTCTGCCTATGCCTCTGCAGTGGCTATCCTGTCTCAAAACCAGCACGTGCTGGTTGGGCTTGCTCACGAACTCTTTTGCCGAGGTACTCTTCACGAAGGGCAAATCAAGGACTATCTAATCAACGAACTCGGAATGGACCTTCCAGTGCCGCATGTTACCGACTTTGACCGAATCCTACTAGAACAGCACGAAGCCCTCAACCTTCTTCAACAGGTGGGCTAATTCGTACCTTTTACCACTAAACCAATTTTATGTACCTATCAAAATCAGATTTTACAAGCTCAGAAGATTGCCTAGCCAAGCTCTATTTTAGAAAGCAAAACTATCCGAGTTCCAACGAGAACGCCTTTATGGAGAGCCTCGCTCGGGTTGGCCACATCGTCGGCTACCTCGCTAAAGTGACTTTTGACGGCGGAACCGAGATAAGCATGAATGGCGGCACCGATGGGGCGGTCAAAGCAACGCTTGATTGGATCGCAAGCCACGAATCGGGAATCCTCTATGAGGCCACGTTTGCTGCTGAGGGGCGCACGGCTCGAGTTGACGTACTGCGCAAGCGCGGCAACCTCCTCGAAGTAATCGAGGTGAAAAGTTCGGGCTACGACGCAACGCTAACCGGTAAGGATGCCAAAAAGCAAGAATCGTCGCTAGACCCCAAGTTAATTGACCTTGCATTTCAAACGGCACTGGTTGAAAGGGCTATGCCCGACTACCGAATTGAGCCCATGCTTTGCTTGCTTGACAAAAACGCGGTAAACCGATTGGAAGGGCTCTACGGACGTTTTAAAGTTGAGGAGTTGGCATCCAATGGGCGGTTCAAGGCGACCGAGGTGCACTACGACGGCGATCTTGATGAGCTCCGAGCCCAAGAGCTTCTGACCTTGTGGCCATGCCGTTCGCAGGTTGATGCCCGCAAGCAAAAGGCTTGGGACCTTTCGCAAACTATGGTTGCAGCCCTTGAGCGGGTTGACGATTTTGAGGCCTTCCGCAGCCCGCGCAAAATGGCCTGTGCAAAGTGCCCGTACCGAGTGATGCACGAGCCCGACGAGCGCAATGGCTTTGCAAAATGCTGGGGTGCAGACGCCCACGCCGAGCCGCATATTTTCACTATTCGCCGGGATGCTGGGGTGTCTAAGGTGCTCAATCCACTTGTCGCTGAAGGGCTCGCAAGATTGGAACAGGTTTCGCCTGAACTAATGGAAGGCACTAATGGGCCTCGGGTTTACGGAATTCCGAACCTTCAATTGCAGGGTGTTCGCGAGCACGTGGGCGACGAGGTCGTTGAGCTCTTTGGCGAGCTGACGTACCCACTCTTTTTCATTGATTTTGAGGCCATACGCGCTGCGGTGCCGTACCACAAAGGAATGTCGCCCTACCGTTCGATTGTACTGTTTCAGTGGTCATGCCACAAAATTGCCAAGCGTGGGGCGCCTGTTGAGCATTTTGAGTACCTCAATACGGAACCGAGTATGCCCAACGATCGGTTTATTGCCGCCCTTCGCGAGGTTTTGGGTTCAAGCGGATCGGTCCTCACCTGGAGTTCCTATGAAAACACCCAGTTACGGAATTATCTCGAAGAACTTGAGGGTGATTCTCAAACGGATCAAGGCTTGGTCGCATGGCTTAAGAGTGTACTCAAAGACAAAGACGGCGGATGGCGTCAGTTGGATTTACACGACGATGTGGTGAAAAAGCACTACTACCACCACCTCATGGCCAGCCGTACGTCCATCAAGGCGGTACTCCCGGCCATTCTATCGGAGAAGCAGCCCCAAGCCAACAATGAGCTTCTGAAGTCGGTAGGTCTTTTTAAGGCCGCCGAGGGTCAGGGCTTGGTTGATCCTTATAAGCTTTTGCCTGGTGTTAAGGACGGAACCCAGGCGATGACAGCCTACGACGAGATGCTCTTTGGAGCTGGAGCCAAGGATCTCGATTTTAGGGCAGCGAAAGCCAAGGAATTACTTGCCTATTGTAAGCTTGATACCTTGAGTATGGTGTTAATTTTTAATTACCTAAAACAAAAACTTGATGAGGCTTAAAACCTCCCGCACCTTTTGCGGGAGGTTGCCCCTTAGATTTGCCAAATAGTTCCAAAGCACAGTTAAAAACTTCCGCTGCAGGGTGAGGGCCGAAAGGCATAGCATCCAGTAGGCAGCAGGACTGTGCTTTGATCACTCCATCCATGGGTGCGAGTCAAAGGAGTAGAGGAGGGTAAGCCGATTTGAAGAGAACCGTATCAGAATAATGTCTGGTGCTGCAGTCTGAAGCAATTCAACTGATAAATCTTTAAACCTTAACGCTATGGAACTAGAAAAAATTAAAACCAACCGCTATGTCTGGCATGTTGCCAGTATGGCATCCTACTTAACCATCCGAGAATTTGGACTGTTGAATTGGGATGATACTACAAATCGCGTTTACGCTCACCAGTACCTTAGGCATCCCATGGGATTGTATCCTTTTGTTTTTGACGGATTTTTTACTGCGACTATTGAAGATGAACTAGATATTTGCCTAGTACGAATCGATACACACCAATTAAAAAAGCAGTGGTATCTGGATCCTTCTCGATTTGAAATCGAATGGACCAGCGAAGACGGCTATTGGTCGCACCACAATCTTCACCAGTACGTTTGCGTGGAGGGGCGTGTACCCCCTGATGTCTTGGATTTTTATGCGTATTCGCTCGAGCGAGAACGACCTGAACTTCAGATTTTGGAAAATAACGGCGTTACTCATGTAGTAGCTGAACCGTACGGACAGGAATTTGTGAGCGTCGATAAGTACGTACTGTACCTAAAGAAGCTTAATAGCCTTGAAGATTTAAAGCTATGCGCATGAGTAACTTAAGATTAGTCGGGATGGGTTTTCTGACCACCCTCTTATATATTGTCACACAGGCACCTGGCTTTCAATTGCTTTTTTTCTTCTACTTCGCAGTACTTGTAATTAAGGTAACGGCGTCTAAAACAGAGAAAACATGAGTGCTCGGTACTTTCAATCCTTGGACCTTTTGCCGTCTCATTTTGAGCGGCTTGAGGCTCCTTCAATTTGGCTCCGCGACTTTATGCCGCTTCAGCGCCAAGATGGCGGAATGGTGGGATTCACCTACGGCTGTAAGTACATGCATGACTTTGGTGAAGAAATCTTTGACCCTTCTGAAGTTTGGGCTCGTTATGATCTTAAAGTCAATCGGTTGCCCATCATTGCAGACGGAGGTCACTTCATCGAGACCTCGCGTCACTGGTTTGCGTCCCAGGCCATCTTTGCCGAAAACCCAAACTACCTCAAAAGCGAAATCAATGCAATGCTCACCCAAGCGCTTGACAAGCCGCTGCGCTGGCTACCGCCTATGCCCGGTGACTTTACAGGCCATTTGGACGGGGTAGTTCGGTGGTTTCAAGGCAATGTTGTTTTGGTCTACGACTGGTTTCCGGAGCGCAATCTGCGATTTTGGCAAGCTAATTTTAATCGCATCCTACGTAGTTCAGGCTACAAGCTCGTGGTGGTGAAAACGAAGTTGTCTGACGACCCTATTTCAGCCGAGGGCCTGTCGCTCAATTATGTTTTTGACGGAACCACCTTCTACGGAGCCACTCCCGAAGCGCCAGTTCCGCAAATGCCCTACCGATACATTCATGCCCCAGAGGTTTTGGCTGAAGGCGGCGGAATCCACTGCATAACCTATAACTTTAATAACAATCCAAACTAAACCATGAACGAAATCAAATGCCCCCACTGCGCTGAGACTTTTAGTCTTGACGACGCCGGCTACGCCGAAATTCAAAACCAAGTTCGCACTCGCGAATTTGAACAGGCCCTCGAGCAGAGGGCGTCAGAATTAGAAGAGCGTAGACAAAACGACCTTCGATTGGCTGAAGTGCAGGCTAACGCCAAACTACAGCAGGTAATTAGCGACAAACAGCGTGAGCTTACCGAACTTAGTACTAAGGCAGACCAACAAATGTCACAACTCAAGGCGGAGCTGGCGAACTTTGAGCTTCAGAAGGCAATCGCTCTGCGCGATGCAACGAGCGCCATAGAACTCGAACGAAACAATTTGGCCTCGACCCTGGACTCCGAGCGCAGGCTCAAAGCTTTGGAATTGGACCAGATGCGAACAAGTTTCGAGGAACGGATGCGTTCAGAAGTTGAGCGTAAGAACGACGAAATACGAATGAAGGACGACGCCATTGATCGCCTAAAGGACTTTAAAACGAAGCTTTCGACCAAAATGGTTGGGGAGTCCTTGGAAGAGCACTGTAAAACGGAATTTGATCGCATTCGACCGACCGCATTCAATAAGAATGTCCACTTCGAAAAGGACAACGACGCTTCGTCGGGAACCAAGGGCGATTTTATCTACCGCGAGTTTGACGACGAGGGCGTAGAAATCATCTCGATCATGTTTGAGATGAAGAATGAACAGGACGCTACGGCAACTAAGAAGAAAAACGAAGATTTTCTCAAGAAGCTCGACGACGACCGCACGAAAAAGGGCTGTGAGTATGCCGTGTTGGTTTCGCTCCTGGAGTCGGATAGTGAACTCTACAACAGCGGAATCGTGGACGTGTCCTACCGCTTCCCAAAGATGTATGTGGTGCGTCCGCAGGCCTTTATCACGATTATTACCCTATTGCGCAATGCTGCCATGAATTCGCTGCAGTTCAAGACCGAACTGGCTCAGGTTCGGGCTCAGAACGTCGACATAACCAACTTTGAAAGTCGTTTGAACGAGTTTAAGTCAGGCTTCGCATTGAACTACGAACGAGCCAGTAAGCACCTTGTAACGGCTGTTGAAGGAATTGATAAGACCATCAATCAATTGCAAAAGATTCGCGACGGCTTGGTTCGATCAGAGGACAACCTTCGCCTCGCCAACAATAAGGCGGAAGAGATCTCCATTAAAAAGTTGACGAAGGGGAATCCGACAATGACGCAGCGGTTTGATGAATTGAATCAAACAAGTGTTGATTAATTTATGCAGTATTGCTTACACGCTATTAACAGTAGTAATTATGGTAATGAATCAACAATATCATTAAGATTATCTAATGTTTGAGCATATAAGAATTTATTGTTTTCATTAAAATTTCTCACGAAATGAACATTCCATAAATGCGAACAGCTTATTGCTGGGTTAATATTTGGATCTTGCTGAAATCCAAGCCAAGTATTAGGTGGGATATCTATTTGATTTAACTGATTGCAGTTTGATATTATTTGAATTAGTTTATTTTCCAGATTATGCAATTTGTCTTTATTTGCAACAGGCAGAAATAAATAAGGTAAATTATGTATGTAGTTACTAATTTCTATTTCATTAATAATACCATTATTTACATTTGCGAGTGCGCGACCAACATGTTTTCTAAAAATAGAGGTATTAATATTGCCATTCTGATGCAGTCCTAGTCTATTATTACCATTATCACCAGAAATACCGATGCGAATAATTTTGCCGATTCCATTACTTCTTGGAATGTGTGAATCAAAAAAGAAATACAAGCCTGCTTGTAAATATTCTATAGGAATTGATTTGGCCAAGGTTTTATGACCCTCATTAATTTGTTTGGCAGCAAGGATGCTAAGGATTTTGTAAATTCTTTCTATTAAATCTTCTCTCATATCATTTCTGTTAACGGTTTACAGCTAAAAGAAGTGGCGGATTTAGAACACTAAACTTTCTATACGCACAATGTTTATTAATTGTACAACTGCTTATACTCGTACTTCAGCCGCAATTTTTTTTTAGGTGCTGTTAGCACCAGTATTTCTTCTAGTCTATTCTTTAATTTTATTTTAGTGTCTATAAAAATGTTTTTTAGTTCTAGATTTTCATCGGTCGTATTTGCAAAAATTTGTCTATTGATAATTGGTAATTGGTATGTTTTAATGCTTATTTCAGAACCATTTGCCAATTCATCTTTAATTATTATTTCGTTTTCCTCTTCTTGATAACCATTAATTGTGTCAGGATAAAACAATTTTATTTCATCAACTTTAAATCTTATACCATAAGCTACCATTTGATATAAATCACTTTGGGAAATTCCATTTTTCGAATCTTTAATGTCTTTGTAAATTATTTTGTATTTAGTGTCAGCAATGACATTTTTCTCTCCAATTTTCAAAAATAAATCAGGCTTTAGAAGAAAGCTTTCGTTTTGGTCTAAATAGGTTGTTCTAATTTGAGATAATGGTTTCACGTCCGCAATTTCTTTCTCTATGAAGCCAAAAATGAAATCTTCAAATACATATTCCATTGGTAGTAAAAAAGCAAAAAGCTTTAAATCATTTTTGTAATCTAACGAAATGCTATTATTAAGAAATAAATAACAGTAATCCCGAACCGTTTCAAATTCGCCAAACAAAGGATTGAATTGTATACTAAGACAGTCATTAGCAGAAACTTTAACATCACTAACTTCATCTAAAATGAATAAGATTTCTCGAAGATTTTTTTTATTGTCGGGAGATTTGGTGGCATTATAAAGCATTGTAGTTACATACTTTATGATTCGGTTAAAAGAATTATCAAAAACAAATGAATCATATGTGCAATTAAGTTTGTGCCACCTACCTTTCGATAAATTTTCAGATATATATTCATTTGTGTTTAGTCTGCCTTTTATAAACGATAGTTCATTACTGACTTCTTCATATTGTTGATAAACCGAATTTGACAATAATTCATTTGTGTATTTTGCAAACAAATAAATTAGTATTTCAAAAAAATCACTTTTAGTACTTCCTAGTGAAGTTTGATAGTTAGGAAATTTAATTTTACGGCAATAGCTTAGCCACCATAAAATATGGTTTTGTATTACGTGGACATCTTTATCAGCATCTCTAGAAGGATCGAAAAATATTTTTGGTAATAAATTAATTTTACTTCCTTCAAAATGGATTACGCCAACATATTTATTTGACTTGATTTCTTTTGATTTATGAATAAATTGAAGGAATTGTTGAACTTCTATTTTTTCAGAATCTTCATCTGTGTAATAAGATACCTTTTCTCTTTTACGCCAAATATCATCAAGGAACTCTTCCAAGCCTTGGTAGGTGCCTGTGAATTCTTTTTTATTTTGATATTCATAAAGATTTGTTACCATTTTAATCTATTATTTCCAATGGCCAACTTCCATTTTTTAGAGTTAATCCAGAGTGTGAAATGATTTTCTCAACCTCTTCTCGATTATTCATAAAATATTCTAATAATAGCGGGATTACCTTTTTATTCATCCTTTTCGTCAAGTTGTATTTATCGTCTTTTGAATTCATGAAATAGGAATGGCCTATTTGAAAATCATACCCTTTTAATTCAATAATTTTACTATTTATTTTTTTTAAAATTTCTAGATCATATATCCCTTCAATTTCATAGTCAGGATACATTGCTTGAAATTCAAAACGTCTTCTAAGTGCAATATCAAGCAAAGCAATTGATTTATCAGCAGTATTCATTGTGCCAATAATATATAGATTAGAGGGTACAATAAATTCTTCTTCCGATGGCAGAGTGCATTTAAGCGGAAGTTCACCATGTGAACGCTTGTCGGGTTCTATTAATGTAATTAGCTCACCGAAGACCCTCGAAATGTTAGCTCTATTAATTTCGTCTATAATGATTACATAATTGGGGACTTCCTCAGAATTAATTTTATATAATTCAGAAAGTTCAATCGTATTTAAGAACTCTTTCTTTTCTTCGAAAGATATGTCTTCATAGTTAATCAGATCTTCTTCTGCTATATCCTTTCTCTGACTTTTTATTGTTTTATAGTACTTGATAAATTCATTTAATGCAGTCCAATATACCGTTGCATTACAGCCCCCCAATACTACTGTAATATCTTTATATACATTTTTTATTTGCTCAATTGCTGGAAATTTCTCATACAGTTTAATTAGTCTGTCACCAGAAACTGTGTGAATAACTGAACTATCAGAATGGCTAAATTGCAAACATTTGCGTTTTGAATAGGATTTAATACTTAGGTCTGATCCAGTTTTAGTTTTAAATATTTGATTTGGATTTGATTTTAAAAAATTAAAAAAACTTAAATAGACTTCATTAACATCTAAGTTTTGGTCGGTAGTTTTAAGTTTTCTTTTTCTATTTGAATAAATTTTAAAATATTCAAAGAGTGCATTGATGGCTATTCTAGCAAAAACGCCATCCTTTCTTTCAAAGGATAAATTACCTTTAACTTCCACGTCTGGTCTTAAACCTTGAATAAAATCTTCGTAACTATAGTTTTGGTGAAACGTTATGAACTCAATTTTGTCACCTAAATTTTCGTTGAAAACAACTTTTGCAGTATCATAATTTAAGTCGTTAGTTCTTTTAATTATTTGGGCTGCTAATAGTAATGTGTTATAAGTTTTACCTGTACCTGGAGGCCCATACAGTATTTTATTTAAAGGCGCTGAGAAATTTAATGTTGGCATAGTTTTGTTTTTTGAAAAATAATCTTTTAAAAAGTCTGAATAAGTTTTAATTGAAGCGGAGTAGAATCCTTTAGTCCCATAAGAAGGAGCCGCTTCATTGTAGTATTTACCGCCTTCTATTCTTTGCTCTTTTATTAAATCCTCATACAGAAAATCAATCTTATTTATGTCATCCTTCTCGAAAATATTATACTTAACTATAGTCGATAAAATTTCGATTGCTCTTAAGTATGAACTCTTAGCACCTCCATCATTTTGATTGGTTTTGTTCAACCATAAGGTATATTCTTCTTTATAATTTTTAAATACTTTATTGTTATTCATAATACCTAAAAGTTTATCATAATATTTTTCATAGTCAGGATGTTCAGAAGGGTATTTCGTTATATCTGTAAGTGTTTTAAGTGCAAGACTATGATCTGTTTTCCAATTGCCTTTCTTTTCCCAATTCACTTTCCTGCATTTTTGATACCTTGTCCTCTCTTTGTCATAGTAATAGTCAGAAGTAACAATCCCATAACCCAGTAATTCCCCTCTGCCCTTCTTGGAGATTATTACATCTCCGATTGAAATGACATCTTTAAATTCAAAATTTGCAGTTGAATCATTCTTCTTTGATCCTGTTGTTTTTTCTAATTCTTGAAGTTTAGTTGTTAATTCTTCTTTTGAAGAATAATCATTCAGATCACCTAGTTCATCCCAGCCAAGACCCATTATACCTTCCTTGTAGAATTCGTCCCATAGCTCTGCATTTTCTCCTGGTGCATAAAGCCAGTATTTAATTTTAGAGTTATTGCTTTTTTCTTCTTCAATTGGTCTATAATTTTCCCAAATAAAAGTCCCTATTTTTTCATAAGACCAATTTTGAAATTCAGGAAGTTTATCTATTGCCTTTTTACATTCGAAATTTATCTCAATTAGGTTGTTCGGGGTTAGCTCAATTTTTTGTAGTTTAATATCCTTTGCAAAATCAATTAAAACATTTGATGCTCCTATGGTAATAAATTTTTCAGGGTAATAAATGGATAATATTTTTTGTAAAATCATATTCCCAAATGGAATATCCATTTGTTTAATGTCTTTTATTCGATCTTCTTCTAAACACTTTAAGGCTAGAATGATCGTGTCCTTTATTGAATTAAAATAATCATCTAAGTCTTTTCCTGATAAGGCTTTTTTGTTTTCACCGTAACCAGTTTGATACAAACCATCTTTTGATTTGTAGAGACCAAATTTAGATGCGTTACCACCGCCAATACCAAAAACTATTACTTTGTCATCTATTTTTTTAAATTCTAACCAATAACAGAAACTTTCTTTCCCTGTTCCCAATACATATTCATCTAAAGTCAGTTTGGAAATTTTGTCTTTGGGAAATTTCGCCAGAAACTCTAATCTTCCTTTTTCCTTAGAATCAAGGTATTCTTGTGAAATATTATAGCTTTTGGCTTTTTCTTTTAGAGTTTCTATGCTCATATTTATTTGGTCTTTTTAATATTGGTGCTAACTCACGTGTACACGCCATTTAGTTACTCGTGTCATCCAAAAATACGGGAATAGGCGCATGTTTGTTGCGATAATTGTTAGTGCTGCATGCGAATGTGCTCGAGGTATTCCTCTTGTGAGACGAGTACCCGCGATGCATCGGTTAGCCAGTACATCCCTGTGGCGGCGCCGTTTAGGTATTGCTTCTCAGCGTTGATGATCTTGTAGTAGCCAGCTTGGCGTTCTTTAGTTTTAGTGTCCATGTTTTAAGGTTTTATTAAGTGGATGACAAACAAACGGTACTTTAAGCAGATAGCCCGTTTGAAACCCTTGTTAAACGTTTATATCTCTTAAATCATTGTAAAACAAATAGATAAGATATTAACACCCATGGTAAACGGATAAAACGTTTAGCAATCCTGAAGCAGAGGTCCTATTTAGTTTAGGTGTTGGAACTCTATAAAAAACGCCTAAAATCCCAAACTTCAACCGGGGAAATACAAGACTAGTTTAATTCTTTGTGGTTCTTATAAATCATCTGGCAGACGCGGTCCATGGCTTTATAAAGTTTAGCGTCCAAGGTTGGGGCAGTGGCAATGGCGGTTAGGGTCTGAACAGCTTGGTGGAGCAGTGGATTATCGGCGCGTTTTATGCGTTCCA
>Ga0315909_10003670_pt1 | contig 18579 bp, 19 predicted proteins | sample LakEriMetagenome_11_FD_203527 | JGI IMG/M metagenome (GOLD analysis project Ga0315909, IMG submission 203527) | Freshwater fungal communities from buoy surface, Lake Erie, Ohio, United States - Buoy 2 MA125 | ecosystem: Environmental > Aquatic > Freshwater > Lake | place: USA: Lake Erie, Ohio... | reverse complement strand
AAAGGACACGACCGCATGGTCGACAGCACGCAGGGGCCCTCGGGCTCCGCGACCACCCGTCCCCGCAAGGCTGCGAGTCGCCCCGCGGGCCCCCCAAGCCCCGTGGCCGACAAGAAGGCTGCCGAGGCGAAGCCGGTGAAGAAGGCCGCGGCCAAGAAGGCTGCCGAGGCGAAGCCGGTAAAGAAGGCGGCGGCCAAGAAGGCTGCCGAGGACAAGCCGGTAAAGAAGGCGGCGGCCAAGAAGGCTGCCGAGGACAAGCCGGTAAAGAAGGCGGCGGCCAAAAAGGCTGCCGAGGACAAGCCGGCAAAGAAGGCGGCGGCCAAGAAGGCTGCCGAGGACAAGCCGGCAAAGAAGGCGGCGGCCAAGAAGGCTGCCGAGGACAAGCCGGCAAAGAAGGCCGCGGCCAAGGCGGCCGTCGCCGCAGCCGTCCCGCTCTTCCAGCCGCCCGACCCCGCTGCCGCCACCAAGCCGGCCACCCGCTCTTCGGGTCGCAGGGGCGAAGCCAAGGATGCCGACGACGCGACTGACGGCGACGAGGGCGGTTCGCGCCGCCGCCGTCGTCGCGGAGGTCGCGGGCGCCGCAGCGCTAGCGATGGTGAGGCGACCGAGACGACGTCGAGCACCGGCCCCGATTCGGATTCACCCGCCGACTCCGACGATGACGAGGGTCGGGGCTCATCCACGCGCCGTCGTCGCCGTCGCCGCCGTCGTGGCCAGGACGCGGGCCAGGACCCTGATGACCCCGAGCGCACGACCGTGCATGTCCGCGAGCCGCGGTCGCGCAGCGATGAGGCCACCGCCCTGAAGGGGTCGGTGCGCCTCGAAGCCAAGCGCCAGCGTCGCCGCGAGGGCCGTGACGCCGGCCGTCGCCGGGCACCGATCCTCACGGAGGCGGAATTCCTTGCGCGCCGCGAGTCGGTGGATCGCGTCATGGTGGTGCGTCAGTCCGAGGGCCGCACGCAGATTGCTGTCCTCGAAGACGGCGTCCTCGTGGAGCACTACGTCGATCGGGGCAGCTCCAACTCCATGGTCGGCAACGTCTACCTCGGCCGTGTGCAGAATGTCCTGCCGTCGATGGAGGCCGCCTTCGTCGACATCGGGCGCGGACGCAACGCCGTGCTCTATGCCGGAGAGGTCAACTGGGATGCCGCTGGCCTTGAAGGCCAGCCGCGTCGCATCGAGATGGCGCTGAAGTCCGGCGATCCTGTCCTGGTGCAGGTCACCAAGGACCCCATCGGCCAGAAGGGCGCCCGGCTCACCAGCCAGGTGTCGCTCCCCGGTCGCTACCTCGTCTACGTGCCCGACGGCTCCATGACAGGAATCTCGCGCAAGCTCCCCGACACCGAGCGCACCCGCTTGAAGTCGATCCTCAAGAAGGTCATGCCCGAAGGTGCCGGCGTCATCGTGCGCACCGCCGCCGAGGGTGCGAGCGAGGAGGAACTCACGCGTGACGTCGAGCGCCTGCGCGCTCAGTGGGACGAGATCGAGCAGGCTGCGGCCACGGCCCAGCCGCCCGCGCAACTCAGCGCCGAGCCCGATCTGGCCCTCAAGGTCATCCGCGACGTCTTCAACGAGGACTTCGCCAAGCTCGTCGTCTCAGGTTCGGGCGTTGCCCAGGAGGTTCGCACCTACGTCGACTCCGATGCACCCGACCTCGCCGAGCGCGTCGAGACGTGGGCCGACACCAAGGATGTCTTCACGGCGTACCGCGTCGAAGAGCAGCTCACCAAGGCACTCGACCGCAAGGTGTGGCTACCTTCGGGTGGGTCCCTTGTCATCGACCGCACCGAGGCGATGACCGTCATCGATGTCAACACCGGCAAGTTCGTCGGCCAGGGTGGCAACCTTGAGGAGACGGTCACCAAGAACAACCTCGAGGCAGCTGAAGAGATCGTCCGCCAGCTCCGGCTGCGCGATATCGGCGGCATCATCGTGGTCGATTTCATCGACATGGTGCTGGAGTCCAATCGCGATCTCGTGCTGCGCCGCCTCGTCGAGTGCCTCGGACGTGACCGCACCAAGCACCAGGTCGCCGAGGTCACCTCGCTCGGTCTCGTGCAGATGACGCGCAAGCGCATCGGCCAGGGACTGCTCGAAGTCTTCTCGACCACCTGCGACTCCTGCGGCGGCCGAGGCCACCACGTCTCCCTGCACCTGCCCGAGGGCGAGGCCAAGCCGGTCATCGCCAAGGCGGGCAAGCGCAAGGGCAAGGGCGTCGATCCCGCTGACGTGATCGCCAAGTCCCTGGGTGCCACTCCCGAGGGGGATGCTCCCGAGGGCGACACCCCTGAGATCGCTGAGCATGAAGCCGCCGAGGCCTGAGGCTTCTCGGGCCCAAGGGGGCACCAGGCCCCGGATTGGCTCCGCACCGTGCCCGTCCGGTAGCCTTGCCCCTCGGCGCTGAGGCGCCCACCGGCCCGGCTGGGCCGACCACCTTGAGGAGCACCACGTGTACGCCATCGTCCGCGCCGGAGGCCGGCAGGAGAAGGTCGCCGTCGGCGACGTCGTCGTCATGGACCGCGTCGAGGCTGAGCCTGGCTCCACCGTGACCCTCCCCGCCCTCATGCTCGTCGACGACGGTGCCGTCACCACCGATCCCGCCAAGCTCGCGGGCATCTCGGTCAAGGCCGAGGTCGTCGGTCACGAGCGTGGCCCCAAGATCCGCATTCTCCGCTACAAGAACAAGACCGGCTACCGTCGCCGTCAGGGTCATCGTCAAGACCTCACGCGCGTCAAGGTCACCGACATCACGAAGGCGAAGGGCTGACCATGGCTCATAAGAAGGGCGCATCCAGCTCCAGGAACGGCCGCGACTCCAACGCACAGCGGCTCGGCGTCAAGCGCTTCGGTGGCCAGGTGGTCAACGCCGGCGAGATCATCGTCCGCCAGCGCGGCACGCACTTTCACCCCGGCTTCAATGTCGGCCGCGGCAAGGACGACACGCTCTTCGCCCTCAGCCAGGGCCGCGTGGAGTTTGGCACCCACCGCGGGCGCCGCGTCGTCAACATCGTCGTCGACGCCTGACGCTGCGCGGTCCGCTGACCGCGTCCGAGTGGAGGCCTGCGCGATGACCACCTTCGTCGACCGGGTCGACCTGCATGCCACCGCCGGTGACGGCGGTCACGGCTGTGCCTCGGTCCACCGCGAGAAGTTCAAGCCCCTGGGGGGGCCCGACGGCGGCAATGGCGGCCGCGGGGGCAATGTTGTCCTCTTCGTGGACCCCAGTGTCACCACGCTCATCGGCTTCCATCACCGCCCGCACCAGCGGGCTACCAGCGGCAAGCCCGGTCAGGGCTCGAATCGCAACGGCGCCGATGGCTCCGATGTGATTCTCTCGGTGCCCGACGGCACGGTCGTGATGAGTCACGACGGCGAGACGCTCGCGGACCTCACGGGAGCGGGCACCACCTACGTCGTGGCCCGCGGTGGTCGTGGCGGCCTCGGCAATGCCGCGCTCGCCTCCCAGCGGCGCAAGGCGCCTGGCTTCGCTCTCAAGGGCGAGCCTGGTGAGCACCGCGAAGTCGCACTCGAGCTCAAGTCCGTCGCTGACGTCGCCCTAGTCGGCTACCCGAGTGCCGGCAAGTCCAGCCTCATCGCGGCGCTCTCCTCGGCCAGGCCCAAGATCGCGGACTACCCCTTCACCACCCTGGTGCCCAATCTGGGTGTCGTCACGGCGGGTGACGTGACCTACACGATCGCCGACGTGCCCGGGCTGATCCCGGGCGCGAGCGAGGGCCGCGGCCTCGGGCTTGAGTTCCTTAGGCACATCGAGCGCTGCTCGGTCATCGTGCACGTCATCGATGCCGCTTCACTGGAATCCGACCGGGAGCCCCTCGCCGACCTCGACATCATCGAAGCGGAGTTGGCTGCCTACGGCGGGCTCGCAGATCGCCCGCGACTCGTGGCACTGAACAAGGTGGATCTCCCTGATGGCCGCCTGGTCGCCGACATGGTCGCTCCGCTCCTCGCGGAGCGGGGGCTGCCTGCCTTCGAGGTGTCCGCGCTGAGCCACGAGGGGCTGCGCGAGCTCTCCTTCGCCATGGCCGCGCTCGTGGCCGAACATCGCGTGGCGACGGCAGAGGTGACTCCGACGCGCATCATCATCACGCCGCCGGCCGTCGATGACGCCGGCTTCGACGTCAGCCGCGAGCTCCACCCCGAGACGGGTGAGCCGCTCTACCGGGTGACGGGCACCCGACCGGAGCGCTGGGTCCGCCAGACCGACTTCGCCAATGAGGAAGCCGTGGGCTACCTCGCGGATCGCCTCGCGCGACTCGGTGTGGAGGAGCGTCTCCTCGCCGAGGGCGCGTCCCCGGGGAGCACCGTGGTTATCGGTCCCGGCGACGACGGGGTGGTATTCGACTGGGAGCCCACCATCTCGGCGGGTGACACCTCCGACCGCGGTCCCCGTGGCACCGATCGCCGGCTGGAGGGCTGGTGAGTCCCCGCGCAACGCGGCGAGGAGTAGGCACGGCGCGCCGTATCGTCGTCAAGGTTGGCTCTTCGTCACTCACGCGCCCCGACGGCGGTGTCGACATTGAGCGCATCACCGCGCTGGTCGATGTCCTCGCTGACCGAGCAGCGGCGGGCAGCCAGGTCATCCTCGTCTCCAGCGGTGCGATCGCGACCGGCTTCCCTATCCTGGGATTGAGTCGCCGTCCACGTGACCTCGCGACCCAGCAGGCGTCCGCCAGCGTGGGCCAGGGCGTGCTCCTCGCCCAGTACTCCCTCTCCTTCGCCGCACGCGACATGAAGGTCGGCCAGGTGCTGCTCACCGCAGACGACATGACGCGACGCGCTCACTATCGCAACGCCCAGCGCACCCTGGAGAAGCTCATCGAGATGGGGGTGGTGCCCATCGTCAACGAAAACGACACGGTCGCCACCGATGAGATTCGTCTCGGTGACAACGACCGGCTCGCGGCCCTAGTCGCGCACCTTGTCCGCGCCGATGCGCTGGTGCTCCTGTCGGATGTCGACGGGCTCCATGACGGCCCTCCTGGCAAGGGGGAGACCCAGCTCATCGCCGAGGTCCCCGACGTGGCTGCCCTGTCCGATGTGTCCATCGGCGGCGTGGGGTCCGGCGTGGGCCTCGGCGGCATGGCGACCAAGGTCGAGGCGGCACGGATCGCCACGGCTGCGGGCATCCCCGTGGTGCTCGCGCACGCGCGGGCGGCTCGGGAGGCGATGTCGGGTGAGGACACAGGGACCGTCTTCCTCCCCACGGGACGCCGCACCCCCACGCGCCTCCTCTGGCTCGGACATGCCAGTACGCCTCAGGGGCGACTCCACCTCGATGCTGGGGCGGCGAGTGCGGTGACGGTGCGACGCACCTCGTTGCTCCCCGCGGGTGTCACACGAGTGGAGGGTGAGTTCACGGCGGGTGATCCGGTGGACCTTCTCGACGAAAACGGCCACACGATCGCTCGCGGACTGGTCAACTACGACTCAGCGGAACTCCCCGGGCTCCTCGGCCGATCCACTCGGGATCTCGCCCGAGAGCGCGGACCCGAGTACGAGCGCGAAGTCATTCACCGTGATGACATCGTCGTCCTCGACGGAGCACCGCGCGACTGACGTCGACAGCACGGGAGGAGGCGCACATGGCGACCGCGGAGCCCGAGGCAGCGACATCCCTGTGGTTCGTGACCGTCACGGTCGCCGGCGGCGTCGTCGATTCCCAGGTGATCCGGTCGGGACTTGAGCGTCTTTCCCATGAGCACCCCTTCCTTCTCTCGGGTCGCTACGCGGCTGACCGGGCCGAGGTGCGCTACTGGGAGGAGGCCCCCAACGCCCAGTCGGTCCTCGACCTCGCCGTGGGGCTGTGGGATGAGCACCGTGTCTCGGCCGGCCTGCCCGACTGGGAGGTCGTGGGCGTGGAGGTCATCGATCGCGAGACCTTCCACCGCCGCGGGCGCCACCTGGGGCAGGGCCCCGGCCTCATCGCTGCTGGCGGTGTGTCTCCCCTCTAGGTCGGGGCGGCGTACCCTCAGGGGCATGTCTGACGACCGCAGCGAGATCCTCGCGTGCGCGCAGCGAGCGCGCGACGCAGCCACCGTCCTGCGCAGCGTGACACGCGAGCACAAGGATGCTGCTCTGCGTGCGTGCGCTGCAGCCCTGCGAGCTGAGACGCCGCGCATTGTCGAGGTCAATGCTCGCGATACTGATCGCGCACGCGAGGCGGGCACGAGCCCGGCTCTCATCGACCGTCTCACGCTCGATGCACCGCGTATCGATGCCATCGCGACAGCCTTGGAGGAGGTGGCTGACCTCCCCGACCCCGTCGGTGATGTGGTCCGCGGCTACACCCTGCCCAATGGCCTGCAGGTGCGTCAGGTGCGCGTGCCGCTCGGAGTCGTCGGCATCATCTACGAGGCCCGGCCCAATGTCACCGTGGACGCGGCTGGCCTGTGCCTGAAGAGCGGCAATGCCGCCCTGCTGCGCGGTTCGTCCTCAGCGCAAGCGACCAATGAGGTGCTCGTCGACGTCCTGCGCGGATCCCTCGCGCAGAGCGGGCTGCCTGCCGACGCCGTGCAGCTCGTCCCAGGCACGTCGCACGAGTCCGTCAAGCACCTCATGACGGCTCGCGGACTCGTCGATGTCCTCATCCCCCGCGGTGGAGAGGGGCTGATTCGCAGCGTGGTGGAGGGCTCGACGGTCCCCGTGATCGAGACCGGCGTAGGCAATTGCCACGTGTACGTCGACGAGCACGCTGATGTGGACATGGCCGTGCGCCTCCTGCTCAACTCCAAGGCGCAGCGCGTGAGCGTCTGCAACGCAGCCGAGACGCTCCTCGTGCACCGGGGCATCGCCGATCGCTTCTTGCCGGCCGCGATGGCAGCCCTGCGCGAGGCCGGTGTCACGGTCCACGGAGACGAGGGGATGCTGGCGGCCGCTGGGGCGGCAGGTGCGGAGTGCGCACCGGTCACGGATGACGACTGGGCCGCCGAGTACTACTCACTCGACATCGCCGCCGGCGTCGTGGACAGCCTCGATGATGCCCTGGCGCACATCCGCCGGTGGTCCTCCGGTCACACCGAACTCATCGTGACCGACTCCCAGTCGGCTGCCCAGGCATTCATCGCGGGCGTCGACGCGGCTGCGGTCATGGTCAATGCCTCGACCCGCTTCACCGATGGCGGCGAGTTCGGCTTCGGCGCGGAGATCGGCATCTCGACCCAGAAGCTGCACGCGCGCGGCCCCATGGGCCTTTCGGAGTTGACCACCACGACCTATGTCGTCATGGGGGATGGACACGTGCGGGGCTAGCCCCGGGGCAGCGGCTAGGCTGGGCATGTCGCAGGGACCTGGTCCCCCGAAGGAGGAGTGTCATGAGTCCGCTCACCGCCGCCGTATGGGCCTCGGCCGAGGGTGCCGAGGGCAACCTCGTGTCCCCCTACGTCTTCGGGGGAGTCGCGCTCGCCATCCTGGTCGGCCTCCTCATCGTGACGATGCTCATCAACGTCGACCGCTGATCGCCAACTCCTCGGGAGTGACATGCGCATCGGGGTGATGGGCGGCACCTTCGATCCGATCCATCTCGGCCACCTGGTCGCCGCATCTGAAGTAGCAGACCGATTCGACCTCGATCGCGTGGTCTTCGTGCCTACGGGTCAGCCGTGGCAGAAGTCCGATCGCAGCGTGTCCCCCTCCGAGGATCGCTATCTCATGACCGTCATTGCGACAGCTGCTGATGAGCGCTTCAGTGTCTCGCGCGTCGATGTCGATCGAGATGGGCCGACCTACACCGTCGACACACTGCTTGACATCAGGGCCGACCTCGGCGAGGAGCACGACTACTACTTCATCACCGGTGCCGATGCCCTGAGCGAGATCCTCTCGTGGCGCGAGCCGGAGGAGGTGCTCCGGCTTGCTCGCCTCGTGGGAGTGACTCGCCCGGGCCACGTGCTCGTGGATCCCGGGCTGGCCCCCGGTCGCGTGAACCTGCTCGAGATCCCGGCGCTCGCGATTTCCTCGAGTGACATTCGTGCGCGCGTCGCGCGCGGTGCACCCATCTGCTATCTCGTCACCCCGGGGGTCGAGGCCTACATCGCCAAGGTGGGGTTGTACGCCGGATGAGCGTGGCCGGGCGAGTCATCCTCGTCGCTTTTGGGGCCTTGGCGATCGTCCTCGGCCTCGGCGTCGTCAGCCTGCTCACGTCCGAAGGCGTCCCGACACCGAATCCGAGTCCGACCCAGGAGCAGGTGGAGCAGACCCTGCTCCTGCAGGTCCTGGACGGTGATGGATATGCAAGGGGCAACGTCGTCATCGGGATCGAGCCGCCCGGGACGGATCCGCTCACTGTCCTGATCGCCATGCCCGCAAGCGTGCTCGTGCCGCAGGGTGACGACAGCGTGACCCTCGGCGTCACGCCCCAGTCGGCCGACACTCTGGCGGCCGTCACGGCGATCGAGCAGGGCTTCGGCCTGCGCATTGACGCGGGGCTGACGCTCGATCGGCTGGCCTTCGCGGGTCTGGTGGATGGTGTCGATGGTGTCTGGGTGGAGTTGGATCGACCGGTGCTGCTGCCGGCCATCGGCGAGGAAGATCGCCTACGCGTGCTCGGTCCGGGTTGGGTCAAGCTGGACGGCATCGCCGCGGCGGACTACGCCGTGCTCAGGATTCCGGGCGAGAGCGAGACAGATCGAGTGGAGCGCTTCCTCGGGCTGCTCGAGGACGCTTTGGAGCGGCTGCCGCGCACAGACGACCAAGTGCGCCAACTCCTCACGAGCCTGGGTTCGCTCGCGCAGTCGACGGTGCCCACCGACGACCTCGTCCCCTTCCTCAAGACCGTCCGCGCGGATATCGGCTCTGACAGGGTGCGCGCGGAGGTGCTCCCGGTCGAGCTGATCCGAGGGGGTGCTCGCCCCGCCTCGATCGCCGCGCCGGATGCGGATGCCCTCGTCCAGGCTCTCTTTCCCGATGCCCGCGTCACTCCCGAAGGCACGGGGATGACAGGCTGAAGGCCTGCCGACCTGTGAGGACGTGACGTTCGTGCCCGCCACCCCCGAGGCCATCGCTTTGGCCCAGGCTGCCGCTGAGGCCGCCGCTGACAAGCTCGCCACGGATATCGTGGCCATCGATGTGAGCCAGTACCTCGTCATCACGGACGTCTTCCTGCTGTGCACGGCGGCCAATGACCGCCAGGTGCGCGCGGTGGTTGATGCCATCGAGGAGCGCCTCGCGCGCGAAGGCGAGAAGCCAATCCGCCGCGAGGGCGAGAAGGAGAGTCGCTGGGTCCTCCTCGACTACGGCGACATCGTCGTTCACGTGCAGATTGCCGAGGAGCGGATCCATTACGCGCTCGAGCGGCTCTGGAAGGACTGCCCCTTCATCGCGCTCGATGTGGATACATCCCGCTGATGCGCCGCATTGCGATCTGGCGACACGGGCGCACGTCGTGGAACGCCGAGCACCGCTTCCAGGGGCAGACGGACATCGAGCTCGATGAGATCGGTGTCGCTCAGGCTCGACGTGCTGCGGCGATGCTCGCGAGCCTGCCGCCCTCGGCGATTATCTGCTCGGATCTCTCTCGCACTCAGCAGACCGCAGCGCCGCTCGTCGAACTCACCGGGATCGAGCCGACGCTCGATGAGGGCCTGCGCGAGACCTACGCGGGGGAGTGGGAGGGCAAGACGCGGCCCGTCCTTCTCGAGGAGTACGGCGATGCCCTGCACCAGTGGTCTGCGGACCCGCATATGCGCGCCGGTGTCGTTGGCGAGACACGACTCGAGGTCGCTGATCGCATGGTGGCCGCTGTCGATCGCGGGCTGGCGATGATCCCGGAGGACGGCGTACTCGTCGTCGTCACACATGGTGGTGCGGCGCGCGCGGGCATCGGCCGACTGCTCGGACTGCCACCGGAGCACTGGGCGGCGCTGGGCGTGCTCACGAACTGCTCCTGGAGCGTGCTGCTCGAGAATTCCCCGCCGGGGCCGGCGTGGCGCCTGCAGGAGTACAACGCCGGCTCGCTGCCGGAGTCGGTGCCGGTCGACGGAGTCTGGCCCGCGGACGATCGCTAGGGCTCGGCGGGAAGGCCAAGCCGTCCCGGGTATGCTTGCGGGGCCGTCAGGGGCGGCGGGGCTGTAGCGCAGTTGGTAGCGCACCTCCATGGCATGGAGGGGGTCAGGGGTTCGAATCCCCTCAGCTCCACGCGCGGCGCATCCGACAGGGTGCGCCGTCTGCATGTCCGGCTGACATCCTTTGCCGGTGCCGCATCTGCTCGTCATCGCCGATTCCCTCGCCTTCCACGGGCCCGAGCGCTCAGAGCGACCATCCGATCCGCGTCTCTACCCGCAGGTGGCCGGCCGGATCCTCGACGCTGATGTCGATCTCGTCGCGCGACAGGGCTGGACCGCGCGCGATGGCTGGTGGGCGCTCACCAAGGATCCGGTCGTGTGGGGTGAGTACCTCCCGCGAGCCGACTACCTCTTCATCGGTGTCGGTGGCATGGACCAGCTGCCCACGCCCGTGCCCACCTGGCTGCGCGAGTCCATTCCCTTCATCCGCCAGGGTCGGGTACGCCGTGCCGCACGCGATGCGCTGCGTGCATCGACCCCGCCACTGGTGCGCGCGGTGGGCGGCCCCTTCCGCACGTTGCCGCAGGCGGCTACTGACCGCTACCTCACGCGCATCGTCGAGGGCGTGCGGATGATGCGGCCGGGACTGCCCATCGCTCTGCTGAGCCCACCCCCGTGGAGGAGCGACTACTACCCCTCGACGCGTGCACACGAGCCCGCGCTTGCCGCGGCGAAAGCGTGGGTGCGTGCTCAGGGGGTGGCGTTCGTCGATGTCGAGCCGATCGTCGGCCCTCGCTTGAAGACAATCAATCCCGACGGCATGCACTGGTCGTGGGAGGTTCACGCACTCGTGGGTGAGGCGGTAGCCAGGGCCTTCTTGAAAGGCTGACCCAGGTCCTATTGCCCGACCATCTGGTGTCCCCGCGCACATTTCGGGGGCATGATTCGGTCATGTCGGCGTCAATGAGCGGGGCCAAGTCGCAGTCCCGGCCGGTCCGGCATGCCCTCGTGGTCGAGGACAGCGCCTCCCTGCGGGCTCTCATCGCCGGTGCTGTCACCTCGCTCGGATTCGAAGTCGAGGCAGTCGCTGACTCCAAGTCCGCGATGAAGGCATTCGCCCACTCGGACCCTGACCTCCTCATTGCCGACGTCGACCTGGGCAGTCGGCCCAACGGGGTAGAACTCGCACACATTCTGCGATCTCAGGCGCCCTACCTCGGCATCGTCTTCCTCACGCACTTCCCGACACCCGAGTCGGCAGCGCACAACCTCGTCCTTCCCGAGCGCAGCGCCTTCGTCAACAAGTCATCACTCACCGACCTCTCCGATCTCGAGCGAAGCATCGAATCGGCTCTCTCCGACGAGGCTGAGCCAGCGGTCATCACGGCTGGAGTCGAGGTCAATCCCTTGGCCGCCCTCACGGCCGGTCAGCTGTCGGTGCTGGCCGATATCGCTGCCGGCTACACCAATGCCGAGATCGCGGTCCGTCGTGGCAGTTCGGTGCGGGCGGCCGAGCGCATGATCGTGCGCACCTTCGATGCGCTTGGACTCTCGGATGATCCGGCACACAATCCGCGCGTTATGGCCGCCATGCTTTACGCGCGGCACGCCGGACTTCCGCCCGGGACGGCGACATGAGGCCAGCCCCCGCATGGTGGAGAGCCCTCAGCGGGCCCTGGGTGATTTCGATCTGGTCTGGCGTGGTCGGAGTGGTCTTCATCCTGCCCTCGGCGCTGTGGACCGCGACCTACGCCAATGTCGGTGTTGGCACGGCTGTCCTTGTGGAAGCAGTGGCCGCGGTCGTGGCCCTCGGCATGCTCTGGCTCGCGCATGTGCTGTGGCTTTCGCCGACTCGGGCGGGGACGGCCTATCGCCCCTGGCTCGCCCTCGGCACCTTCGCACTCGTCGGGCTCGTCCGCCTGGCCGTGATGTTTGGGTTTCGGGCCGCCATGGACATCGCGCAGCCGTGGACGCCGATCGAAGCCCTCGTGACCGGAGGGCTCTACAGCATCATTCTTCTCACGCTGGTCGCCGTCCTTGTCGATGCGGTACGCCGGCACACACTCGCGATGGCAGAACTCGAGCAGGCCAAGGAGACCCTGGCGCGGGCTACGGAGACGGAGGCCGCCCAGGTCGAGGAACTTCAAAAGACCTTCGCTGAGCAAGTCCTGCAGCAGGTGCAGGACGCCGTCACCGAGTTGCGTCACGGGGACGATCCGCGGCAGCTTGCCGCGAGCATCCAGGAGATGTCGGATCGGCTCGTGCGCGCGGGCAGCCATGACTTGCAAGCGGGCGTAGTGGTGGAGTCCGCTCTCGCAGCACCGCGGCCGCGCGTGCGGCTCGGGCGCGTCCTGTCAGGCGTGCGCCCAGGAGCGCCGGTGCTCGGGGCGGTCGCCTACGAGGCCATGGTCTTCACTGCTGCATGGCGCGACCTCGGTCTCACCTTCGCGGTGGTCAATGTCGTGCTCGGCACGGCGACACTCGTAGTCGGGAATCTCTCGCTGGAGGCGGTGGCGCGACGATGGTGGCCTTCGCGCGGTCGACTATCCCTTCTCTTCCTGTCCTACCTTGTCGTCGGTCTTGCCGCGGTGGTCGTCGTGCAATCCGCTGCCGCGCTCTTCGGAGAGTCACGACCAGTCTGGGTCGGCGGAGCCTCGTACGCGGTGTTCATGACGTTGGCGGCCATCATCCCGAGCATGCGTGCGCAGCAGTCGCGCGTCGAGGTGGATCTTGCGCAGTCCGTGGCCGCGCTGGCCGAGGAGCTGAGTCGCGTCAGGTCGCTGGCGCTTGGTCAGCGCGCGAATCTTGCACACCTCATGCACGGGGGAGTGCAAGCCGAGCTCACTGCCGGTGCACTCGCGATCAGTCGGTCGGTGGAGCGAGGCGACCCACCCGATGCGGTGGATGCGCGCATGAGTGAGCTGGTATCCACTCTCAATCGAGTGTTAGCAGGACTTGACGAGTCACCGGCGCGCGAGTCCCTTGACGATGTCCTTGGCGCTTGGCGTATGGCTCTCGATCTTGACGTGCGGGTGGACGATGCCGCGGCTGAGGCGATGGAGCAGGATCCCGATCTGCAGGAGCGAGTCATCGATGTGGTGTCGGAGGCGCTGACGAATGCGGTGCGACATGCAGCGGCCCGCAGGGTCACGCTGGATGTGGCAGCGCTGCCGCCAGATCGCATCTCGGTTGACGTGCGCCATCAGGGATTACTGGCTCTAGGCGCTTCTGGGCAGGGGGGAGCGACCCTGAGCGACCGGTGTGAGTCGTGGTCGCTGACGTCCAGTGGGGACACGGTGCGCCTTGTCGCTGAGATTGCCCCGAGGTCGCGTCAGGCCGCCTGACTTGGTCTGTGGGGGTATCAGTTGGTGTCGCAACGGCGGCCCTGATTGCGTCGTGACTGGTCGGTAAGTGCGACGCGCGCCTCGCCGTCTTTCCCCTGTAGTCACCTGTGCGAGGTTGGCTGTGGGTAGTGGGGTGGCCCTCCACTTTCGTGAGGTCATTGTCATCGGACCGATCTCGAAAGAAGGCGAATTCACTTCCCTGCCATATGGAGCCCCAACTGCTCAATGCATGTCGTATTTGCCGACCGTCTGAGCGCTTCCTGGAAAGTGTCGTCGCTAGCGTGCGCGCACTGAGGCACTTTCAAGTGGAGGCACAGAATGCGAGCTGATCGAATCCTTCCTAGGCTTGGAGTTGCTCTATGTGTGCTCGCCGTAGGTGCCGCCCATGGCTCTTTCTCGCTGCCGACCGCACATGCTTCAGTCCTTGTGACATTCAACTCGACTCAGAGTGGGCAGACCTACACCATTCCTGCAGGTGTCACGCGTATCGAAGTGACGGTTCAGTCGTCGGCCACCGGGCGATATCAGCCAAGCAGCGCGCCTGGTGGTCCGGGCGCAACGTTCGTGGCGCAACTAGATGTGACTCCTGGGCAGACCTTCCAGGTCGGCTTTCTTCAATCTTCATTAGCGAGCGAGTGCCAAGCGGGACCCGATGCGTACTTACCTGCAGCCCGGGGATGGGCCGCCTCTATTCAGCGGGTCGGCGATACCAACCCACTTGACCATGCGCTCGTTGCCGGGACCGGCGGGGCTCCCGGTTGCTCATCCAACACGATCGTCGGTGGCGAAGGTGGGGCAGCCGGCCTTCCGTACCTCGACGACACCGGGGTTATTCCTGGTGCTTCAGGTGGAAACGGAACAGTTGGTACCGGTGGAGGAGGGGGCCAGGCCACCCAAGGTGGAACGGCGGGTGCGAAGGGTGCTGGTGGCAGTTGTGACGGCCTCGTGGGGGGGTGGGCGCCGTCGAGTTCAACCCTGTTGGCAGCGGGCGGGATTCAGACCAACAGTTGTGGCGTTAAGGGGGGCGCAGGCGGTGCGGGCTACTCCGGCGGAGGCAGCGGCGCGAGCGGTAGCACCACTAGCGCCGCTAGCGGTGGAGGCGGAGGTAGCTCCTACTGGGCTGCGCCCTGGACTCGTGTGGACGTCGAGCCAAATTATGACTCGCAAGCGACATCAGCGCTCATTGAGATCGAATCAGTACTGAGTTCGAATGCAGATCTATCGAGTCTGGTGTTGAGTGAGGGGACTCTTGACCCCGTGTTTTCGGCGGCCACAACTTCCTACTCGGCTTCCGTGGGCAATGGGGTGAGTTCGTTGACGGTGACGCCGACGGCGTCGGACGCGGGTGCAACTGTGACTGTCGATAGGGTCTCGGTGACGAGTGGTAGCGCGTCGGGGGCGATTCCGTTGTCGGTAGGATTGACCACGATAGAGGTTGAGGTTACAGCCGCGGATAGTTCCACCAAGAACTACACCGTGGTGGTGGAACGGGCCTCGCTGCCACCAGATCCGAACCCCTTCGTCTACCCTCCGTCTGCCCCGCGGGACGTTGCAGTCACGGCGGGTGACGGCGGTGCCTCGGTCACGTGGAGGGAACCGGAGTCATCAGGATCATTCCCCATCACGGACTATCAGGTGGAAGTATCACCGGGTGGAGCTGCCTGCCTGGCGAAGGTGCCCGCACTCACCTGCACGGTCAGTGGCCTCTCCAACGGCACGACGTACACCGCCAAGGTCCGAGCTCTCAACGGCGCAGGGTGGGGCACGTGGTCCTCTGAGAGTGAGAGGTTCACACCGCAAGGGCCTGCTAAGCAGTCGATCCTCATCTCGGGCTCGCGCACAACCGCAGGGCTTAAGGGGGGCGTGGAAGTCACGGGTGAGACGACGGGGCTTGTAGGAGAGATCGTGCGCGCCCGGGTGCATCTGGCTGGCGAAGTTGACTACGAAGACGGAACCTCCCGAGTGGTCAGGTCGGATGGCACCTTCCAGTGGGAGCGCAAGACCGGAAAGAGGGTCTACGTGTACTTCGTCGCGGAGGAGGGCGCGGTCCGCTCGAACCGGATCGTGATTCCCCCTCAATAGCGACCGGGTGCACCGGTCTCTCCAGGGCTCGTCGGCAGGGCACACTGTCTGCGTGACCTGGATCTTTCCGATGGCCGTCGCTGGGGCCATCGCCGTCCTGGATTGGTGGGCCGTCGGCACCGACCGGCGCTCGATTGAGCGCTGGGCCAAGCCCGCCGTGATGGTATTCCTCATCGCAGCGGCGGTAGCCATCCCCGCGGAGTCCGACTGGATCCGCTGGTGGATCGTCATCGGGTTGGCCTTTGGCCTCGCGGGCGACGTACTCCTCTTCCAGGACCGCTTCATCCCGGGCGCAGCGGCGTTCCTCGTCGGGCACCTGGCCTACATCGTTGCCCTCGTGCCGATCGAGCATCCGCTGCCTGCGGTGGTCTTCGGCCTCGTGATGGTGGGCGCCTTCGCCATCAGCCTCGGTCGGTGCATCGTGCGCGGTGCCTGGAGGCAGTCACCCCTGCTCGGCGGGATCGTCGTGGCCTACATGATCACGATCGGCGCGGTCGTGGTGCTCGCCGTCGGGTCCTGGTCGACGGTGGCCGGCATCGCGGCGCTGCTCTTCATGGCGTCCGACACCCTGCTCGCATGGGGGCGCTTCGTCGGATCCGCTCCCGGGGGGCGCGTTGCGGTCATGGTCACCTACCAGCTCGCGCAGGCCGGCTTCGTCCTTGCGATCCCGACGCTGGTGATCTCCTAGGAGGACTTCCTCGTCATGACGAGTCCCTCGGCGAACATCGCTCCGAGGGCGACCCAGATGCCGATCGTCAGGGCGTCCTGCGCTGTCCAGTTGGCCCAGTCACCCACGAGGTAAGTGAGAACGAGGATCGTCGAGCCGATCAGCCCAACCAGCGCCAGGATCCGTCGTCCCTTCAGGCTCATGTTCGCGTTGTAGATCCGTCCCTTGCCCGTCGCCAGCATCCACGCTCCGGTGATGCCCAGGAGTGCGACCAGGATGGCCAGCACCGCAGTGAAGACTCCCCATTCGCCCACTGGCTGCAGCAAGAAGGCTGCTCCTATGCTGACGATTGCCGCGAGGAGCCAGGTGGCTCCAATCACCTTGCGCTGACCCGCTGTCTCCGCCATGAGACGAGGCTAGCCTTCACCCGTGACCCAGAGGGTGGATCCGACGCCGGGTGTCGTGACCCGTGGGCCTCGCTGGCACGCCCGATGGGCCCTGGCGGCGTTCCTCGTGACAGCCCTGGTGACGCGCGCGATCACCACGACGCTGCGCTTGCGCGGGGCGGGCACCGAGGGCGGTCTCATGATCGACGGCCTTCACATCCACCACATGGTCTTCGGCCTCATCATCCTCGCGGTGCTCACCTTCATGATGCTGCTGCACGCAGGGCAGGGCGGTCCGTGGGGGAACCGAGCCTGGGTGCCGATCCTCTTCGGCGTCGGCTGGGCGCTGATCCTCGATGAGTCGGCACTGATCGTCTCCCTGGCCGATGTCTACTGGGAGCCGCTGGGCGACCTGAGTTACTGGGTCATGGGCGCCTTCGCTCTCGCCCTGCTGGTCGCGGCGATCTGGGCTCCAGAGCGCTCCGACGCCTCTGAGGCCTTAGACGACACCCCTCGGTAGGCTCGGGCCGCTATGAATGACGAGGACATCGAGACGTACGACGTAGAGCAGATCCAGGCGCGCTGGCTGCCCGTCTGGGACGACCTGCAGCCCTTCCGCTCCGGCGTCGAAGGCGATCCGCGCCCCACCAAGTACGTCCTCGACATGTTCCCCTACCCCTCGGGTGACCTTCATATGGGTCACGCGGAGGCCTACGCCCTCGGTGACGTCATCGCCCGCTACTGGGTGCAGCGCGGATTCAACGTCATGCACCCGATCGGCTGGGACGCCTTCGGCTTGCCCGCGGAGAACGCCGCGATCCGCCGCGGCGAGGACCCGGGCCTGTGGACCTACGAGAACATCGCGCAGCAGAAGGCGTCGATGCGCCGCTACGCATGCTCCTTCGACTGGGACCGCGTGCTCAACACGTGCGACCCGGAGTACTACCACTGGAACCAGTGGTTCTTCCTGCAGATGTATGAGCGTGGCCTCGCCTACCGCAAGGCGTCCAACGTCAACTGGTGCCCCAACTGCCAGACTGTGCTCGCCAACGAGCAGGTCGTGCAGGGACTGTGTGAGCGCTGTGACACGGCCGTCACCAAGAAGAAGCTCACGCAGTGGTACCTCAAGATCACCGACTACGCCGATCGCCTGCTCGACGACATGGCGCAGCTCGAGGGCCAGTGGCCCGAGAAGGTCCTGCTCATGCAGCGCAATTGGATCGGCCGCTCCAACGGTGCCGAGGTCAACTTCGTCATCGAGGGCCGCGACGAGCCCGTCACGGTCTTCACGACGCGCCCGGACACCCTCTACGGCGCGACCTTCTTTGTCGTCGCCGCTGACTCCGACCTCGCGGCGGAGCTCGCTGCGGGCACGGAGGCCGAGGCAGAGTTTGCGGCGTACCTCGAGAAGGTCAAGCAGACCTCGGAGATGGACCGCCTCGCGACCGATCGCGACAAGACCGGCGTCTTCCTGCACCGCTACGCCATGAACCCGGTCACCGGTGAGCGCATCCCTGTGTGGGCATCCGACTACGTCCTCGCCGACTACGGCACCGGCGCGATCATGGCCGTGCCCGCGCACGACCAGCGTGACCTTGATTTCGCGCGCCAGTTCGACCTGCCGGTGCGGGTCGTCGTCGATGCGGGGGAGGACCCGGGCGAGACCGGTGTCGCCACGGCCGACGACGGCCCGCACGTCAACTCCGGTCCACTCGACGGTCTCGACAAGGCCGAGGCGATCGCTGCGATCATCGAGATCCTCGACGAGCGCGGCACCGGCAAGGCATCGATCAACTATCGCCTGCGCGACTGGCTCATCTCGCGCCAGCGCTACTGGGGCACGCCGATCCCGATCGTGCACTGCGTCGATTGCGGCGAGGTCCCCGTGCCGATGGATCAACTGCCCGTGACGCTGCCGCCCGCACAGGGCCTGGACCTCAAGCCCAAGGGGACATCGCCCCTGGGTGCGGCGACCGAGTGGGCGACGGTCGCGTGCCCCAGGTGCGGTCGCGCCGATGCACAGCGCGACCCCGACACGATGGACACCTTCGTCGACTCGTCCTGGTACTACCTGCGCTACC
>Ga0315909_10003667_pt1 | contig 18585 bp, 14 predicted proteins | sample LakEriMetagenome_11_FD_203527 | JGI IMG/M metagenome (GOLD analysis project Ga0315909, IMG submission 203527) | Freshwater fungal communities from buoy surface, Lake Erie, Ohio, United States - Buoy 2 MA125 | ecosystem: Environmental > Aquatic > Freshwater > Lake | place: USA: Lake Erie, Ohio... | reverse complement strand
ATTTATAATAAAGATAATTAATTACACGATCTAAATCATCACGTATTCTACCTCTTGTTTTAAAAGTATTTCTAGCAGCATTACATGCCAAATAATAACTTTCCTCTACACTTAAATTATAATATTCTAACGTGGATTTTATTTTTTCTTCTATACCTGAGTTACGGCTTATTGTTATATCCGCCTCTTGATTTAAAAATTGATTGCCGGTAGTTTCACTACTTGGAAATAAAGCAAAGTTACTTGCTGTTGCTTCACCTGTTTCTTTATTTATGTTTACTCCGAAAGTATTTATTGTTTGTAAGGTTTCAGCATTTTCAGCTTTTAAATACCCACCCTTGCCTGATATTTTTGACTTGGGAGTTCCAATATTTACTTTAGGGGCTACCGGATTTGGTATCAATACGTTTTGATCACATGATATTAAGTTTGGATGTGCATTTACTATCACATCGTTGATGTCTATATAAAATTGTTTTGTGCCTAGATTAGACATAAACAAATTAAATACTTCAAACACAAAGTCTAACTGTAGCCATACTTCGTCAGCACCATCTTTAGCATCAAAGTCTAAATTGTTATCTGCAAAAGAAATTTGTTCACGGTTTAATTTGCCAATATTAGAATTCGTAGTTAAATCTACAGGAGTTACGTTTACCGTGTCATACGATATTGCAGGATTTTCTTTTGAAGGATTTTTTTCAGCACCATATGCTTTTTTGAAATTACGACCACAAAATACTCGATCCTCACTTTTGCCTCCGTAGAACAGTGTATATTGATTATTAAAACTTTGTAGAGTGTTTATGTCGCTTACAAAAGTTTTTTGTAAGGCTTCTTGTTGTGCATTTTGATCTTTTTGTTTTTTTGTATCATCATTCTTATTAATTTTATCCAATATATAATTTAAGAAATTGGATTTGACGTTTGTTACACCCGTACTGTAAGGATTGCCTGATGTGGTTCTTGGTTGTTGTATAACATCGTTAATATCAGTCAAATATAGTTTAATAAAAGTTTTTAGATCTATAAACTCTCTGTCGAAATTTTTATCATCGTTTGAATTTAATTTTACCTTCGTGTTGTTTTCGGTTCTCATTCCGGCATACAACGCTTGTCTTGAAATCATTTCAACGTTACAAGTATATACAAATCCATCTTGTGTTTTAAATGAATACTTTGTGACTATACCAGTAACACAACCATAATTACCATTTGACAAATTAGCTCTATCTAATGCTGTTTGAGGTTCGTTAGTAACTTTCCAACACTCATCTAAATTGGTTAAACTAATTAAAGATTTTTGATTAAAAAGATTCCATCCAAATTCTACAATTAAATTTATACCAGCGGTTAAAAAGAATGGTGTGAGATATTCCAGTTGAGCAAGTCCAAAACACTTAAATTCAAAATCAGCATATGTTAACAAGTCTTTACTTTGTTTTACACTTAATGAAACGATGCCTGGAGGTGGTACAATCGATGGTACTTGATTGTTTTGTGGAAATCTAGGATCAACGATTGTGTTATAAGCATTTTGACTTCTATATATATTGTCAATATAATGCGGAGTACCATCGGCTTCGTAACCTATGATTGCATATCTACTGTTTAGTGGTTTTCCTTGTTCATAACCAAATGCGTCATAGAATCCGTCTCCGCCTTTTAATATGAATCCGTTATAATCTTTTTGGACATAATTTTTGTCAAGATATGCACTTCTAGGCACAAGTCCATTAATTGATTTGCCTGTACTGTTAGAGAATATTCTTACCCAAGGAGTCATTGGACCCTTGTACTTATCATAATTAGCTTCAAAATTAAAAGATGAATTTGGGATATATGGCTGTGGAATATTCAATCCTATATTGACAGAATTGCTTCTTCTTCTCAACTCTTTTATGCATTCGGTGGGAACATTTTGTATTTCCCACCACTTTGGTGCTGTATCAGCTATATCTCTACTCATAACATTAATTTAATTCTTTTAATCGATTAATTATCGTCGATATGTTTCCAGGTATACGTAACTGTTTGTTTGTATTAACAGATAATTTATATCCTGGCAAATCATTCGCCTTCGCAATTATCCACCAAAGAGTTTCATCGCCGTAATATTTTTTAGCTAAACTATCAAGATAGTCGCTTTCACTTACAGTAACATAAAAATCGTCAGGTGAATCCGGTATACTAGGATAGTACGTAGTTTTATATACGTTTTTGTTATCCCATCTTTTTTCAACCGGTGTAAATTGATATCTCATGTTGTGAATTGGCTGGTAGCTACTAATGTATCAGTTCTTACGTTCTGTGAAAATGTATTATTAGATAGATCGGTCGTTGATTTATCAGTTGCGATGTCTACGTATGACTGATTGTTTAGATCAATATACTGTAAATTAGTTTTTACAGGAGAATCTCCCCAGATAGCTCTGCCCGTTTTTGGTCTATCTTTTTCTAAGACACTCATCTGTAGATTTATTTCCACAGTTCTTGGAAACTGTGCAAATCTACCTTGTGAATTGCCTTTGTCTCCTCTAGGATTCAATAAAGTATTGTCTTCCTGCCAAATTACAGATCTATTTGGTCCCCAAGACCAATTATAGTTTGGATATGAGGATCCTTCCGGTATTGTTTCCCACGATGCATCATCCGGGATTGTTATATTGCAACTCTTAATAACTACAAAATGATTCTTGTAAAAATCGCCAAGTGTTAGTTGAACCATCGGTGGCACCATGTATCCACCACTATTGCCCATGGTATAATTAGCTGGTCTAGTTAAACCGACCAAATAATTTATTCTGTTCCACATTGGTAGCAATTCTTTAATACTGTGTGCGTTTACTACAAAGCTGAAATTAACTTCTCTTGTAAATCCTTTATAGTAGTACAATTTATCAGGACGGCCTAAGTACTCTACCGGATCCCATTCGGCTGTATTAGAATCTTGGATACCCTTTACAGTAGCACTAAAAGGTATGTACTTTTGATTTACGATATCGTAAAAATAAAACTTAATTATATCAGGACCCATTTTTCCATACTTAGAATCATCTCCATATTTTTTCGAGAATTCGTCTTGGTTCATCACCTCTAAACTATTAACATAATCAACGTTATTTGTTGGTTGTATGAATCGGTCGCCAATATTTTTACCAAGTCTCGTTGGTACTCCTCTATTATCGTTAAACCTAGCAGTATAAACTGTGTCTTTTGATATATTGGTTAGATAATTAAATCCGATTTTATCGTTTTTAAATTGTTTCGTTTTTGGATCTACTTGATCAAATTGTTGTGGAAATACATTTTTTTGAACTATAGGAGCCGAGTTTAAAGTATAATTATTTCCATTATTCAATATTTGATTTACGGCATCAGACAAGTCAGATGCAATATCTTTAACAGGTTGATTGTTAATATTAACAAATGTGTCTGGTAGTGTCTTAGCTCCTAATGCTAACACTTTATAGTTTAATAATTGATCACTTTGTTCTGTTAAAGTACCAGAATTTCTATCGGCTTTTACAACATCTGTATATTTTAGCTTAGTAGTAATCTCACCACTTACTCCAATTTTAATTGGATTTCCCCTCGCATCTTTAGCCGTATCTGCAAAGTTTACAATTTCAGAACTTATTATATTAAGTGCTGCATTTTCAACTATATCAAATTGAAGTACACCAACTGAAGCTGGGTAGTTGACTACGCCACTGTTATTGATGTAGTTATCTTTTCTTTGAAACGATGGTTTATTTACTGAAGCGTTATAAAATCTTTGAGTTGCAGCTAAACCTGTAAATTTAGTAGTTGTACCAATTCCTATTGCATTTTTTAATCCCGAAACAATTTGACTCATTATACCACTACCATTACTTTTAGTAGGTGTGATATTATCGGTTTTGAACAAATCACCGGCCTTTAAATACAAATCGTATGTTTGTTCATCGGCACGATAATTAGCTTTCCAAGGTTGTTTTGGTGGTATAATGCCGCCAATCAAAGTGTTGTTTTGTAAAAATTTGCCAACTCCACTTAATAATTTGCTAAAAAATGTTCCTCCGCTAGTTGCTACCAATTTGCTGTATCTAGGAGCATTATAAGCGTTTGTAGCAGTTTGTCCTCTTAACAAATCTCTAACATCAGGTCTTGCTAATTTGGCCACAACTTGGTCAGCTCTATCAGCACCGCCTAACATCGACGCAAATGTTGAACCTAGGCTTCCACCAGCTGTACTTGCAACACTGCTACGAGGAGGAGAAGGTAACGCGGGGCCACCGCCTCCGTCAAATAATCCACCAACGGTTCTAGCAATACTACCAAGTCCGCTGCCGCCCAACAACCCTCCAACTATATTGCTAGTATCTAAATGTCTGGTAGGTCTGTCAACCAATCCAAATGAAGCCAATCTTAAAGCGGCTATAATCGGTGAAGCTGGATTATATACTTTGGTTTCATCGAATGGTTGAAATCCTTGTAGAACAAGTTGTTTCAATATAAAACGAGTACCGGCGGAACTTCCTAAAAATCTTCTTACTCTTGTACCATCTTGTCTAGATGCTTGAAATACGGTTGTAAGTTTATTTCTTTGACCTTCTTCGATGTTTCTGTAAATAAACATCTGACTAGCTACAGGACCTTTGAGATACAAATCAGTTGGTTTGTTTTGATTATATAATACAGCCGAATTACCCGGTGTACTAAATAGTCTTTCTATTTTACCAGGCGTTCTTATGTTTATATATTCAGCCGACTGAGCTGGTAATCTTAAACCAGATCCTTGTACATCAGATAATGTGGTTATCTGTGTACCTTCAGGTGTAAATCCGTCTACGTATGTTTGACTATTTGCCATTTATTATAAATAGTATTAAGCTAAAGATGTTGATTGACCAAATCCACCGGATCTGTAATTTGCTCTGGATAAAGCGTTTTGTACACGTTGACCATCCATATTTACAGCAATACCACCATTAGCCATCAAATTTATTAGTTGATCAATTTTAGCGATCATTTGTTGGTTGCCCGTTTGAATAGATTGTGCAAGTAAACTTTCTCCGTTGGTAGCGGTTATACTATCTTTTGTTTTCTTAGAATCTCCAGCCATATCTGCCAATACTTCACTAGGCATTTTTAATTCAGATGCTCCGGGAATGTATTTTGATATAAAATTATATCCTTTTATAAAAGGGGCAACAAGAGCGTCCAGTATTAATCCACTAACAGATACTAATCCTTTAACTATAGAAAGACCTATTTCTGACGGAGATTTACCTCCTAACTTATCCATTATCCAATCGTATACTTCTTTAAATGGCTGAATCAAAGTATCATATAACGCCATTCCTATCGCTTTGATTCCGCCTAGTATAATACCGTCTTTACCGACAAATTCATTAAATCGTTTAACAAGGTTATTTATAAACATAAAGGCGTTAATTACAGCACCGATAGGCCCTAAAAACCTTGCGAATGATCCTAAGAATCCCAACTTAGATCCTACTTTTGTAACAAATCCTATAATTTTAGAAAACACATTTGCAAATTTTGATCCGGCTGCCGCAGATATTTCTATAGCTAGAGCAATCGATTTCATTTGTTTTCCAATATCAAAAAATTTATCAAGTATTTTAACAAAATTCAATATTGGCGCAAGTCCTTTTACTATCAACGGAAATGCTACATTAGCAACTTCTAAGAAAGCGTTGGTAATTTCCATAACAGGTACAGCTAACTCACTGATCAATTTGTTGAACTGATTTTGAAGTTGATTCAACTTTTCTTGATTTGCCCTTCTTAAAAATTCTCGTTCTGCATTTTCAACTTCATTTTTTGAATCTTCTTCTTTCAGTTTCATCAAATTTTTATATTCTTCCAGTCTTTTTCTAACTTCTTTGTTTGTACTGTTTTCAACAATTTGCATGTTTTTTTCTTGAGTTAACATGTCTTGTAATTCACCTACGGTCTTACCAGCTGCATCCGCAAATGCTTTTTGTTGAATTGGATTTAATTGATTGAAATTAACTTGTTTTGCAATTTTTAATATTTCTTGATTAGCTCCGATTATATTTTTATTAAAAGCTAATTGACGAGCATAATTAAAATTAATATTTTGACCCAACAAAGCACTTGCTTTCAATTCCGAAGCAATACTGCTTTCAAATTGAAGAAGCTTTTCCGCGCTTGAAGCGGCTTTATTTAAATCAATGCCCATCATCCTAGCGGCCGTCGCTGCTTTAATCATAGATAAAGCGGAACTGCCAATGTAAATTCTAACCTCATCACTAGCATTTGCTACATCTTCCATTATTTTCCCAAGAGGTACACCTGCAGCCTGTGATATTTTTTGTGCAAATCCGGTCATGGATCTAACGGATGCAGTTGAATTTGTAGATATACCACCCAAAGTTTTTAAAAATTTTGCCGTAGTTGTTTCAGAAATTCCAAATTGTTTTGATAACGCAGTTGTTGTTTTTAACAAATCTTTATCTTGTGCTACTAAAGAATTAAACTCGACGGCGATTGCATTTATAGATTTTCCTACATCTTCAAATGTAGCACCCAACTGCATCGATTCATAACCAACAGTTTTGATTAGAGATTCAAGTTCACGGGCTTGTCCGGGAAGTACGCCCAAATTAGATCTCACGGCAAAGGCAGCTTTATCAAATGCTTTGAAATTTTCGTAACCGGTTTTTAATACTTCGGCGAGTAGTAAAGCCGGATTTGTTCCATTTTTAATAAACTCTCCTAGTTTTCCTAAATCTTTAACTATTAAACCAGATTTACCAAATAAATAATTAAAACTACTTACTAACGTGTTCGTTAACCCGTTCGTATCTATCAATTCATCGTTTGTTATTCTGATATTGTTTAGTATTCCGTCAGTAACAACTAGTTGTTGATTTAGAGAATCTACTATACTATTATTTTTTCCGATATTTTTTTCGAGAACATCCAATTCTACATCGGATAATATCATTTTTAATTTTAAAGCATCTATTGCTTCTTTTTTTGCAGCTGCGTCTAAAGCAGTGGAACTTAGTAATCTACTTATCTGAGCAGTGGTTATTCTCTTTTGTAAATCTAATTCATCTTTCTTAAACTTCAAACTAATACTGTCAAGATAACCACTTTTTGATTTAAGTTCGTTTATTTTTTCGTTCAACGTTTGACCGAGTTTTTGTGCAACCAAATATTTTTGCGCTATATTAACTTCTTGTTTAGCAGCATCTATTATGTCTTTAAAATCTTGACTTAAAAGATTCGTGGTGTTTCGTATCTTGGTGAATTCAGAACGTAAATTTTTAGATAAATCGGTCATATCACTAACCGATTTGTTCATTTTATCCAATTCAGCTGCTGTTAATCTATCTGCCATAAATTATATAATATAAATATAGATATATTATATTTTAAAATGGTTTATCTACCTTCGTTTTTGGAGGAGGTTTGGATCCTTGATCGTAAGATTTGCTTTCTTGTTCTTTGAGTTTAACAAGTTGTTTGTAGTAAAAGTTCCGCAGATATACAGGTAGATTATAAGCTATAATTACGTTTATAGCTCCGTTGGAGAAATAACTTAACTGAAATATTTGTTCATGAAGATGCAATCTATACTCAGGACTCAGGCCAAAAAAACTGTACCGTCATCGGTACATCCATCCTTTCTTCATGACTGCAATTTGCGCAAGTGAAATTGAAAGACATATCTAATTCGGGTGAAATTTGTCTAGCGTAAGATCTCAAAGCCATGCTGTCTTTTGATAACAGTTCGTTATCAACAAATTTATTAATAGTAGCTCTATCCGTCTTATCATCAATAGAAACGATCATCTTTTTCAAACGAGTGGTAACCTCGGTACTGCCACCAGACTTTACGAACTTAGCAGTTGCTTTCAATTCGTTATCAATATCAGTTTCATCTTTTGAATTTAATAGTTTGAATACAACTGTTTTTTTAGAATATGGTAGTACGAGTTGAAAGTGATTATGTCCTTTTTGTAGCTTTTCAAACTCATATGGTTTTTCACGTAACTCACCTAAATTTACAACTTGTTTAGATTCTTCATAACACTTCTGACATCTAACTTGTACAGGTCCATAACTATCACCATATGCCAATCGTCTAGCAGCTACAAACAAAGCGTTTTTATCACACAATAATAAATTTTCAATATTTACACCAGATGTTACAATTAAGCTTTCAAGTAGTTTGTCAAGTACCACGCCTTTTTTGATAAGATTTTGACTGGTGAGAATATCTTCTTCTTTTGCAGTCATCATCTTCATATCAACATATCCAACACTTAGTGGATCATTCTCACTATAGAAATAACCTTTGCTTGGTAAATCTATACGTTCCGTAGGATAACTAGGTTGTTGTGTTGGTTCTTTGGTTGGACCACTACGTGTAATTATAATTTCGTCACTCATAACTTATAACAATATATAGAACTTTATATAACTTTTTTGTTATTATATTTAACTTGATTGAACTTGATGTTTAGCCGCTTGAAGCATCATGTCAGCTTTTTTAACAATATCCTTAGCTTTCTTGACTGCATCATCCGCTTTCTTTTTATCTTCATCGGAACTAGCAGCATCTTCTTGTGCTTCAGCAGAATCTAGTTTTTCGTTAGCATCATCCAACTCGGCTTGTCTTTGTTTTTGTAAAGCCATATCAGCCAACTTTTTCATACTTTTAACCTTTGATTCATCTTCTTTTAGAATCTCACGAATCAAGTTCTTTAATATACTCTTTTGGTTTTCTGATATCTGTGGGGTCGAACTACCTAATTTTGCATTCATAATATTATATACATCATCACTATACTTGCCAAATAAGTCTTTTATAAACTCTTTTCGTTGTTGAGGAGATAAAGTTGCATATTGTGCTCTTAATTGACTAGCACTTCTAGCTGGCATACCCAATACAGTAAAGTCTGTAGTTGGTACTGTATCAATATATCCGTGTGTAATGGCAGGTGCCAAATTATCTAACTTCTTTGGAAGTGGTTGTAAATAAGAAGGTGAACCATCCTTTTTGGTAAATTTACTGAATCTAGGATCTTCTGCCATATCCTTTTCACTAACAGCAAATATAATACTGTCTTTATTAATATCAATAGGAATCTTACCCACTAGATTTTGTACATTGTAATTTTGTACAACTTTAATTATCTTGTTTGCTGGTACTCCGGTTAACACCATCATCTTGGCTTTTTCATCAAACGTAAAGGGTGACTTTGGCAATTCTACTTTATCAGTTGTGGTTATATACACTTCGTTACCACCATACTTTGTGCTTAAATAGTTGTAAACGCCCTTGTGTCCTTTGTGAAAGGGGTGAAATCTGCCTGGGTAAATTACAAATATTTTCTTGCCTAGATTCATATAGTAATAAATAGAAAAACCCCAGCGTTTCTGCTGGGGTTCTTTTTAATAAGGTTATATTGATATTAATATTGTAGCACGCAATAATCTGGTTGAATTGTCAACGTGATTGTAATAGCACTACCATCGTCGCTCCAGTCCATATCACCAAAGCTAGCTTCAGTAATAAAACATCCACGTAGACTCCACTCTTCTACCTTGTCACCTACAGGACCAAGAACATTTACGGTCAAATCTTTCTTGTAGAAATCTTGATAACCATCACGACCGGTGACAGATTCGTGGTGCAAACGTACCCATTCCATTACAGCTTGAGCACCACTTGGTACGATTGGATCATACAATTCCATTGTCATGGTTTGCCAAATACTCTTGCCTTTATAGAAGGTACGAATATTGATATGATCAAGTTCCTTGGCTGTTTGACTCAACTTTGGTCTATCAGTCTTCTTGATAATGAAAGATGGAATGCCGTCGGCGTACAAGATGAACCTATTTTTAACTTTTGGTTCAAATGCTGTTGCGAATATTTCGTTTGGATTTAGTAGTTCTGCCATAAATTTTATACCTTTCTTTATAATAAATATTAAAAATTTAAATTTATTTGACTTGTTATAATAATTTGTTAATATATATCTAGATACGAACCTAAAGTTAATATGAGTCAGTTTAAAAAAAATCCAGAATTTGTTGACAAAGTGTGTCACACATGTAAGAACACTTATCAAATTTCTTTTTATAAAAGAAAAACTTCTGTTTATTGCAGCAAAAAATGTGCAAATACAAATGAAGAGGTATTGACTAAAATGAGAACCTCTCAGAAAAAGACGTATGATGAAAAATATAATGGTTTGCATCCAATGCAAACGGATAAGACAAAAGAGAATTTAAAGAGTTCTATATTAGGTAAATACGGCGTAACGAGTTATAGTAAACTAACGGAGTACAAAGAAAAAGTAAAGTCAACATCGATTGAAAAATACGGCGTTGAGAATTATTCACAAACAACTGAATTTAAACGTAGATTTAAAAAATCATGTTTAGATAAATACGGAGTGGATAATCCCATGAAATCACCTGACGTTAAAGAAAAGGTCAAAAACACATGTGTTGAGAAATACGGAACAGAGTGTTATTCAAGGTCGATGTCAAGTATTTCACAACATCACGATCTAACATATTCTAAAATAATAAAGTTTCCAAATATGTTGCCTTTGTTTACCCGAGACGAATTTCACGGAGTAACAAAAAATATTCATTATAAATTTCAGTGTATCAGATGTGATGCGATTATTTCTATAGATCTTCAAGACGGAAATGTACCTATATGTGTAAATTGTGACAAATTGAATACTAGCTTTGCACAAAAAGAAATATACGATTATATTAAAACATATGTAAATAAAGAAATATTGTTAAACGATAGAAATTTGATTTATCCAAAAGAAGTCGATATTTACATTCCAGATTTAAATTTAGCGATTGAATATAATAGTTTCTATTACCACACAGAAATAAGTGGTAACAAAAACAAACAATATCATTTGCGTAAACTACAATCCACTCTTTTTAAAGGAGTTACGCTTATACAAATATTTGAACACGAATGGTCAAATAAAAAACCGATTGTACAATCCGTGTTACGTAACAAATTAAATAGTTTTGATAAAAAAATATATGCTCGTAACTGTATTATCAAGGAATTAACTGCATTTGAATGTAATGTTTTTTTAAATAATAATCATATTCAAGGAAGTGATCATTCAAGTATTAGAATAGGTCTGTATTATAACGATGAATTGGTTTCTGTTATGACATTTGTTAAATCTAGATACGATAAAAAAATCCAATATGAAATGTCTAGATTTTGTAATAAATTAAATTATAAAATAACGGGGGGTGCCTCTAAACTATTTAAGTATTTTGTTACAAAGTATTCTCCAATTTCAGTGTGTAGTTATAATGATCGTAGATATTTTAACGGTGATGTTTATGAAAAATTAAACTTTACAATTATAAACAACACATCGCCATGTTATTTTTATATCAAAAATAAAAAATTATATAACCGAATGAATTTCCAAAAACACAAACTTAAAAAATTACTGAATTCTTATGATCCTTTATTGTCCGAATGGGAAAATATGAAATTAAACGGTTATGATAGAATTTGGGATTGTGGCAACGGCAAATGGATTTTCACAAATACCAATGTTACTCATTAGACAATTCTTTGTCAGTTAGTTGTGTAACTACATCTCTTAGTTTGTTTATATACCCAGTTGATCTTAAAAGTTTAAACACTAAGTTCTCGGTACTATATTCCCCACTCTTATCCAAACCAGCTTGACGCATATCATATATACGTTTAATTAACTTCTTTATTTTATCTATATTCTGTTCTTGTACTGCTGCGTCAATTGATTGTACAAGTTGTTTATACTTCTTCTTAATAGCATCTTTATCTACTTCAATATCTTCGTGTTTTGGTTTTTTAATCCAAGAATTTTTCATCAAACTATATATAGCCTGACTCTTATTGACCTCTTTTTTGTCTTGAATATAAACCTCAACCGGATGATTGCCTATCTTGATATCGTGCGATTGATTCCATTTGCTTTTCAAACCGTCAACATAATTTTTAACTAACTCTTCATCATCTCCTATCTTAGTAAAATCAACAACCAAATGCAAATCTATATCGCTAGTTGGAGTCCAATTGTATCCAGCTGTACTGCCAAGAAAATATATATCTTCTAACGGCGCGGTCAACTCAGTATCCTTATAAAATGCATTAGCAATTTTCAAAAGAGTATTTAGTACATCCGGTTTAATACTATCTTCAGTAGCCCATATCGCTGGATTTAGTATACTATTATAAATTCTATGTTTTTCTTTGATTCCTAGTATTTCTTTTAATTGATTTATGGTATCAATCGAATTTTTGTGAAGTATTGCTTTACCGCCTGCATTTATAAAATCATTTACAACATCTTCACGGTCATCTATCAATATACTGTTTGGAGTAGCATATTTAGCTTTATCTTCTCTATTAGTTACTAGATTTGCTTTAAATTTAATATCTTTGTCAGCCAACCATTCTTCTTTGCCTATTTTTGACTTGTTATCAGGCGCATGACTTAGGATTTCCACATCAGGAAAACTTGCAACAAAATTATAAAGCAACTTACCATCTTTCATCCAAGGCATATTAGCATAATAGCCAGGACTATTTTTATTTACTAATTTATATCTGTTCTTCTTACCATATAAACTATCATAAGTATCTACAGGTATTCCACCACTATAACGCTTGAATTGTGTTTCCCAGTCACTAAGCACACCATCCATATCCACATATATTTTGTAATTATCACTAATCATTTATAATAAATATAAGCATACACAAGCACTATACTATATAACTTACATTAAGCAATTAAGCATTTTATAATATAATCAACGTAAGCGCTTACTATGCTTATACTTTGTATAATACAGGAAGTCAAGTGATTAACTTGTTTTATTTTGTAAATCGGTATTAGTAACTGTAGTTACCACATGAGAATTAAGTCTTCTATGTAATTCAGTTCTAATCAAATTTAAACTATTCTCGTAATTTTTTATATGTTCGTAGTGTTCAAAGCCAATGGCTTTTAGCTCTAACTCCGAAAATTCAAATAATGGTTTGGATGATATAATATTGTTTTGCATAACATGTTATATATAGTAATTTAACACTTTGTTTAAGTTTTTTATAAAATTATTTTTACTAAATTTTTGTACACTAACACTGGCTAGTTTACCTTTAATTTTTACCACATCAATGTTATTATAACAAGACAACATTGTCTCTGACATGTCGTTTTCTTTAAATTCAGACCACTTTCCACCATATCCACCCCAACAACCTGTACTGTATACCTCGTCGTAGCCAATCTCAAACGAAGATTCATTTGATACAAATTCACTCAAACCACCATAATTTGTATATATAATTGGCCGACCACAACATAAACTTTCTTGTTGCATCATTCCCCACCCCTCACATGTAGCGCCGCTTACGTAAACGTCCAAATTATAATACCAGTCTCTTAATTCAGATTTGGTATAATACCTATTTAAGTACTTCAATTTAGAATCTGAAATTTTAGAATCTAATGGAGTGCACGTTTTAATTTGCAACTCAACGTTTTTAACATTTTTAAAAGTTTTAAGAAAACATCTAACAACCCTATTTAAATTCTTTCGTGGATCTTCGTTTGATATTCCAAACACAAATTTATCTTTAACAATATGTTCATTATAAACAAAAAAATCAGTATCACAAAACAATGGAACAACGTCGATTTTAGTACTTAATCCCTGATTTATTAAATTCGATTTAATATAATTATTAGGCACAATTATATGAACAAATTTGTTAAGTATTTCAACAATTAAATCGTTAATTTTAGTACACTCCCACATTGTTAACAAAATTCGTGGCCTGTCAAATTTTAAATGGGTTAAAACGTTTTCATTACCAATCAAATTATTCATGTTCAGTAAACACAAATCTACCATTTGACTGTCATAAACAAATGGATTGTCAAAAAATTTAACATATTTATCGCAGATAGGACTGTAGGATCTTGGTATAACATTATAACCACACAAAGGTAACTCGGTCAAAATCGTAGACAAAAGTTCACCATACCCAGAAACAAAATTATAATTTGAAGTTAACGTTAAATTTTTCAATTTGGAATGTAAAAACTGCCTATAACCGAAGGCGTATTAAGCAGTTCATTTGCAGAGTTAGCTAAAGACGAACTTAATAAATAAAACGCTGTATCCACACAACCTTCTATTGATTTTCCCACAAATTGTGACGATGATATCGACGACGTTAAAACAACTTCGTGATACACAGACATAGACGGATCATCTTTTTTAATTACACTAAAACCAATTATTTTAGCGGGTTCACCACAATACAAATGATCCGCATATCTTAGAATTTTAAAATCAATATTATTCATAAATTATCCCCACAATTTTACATACCAAGTACCAACATCGGCAGCAGACGCTCCTACAGTTGAATTAATTTTCACAGCTAACCATCCTTTAAAACTACTATAAAACGCACTATTAGTGGATCCATTACCCGCACAGTTAGTAACTTCTATAATAGGTTTGCTGGTACCGCCGGCATTAATTAATAATTTACCATCTGTGGTAGCAGTACCAGCGGCTGCTCCAATTCCTACCGTATTAGTAGTACCGGATCCAAATGTAGTAGATGTCGTAGCAATAGTTGTTAATGATGTTGTTGATGTTAAATACGTAGTGCTGCCGCCGGCGCCGATATCTATAAATTTAAAAGCAGATGTATCTACTTGTAAAGCTGTACCTGTAGTACTCCAACTACCATTATAATACGCATTATAAGCAAAATTAGCAAGTGAACCACCTGAACTAAAAAACGATCTGCCTAATTTCATATACGTATTTGTATCTATAGTTAATGATGTCGCAACCGTTGTTGCTTGTAAATTTGCCATATAATAATAAATATATTATGTTGCGTTAAATAACTCTATATAGTACGTACCTGCAGTAACAGCCGTTGCACCCACATTACTTCCTACTTTTATAGCTAACCACCCCCTACGAACCGTTTTAGTGGCAGACGAAGAATCGCCCGCACAGTTAGTAACCTCTAAAAATGGTTTGCCAGTGCCACCCGCATTGATTAACAATTTACCGTCTCCAGCATTAGCGCCCGCTGCCGCTCCAATTCCTACCGTACTGTTAGTAGTACCATTACCTCCACTTGTTATAAAAGATGTTGATGTTGATGAAACCGTGGTCAAAGTATTTGTTATAGAAAAAATTGTAGTCGTTGTACTGGCTCCTGTTACGTTTAAAAATTTAAAAGTAGTAGAATCCAACTGTAAAACAGGCCCTGTACCAGTCCATACTGTGGTAAAATAACAACCAAAACCAAAATTAGCAACTGAACCACCTGAACTAACATACGCATCTCCCAAACGTGCGTATTTATTAAATTCAACATCCAATGATGTTGCAACTGTTGTTGCTCGTAATGTTGCCATATAATTACATTAAGACCATAGTTGTATATACCAAGTACCTGTTGTCGCAGCAGACGCGCCAACATTACTACCTATTTTTACAGCTAACCATCCAGCAAAAGTTGAATGTGAATTTGTTTTAGCGTCGCCTGCACAATTAGTAGCTTCTAATACTGGTTTAGTTGTATCTCCCGAATTAATCAGTAATTTACCGTCTGTAGAGACTGTTGAAGCAGCCGCTCCAATTCCCACTGCACTGTTAGTAGTACCATTACCTGCACTTGCTATAAAAGACGTTGATGTAGACGCAACCGTAACTAATGTACTTGTCATTGTAAGCGGCGTTGGAAATGTAGTCGTGTTTGCTATAAAATTAAATGTAGGTCCGGCTAACAATTGCAATGATGGTCCTCCAAGACTCCATGCACTTCCATTATAATAACTATTTTGACCAAGATGAGCATATGGTCCACCCGAACTAATATACGCATTGCCTAATTTAATATACGTATTTTGATCAACCTGTAAAGAAGACGTAATTTTTGTTGCTTGTAACGTTGCCATACATCAATAAATATATTATAATCCCAACTTGTTATTTATTATATCAATCTGGTTTTGTTGTTTATCAAGTATTTCAACTAATTCTTTAATACCCTGTACTAATACAGCCGTTAATTTAGTATAGTTAATACCATCAATCTTACCATCAACGTTGTAACTAACAAATTCAGGATATATCTTCAACATTTCTTCCGCTATAAAACCAATAGACTCATCTTTACTATCTTTATATTTAAAATATACAGGAGTCAACTGCATCAATTTTGTTAAATGAGGTGGTACCAACGGTCTAATATCAGTTTTTGATTCTTTCGTAGAAGTCTCAGTCAATGTAGTAGCAGAAACCGTACCAGTAACAGTTAACGTAGTACCCGCTACACTCAAGAAACTTACAGTATCAATCAAATTTGTATTTGAACTTTTTATTAATTTATTTGTACCGTCTGTAAAATATCCAGTACCACTGATACCGCTAGTACCAGATATACCAGATGATCCTCCTTGTAAACTTAATCCACTATTACCAGCAGTACCACTACTTCCAGCTGTACCGGCAGTACCACTACTACCGCTTGTACCGCTTGTACCACTACTACCACTTGTTTGACTGTTTGTACTTCCACCGCCAGAAGCCACAACACCACTAGTACCACTACTGCCACTTGTACCGCTTGTTTGACTTGGTGTACTTGATCCGGAGGTACCTGTGCTACCGGATGTACCGCTAGATCCACTTGTACCACTAAAACTCATATCATTGATAGACGAAAACCCCACTTCTATGTTACTTGCGCCAGCTGCAGGTCTAGATGTACCTCCGCCAACATAAGTAACTGGAATAGTAAAATACGATGTATTATTTGTGAAAGCACCTGTTATTTGCCAAGCATTGAATCGAGTAAGCCCCGCATCATAAACACTCAATCCTTTATTAACAATAGTACTAAGATCCCAACTATTGATAAGCGATGTTCTATCATTACCAAACGGATCGGTGACGTTTATATACAGTTGTGTTACATTTCTTAACGTAGTAGCGTTGTATCTTACACGTCCTGTGCTGGGTGGGGTGATAGTACTCGTTTCAAAACCATAAACATAAACAACAATTTGACTCGTACCACTTGTACCTGTTGATCCACTAGTACCACTACTGCCACTTGTACCACTTGTTTGACTTAATGTACTTGATCCGGAGGTACCTGTGCTACCACTTGTACCACTACTACCGCTTGTACCGCTGCTACCGCTTGTTTGTGATGCGCCTGATGTAGTCACGGCACCACTACTACCACTTGTACCGCTGCTACCACTTGTTTTATCACTACTGCTTGTACCACTTGTACCTGTACTACCACTTGTACCGCTACTTCCACTTGTACCACTGCTACCACTTGTTTGTGATGCACCTGCTGTGGTTATTGCACCACTACTTCCACTGCTACCGCTACTACCGCTTGTTTTATCACTACTACTTGTGCCGCTTGTACCAGCACTACCACTTGTACCGCTACTTCCACTTGTACCACTGCTACCACTTAACTGTGAAGAACCTGCTGTGGTTGTTGCACCGGTAGTACCACTGCTACCGCTGCTACCACTCGTTTTGTTGCTACTGCTTGTACCACTTGTACCGGCACTACCACTTGTACCGCTACTTCCACTTGTACCGCTACTACCGCTTGACTGTGAAGAACCTGCTGTGGTTATTGCACCACTACTACCACTTGTACCGCTGCTACCACTTGTTTTATCACTACTGCTTGTACCACTTGTACCTGTACTACCACTCGTACCGCTACTTCCACTTGTACCACTGCTACCACTTGTTTGTGATGCACCTGCTGTGGTTATTGCACCACTACTTCCACTGCTACCGCTGCTACCACTTGTTTTATCACTACTGCTTGTACCACTTGTACCTGTACTACCGCTTGTACCGCTACTTCCACTTGTACCACTGCTACCACTTGTTTGTGATGCACCTGCTGTAGTTGTTGCACCGCTAGTACCACTGCTACCGCTGCTACCACTCGTTTTGTTGCTACTGCTTGTACCACTTGTACCTGTGCTACCACTTGTACCACTACTACCGCTTGTACCGCTGCTACCGCTTGTTTGTGATGCGCCTGATGTAGTCACGGCACCACTACTACCACTTGTACCGCTGCTACCACTTGTTTTATCACTACTGCTTGTACCACTTGTACCTGTGCTACCACTTGTACCACTACTACCGCTTGTACCGCTGCTACCGCTTGTTTGTGATGCGCCTGATGTAGTCACGGCACCACTACTACCACTTGTACCGCTGCTACCACTTGTTTTATCACTACTGCTTGTACCACTTGTACCTGTACTACCGCTTGTACCGCTACTTCCACTTGTACCGCTACTGCCGCTTGACTGTGAAGAACCTGCTGTAGTTGTTGCACCGCTAGTACCACTGCTACCGCTGCTACCACTCGTTTTGTTGCTACTGCTTGTACCACTTGTACCTGTGCTACCACTTGTACCACTACTACCGCTTGTACCGCTGCTA